>OFHJ01000349.1_pt1 | contig 18712 bp, 18 predicted proteins | sample 1522001 | NCBI WGS metagenome assembly OFHJ01 (sample SAMEA2464838, study PRJEB22497) | soil metagenome | biome: Grassland; feature: Farmland; material: Clay | place: Australia | collected 2013-02-01 | depth 1.2 m | reverse complement strand
CCACCGCTCCATGCCGGCGTCCGCCGCCCCCCCACAGGACGGGGGATTGGGGGGGTCCAGCAGCAGGCACTAGCGGCGGAACGGCTGGAAGGAACGGCGGGAAAACCCCCCTGCCAGCTCCGCCGGGCGGTAGGACATCAACTGCGCCTCGATGCGCCGCAGCCCGGGCGTGGCTTGCAGCGTCTCGATCATGTGCTTCAACAACAGCCGCTCCTCCGCCTGTTGCCCGCCGCGGCTGGCGGGATGAATGAACAAATCGCCGATCAGGCCCTTCTGCGCCTCATACACGAAGAAGCAATAGCCTTGGGCGCGGGGTTCGCGCGGCGTACCGGCGGTCAGCACGTAGCCGGGCAGCACCCGGGCGCCGATATACTGCCGGATCATGTCCAGCGAGGTGCGGTAATCCCAGTGCAGCTCCCGCAGCCATTCCTCCGCCTCCGCCGCCAGTAGCGGCTCCAACTGCGCGGGACGGAACTGGCGCAGATCCAAGACTTCTGCCATCATCGCCATGCTAGCGCAGGACGCCTAGGACTATGGACCTGACCACTTTAGCCGTGCATGCCGGCGAACGAGCGGCGGCGCCCTCTGAACGCCCGGTCAGCACGCCCATCTATGCCAGCAGCACCTTCGTTCCCGCCTCCGCCGGCGCACTGGACCAAATCGCCGCGGGTGCGGCGCCGGGATATATGTATGGCCGGTACACCCATCCCACCGCGACCGCGCTGGAAGCGGCGGTGCTGGCGCTGGAAACCGCGGGCGCCGGCGGCGTCCCGGCGGTCTGCCTATCCTTCGCCTCCGGCATGGCCGCGCTGCATGCGGCCATTCTCGCCTCCGGCGTCGGCCGCGGCGATGTGGTCCTATGCGCCGAGGAAATCTATGGCGCCACTCTCGCCCTGCTGCGGGATTTGCTGGCTCCCCTGGGTTTGCAGTTCGCCACAGCGCCGGTGATGGATCCCTCCGCCCTGGCGGCGGCGCTGCAAAACCGTCCGCGGCTGCTGATCGCCGAAGCTATTTCCAATCCCCTGCTGCGCGTGCCCGATTTGGCGGCGCTGGCCCAGGCGGCCCATGCCGTAGGCGCCAAGCTGTTGGTGGACGCCACCTTTGCCAGCCCCTTGCTCTGCCGGCCTTTGGCCCTGGGCGCCGATTTTTCCATGCATAGCGCCACCAAATATATTGCCGGCCATGGCGACACCGTCGCCGGCGTGGTCACCGCCGCCGCCGCGGAAGCCGCCGGATTGGCTACGGCCCGCAAGCTGGCGGGGGGCCTCTTGGCCCCGTTCGAGGCCTGGCTGACGTTGCGTGGCGTCAAGACTTTGCCGCTGCGCGTCCGCCGGCAATGCGAGTCGGCGGCAGCCATCGCCGCCGAACTGGCGCGTTGGCCGGAAATCGCAGCCGTGCATTACCCCGGCTTACCCTCCCATCCCGATCACGCCGTCGCCCAGCGGCAATTCGGCGCACAATCTTGCGCTCAGGTCGGCCCCCAGCACGGCACATTGTATGGCGGCGTGCTGGCCTTTGCGCTGCGCGGCGCGGGTCGGAACCAGGTGTTCGCCTTCTTGGACCGCCTGCGTTTGTGCCTGCACGCTACCAGCCTTGGCGATGTCCAGAGCCTGATCTCCTATCCGCTGATCAGCTCCCACCGCGAGATTTCGCCTCGCCAGCGGCAGCGGCTCGGAATTACGGACAATCTGCTCCGTCTCAGTGTGGGCCTGGAGGCGCCGGCTGACCTGCTCGCCGACCTGCGCCAGGCCCTGGCGACGCTGGCTTAGCTTGCCGTTGCCCGGCCAGGGTTTTGCCAGCTCCGCGGCGCCTTCCCTAGCGCAGGCGCAACTCGCGCAAACGCGCCTCCAATACCGCCCGCGCCTGCGCGTAACCGGCCTCGTCAATGTCCCCCGTCTGCCGTCGCACCTCCAGCAGAAACAGCTCGTCTTTCAGCCGCGCCAAATCCGCCCCTAGGCCCGCGGACGCCGCCGCCAGTGGTGACGCGGCGGGCGGCGCGGCGCTAGGGGGCGCAACCGCGGCTTGGGCCGGCGTGGCAACGGGAGCGGCAGGCGCGAATCCGGCGTTGGCGGCCACCGCCGCCGGCCGCGCTCGGCTGGCTAAATACGCGAAGCAAGTAATGGCCAAGATGACCAGTACGATCAACACCCCAATGCGGTTGTTTTCCATCCACGTCTTGGGGGGAACGATTCCCGTCATCGCGGACTCCGGCAACGTCGCCGCCGCAGCGGCCGCGGCCTTGCCATCGCCACCCTCAGCGCTGCTGGTTCGCCCGCCGGCGGCGCCGGCCGCGGATTGCACCTGTTGCGGCAGCGGGGCGCTGCCGCTCACTGTGAAGAGCAGCGGCTCGGCGGTGGCCAGCGCGCCGTAAACGTTGTAGCCCTGGGTGGTCGTAACTGGGACGAATTTCGCCCCCTGGAACTTCATTGCCTGCGGCACATACACCATGAAGTGCCCGGTTGGATACACCGCCTGTTCCATCAGCTTTGCCTGCTGCGCGGCATAGGGAATGCGGTAGGAGACTTGAATCCGCGTCTCCCCCGGCCGGATCGGCTCGGCTACGGTGTATTCCCCGGCATATTTCGGCGTCGGCTGCGCCGTGCGCGTCAAACCGACACCATTGGGCCCGATCACACGGGCGCCGTCAGGTTGAATATTGCGCGGCACGCGAAAGCGGAACAGCCCGCCCGGGCGGTACAGCGTACGTTGGAGATGATTTTGGACAATGTATTCATCCACCACGGCCAGTTCGCTGTTCTCCGGCTGCACCACCGCAACCTGCGCTTGCACCTTGAATTTGGCGTTCGGCGGCGCCAAATCGTAAACCGTGATCCGCACCGGCTTGCTGCTATTCGGCACCGGTTGCCAGTAATCAACCCCGCGGTAGGTGGCGCGCAGCACCATCGCGCCGTTCCCGGCAGGCAGCCGGAAATGGCCCGCCGCATTCGCCTTGGCTGTCTTCACCGGAACGGAATCTTGCAGCGCACCCTGGGCGAACAACGCAACCTTCACGCCGCCGGCGGCGCGATGCGTGGTGCCGTTCACGACCACGCCGCTGATGCCGGCGGGCGCGGTCTTGGCAGCGAGACCGGCGGGCCAAAAAGCGATTGCCAGCAGCAGCGCCGCCAGGCCCACCCGGCGCAAGCAGACCGCGCTCATGCGCGCCCCTCCATCTTCCGCGTCACCTGCGCCGCTTCCTGCTCCAACGCCCCGCGGCCGCGGCGGTAATCCTCCTCGCCCAGCTTGCCGGCCAGAAACTCGAAATGCAGATCGCGCAAATTGTCGTAGATCGTGCGCTTGCGCTCCCGCAGGGCGCGCAACTCCGCCTCCCGCGGCGAGTCCTCGAGCTGGGCTTCGCCGCCGGTGAGCAAGAAATAAGCGACCATGGCCGTCAAAAACACGCAGGCGAAGGCCGCGACTAATCCTGTTCCCATAGAAAAGGTCCGGCGCGGCTACAAGCCGCGCAACTCCCGGTCCATCTCCGCCCGCACCTGTTCCAGCGCCGCCGCATCCTCCGCCGGCGGCGCGCCCGATGCCGACGCCTCCCCGGTTGCGGCCGCTGGCGCGGGAATGGCGCGCTTGCGCCAGTATTGGATGGCGAAAAACACCAGCCACAGGCCCAAAGCCGCCGCCACCCACGGCATCACCCAAACCATCAGGCTGAAGCCCGTCGTGGGCGGCGCCATCAATACCGCCGGGCCGTATTTCTGCTCGAAATATTGCAGCTTGAGCGCCAGCGGGTCTTTCCTCATGGGACCCGTTTCTACCCACACGATGTCCGCGTCAATGCGCTTGCGCATGGTGCAGCGCATCGTCTCACACTCGCCGCTGATCGGCGTATCGCAGCCGCAGGTGCAGCGCAGGCGGTCGGCCAGCGCGGGAAAACGGTTGGCCACCGGATCGGCCCGCAGGCTGCCGGCGCACAGCGCGGCGGCCAGAAGAATCAGCGCGGATTGGCGCCAAACCCGGTTCATGCATGCACCTCCTCGACCGGCGCCACCGCGGCCTTTTCGGCCACGCCGCTGGGCGCGCCTCCGGATGGCCGGCGGTTCGGCAGCATGGCCAGCAGCGTGCCCAGCGCCGTCACGATGGCGCCGATCCAAATCCACACCATCAGCGGGTTCCAGTAGGCGTGCAAAATCGGATCGCCGCTATTCGGGTCATTGCCGGCGTAAACCAGATACAAATCGGCCAGCGGCGTGCTGCGAATGGCGACCATGCTCTGGTCCTGATTCGAAGCCTTGTAAAACCGCCGTGCCGGATACATGGTCGTCACGTATTGCCCGCCCCGCTCCACCGCCACCTCCAGGGAATTGGAGGCGTAGTTGGCGTTGTCGTTCTGTGAGTAGTTCTCCGACACCAGCGTGTACGGGCCGATCCGCATGTGCGCGTGATACGGCATCGCGCCTTGCGTCTGTTGGTTGAGTCCGGAACCGGCGATGCCGACCGCGATCAGAATGATGCCGACGTGAACGATGTATCCGCCGTAGCGCCGGGTGTTGCGCAGCGTCAGTTGCGTCAGCGCCGACGGCCAGCCGCCCAACAAGCCGCCGCCGCTGCGCCGGCGGATCACCGCGGCCCCGCGCGTGAACTCCATCGCGATCGTGGTCAGCACGAAACCCGCCAAGCCGAAACAAACGATCGGATACGGATCGCGCACGCCAACCAGCAGGCTCGCCGCCGCCACCAGCACGCCGGCGAATGCGGGTGCGGTGAAGTTGCGCTTCAGGCTGTTCAGCGACGTGCGCCGCCAAGCCAATAATGGGCCCACGCCGGTCAGGAACAGCAAAAACAGGAACAGCGGCACGTTGATGCGGTCGAAAAATACCCGGCCGACGTCAATCTTCTGCCCTTCGACCCACTCCGAAACCACCGGGAATACCGTCCCCCACAGAACGGCGAAGGTGATGACCAGCAGGATGAAATTGTTGAACAGAAAGCCGCTCTCGCGGGAAACGGTGCTCTCCAGCGCGTTTTCACTCTTCAGGAAGTCCCGGTTGCGAATGTAGGCCCAGCCGCAAACCGAAAGCGCAATGATGAAGAAGACCACGAACCAGGGCCCGATGTTGCTTTGCGCGAACGCATGTACCGAGGCGATCAGGCCGGTGCGTGTGATGAAGTCGCCGAACACCGCCAGCAGGAACGTCGCGAACACCAGCCATACGTTCCAAATCTTCAGCATGCCGCGTTTTTCCTGCATCATCACCGAATGCAAAAACGCCGTTGCCGTCAGCCAGGGCAAAAATGCGGCGTTCTCCACCGGATCCCACGCCCAATAACCGCCCCAGCCCAGCACACGGTAGGCCCAGTTGCCCCCCAGCACGATGCCGATGGTCAGGAACAGCCACGCCACCATCGTCCAGCGGCGGGTGACGTGAATCCAGCGGTCGCCGGGATAGCGCTTGATCAGCGCCGCCAGGCAGAACGCGAACGGCACCGAAAAGCCCACATAGCCCAGATACAGCATCGGCGGGTGGATCACCATCTGCGCGTATTGCAGCAGCGGGTTCAGGCCGTTGCCGTCGGGCGGCGTCGCAACCGGCAAGGTCACGAACGGTGACGCGGCGAAATTATTCAGCAGCAGGAAGAAACATTCGATGGCGCCGAGAATGACCGCCGCCAAGGGCATCAAGTTGCGATGCGCCAAGCGCGGGCTGAGGGCTTCTTCCTCGTCCGTGGCGGCGCGTGTGGCCGGAGCGGCGGCCGGAGCGGCGGCTAGCGCCGCAGTGCCGGGGTCCGGCGTGGCGATCGCCAGCTGCCCCGCAGCCGAAAGTTGCCCGATCGCGCGCGCCTTGCGGCGTGCTCCCAACAGCGCGATGAACGCATAGCCCGACAGCAGCCAGGTCCAGAACAGCAATGAGCCTTCCTGTCCGGACCAGAGAACGGCAATCTTGTAATAGAACGGCAGCGCCCGGTTGCTGTGCTCCGCCACGTACGCGACCGTGAAGTCGTTGCGCAGAATCAGGCCGACGAGGCAGAATACCGCCACCGTCACCACCGGGAACACGGCCATCGAGGCGCGTTGCGCGCTAGCGATCAGGCGCGTATCCCGCCGCGCCAGGCCGAAGATGCCGGCCAGCACGCCATAACCGGCCAGTACCAGCGCCAGCAAGATCGCAAACGAACCGAAGAGCTGCATGAAAGAGCGGCGCCGCTGCTCCCAAGGAGCAGCGTACCCTTCATTTAACCACGATCGCGCCGCTGCGCCGCGGGAATGCGGTCGCCGATTCGCGGGGAAACGTTAGCCAACGCCCAATCCGCCGTCGCGCGGCGGGGCCAATCCGCCGTTCGGATACCCAACGCCGTCGCTGGGGCCTACCCCGCCGCCGGTCCGACCAAGCCGCTAGGCGGCGGTCCAACCAAGCCGCTAGGCGGCGGTCCAACAAAGATCGGCTCCGGTTGCAAACGAATGCCAAACTTGGCCTCCACGGCCGCCTGAATTTCTCCTTGCAGGGCGAAAATGTCCGCCGCGCGTGCGCCTCCGTAGTTGACCAGCGCCAACGTGTGCTGGGGCGAAAGACCCGCGGGACCGGGCTGCCCGTTCACCAGCGGGCGGAAGCCTTTGCCGAAGCCCGCCTTTTCGATCAGCCATGCTGCCGATGTCTTGGTTTGGCCGTCGGGACCGGCGAACAGCGGCAGATGGCCGCCACGCGGCAAATCGGCCAGGTGCGCCAGTGCCTCGTACTGCTCGGCGGTCAGCACCGGATTCTTGAAATACGACCCCGCGCTGCCCCATTGCCCTCCGTCCGCCTCAATGACCATGCCCTTGCCGCGGCGAATGGCGATCACCGTGTCGCGCACTTGCGCCAGCGATGGCCGCGCCGAGCCCAGCCGTTTTTGCAGGTCGGGATAGCGCACGGCCGGCGCACCGCCGGGCCGCAAAACGAAACGTACGCTGCTGACCACATACCGGCCCACGTCGCTGCTGTTGAACCGGCTGGAACGATAGCCGAAACGGCAATCTCCCTGCCGGAGTTCCACGAATTCTCTCGCCTGGCGGTCCCAAACCCGTACGACGCTGATCGTCTCCGCCACCTCCTGGCCATACGCGCCGACGTTTTGAATCGGCGTGCCGCCGGTTGAGCCCGGAATGCCGCTCAGGCATTCCAACCCCGCCAAATCCTGCTGCACGCACCAGGCGACGAACCCATCCCAGTTCTCGCCCGCGCCCACCTCCACCTGCGAGCCGGATCGCTGCCGGCCCACGATCCGAATCGCCAGCACCAATCCGGGAAAACCCGCATCCGAAACCAGCACGTTGCTGCCGCCGCCCAGCACAAAGACAGGTAGGTGTTGCCGCTCCGCAAACTCTAGCGCCGGAGGAATCTGCCCTTCCTCCGTAATGGCGCAAAAATGCCGCGCGGTCCCACCGATCTGAAATGTGGTCAGCGGTGCTAAGGCAACATTCGCCTTGAGTGCAATCTTCACCGCTGCGCCCGCTGGCTTCATCCCTATCAGCATACTCGGCCAGTCGCATCTTCCAGCACGCCGGAAATCATTGCCGCGCATGCCCGTAACCATTGCTGCTGCGGGGTAACCCGCACGCCCCGACCGCGCAGGCCGCGCCTTTTGCCCGGGGGCAAAGCAAGCGCGGGAGTGCCGCGAAACGCCCGGCGCACCCCTGCCGCGCGGCAGAACGCCGCGGCCTCCAGCGACGCATAAGCCGGGCAGCGCCCCGCGCCGCATAAGCGGCGCCCAGCCCCCGCCCAAGCCCTGCCCCAAGGAATGGACGGCGCCCCGCCCGCAGCCGGGCTAGGCCCCGCGCCCGTCAATCGCCCCCATCAATCGCCCCATCAGTTGATAGACAGCCCCTGCCTGTGGGAATTTGCAATTTCCCGCACTGGGCTTAAATGACAGGACGATGAAGCCTGTGCAAAACGGCCAAAAGGTGCATTTTTGTTGACCCCTTGGACGGGTGACTGCGAAGTAAACCCGCGGTCGATGGTTAAGCCCTTTGATTTCTTGCCTTTGTAGCCGCCTGCGGTCGTAGGGCCGCCGCCTGGCAAAAACCTCGGTTTGGCGGGAATTTGCTGCGGAATTGGGTCAGTTTTCAACCAGATTTCCACAGGCCAGCCGACCCATGTTGGCTACTCGCAACGCAGCGATTCCGCCGGATCCACGCGGGCGGCGCGCCGTGCCGGCAGGCAGCACGCCCCGGCCGCGACCGCCGCCAGCACGGCCACGGCGGCCAGGAAAGTGACCGGCTTGCCGGCGTGAACGTGGAATAGCTGGCTCGTGAGCAAGCGGGAGGCGAACCACGCGCCCAAAACTCCGACCGCCAGCCCAATGCCGGAAAGCCAAAGCCCCTGGCGCCACACCAAAGCCACCGCCGCCTGTCGTTGCGCCCCCAGGGCCAGGCGCAGGCCGATCTCCCGGCGCCGCTGCGCCACCGCGTAGGCGACCACGGCGTAAAGCCCAAGGCACGTCAGCAGCAGCGCCAGCCCCGCGAACGCCAGTGCCGCCTCCGCCATTTGCCGCTGACTCGAAAAGGCTTGGTCGTAGTAGTAATCGAGCCGGTGCAGATCGAAGAGCGCCTGCGTGGGGTCCACCGTATGCGCCGCGGCGCGTATGGCCGGGACCAGTGCGAGCGGATTACTCCGCGCCCGAACGAAAACCCACTGCGCCCCAGTCACCGCCTGCGCCAGCGGCAAATACAAAATGGCATGCGGCCGCCTTCCGGTGAGCGTGTGCTCCTTGGCGTTGGCGACCACGCCCACCACCCGCCAGAGGTGCTGGCTGCCGCCAGTGACGGTGGTCACCTGCGGGTCTAGAGCCTCGCCCACGGGATCGCTGTCGCGGAAAAACAGCCATGCCGCGGCTTGGTTGGCGACCAAGTCCAGCGGCGCCGTGGCGTTGTCTCCGCGAGTCAGCCGCCGGCCATGCAGCAGCGGGATTTGCAGCGTGCGGAAATAGCCCGGCGTGACAATGACGGTCTCCACCCCGATGTCGTCGGCGCCCAAGCTTTTTCCGTTCACGTCGTTGACCGCAGTTCGGTCCTGACCACCCACGAGGGGCCCGCCAGTACCGCTGCTCACCGCGACCACGCCCGGAAAGTGCCGCAGCTTCGCTTCCAGAGACTCAAACAATTGCGCCGTGCGGGCGTGGGGGTAATGATCGGGGGCGGACAAGCCAAACGTAAGGACGCCATGAGGGTTGAAGTTCAGGCGCACGTGCTCGATCGCCAACAGGCTGCGGGCCAACAGTGCGGCGGAAATGAGCAGCACCGTGGCCACGGCCACTTCCGCAGCCACCAAAACCCGCCGCGCGCGCCCTTCGCCGGGCCCGCGCCCGCTCTGTGCCCCGCCGCTCTTCAGCGCCGCCAATACGCCGCCCCGCGCGGCGAAAATCGCCGGCGCCACGGCAATAAGAATCGCCGCAATCACCGCCGCGCCCACCGCGAACCCGACCGCGGCCCAGCCCAGGCGAAGCGCATAGAACCCGCTCAAGTCCATCGCCGCGGACAGGGCGCGGTCGCTCCCAGCGGTCAGCAGCAACCCCAGCCCGGCGCCCAGCAGCGCCAGCACCATCGCCTCGGTGATCACCTGCGCCGCCAGCCGCCCGCGCCCTGCTCCCATGGCGGCGCGGATGCCCGTCTCCCGCCTCCGCGCCGCCGCCCGGCTCAGCCACAAGCCGCCCACGCTAGCACCCGCCGCCAGCAGCAGCAGTCCGCCCAGCGCCAATAGGATCTCGACCACCGGCCGCGCGCCAGCCGTAGCGGCACGCTGCCAGGGCGTAACCAGCGCACCCGTATATTCGTCGCCCTTGGGATGAGCCCGCCGCATCCGTGCCGCCACGCGGTCCATGTCTTTGCCCGTCGCCGCCAGGGTCACGCCCGGGCGGAAGCGGGCAATGGTCTGCAAAAAGGAATAGCCACGCCGGGTGGCGATTGGCCTGCCCGAATTTTCCCACAACACCGCCGTGGTCACCCATACCATGTCGGGCCCACCTGGCGGGCACACAAAACCCCGCGGCATGATACCGATGACCGTATAGGCCCGGCTGTCCAGCCGAATGACGCGCCCGACCACCGCCCGGCTGCCCCCAAATTGGGATTGCCAAAACCCGTAACTGAGGATGATCGGGTCCGTGCCGCCGTCCATGCCGGGGCGATTTTCCCCGGCGCGAAACGTCCGCCCTAACAGCGGCCGCGCGCCAAGCATGCGGAATAACCCGGTCGAAACCATCTCCCCTCGTATCGGCACGGGAGCAGCGGTGGTGGCCAGCGAAAAGGTCACGCCGCTCAGCACCGACATGCCGCTGAAGCTATGGTTCCATCGCCGCCAATCGCGAAAATCGGGATAGGAGACCGGGCCGGTGTTGCCCGGTCTGCCGAAATCGTCCCAAACCTGCACCAGCCGATTCGGCCGCCGGTAGGGGTATGGCCGCAAGACCAGCGCCTGAGCGATCGTGAAAATCTGGGTATTCGCGGCGATCGCCAGTCCCAAAATACCGACCACGGCGATGGCGAAGCCCGGATGGCGCCGCATCTGTCCGCCGGCGTAACGGACATCGGCGGCCCGGGCATCCAGCCACCGCCAGGTCCACGCCTCGCGGCACGCTTCCCTCGCCTGTTGCAGCCCGCCCAAGTCGGCGAGCGCGCGGCGGCGTGCTTCTTCCCGGCCGATCCCGCTGCGCAAGTGGTCCGCGATTGCGGCTTCCAGATGCGCTCCCATCTCCTCGGCCCATTCCCGCTCCCTCCGCCGGGCCTGCCCCAACCCGCGCAATTGCGCCCACAGCCGCCGCAGACCCCGCATCTCACTCCGCCCTTTCCGGCCCCGGCGCGGTGAGGAATCGCGCCAGCATATCCGCGTCCCGCACCCACGCGCGCGTCTCCCGCGCCAGCCTCTTGCGCCCGGCGGCGGTCAGGCGGTAAAACTTGGCGCGGCGGTTGTTCTCCGATGCGCCCCACTGAGCGGCGATCGAGCCCTCCTGCTCCAGCTTGATCAGTGCCGGATACAGCGTCCCGTAGTTCAGCAGCACCCGCGGCCCGCCGCGCTGTTGGCTCACCTGCTCGATCCTCCGCGCGATGCCGTAGCCGTGCAGCGGCCCCAGCGTCTCCAGCGTCTTCAGGACCATCAGCACCAATGTGCCCTGGCGTATCTCCGCTCCCCCGCCCATGCGCCCCGCCTCCTCCTATGGGAATAACATATTTTCTTCCCATAGAATGCTGCCACACTCCGGACCGGCTGGCAAGCGGCCGTCTACGGCTATTGCCCCGCCCCGTCCGGCTGGCGTACGCGACGGGCGATCGGGGCGGGTAGGCGCAGGAAGTCCCGGCTGTTCCAGGTGTAGAGCACCTCGGCGCCCGACTTCAGGGCGCATTGCCCGAGGATGGCGTCGTAGATGGCGCCGCCGGTAATGTTCGCGGCCGCCGCGGTGGTCAGTACTTGCGCGTACTCTTGCCCGTTCAGGCTGACGATGGCCAGCCGCTCGCGCAGATTGCCGATGTACAGGAGCGCTTGGTCGCCGCTGGCCCGCCGCGCGGCGGATGTCATTCCGGTCAGCGTGGCGTAGACCTCGGCCAGGCTGTGCGCGCCGCAGGCGGCATCGCGCTTCTGGCAACGCACCAGGAGCTCGAAGCTTGCCGCGTGTTGCGGGTGATCCGCGTAGAAACCGGCGACCAGCACCGAGGTGTCGAGAAAAACCTTCACCGGCCCTCCCCGGCGTTTTCCCGGTCGCGCCGGGCGCGGATACGACGCAGGGTCTCGGCGGCTTCGTCTTCGGCCATCGCTTGCCCGGTGCGGTACACCCAGATGCCTTGTTTCTTTTGCAGGGGTGATGGGCTGCGCCGGGGACGCAGGCTCAAGCTCTCGCCCTGCACCGCGATGTCGAGCGTGTCACCCGGCGACAACCGCAGCGCGTCGCGCAATCCCTTGGGCAAGACGATGCGCCCAGCCACGTCGAGAGTGACCACCGTTTTCATAATGCCATTATTCTATGCCAATTGGCATTTCATAAATGGCATAACTGAGCACCGGTCCGACGAGCCCCATCCCACCACCGCCGCGCCTCCACCCCGCCGGGGCGGCCGGATCAAGCTCGCGCGCCGGATCAACTTCGCACGATGGACAGCCGCTTTGGCGCGCTGCGTTGGCGCAATTGGCCCGTTCGGCGGCATGGCGCGCTGCGCCAAAAGCTGGGATGCTGGGAACGGCTCGCCCTCGTCATGCCCGTTCCCGGATCACCTCCGCAATCGTCCCCGCCGCCGCCCAGCGCCCCAGCCGGCGCCTCGCTCCTCCGCCGCCCCGGCGTGCAGGCGATGGCCGCGGGCCTGGTGGCGGCGAACGGAATGGCCTGGCTTTGGGCCGGACTGGCATTTCATGGCGCGCCCGTGCTGCTGGGCGCTGCGGCATTGGCCTACACCCTCGGCCTGCGCCATGGCATGGACGCCGACCATCTCGCCGCCATTGATAACGTTACCCGCAAGCTCATGCAAGACGGCCAGCGCCCTCTGTCCGTGGGGCTATGGTTTTCCCTGGGCCATTCGACCGTGGTCATCGTGGCGACCGCGGCGTTGGCCTTCGCCGCCGGCGCCTTTCACCGCCAGTTGGCGGCCTGGCGGCTCATTGGCGGTTTGGCGGGAGCGGCGATCTCGGCGCTCTTTCTCTTCGCCATCGCCATGGCCAACTTGTTCATTCTCCGCGCCACCTATCGCGCCTTCCGCCGCGCCCGCCGCGGAGAAACGCCGGGGCCGGATCTTTTGGCCCATCTCAGCGCCGGCCACGGCCTGCGCTCTCGTATCTTTGGTCCGTTGTTCCGCTTCATCGCCCATAGCCGGCGCATGTATTGGCTCGGGCTGCTGTTCGGCCTGGGCTTCGACACCGCTTCGGAAATCGCCCTTCTTGCACTCTCCGCCGCCGAAGCCGCCAAGGGCCTGCCCTTCTGGGCGCTCCTCGCCTTCCCCGCCCTTTTCACCGCCGGCATGGCGCTGGTGGATACGGCGGACGGCATTCTCATGCTCGGCGCCTATGCCTGGGCCTTCACCCGCCCCATTCGCAAGCTCTACTACAACCTCACCGTGACCGCCATCTCCGTTCTGGTCGCGCTGGCGGTCGGCGGCATCGAAGTCCTGGGCATGTGGGCGGCGGTGCAACCGCGCGGCGGTTGGCCGTGGGTGCGCGCCCTAAACCAACACTTCGCCGCCCTGGGAATCATGATCGTCGCCATCTTCGTCGCCAGTTGGCTCTTGGCTGCGGCCCTCTATCGCTGGCGCGGCTGGGACCACCTCCCCGCCCCGGCGGAGGAATAATCCTGCCTAACGCCCGCCCTTGTTGGCCGCCAGCGTTCGCAGATACAGCCGTACGTTGCGGTCCTGGCCCGCCAGCGTGCGGGCGAATCGGTGCCCCCCGTGTCCATTGCTGACGAAGTAAAGGTAGGGCGTGGTGGCGGGATGGCTGGCCGCCCGCATCGCGGCCAGTCCCGGATTGGCGATCGGCCCGGGAGGCAGCCCAATATGCGTGTAGGTGTTGTAGGGGGACACGAAGTGCAAATCGGCGGTAGTCAGCGGCCCGCCGGGTCGGCCCGCCATTTCGTCCGCATAGATCACAGTGGGATCGGATTGTAGCGGCAAATGGCCATCGAGGCGGTTGTAAAAAACGCCCGCAATCACCGGCCGCTCGCTGGGTACGGCGGTCTCCTTTTCCACTAATGACGCGATCGTCAGCCATTCGTGCAAGCTGATCGGTTGCCCGTGCGGATCGCGCAGCCCGGGCCGCCAGCCGGAGTGGGGCAGCGCCTGGCGAAAACGCCGCACCATCATGGCGGCGATGGCCTCCGCGGAGGTGCCGGGCGCGATGCTGTACGTGGCGGGAAATAAATACCCTTCCAGCGAAACCGCCTCGGGATCCACGCGCCGCGCCAGTGCCGGATTGGCGGTAGCCGCCAAAAATGCCTGGCCCGATGCGATGTGTTCGCGGCTCAGTTGGTGGGCGATATCGAAGCGGTCAAAGCCCTCCGGCACGACCAAGCTATAGGCAAAGGTCCGTCCCTCGGCCAGCCGATGGAAAACCGCGGAGAGCGATTGGGCGCCGGCAAAGCGATAGGCTCCCGCCTTCAGCGTCACCCCGGGATGAACCAGCGCCCAGGCGGTGAACACCGGCGCGTTCCGTACCACGCCGGCCCGGGCCAGGCGTTCCGCAATGCTCCAGCGGTTGGAACGCTCCGGTATCTCCACCACTACCGGATGGCGAAAGCCAGCGTACGGGACCACGATGTCGAACACCATCAGGGTCAGCACCGCCAGCGCTCCTAGCGCCAGCCAGCGCACGCCCCCGCGCCGCCCTGGGTGACCGCTAACTCCCGTCCGCTTTACGCTTTGCCCCCGCCCGGATAGCCCCGAGCGCCGCGCGGACGACTCCGCCCCGCCGGCGGGGGCCGACGTGACCGGAAGACGCGCCGATAAGCCCCGCCGCCGCACGCTCTATTATCCCCGTTCGCTCTCGCGCCCAGCCACCGGCCAAAAGACCAGCGGTAGCTGCCCCGCCACTGCCGCGGCCAGAAACCCAGCCGCCGGGTGGCTTCCCTGCACGCGCCCGGACCCATTCGCCGGCGCCCAAAACTCGGCAAGCTGCAACCAATCGCGGCAGCTTTGCAGCAGCCCGGCCCACCTACGGCCATCGGATGCCGGCCGACCCACCGGGGAGCCTGGCACCCGATTCCCCGTGCCAGGGTGGAACACCGGGGGTCCTGGGAACGCAGCGATGCGTTCGGCAGCGCGGAATCCCGCGCCCAGCCTCGCCCACCGGGAGTCCAACCATGGCTCCGCAATCCGGACCGTCCAAATTTGGGCGGCTGAGCCGTTTTGTGCCATTCACGATCTGGCCCCCTCGCATCCAGAGCGCATCCACGCTGGCGATGGCTCCAGCCGGACTCGCCCCCACAGCGTCCCTTGAGAAACCCGGCGGCCCTTCTCCGGACAATGTCGCCACATCCGGCGTGGCCTCGAGTTGCGCCGCTTCGCCCGCCATCGCCGCCGCGCCATCCGGTTGCAACGCGGTGCCCGCGGCGCAACTGTGGCTGGATCTGCGCTGTGCCTGCGGCCGCTCCCTGCGCGCCCTTCTGCGCCGCGCCGCGGCGAGCATCACCTGCGCCTGCGGTGCGGTATTGGCCGTTTGCCGCCAAGGCGTAGCCGACTTTGCCCCGGCCGGCGCCGCTTCCAGCCCGATCCCCCTCTGGTGGCCCCAATTGATGGCGGAAGCGCGGCGAACCCATTGGCGGCAGGCGGCGGAGCGATGGCTGCCCCCGCCGCTGCGCGACGGTGCCTGCCATCCCCACCGTGCCGCCTGCGGCGACCTTCTGCCGTTGCCTCCGGCAGCCCGCGTGTTGGTTCTCGCTGCCGGACTGGGCGGCGTCGCCGCGCCCCTGGCCCGCCAATTCTCCGTAGTAGCCGTGGAGGCTGCGCCGCAGCAGGCGGAGTTCCTCGCACTCCGCGCGGCGCAAGATGGGCTGGACCGCTTGCGGGTGCTCCGCGGCGATTGGCGGCGCTTGGGCTTGCTGCCCGGGCAGTTTGACGCGATCATCGCGCCCCCATGGGGAACGCCTTCCCTGCTGCCCGATCCCTCGGACCCGCAATGCGGAACGCCATGGTCCGCGCTGCGTGCGGCCCGGAATTTGCTCGCGCCCGCCGGCGTCCTTTACCTCGCCGCCCCCAATCGCGGGGCTCTCTACCGGTTGCGCGGACCAACTCGCTTCCGTGATGCCGCATCCTCCAGCCCTACCCGCGCCTATTCCCATTTCGGCTATCAGCGCTTATTTCGCCGCGCCGGTTTGCGCCTCCAGGCCACTTTCCTTTGCCTGTCCAACCATCGCTTCCCGCAGGAACTGTTCCCGCTGCATCCCGCGGCGCTCGCATTCCGAGCCCGGCACCAGCCCTGGCACGCCAACCACCCCCTGCGCGCGTGGCTGCACCGCCGTTGCGCTCACCCCTGGTTTTGGCGCGCCCTCGGCGGCGAATTTGCCTTCTTCCTCGTCCCGGCCACGCCGCGTCCCGGCCACGCCGGCACTGGCTGCGCGCCGAACGGCCCGCCGGTTGCCGCCGCTTCCCATCCCCCGCCAATTCCCATCAGCCGCGCGTCCTTCCCTGCCCCCAACGCGCCGGATTCCAACGCCTAGCGCCCGCGTGATGCGCGCACACGATGCATGAGTTGGTCCGAGAATATTGGGCGCGAACGCCGCGGCCGGAGGCGCTGGCGCAGTTGCGGTCCGCCCCGCACACCACCCTGCTCGCCTGCTTCGCCGCCGGCCAGCGCCATCCCGCCTGGGTCGCCAAGCTGGCATGGGAGGAAAACCGTCGCGCCGCTTTGCGCCGTGAGCACGCCATCCTCTGCCGCTTGCACTCCCATGCCGGCGAGTTGGGCGCGCCACTGGCATTGGCCTGGGAGGACAACGACCGCGAAGCCTGCCTCATCCTTTCCGGCTTGCCTGGCGCCATCCCGCCCTGGCGGTGCGGACCTGGACGCCTGCGATCTGCGGCAGTCCGCCTTCTGCATCGCTCGAGCGATTGGATCAGGCGCCTGCAATCCCTGGTCCCGGCGGTCGCGGACCGCTGCCAATCGCCGCCCACCGTGCAACAGTTGGCGGCGGAGCTGATCGCCGCCCGCCGCCGCCGCCCCGATCAATGGCCAATTGAAGCTCTGTTGGCTGCGATGCAAGCGGAATGCCGCCAGCCGCCCCTGCCAGCGGTCTCCTGCCATGGCGACTTCTGGATCGGCAACCTGCTTCTCGCGGGGCCCCAATTGCATGTGGTGGACTGGAATGGATTGAGCCCCGGCTCGCCGCTGGACGATTACTGGCTGCTGATCACCAAATCGCCTCTCCCCGCGGGTTTGTCGCGCTGGCAACTGCTGGAACGCCAACTCTTCCGCCCTGGGCCGTTGGCCCGTCGCCTGCGCCGCGCCGCGCCCTGCGCATTGGCGGCCCCGGCTTTGCGTTTGTCGTTTTACCTGTTTCTCGCCCGCCGCCTGCGCTGGGAGGCGGGCCTGGACTTGCAACCGCGCACCGCATGGCACCACCAAGCGGCGCGGCGGGAGTGGCTGCCCGTTTTGCAGGCACTGGAGGACCGGGCTTTTCCCACTCCGTTCGCGGGCCTTGAGCGCCCCTGAGCGCGAGCGGGCCTCCGCTACCGCCTGGCCGCGGCCCCCCGGCGCGGGCCGTCCAACATCGGGCGCCCGAACCGTCTCCGCCGCGCTCTGCCAATTCGCGGCCATGCGCCGTCCCTAACTCCGCCTCCCCAACGCCCTGCCAATTTCTGTCAAATACCGCTACTCGCAGCGGTGGCACGTTCCGCTGCGCCCGCTTCTTGCTCAAATGGCCCGTCCGCCCCGGCCTCGCATGCATTGACACGATTGGGCCGGACGTGCAAGCTGATAGGGTCTAGCGCGGCACGGTTGAGGAACCTGGCGCCGCCTGCCCAAACCAGTGTCCTCTCCGATGCTTACACCCACCCATCGGGCTGTCGTCCTGGAAAGCCGCGTGGACAACGTGGACCGGGCGGAGACCGCCGCCGAGGAGTTTGCCGCCGCAGCTGGCTTCGACGAGCCGGAGCGCCATCGCATCGCCATGGCCGTGCGCGAGATCACGGTCAACGCGATTACCCATGGCAACCGTTGTGAAGCCGGGAAGAAAGTCACGATCGATTTTTCCGTTTCCCCCCAGGAGCTGGTGATCCAAATCCGCGATCAGGGTGAGGGCTTCGACGCCGACGGTTTGCCTGACCCGCTCGCCCCGGACAATCTGCTGCGTCAGTCCGGGCGAGGTATCTTCTTGGCGCGGGCTTTCATGGATGACGTGCAACTGCTGTCAAACGCCAACGGCACTGAAGTTCGCATGTCCAAACACCGGCCGGGAAACGTCTAAGGATTTATGGTCAAAATCAATTGCCGCCGCGTGGACGGTGTGACCGTGGTTGACGTTGTCGGCAGAATTACGCTCGGCGACGGCAGTACCCTCCTGCGCGATACCATCCGCGGGCTCATCGCGGAGGGAGACAAGCAGATTCTCGTCAATCTCGGCGAGGTCGGTTATATAGACAGCTCCGGCCTGGGGGAGTTGGTCAGCGCCTTCACCGCCGTTCGCGCCGAAGGCGGGGATTTGAAGCTGCTCAACCTGACCCGCAAGGTGCACGACCTGTTGCAGATCACCAAGCTGTATACCGTCTTCGACATTCACGACGACGAAGCGCAAGCCATCGCCAGCTACGAAGTCCGCCATGCGCATTAGCCGCGTCAACACCCCCGACGCACCGGAATCCGTTCGCCCGCTCTATGAGGCCATGTATCAGGCGCGCGGCAACGTCCCCAACATGTTCCGCACCGCGGCCCATCGCCCGGAACTGCTGCGCACCATGGTGGCCCACTTCCGCTGCGTGATGGAAACCGGGACCGTCTCGCCCAAGCTGAAGGAACTGCTGGCGGTGCGGGTTTCCCAGATCAACGACTGCGATTATTGACTCGCCTCCCACTCCGCCTTGGCAAGGCGGCTCGGATGGCAACAAACAACCTTGGACGCGCTGCCGCGCTGGGCGGAGGCCGGCCTCGACCTCGACTCGCCCACCCAAGCCGCGCTGCGCTTCGCTGAGGCCATGACCCTGGCCTCGCGGCGCATGGACGACGCGGTCTTCAACGCCCTGCGCCAGCACTTCGATGAAGGGCAGGTCGTGGAAATTGCCGCGGTCATTGGGCTGTTCAACTACTTCAACCGCTTCAACAACGCCCTG
>OFHJ01000348.1_pt1 | contig 18716 bp, 18 predicted proteins | sample 1522001 | NCBI WGS metagenome assembly OFHJ01 (sample SAMEA2464838, study PRJEB22497) | soil metagenome | biome: Grassland; feature: Farmland; material: Clay | place: Australia | collected 2013-02-01 | depth 1.2 m | reverse complement strand
TCGGGCCAAGGTTCGGGCCAAGGTTCGGGCCGGAACGTGATCTGCGTCATCGGCGACGGGGCGATGAGCGCGGGGATGGCGTACGAGGCGATGAACAACGCCGGGGCGCTGAAACGGCGGCTGATCGTGATCCTGAACGACAACGACATGTCGATCGCGCCGCCGGTGGGGGCGATGAGCGCGTATCTGTCGCGCCTGATCTCGTCGCGGCCGTACCGGGAGCTTCGGCGGGTTGGCAAGGAGGTGGCGCGGCGGCTGCCGCGCTCGATGGAGCGGGCGGCGCGTCGGGCGGAGGAATACGCCCGCGGCATGGTGACCGGGGGGACGCTGTTCGAGGAGCTCGGGTTCTATTACGTGGGCCCGATCGACGGCCACAACCTGGACCATCTTCTGCCGGTGTTGAAGAACGTGAAGGCGGCGGAGAACGGGCCGATCCTGGTGCATGTGGTGACGCAGAAGGGGAAGGGCTACGGCCCGGCGGAGCGGTCTGCGGACAAGTACCACGGGGTGAGCAAGTTCGACGTCATCACCGGGGCGCAGGCGAAGGCGGTGGCGAAGGCGCCGCAATACACGAAGGTGTTCGCGGAGGCGCTGATATCGGAGGCGGAGCGGGACGCGAAGATCGTTGCGGTGACGGCGGCGATGCCCTCGGGGACGGGGCTCGACCTGTTCGCGAAGCGGTTCCCGGACCGCTGCTTCGACGTCGGCATTGCGGAGCAGCACGGGGTGACGTTTGCGGCGGGGCTGGCGTGCGAGGGCCTGCGGCCGTTTGCGGCGATCTACTCGACGTTTTTGCAGCGGGCCTATGACCAGGTGGTGCACGACGTGGCGATCCAGCGGCTGCCGGTTCGCTTTGCGCTGGACCGGGCGGGCCTGGTTGGGGCGGACGGCCCGACGCACGCGGGATCGTTCGACGTGACGTATCTGGCGACGCTGCCGGGGTTTGTGGTGATGGCGGCGGCGGACGAGGCGGAGCTCGTGCATATGGTGGCGACGGCGGCGGCGCTGGACGACCGGCCGTCGGCGTTTCGCTACCCGCGGGGCGAGGGCACCGGGGTGGCGCTGCCGGCGCGGGGCGAGGTCCTGGCGCTGGGGCGGGGGCGTATCCTGCGCGAGGGCACGGCGGTGGCGATCCTGTCGTTCGGGGCGCGGCTTCAGGAATGCCTGAAGGCGGCGGACGAGCTGGCGGCGCGGGGATTGTCGGCGACGGTGGCGGACGCGCGGTTTGCGAAGCCGCTCGACACCGATCTGGTGCGGCGGCTGGCGCGCGAGCACGAGGTGGTGATCACCATCGAGGAGGGGTCGATCGGGGGCTTCGGGGCGCATGTTCTGCATTACCTGGCGACGGCGGGGCTGTTGGACCAGGGCTGCAAGATCCGGCCGATGATCCTGCCTGACGTGTTCATCGACCACGATACGCCGGCCAAGATGTACGACGTCGCCGGGCTCAATGCCGCCCATATCGTCAACACCGCCCTCGACGCCCTCGGCCGTCCCGCAACCTGCGTCGCTTCCGCTTGAAACGCTACGCGGAGCCTGGACGCGGCGACCTCGCCCGGAACCAACGGCCGGGGGGCCAACGCCCGGGCGGATCCCTGGAGCAGCGGCTGCGTCAGGCCAACGGCGGCAAGTGCCGCCTGGATCAGCTTCTGGTCGAGCGCGGCCTCGCCGAAAGCCGGAGCCGCGCCCAGGCGCTGATCCTGGCCGGTCTGGTCTATGGCGACACGCGGCGGCTCGACAAGCCGGGCCAGAACGTCTCCCTTGAGCTTGCCATCGAAATCAAGGGCAAGCCGCATCCTTGGGTCTCGCGGGGCGGCGTCAAGCTCGCCCATGCCCTTGATCATTTCGGCCTCGATCCGGTGGGCGCGATTGCGCTCGACGTCGGCGCCTCGACCGGCGGCTTTACCGACGTGCTGCTGGCGCGCGGCGCCGCCCGCGTCCATGCCGTCGACGTCGGCCGCGGCCAGCTCGACTGGCGGCTTCGCTCCGATCCCCGCGTCCGCGTGCTGGAGCGCACCAACGTGCGCCACATCGGGTCCGCCGAGGTGCCGGCGGCGGTCGGCTTCATCGTCTGCGACGTCAGCTTCATCGGCTTGAAGTTGGCGCTGCCGGCGGCGCTCCGGCTGGCGGCGCCGGGGGCGTTTCTGGTTGCCCTGATCAAGCCCCAGTTCGAGGTCGGGCCCGAGCGGGTGGGCAAGGGCGGTATCGTGCAGGCCCCGGCCTTGCACGCGGAGGTCTGCGGCGAGATTTCCGCCTGGCTCGGGCGCGAGCCAGGCTGGCAGGTGCTCGGCATCACAGAAAGCCCGATCACGGGGGCCGAGGGCAACAAGGAATTTCTCATTGCCGCGCAGTACCACCCTTGAGGTCGAGATCGCCGCCTTGAGCGGTCGCGGCGAGGGCATCGCCGAAAGTCCGAAGGGCCGGCTCTATGTCCCCGGCGCGGTTCCGGGCGATCGCGTCGACGTTCGTCTCGGCCCGAAGGGCCGCGAGGGCGAGGCGGCGGAGATGATCGCCCTGCTCGCGCCGGGACCTGACCGGGTCGAGGTCGCCTGCGCGCATTTTTTCCTCTGCGGCGGCTGCGCGCTGCAAGGCCTGGCGCCATCGGCTTGTGGGGCGGGGACGGGCGGGCGGGGGGCGGGGGCCCTGGCGGCCGGGGGCTTGGGGTCGGCGCCGCCCGCCCCTTTGGTGGGGATGGCGCGGGGCGATCGCCGCCGCGCCGATTTTGTCGCGCGTCGCGTCGGCGAGGGGGCGCTGATCGGTTTTCACCGCCGCAAGAGCCACAAGATCGTCGATATCGGCGAATGTCCCGTGCTCGATCCGGCGCTGGCCGGCCTGTTGCCCGCCTTGCGCGAGGTTTTCGCCGCGATTCTTGCCCCCGGCGCCGCGGTCGATTGCAAGGCGACCAAGACCGCGAGCGGTATCGATCTCGTGATCGTCGGCGATCTTGCCTTGACGCTCGAGCGGCGCGAGCGGCTCTCCGCTTTCGCCGAGACTGCCGCTCTCGCCCGCCTCGCGGTGCGGAACGCGGCGGCAGATCTTCTCGATCCCATCGCCATCCGCCGGTCGCCCGAAATTCGCTTCGACGACGTCGCGGTCGAATTTCCGCCCGCCGCCTTCCTGCAGGCGAGCCCGGCGGCGGAGGCGGTGCTGGTCGCCGAGGTGGCGGCGGCCTTGGCCGGCGCCCGGCGCGTCGCCGATCTATACGCCGGCCTCGGCGCTTTTGCCCTGCCGCTGTCGCGCCAGGCTTCCGTGCGGGCGGTTGAGGGAGATGCGGCGGCGGCGGCGGCGCTTCGCAGCGCCGCCGCGCGGGCCGGGCGGCGCATCACGGTCGAGACCCGCGACCTCGCGCGCCGGCCCTTGAGCGCGGCCGAGCTCGACGGTTGCGACGCCGTGGTCTTCGATCCGCCCCGCATCGGCGCCAAGGAGCAGACGGCCGAGATCGCGCGCTCGAAGGCGCCGCTGGTCGCGGCCGTATCTTGCGCTCCCGCGAGCTTCGCCCGCGACGCCCGCCTTCTGGTCGAGGGGGGTTACCGGCTCGAGCGGGTCGTGCCCGTCGATCAGTTCGTGTGGTCGAGCGAGGTCGAGATTTTCGCGCTTTTCCGGCGCGGCTAAGGGCTTAGCGCGCTTGGGCGTGGTATTCCGCGTTTGGCTGCATGTCGATCGCCGCCGCCATGCGGTTCGACATGTTGAAGAAGGCGGCGACAGCGGCGATGTCCCAGATCTCGGCATCATTCCAGCCGGCGTCGCGCAAGCCCTGGCGGTCGGCCGCGCCCATCTTGTCCGGCGTTTCCGTCAGCTTGACCGCGAAGTCGAGCATGGCGCGTTCCTTGGCCGGCAGATCAGCGACGCGATAGTTCATCACCATCATCTCGCCGAGCTCGGGCTTGCCCGAAAGCTGGCGCACCGCCGCGCCATGGGCGACCAGGCAATAGAAGCAGTGGTTCACCGAGGACACGGCAACCGCGATCATCTCCCGCTGCAGCTTGCTTAAGCCCGAGGGGCCGAGCATCAGCCCGTTGTAGAAATCGACGAAAGCGCTGAGCTTGTCGTAGTCGAAGGCGTAGGAGCGGAGCACGTTGGGAACGAAGCCGAGCTTCTCGTCGCACTTCTTGAAATAGGCCTGGAATCTCGCATCCAGCGCCTCGCGCGGCGGTTCCGCGATGCCAAGCGCGTGGATGGGCTTATCTTCCTCCATCAAAAACCTCCCTTCCGGGTTCAGTGGCCATCTGCGCCCGGTGGCGCAGAACATGGTCGGCGAGCACCGCTGCCATCATGGCTTCGCCGACCGGCACGGCGCGAATGCCGACGCAAGGGTCGTGGCGGCCCTTGGTCGCGATCTCCGTATTCGCGCCGAAGCGATCGACGGTGTGGCGCGGCGCGAGGATCGACGAAGTCGGCTTGACCGCGAAGCGGACGACGACCTCCTGGCCGCTCGAAATGCCGCCGAGAATGCCGCCCGCCTTGTTGCTGCGGAAATGGAGCTTGCCGTTGGCCATTTCCATTTCGTCGGCGTTCTCCTCGCCGCTGAGTTCGGCGGCGGCGAAACCGGCGCCGATCTCGACGCCCTTCACCGCGTTGATGCTCATCATCGCCGCCGCGAGATCGGCGTCGAGCTTGCCGTAGACCGGCGCGCCGAGGCCGGCCGGCACGTCCTCGGCCCGCACTTCGATCACCGCGCCGATGGAACTGCCCGCCTTGCGGATGCCGTCGAGATATTTTTCCCACAGCGGCACCGTCTTCGCGTCCGGGCACCAGAAGGCGTTGTTCGCGACCTCGGCCCAGTCCCAGCGCGTGGCGTCGATCTTATGCGGGCCGATCTGGACCAGCGCGCCACGGACGGCGATGGCTGGGCCGAGAACCAGCCGGGCGACGGCGCCGGCCGCGACCCGGGCCGCAGTCTCGCGCGCTGAGGCACGCCCGCCGCCGCGCCAATCGCGGATGCCGTATTTGGCGAAATAGGTGTAATCCGCGTGGCCGGGGCGAAACTTGTCGCGGATTTCGTCATAGTCCTTGCTGCGCTGATCGGTGTTCTCGATCATCAGGCAGATCGGCGTCCCGGTAGTGAGGCCCTGGAACACGCCGGAGAGAATCTTCACCTGGTCGGCTTCGCGCCGCTGCGTGGTGAAGCGCGACTGGCCGGGCTTGCGGCGGTCGAGCCAGGGTTGGATGTCGGCTTCGCTCAACGGCAAGAGCGGCGGCGCGCCGTCGACAACGCAGCCGAGAGCCGGCCCATGGCTCTCGCCCCAGGTGGTGACCCGAAATAGGCGGCCGTAGGTGTTGTGCGACATGACGGCCGTCCGCTGTCGCGATCAGATGGCGTCGATATCGGGCGCGTCGACCGCCTTCATGCCGACGACATGATAGCCGCAATCGACGTGATGGACCTCGCCGCTGACGCCGCGGCCGAGATCGCTCAATAGGTAAAGTGCCGCGTCGCCGACCTCCTCGATGGTAACGTTTCGCTTCAACGGCGAATTGAGTTCGTTCCACTTCAGGATATAGCGGAAATCGCCGATCCCGCCGGCGGCCGCCAGGGTCTTGATCGGGCCAGCGGAAATGGCGTTGACGCGGATCGCCTTGCTGCCGAGGTCGACGGCGAGATAGCGCACGCTGGCTTCGAGTGCGGCCTTGGCGACGCCCATGACGTTGTAGTGCGGTACCACCTTCTCGGCGCCGAAATAGGTCAGCGTCAGAAGGCTGCCGCCCTCGATCATCAGCGGTTCCGCGCGCCGGCACAAATCGGTGAAGGAGAAGCAGGAAATCCGCAGCGACAAGGCGAAGTTTTCCGCCGTGGTGTCGATGTAGCGGTCCTTCAGCTCCTCTTTGTCGGAATAGGCGATGGCGTGGACCAGGAAATCGAGCCGGCCCCAGGTCTCGGCCAGGGTCGTGAAGACGGCGTCGAGCGAGGCGCCATCGGTCACGTCGCAAGGCAGAACGAGGCTCGAGCCGAGCTGCTCGGCCAGCGGCCGAACGCGTTTGCCGAGCGCGTCGCCCTGGTAGGTGAAAGCCAATTCGGCGCCGTGCTCGGCGAGCGATTTTGCGATGCCCCAGGCGAGCGAACGCTCGTTGGCGACACCCATAATCAAGCCGCGGCGCCCGCTCATCAAGGGACGGTAATCAGCCATAGATTCCTCTGTTCGGAGCCAGCATGAAGAGGTGGCGGGCAATCCTACACCAACATGGAAGAGGGTCAATCTCGCTGCCGGTCATTCGATTTTCAGGCGCCCCCGCGGGTCGTATTCATGCTTTTTGCTCCAACTGCGCGCGAATTGTTCTAATTCGGCGTCCGGGGCGTCCGGCAACACGACCTTAAGCTTGACGTATTGATCGCCCGCCGGCAGGCCGGAGTGGCCCGCGATGCCCTTGCCCTTGAGCCGGAGCGTCGTGCCGCTGTTCGATCCTCTCGGTACCGTCAGCGCCACCGCCCCGGCCAGGGTCGGGACCTCGATCTTGGCGCCGAGCACCGCCTCGGGCAGCGATACCGGCAGTTCCACGTGGATGTCGCTGCCGGTGCGCGTGAAGAAGGGATGCGGCTCGACCTTCACCTCGATCAGGGCGTCGCCGGCCGGGCCGCCGTTCAGTCCCGGTTCGCCCTGGCCTTTGAGGCGGATCTGCTGGCCATCCGAGAGGCCGACCGGAATCTTGACGTCGAGGGTCTTGCCGCTGGCCAGGCCGAGCCGCTTGGTAGTCCCGCGAGCAGCGTCGATGAAAGTCACGCTTAAGTTGTAACGGACGTCGCGGCCGCGCGCCCGCACCTGGCTCCGGCCGCGCCGAAAGGCGCTGAACAGGTCGGAAAACAGGTCTTCGGGCTCTTCCGTGTCGAAGTGAAAGCCCTCGAAGCCGCCCGCCTGGGCGTGCCCGCCGCGCGGCCCGTGCTGCGGGCCATAATGCGGCGCGCGCTCGGCGCCGGAAGCATCGATCTCGCCGCGGTCGAAACGCTGACGTAACTTCTCGTCGCCGAGCACATGATAGGCCCCGGTCACCTCCTTGAAGCGCTCGGCGAGGCGGGGGTTGTCGGGATGGCGGTCCGGATGAAGCTCCTTGGCGAGTTTACGGTACGCTTTCTTGATTTCGTCCTGAGTTGCGCCACGGGGGACGCCGAGAACGTCGTAAGGATCCTTCATTCGGCCTCCTGCGCCGGCTGCGGCAGGTGAAGCAATTGTAACAAGAATATGCTAGCACGGGCGGGCTGGGGAGTGGTTAAAGTCTGCGCCCGGGCGGCGTCGGCTCCTTCGGCCGTGGCGCCGCCGGGGCCGTCGGGGCCCTCCGGCCGACGGAGAATGCGCCGGTCGCTAGAATTATAGGGAAAGGCCCTTGGGGGCTGGAAACCGAGGCTAAGAAGGTGTCGATCGTCGAACAGTCGGATCCGATCACGCTCTTTTCCGCGTGGTTCGCGGACGCAAAAAATCGCCTCGGCGACGGCGCGACCGCGATGTCGCTCGCGACCGCGACCGCGGCCGGCCGTCCGTCGGTGCGCATGGTGCTGCTCAAGGGCCACGACGCCCAGGGCTTCGTTTTCTACACCAATCTCGGCAGCCGCAAGGGCGGCGAGCTTCGCGACAACCCTTTTGCCGCCCTGTGCTTCCATTGGGTGGCGCTGCAGCGCCAGGTGCGGGTCGAGGGCCCGGTCGAGCCGGTCACGGACGCCGAGGCGGACGCCTATTTCGCCACCCGGCCGCGGGTCAGCCAGATCGGCGCCTGGGCCTCGCGCCAGTCCGAGATCCTGGCCGGGCGCTTCGAGCTCGAGAAGGCGGTGGCGCAGGCAACGGCGCGTTTCGCGCTCGGCACGGTGACGCGGCCGCCGTTCTGGTCGGGCTTTCGCGTCGTGCCCGAGGCGATCGAGTTCTGGCAGGACCGGCCGTTCCGGCTGCACGAGCGGCTGCGCTACCGCAAGATCGAGGATGGATGGGCGCGTGAGAAGCTTTTTCCATAAGCGTGCGCTGGGCGGTCGCGCCCGCCGCGCCGTCGGGCTCCTGAGCGACCGTTCGCTCCTGCATCTCGCCACCAACGCCGCCGTCGGCGTCGCGGTGGCCCTGATCGCGATCAAGCTGTTTGCCTGGACGCGCACCAATTCGGTGTCGATGCTGAGCTCGCTTGTGGATTCTCTCCTCGATGCCGTCGCGTCCGGCGTCAACCTTTTGGCCGTTCGCCACGCATTGCAGCCGGCCGATCGCGAGCACCGTTTCGGCCACGGCAAGGCGGAATCGATCGCGAGCCTCGTCCAGGCCGCGGTCATCGCCGGATCGGCGGTATTCCTGCTGTTCCAGGCGACGGCGCGGCTTTTCCAACCGACCGCGGTCGACAACAGCCTTCAGGGCATCGTCATCATGGTGATTTCGATCGCCCTGACCTCGGTGCTGGTGGCGCTGCAGCGCTATGCCGTGCGCCGCACCGGCTCGCTCGCGGTACACGCCGATTCCTTCCACTACACCTCCGATATTCTGACCAACCTCTCGGTCATCGTCGCGCTCCTTCTCGCCGCCGACCTCGGCTGGGACGCCGCGGATCCGCTGTTCGCCATCGGCATCGCCCTCTATATCTTCTACGGCGCGTGGCAGATTCTGACCCGCGCCTACGATCATCTGATGGACCGCGAGTTTCCCGACGACGTGCGGGCGCGCATTCGCGCCATCGTGCTCGCCAATCCCAAGGTCATGGCGATGCACGACCTGCGCACGCGCTCGTCCGGCGTCACCTCTTTCATACAGATGCACATCGAGATGGACGGCAGCATGAGCTTGGCGGATGCCCACCGCATCACCGACGAGGTGGAAAGCGCGCTGCTCGCGGCTTTTCCCGGAACCGAGATCATCATCCATGAGGATCCAGCCGGGATCGACGAGCCGCGCCCGAATTTTCCGCGTACCTGACCGGCGGTCGCGCGCCGCCGGTTTGGCTTTTTCGGCCTGCGGCGGTATCCTGGGCGCGGCGTTAACGAGGGAACGGTAAGAATCCCAGGGAGGCGAGGATGACGATACGGCAGATCCTGGTGCCGCTCGTCGGTTCCGATGATGACGGCGTGACCCTGGCCGCCGGCCTCGTGGTTGGCAAACGCTTGAGCGCCCATGTCGAGGCGATGCACGCGAGTGTCGATTCGCGCGATGCGGTGGCCTTCGTCGGCGAGGGCATGACCTCGCTGATGATCGAAAAGATCATCGACGCCGCCGATGCCGAGGGGCAGGACCGCGCGAGCCGCGCGCTGGCGCTGTTCCGTCAATTGGCCGGCACCTTCGGCGCGACCTTGACCGCCGAGCCGGCGAGCGAGGGATTTTCCGCCGGCTTCGTCCGCCGCGTCGGTCACGAAGACGATCTCATGGCGGAGCGCGGCCGGCTGGCCGATCTCATCGTCGCCAGCAAGCCGAAGAGCAAGGAGGAACCGGGGCATTCGCCGCTTCTCGAGGCGGCATTGCGCGAAACCGGCCGCCCGGTGCTGGTGGTGCCAGGGCCGATCGAGGAAAACTTCGGCCGTGTCGTGGCGGTCGCCTGGAACGGCTCGATGGAGGGGGCGCGCGCCGTTACGTTCGCACTGCCGATCCTGGAGCGCGCCGAACGGGTGACCATCCTTTCGGTCGCCGACGACCAGAGCTTCGGGCCCGGAGCGGAGGACGCCGCGGCCTATCTCGCCTGGCACGGCATCACGGCGACGGTGGTCCAGTCGGTCGCCAAGGCACCGTCGCCCGGCCGTGTTCTACTGCGTTCTGCGGCCGAGCAGGGCGCCGATCTCATGGTCATGGGCGCCTATACGCGAAGCCGCATGCGGCGGTTGATTTTCGGCGGCGTTACCGCCGACGTGCTGTTCCACACCACGATCCCCGTGCTCATGGCGCATTGAGGCGGCACCGGCGCAGGGCTTTCCGGCGCTTCCTATCTGCGGTGTTCCGGACCACAATCGGCGCGGCACGAGGGGGGAGAGCATGACGAGCGACCGGCCGGAGATCGGACAGGTGCGCGAGGCGGTGATGCAGATCTGCCGCCGCTTCGATCTTTCCTATTGGCGCGAATGCGATCACACCGCGGCGTTCCCGCAAGACTTCGTTCGGGCGATCGCCGATGGCGGCTGGCTCGGCATCGCCATGCCGGAGGAATACGGCGGCTCCGGATTGGGCATCGGGGCGGCGGCGGCGATGATGCAGGCGGTCGCCGAATCCGGCGCCGGCTTTACCGGCGCCTCGGCCGTCCATATGAACATTTTCGGCCTTAATCCGGTGGTCGTCTTCGGCACGGCCGAACAGCGCCGGCGCATGTTGCCGCCCTTGATCGCCGGGCGCGAGCGCGCCTGTTTTGGCGTCACCGAACCGGATGCTGGGCTCGACACCCTCCGCCTCAAGACGCGGGCCGAGCGCAAAGGCGACCACTACGTCGTGCGCGGGCAGAAGGTCTGGACCTCGACGGCGCAAGTCGCGGACAAGATTCTCCTGATCGCGCGCACGACGCCGATCGAAGACTGCAAAAAGCCCGGCGAGGGCTTGAGCCTGTTCTATTGCGACCTCGATCGCCGTCACGTGACGATCGACGAGATCGACAAGATGGGCCGAGCCGCGGTCGATTCGAACGTCCTGTTCATCGACGATCTGCCGGTGCCGGTCGCCGACCGCATCGGCGAGGAGGGCCAGGGTTTCCGCTATCTCCTGCACGGCCTCAATCCGGAGCGCATCCTGATCGGCGCCGAGGCGGTGGGCTTGGGCCGCGCGGCGCTGGCGCGGGCCGTCGACTACGCCAATACGCGCACCGTCTTCGGGCGCAAGATCGGCCAGAACCAAGCCATCCAGCATCCGCTGGCGCGGGCCTGGATGGCGCTCGAGGCGGCGAATCTGATGGTCTTCCGCGCCGCTGATCTCTACGACCGCGGCGAGCCCTGCGGCGCCGAGGCCAATGCCGCGAAATATCTCGCCGCCGAGGCCGGCTTCGAGGCCTGCGAGCGCGCGGTGCTCACCCACGGCGGCTATGGCTACGCCAAGGAGTATCATGTCGAGCGCTTCCTGCGCGAGATCATGATCGCCCGCATCGCGCCGGTTTCGGCCGAACTCATCCTCTGCTATGTCGCCGAGCGCGTGCTCGGTCTGCCGAAATCCTATTAGTTCGGTTCCCCGGTCCGGCTTGGCCGCCGGGCCAGGGTCGCGAGGAGGTGGTCTTCCGCCAGCGGCCTGTTATGATGGGCCATGCCCGGCGGATCTGACTATCGCTTGCCCGCTGTCCGGTCGTTGCGATCGCGTACGGCCTTCCGCGACCTTGCGCCGTCGACGGCGAGCTTCCGCGACGCGGTGTTGGCCGGCCTCAGGCGGACGTCAAAGCAGCTTTCCTGCAAGTTCCTTTATGACGAGCGCGGCTCGCAGCTGTTCGAGGCGATCTGCGATCTCGACGAATATTATCCCTTCCGAGCCGAAACCGATCTTCTGCGCCGCCACGCCGCCGGCATCGCGGCGGCACTTGGGCCGGGCTGCCAACTGATCGAGTTCGGCGCCGGCGCGACGGTGAAGATCAGGCTTCTGCTGGAGGCGTTGGAGCGGCCCTCCGCCTATGTGCCGGTCGACATCTCGGGCGATCACCTGCGCCAGGCGGCGGCGGCGCTTGCCGCCGATTACCCCGCCCTGCCGGTCATTGCGGTTTGCGCCGATTATACGCGGCGCTTTCCCTTGCCCGATCTCGCGTCCGACGCCGGGCGCCGCGTCGGCCTGTTTCTCGGCTCGACGATCGGCAATTTCTCGGCGCCCGAGGCGATCGCCTTCCTCGCCACCGCGGCCGAGCAGCTTCAGGGCGGCGGCATGCTGGTCGGCGTCGATCTGAAGAAGGATCCGGCGATCCTCAACGCCGCCTATAACGATGCCAAGGGCGTGACCGCGGCCTTCATCCTGAACCTCCTGACCCGCATCAACCGCGAGCTTGACGGCAGCTTCGATCTTGCCAATTTCGCCTATGTCGGTGCCTATAATGTCGATGCCGGGCGGGTCGAGATGTTCATCGAAAGCCGCCGCGATCAGGTGGTGCGGGTGGCGGGCCAGCCGATCCGCTTCCGCAGCGGCGAGCAGGTGCACGTGGAGAACTCGCACAAATATTCGGTGGCGGAATTCCGGGCGCTCGCGGCGCATGCCGGCTTCCACCCCGAGAACGTGTGGACGGACGCGATGGATCTGTTCAGCCTTCATTATCTGGTGGCGCCATGACCGGGTCGTGCGCGCGCTCCCTGAGCTAGCCGGGCGGAGAAGGCCGTGGCCCCATCGACCCGCCGTTTTCCCAGCCGCGCTTTTTGGTTCGCGCTCGCGATCCTGCTCATGCCGGTGGTCGCGGTATTGTGGATCGCGGAGGACGCGAGCCATCTTTCGCCGGCGGCAACTGTCGTCATTGTCGTCGTCGTCGGGCTTTTGCAGGCGGGGCTTCTCGCGCTCCATCTCGAGGCCATCGGCAAGGTGACCGCCTATATCGAGAGCTTGGCGGAAAAGACGCCGGCGGCGGTGCCGCGCGTGCCCTTGCTCGGCGATCTCGCGGCGACGGCGGCGCGGCTTCGCCGCGCCCAGCAGGCCGAGCACGATAGCCTACTCGACGCGCTCGCGGTCGAGGACGAGGGCTTCGCGGCCTTGCCCGATCCGGTGCTGATGATTAGCCGCGAGGGCCGGGTGCGGCGCGCCAACCGCGCCGCCGCGCGGCTGTTCGGCGAGCAGCTGATCGACCGCGACCTGGCGCTCGTCCTGCGCCACCCCGCCGTGCTCGAGGCGGTGCAGGCGGGGATCGCCGGCGGGCCCCGCCCGGCGGGGGGATACCCGCCCCCCGGGCCCGCACCCCCCCTCTTTCGCTTTCAGGGGGGGGGGCCGGCGCCGGGGCGGTCGAAGGGCGCCGCGGGGGTCCTGAGCTTGCCGGGGTTTTCCGCCCTGAAGGCGGGCGCGGGGAAGCGGGTGGGTTTTTTTCCCCAAGCCAACCACCAGCGTGGCCCGCCCTTGGCGACCCTGCTCGGCTTCATCCAGACGCTGCAGGGACCGGCCAAGGACGATTCCGAGGCGCGCGCCCGCTTCCTGGTCATTATGCGGGAGCAGGCCGAGCGCATGTCGCGTCTCGTCCATGACCTGATGTCGCTCTCCGAGATCGAGCTCCGCGAACATACCCCGCCGGAGACCGCGGTCGATCTGCGCCAGTTGCTGGTTTCGGTGGCCGAGACCCTGAAGCTCACGGCGGCCGGCAAGACGATGGCCATCGAGGTCGAGGCCGAGCCCGATCTGCCGTCGGTGGTGGGAGATCGCGACGAACTCGTTCAGGTGTTCCAGAACCTGATCGACAACGCGATTAAATATGGCCGCCCCGACACGGCGATTCGGGTCGCGGTCAAGCGCGACAGCGGTCGCCGCGGGCCGGCGTTGGCGATTTCCGTGCGCGACCAGGGGGCCGGAATTCCGCGCGAGCATCTGCCGCGCCTGACCGAGCGCTTCTACCGGGTCGACAGCGCCCGCAGCCGCGTTCTCGGCGGCACCGGGCTTGGCCTCGCCATTGTCAAGCACATCGTCAATCGCCATCGCGGCAGCCTGCAGATCGACAGCACGGTCGGCGAGGGGTCCTGCTTCACGGTGCTGCTTCCCGCCGTCGGCGCCCCGGTGACGGCGGCGTGACGGCGGAGTGACGGCGGCGCGACGCCGGAATGGCGCCGGCGCGGGCTTTCCATCGGCCCGAATCCGGCCCATGTCATCATAATGACATCAATCTGGCATCTTACTGTCATCGGTTGGGCGCATTTTAAGGCTCGGCACCCCAATATAGAGTAGAGTTTTGGTTTGATGGCGGGTTGCTGGCCCTTGGGGCCAAGGAGCGAACCATGGCGATGGAGCACACGGTCAGAGCTTATGACGACGAACTGGCGCGGCTGAAGAACATCCTGACCCGGATGGGCGGTTTGGCCGAGAACCAGCTGGCTTCGGCGATCCAGGCGGTGGTCAAGCGCGATTCCGAGCTCGCCGCCGAGACCATGGCGGCCGACGCCAAGGTCGACGAACTCGAGCGCGAGGTCGACAACCTCGCGGTGCGGCTGATCGCGCTTCGCCAGCCGGTCGCGAGCGATCTCCGCACAATCGTCGCGGCGCTGCGCATTTCGGGCGATATCGAGCGCATCGGCGACTACGCGGCCAACGTGGCGAAACGCGCCGTCAGCCTGAACCAAGTGCCGGCGGTGCCGCCGGTGCATGCGATCCCGCGCATGGGGGCGCTGGTCCAAGGCATGATCAAGGATGTGCTCGACGCCTTCGTCGCGGGCGACGTCGAGGAAGCGCTGGCGGTCTGGAAGCTCGACGAGGAGGTTGACGCGCTCTACACCAGCCTGTTCCGCGAGCTTCTGACCTACATGATGGAGGACCCGCGTTCGATCACCTCCTGCACGCATCTCCTCTTCATCGCGAAGAACATCGAGCGCATCGGCGACCACGCCACCAATATCGCCGAGCTCATCCATTATCTCGTCCTCGGCACGCCGATCGCCGAGGCACGACCGAAGGGCGATACCACGAGCTTCGCCGTGGCGCCGGAACGGGAAGAATAGGACCGATCGATGAAACCACGCATACTCATCACCGAGGACGAAGCGCCGCTCGTGCAGATGCTGCGCTATAACCTGGAAAAGCAGGGTTACGAGGTCGACGAGGCGGGTGACGGCGAGGAGGCCCTGCTCAAGGTGCGCGAGAATCCGCCGGATCTGATCGTGCTCGACTGGATGTTGCCGCGGCTTTCCGGCATCGAGGTCTGCCGCCAGCTGCGCCGGCGCATGGAAACCCGCAACATGCCGATCCTCATGCTCACGGCGCGAACCGAGCCCACCGACCGCGTGCGCGGTCTCGACGCCGGCGCCGACGACTACCTGTCCAAGCCCTTCACCCTGGAAGAGCTGTCGGCGCGTGTCCGGGCGCTGTTCCGCCGCGCCAATCCTGCGGTCGCCGACGAGCGCCTCGTCTATGGCGAGCTGGTGATGGATCTCGCCGCCCACCGGGTCTACCGCGGCAACCGCGGCGTCGTGCTCGGCCCGACCGAGTTTCGCCTCCTGCGCTGCTTCATGGAGCGGCGCGGCCGGGTGCTGTCGCGCGAGCAGTTGCTCGACGCCGTCTGGGGCCCCGATCTGTTCATCGAGCCGCGCACCGTGGACGTCCATATCCGGCGGCTGCGCAAGGCCTTGAACGCGCCGGGCGAGCTCGACCTGATCCGTACCGTGCGTTCGGCGGGCTATTCGCTCGAAGCCGAAAAGGCCGCGGCGGAAGCCCCGGTCCACTAGTGTCCTGATTCTGAATTGCCGACGATGGTGCTGCGAGCGTAGATCGGGAATTCGGAATCGAAAGGACACTAGCAACCTATTGAATCTAGTGTGGCTTTTGTCTCGCAATTGCCGATGATAGCAGGCCGAAAAATTGGTCGGCAATTGCGAGACGCCACACTAGCGCCGGATGATTTTGGGTCGAATAGACCCAAAATCATATCCCGGCGCTGCTCTAAATACCGCCAAACTCAGGAAACCGCCGTCCGCCGGCGGCGCGGAGCTTTTTTTCTCGCAAGGCGGCTCGGTTTTGCGGAGAATCGCGTCATGACGCCGGCTTGGCTTTGGCAGATCCCTTTCGCCCACCGCGGATTGCACGGCCCCGAAAACCTGGTGCCGGAGAACTCCCGCGCCGCCTTTCGCGCGGCGCTCGCCCACCGCTTCGGCATCGAGCTTGACGTGCTGGCCGCCCGCGATAACGTCGCCATGGTGTTTCACGACCGCCGCCTGGAACGGCTTTGCGGCATCGCGGGCGAAGCCGCGGAGCGCACGGCAGCCGAGCTTTCGGCGCTCGCCATCAACGGCACGCCGGAAACGATTCCGACCTTGGCCGAGGTCCTCGACCTCGTCGGCGGCGGCGTGCCGCTGCTGATCGAGATCAAGTCGCCGCCGGGGCGTCCGGTCGGCGCGCTCGAGGCCGAGGTCGCCCGCCTTCTCGACGGCTATGCGGGGCCGGTTGCCGTGCAATCCTTCGCACTTCAGACCGTGGACTGGTTCCGCCAGAACCGGCCGGCGGTGCTACGCGGCCAGATCGTCGACGCGCCGCGGAAATGGGATGCCGCGATGCGGGCCGCGATCACCGAGACCATCGCCGGCCTGCGCCCGGCGCCGGATTTCATCGTCCATGACGTCCACGCGCTGCCGTCCGATTTCAGCCGCTTCGCCAAGGCCAAGGGGCTTCCGGTTCTGACCTGGACGGTGCATTCCGAGGCGGATGCCGAGCAGGCGCGCCAGTTCGCCGACAACGTCATCTTCGAGATCTGGCGGCCAGCAGCGGGCGCGCGCGAAGCCAATGGATGACGACAGCAGCTATCGCATCCGGGTGTTCTCCGCTATCGCCGAGGTCGCGGCCGAGGACTGGGACGCTTGCGCCGGGACCGAGAATCCCTTCGTCTCGCACGCCTTTCTCGCGGCGCTCGAGGCCAGCGGCGCGGTCAAGGCCGAGACCGGCTGGGCGCCGCAGCATCTTGCGGTGGAGGACGAGGCCGGCCGCCTCGTCGGCTGCGCGCCCGCCTATCTCAAAAGCCATTCCTTCGGCGAATACGTCTTCGATCACGGCTGGGCCGAGGCCTACGAAAGCGCCGGCGGTCGCTATTACCCGAAGCTGCAGATTTCGGTTCCCTTCACGCCGGTGCCGGGGCCGCGCTTCCTGATACGCCCGGATGCGCCGTGGCCGGACGTCGCCGAGCAGCTTCTCGGCGGCGCCGTTGCGATCGCGCGTCATTACGAGCTTTCCTCGGCCCATATCACCTTCTGCACCGAGCCCGAGGCGCGGTTCTGCGGCGCGCGCGGATTCTTGCTCCGCACCGGCGAGCAGTTCCATTGGGAAAACCGCGATTACCCGAGCTTCGATGGCTTTCTCGCCGATCTCGCCTCGCGCAAACGCAAGGCGGTGAAGCGCGAGCGCCGCGAGGCGTTGGGCGACGACCTCTCGATCAGCCTGCTGTCCGGTGCCGAGATCACCGAGCGGCATTGGGACGCCATGTATCGCTTCTATCGCGATACCGGCAGCCGAAAATGGGGCCGGCACTATCTCAACCGGGCTTTCTTCTCCGAGCTTGGCCGCACCCTGGCGGACAAGGTGGTGCTGATCTTCGCCATGAAGGACGGCCGGCCGATCGCCGGGGCCTTGAACCTCAAGGGCGCGAACACGCTCTACGGCCGCTATTGGGGCGCCACCGAGGATCGCCCCTTCCTGCATTTCGAGCTCTGCTACTACCAGGCGATCGACTACGCCATCGCCCACCGCCTCGCCCGCGTTGAGGCCGGGGCGCAGGGCCCGCACAAGCTCGCCCGCGGCTATCGGCCGAAGCCTACCTATTCGGCGCACTGGATCGCGGACGCGGGTTTCGAGGACGCCGTGCGCCGGTTCCTCGAGCGCGAGCGGCGCGCCGTCGCGGCGGAAATCGCGGCGCTCGACCAGCACGCGCCCTTCCGCAAGGAGACCGATTAGCTGGCGCGGCGAGCATCTTTGACCTGTATCATGGCCGACGGCGGTGGGCCGGATGAGTTTTCCCGTTTGGCGCGGTCCGACCGCGCCGCAGACGATGGTTTGGAGGCATCAATGACCTATTACTTCAGCAAGACTCTTTCGCGAGGCTTCGAGGATGCAGTTCAGCACACTGTCGAGGCGCTGAAGACGGAAGGCTTCGGCATCATCACCGAGATCGATCTCAAAGACACCTTCAAGAAGAAGATCGGCGCCGAGTTCCGCAACTACCGCATCCTCGGCGCCTGCAACCCGAACCTCGCCTTCGAGGCGTTGAAGGTCGAGGACAAGGTCGGCACCATGCTGCCTTGCAATGTCATCGTGCAGGAGATCGGTACCGACGAGACCGAGGTGGCGGCGATTGATCCGGTGGCCTCGATGCAGGCGATCCCGAATGCCGCCTTGCGGGCGACGGCGGAAATGGTGCGGGCGAAGTTGCAAAAGGTCGTGGCTGCGCTTTAACCATGCCGCGCGGCGCCGCTTTGCGCGGAACTCGGCTTCTCTCTCCATCCGTCGCGCGCTAAAATGGCGCGCCGAGGCCGGGGAGGGAAGCCATGAGCCACGATCCCAATTGTATCTTTTGCAAGATCGTCGCCGGCAAGTTGCCGTGCACCAAGCTTTACGAGGACGCCACGACGCTGGCCTTCATGGACATCAATCCGCTCAATCCGGGCCATGCCTTGGCGATCCCGAAGAGCCATGCCAAGGATGTCTTCGCGATCGAGGAAGAGGCGATCGCGGCGACGGTGAAGACCGCGCGCAAGGTGGCGCGGGCGGCGCGGGCGGCGCTGTCGCCGGCAGGCGTCAATCTGCTGCAATCGAGCGGGCCGGCCGCCGGCCAATCGGTCTTTCATCTTCATTTCCACATCATTCCGCGACATACCGGCGACGCGCTCCGCTTCAACTGGACTCCGGTGCCGGGCGACATGGCCGAGATCGGCCGCGTCGCCGCACTGATCCGCGCGAAGATCGAGGCGTGATGCCTCCCCGCCCTAAAGGACGGGGCTTCCCGGCCACTTCAGGCCGAGCGTCTTGCACCCAAGACGGGCAATGTTCATTGCGGCGTTGAAATCGCGATCATGGATGGTACCGCAATCGCCGCAAAGCCATTGCCTGATCCCAAGACCTTCTCGACCTTTTGGGCCGCCGAGACTACCGCACTCGGAACAGGCTTGGGTTGTGTATCGTTCGTCTATATCCGCGTAGACGACCCCTGCGTGATCGCATTTATAT
>OFHJ01000346.1_pt1 | contig 18838 bp, 17 predicted proteins | sample 1522001 | NCBI WGS metagenome assembly OFHJ01 (sample SAMEA2464838, study PRJEB22497) | soil metagenome | biome: Grassland; feature: Farmland; material: Clay | place: Australia | collected 2013-02-01 | depth 1.2 m | reverse complement strand
AGACAATGGTTAGCACCACCATTACAAAGATGATGAGAATCGACAGGTGACTGTAATGCTCCACCATGGAGACAGCAGGCGGCCCAAGAAAATACCCTACCGCAAGTTCTAGACTACATAGAAGACTTGCGCCTGCAAACGTCCAGAATGAAAACGACACCAGCCTCATTCGAAATACGCCGGCCGGTAGCGAGATCAGATGGCGAATCACCGGGAAAAGTCGGCCTAGAAAAGTGGCTACTGCGGCGTTCTTGAGGAAATACGATTCCGCTTGTCGATACCGATCTGCATCAATCAGGACGTATCGACCATACTTCAAAAGTATTGCGCGGCCAAGGGTCCCTCCGATCAGGTAATTTATAAGCGCGCCAAGAAGCGAACCGGCCGCGCCAGCTATCAATGCACCGAGGAAGTTTAGATGCCCGTCGCGTGAGAGGTATCCGGCTGGGATCATGACAAGCTCCGCAGGGACTGGAAATAGACTTGATTCCAGTGTCATAAGCAGAAGAATGCTTCCAGAACCCAAGCCGTTGTAGAGTTGACCAATCCACAGCTGGATATGCTGGATCACGCTGGATTATGCCCGACCCGAGAGCAAGGGGACAAAACTGACTGCAGTGATGTCTTTAACCTCTGGTCCACAGGGCGTTCGATCAATGACTTTCAACCGTTGCATTCCGTTCGAATCCACTGGGATCACGAGTCGACCACCTCGAGCCAGTTGATCAATCAGAATACGTGGGATGTCCCGCGCCGCTGCGGTAACGATAATCGCGTCATAGGGAGCATGCGCCGGCCATCCGGAACACCCATCCGCGTAACCACAGTGGATATTTCGATAGCCAAGATTGCGCAAACGGACTCGAGCTTGTTCTGCAAGCGATCTGATTCTCTCGACAGAAAATACAACCTCAACCAGTTCCGCCAACACTGCACTTTGATAACCGGTGCCGGTACCGATTTCAAGAACTTTTCGACGAAGTCCCCCTTCAATCACCAACTGACTCATTAATGCAACCATATATGGTTGCGATATGGTCTGCGAGCTTCCGATGGGAAACGACTTGTTCTGATAGGCATCGGCCTGCCACCCTTCATCGATAAACTGATGACGTGGCAATTTACCGATAACCGAGAGTACTCGCTCATCGGAAATATGCATTCGCCGCAGTTCGCGAACAAGGCGGATGCGGCTAGCGTAAAGGTCTGTCCGATTTTGCGTAGAACCCTTGCTTTCCTTAGGATGAGATTTCATAGATCCTGGGCCCAGGATTTAAGAAGTTCGAGTGCCGAGTAACGGGTTAGGTCAACTACGAGAGGTGTGATTGAAACGTAGTGGTTCTCTATAGCGTGGAAATCGGTTCCCGGACCGCAATCCTGCCCCGCTCCTGGAAGGCCTATCTTCCATTCGGGCTCGCCTGAATCGTTCATTATCTTTCTCGCTGGTTCGGCACGGTGCCGATTCCCAAGGCGTGTGATTTCGCAGCCTCTGAGGTCACCATAGGGCAGGTCAGGGACATTGACATTGAGGATGATGTTGCCTGGCAGTGGCTCACGATGAAGCCTCTCAATAAGACTAAGGGCAACTTGCGCTGCGGATGAATAGTGCTGTGGTATCTGAGCCACGCTCGAAATAGCGATTGCCGAAAAACCTAAATGGCGCCCTTCCATAGCCGCGGCAACAGTGCCTGAATAAAGCGTATCGTCACCGAGATTCGCACCGGCGTTGATGCCGGAGACAACCATGTCAGGTTCTCTGTCAAGCAACCCGGTCAGTGCTAAATGGACGCAGTCAGTTGGCGTTCCATCAACGCAATAGCAATTGGCATCAAGAGTTCTTACTCGTAACGGTCGTTCCAAAGTCAATGAATTGGATGCGCCGCTACGATTGCGGTCGGGCGCCACGACAGTGAATTCGTGACACCCGCGGAAACAGTCAGCTAAGCAGCGTAGCCCGGGCGCTGCACAGCCGTCATCGTTCGATAGAAGAATGCGCATGGTACGTTAGTTTGATGCTAAGTTTAACCTGAAATCATTTGACAGACTCATAGTTACATTGAGTCTCATAATCGGAACTGAACGACTTTTGACGTGGTTCGCCGGAGTTAAGAACCGCGTTCTGCTTGCCACCCGCCCCAACCTTCGCAGTATTATGTGAGCATGGAACCATTGATTTCGTCTGAAGAAAGCGACATCTTTCGGGCTGCAGTAGCCGGGGTGAAGCGGCAGGGGCCCGTGGCGCATGCGCGTCACCGACCTGTTGCGCCAAAACCCCGGCCTCGCAGTCGCGAAGCAGACGAACGTGCGGTCCTTGAAGAGTTGCGATATGGCCCCGTAGAACCTGATCCAGTCGATTCTGTGGAAGCGCTTTCATACCGGGCTCCCGGTATTCAAGATAAGGTCTGGAAGCGTTTGCAACGCGGTACTTACCGGCTTCAGGCGGAGTTGGATCTGCATGGCATGAATCGCGAATGCGCACGGGCTGAAGTTGCGGCATTCATTGGTGATTGTCGTGATGGCGGCATTCGCTGCGTACGGATCATTCATGGGAAGGGGTTACGTTCTCCCAATAGCGGCCCGGTCATTCGGAGTCTACTTGACGGATGGCTGCGACGACGTGAAGACGTTTTAGCATTCTGCGCTGCCCGACCACACGACGGGGGAACCGGTGCTGTTTATGTGCTTTTAAAATCATTATCTCAGGCACGCAACAAACATCGTTCGTAGCGGCTGCACGGAAAAATAGGGCTGCTCAGCGCAAATATTCTGCCTTGGAAAGCCAGAATTCTGCTGCAACAAGATCCTCTGGATGAGCGACCTTCACGTTGCTTTGACGTCCTTTGACTAAACGCGGCCGATAGCCGACCGATTGCATTGCCGTCATTACGTCTACATCTTGCTTATTACCTGAAATGCAGTCTTTGAGTGCCTCGGTCAAATGATCCAACTGGAACAGCTGAGGACTTTGGATCCTCCATACCTCCTGTGCTGTGATGCATTCCCCTGCCCGATCGCGTATCGCAGTTCTGAGTTCGTCTGTCAGTGGTGTCGCCAGAACGCCACCGTGCTCCTCATCTGCTTCACTTGCCAAACGTTCAATGTCACCGAGTGTTATGCAGGGTCGTAATGCATCATGGATGTATACCTGCACTTCAGAGTGCAAATTTGCTGTCATTGATCTGACGACATTCAAAGCAATTAACATGGATCCAGATCGGGATCCATTTGTACACACGGTAGTGATTTTCGGGTGGTGGGCAATGGCTAATTTGTAGAAAAACGTTTCGTTTCGTGGCAATAACAGTACGACGCCATCTATCCATTCTGCCCTCAGAAATGGCCCAAGACTCCATTCAAGGACAGACATCCCTAAAATTTCCAAATAATGTTTTGAATGACGGGATGTTGCCTGAGCACTTCCAATGGGCAGGATCACCGCCCAGTATCGCGGAAGTCTGGACCCGCGCACGTTTGGATCAGCTGCCGTGGACCACGAGATAGAAAGTCTCGCCTTTGCTGATCATTCCAAGTTCGCTGCGGGCTTGCTCAACAATCGCTTGCCCCCCCTTTTGGAGATTATCAACTTCAGCTTGAAGTACCTGATTCTTTTTATTTACTTGTTTTACCTGCAGGTCGAATGCTGTGCGTTCCTGACTCAGGCGATGAAGTTCTTCCAATCCGCCACGTCCAATCCACAAGCGTCCCTGTAAAATTATGAGGAGGAGCGTTAATGCGCCGACTAGCAGATGGCGCCGATTCACAGGAAAAACACCGTATTCTTGTAACAGTCGGTCGGCGTACCGCCCGACCCCATCAGTGATTTGGCAATGGGGCAGCCAATGCTTTGTGGATTCCGGTATGTATTCATCCCACGTCGGTCGGAAAAGCTGAAACGCCTGGATAAACCGCCTGCGCCCCCAATAACCGTTCAATACGTAGTAACTGGTTGTACTTTGAAATCCGATCAGAACGACACAGCGAACCAGTCTTGATCTGGTTTGCTGCAGTACCTACGGCAATATCGGCAATCGTTGTATCTTCCGTTTCGCCGGAGCGATGGGAAATTACACTGCTATAACCAGCCTCAGTTGCCATGCGTATTGCCTCGAACGTTTCTGTTAACGAGCCGATTTGATTGGGCTTGATAAGAATAGAATTTGCAATTTCTCGATTAATTCCCTGGGTGAGAATCGAAGTATTTGTAACGAATATGTCATCACCAACCAGCTGAATCCGTTCGCCCAGCTTATCAGTCATCGCAACCCAGCCGTCCCAATCATCTTCTGCGCAGCCATCCTCTATCGATATGATCGGATATTGATCGCAAAGAGTAGCCAGGTAGTCAGCAAATTCAGCGGCTGAGTAGTGGGCATTCTCTCCTGCAAGATGATAAAGACCGTTCTTGTAGATCTCGTTTGCTGCGACATCAAGCGCGAGGAATACATCTTTTCCTGCGCTATAGCCGGCTCCTTCGATCGCTTCCACCAAACAGTCAAGCACTGCTTCAATAGAGTTCAGATTGGGAGCAAATCCTCCCTCATCGCCGACCGAAGTGCTTAGCCCTCTAGATTTCAAGACTTTTTTTAGTGTATGGAACACTTCCGCTCCGCACCTTAAGGCCTCGGAAAATCTTGGAAGTCCAGCTGGGACAATCATGAATTCCTGGATATCGATATTGTTGTCAGCATGAGCTCCTCCATTTACGACATTCATCAGAGGAACCGGCAACGTGCAGGCATCCAGTCCGCCAATATGTCGGAAGAGCGGAAGCCCGCGTGCGGACGCCGCTGCGCGCGCAGTTGCCAACGATACCGCCAGTATGGCATTTGCACCCAATCTAGCCTTGTTGGCTGATCCGTCCAGATCGATCATTACATGGTCGATTTCATATTGATCATCTGCATTTAAGCCGATAATTGCTTCAGCTATTTCACCTTCTACATTTTCAGCCGCGACAGTCACGCCCTTGCCGCCGTAACGGTCTTCATCCCCATCCCGGAGCTCCACCGCTTCTCTTCGGCCCGTCGATGCGCCGCTGGGAACACACGCCCGCCCCTTAGCGCCACATGTCAAGGAAACTTCGGCCTCCAGAGTCGGATTGCCTCGCGAATCTAGGATTTCTAGCGCTGTGACTTTTGCGATTTTGGACATTGGTTAACTGTATGCTTTGAAAGGCTTGCGCAGTCTAGCGCGTATGGCAACTGTCCGCTATTGCTTTTAATGGAACGTCGTCATATCCCTTGACCAGTCGATCAATGGCAACGAGTTGCTCCATCAGGCACTCGACGTCAGAAAGGTGAAGCGAATTTGGGCCATCGCACAAAGCAGCATCGGGGTTTGGATGCGTTTCAATAAAGATGCCGGCGATGCCTGCCGCTGCAGCAGCCCGGGCCAGCAGCGGGATGTGTTCTCGTTGTCCTCCGGATGCATTGCCCTTACCGCCGGGCAATTGAACAGAGTGCGTTGCATCGAATACGACTGGCGTGTATGCACGCATGATTGCAAGACTCCGCATATCGACGACAAGGTTGTTATAACCGAAAGAAAACCCTCGTTCACAGAGTAATAGAGGCAGTTCAGGGTCAACGTCCCGCATTTTCTGAACAACATTCGCCATTTCCCATGGCGACATGAACTGGCCCTTTTTTATATTCACCGGCCGCCCACTTCGCGCAACCCGTTGCATGAAATTTGTCTGTCGACAAAGGAAGGCGGGCGTTTGCAGAATGTCAACCACTGCCGCAACTTCGTGCACTGGCGTATCTTCGTGAACATCGGTCAGCACCGGAACGCCAATTCGACTTTGGACTGTTTCGAGAATGCGCAGCCCTTCCTCGAGCCCGGGGCCACGGTAGGAGCTGTGAGAACTCCGATTTGCCTTGTCAAAAGAGCCTTTGAATATGTAGAGAATTCCGAGTCGATCTGCAATCTGTCGTACATGGGACGCCACCTCGAGACACAAGGCTTCACTCTCCAATGAGTCCGGACCGGCAATGAGAAACATGGGCTGATCCGAGCCTATGGGGTGACCACACAGGAATTCTGGATGCATGGTCGCAGTCATCAAAGGTTGGCCTCATGATATGGTGATTCGGAGGGTGTAGTTGCGGTTTTCTCCTTTGATCCTTGATTTGCAAGGTGACGTTCACGAGCTGCTCGGATGAAACCCTCGAAAAGAGCGTGTCCGTCGCGAGGCGTTGATGTGAATTCGGGATGGAACTGACATGCAACGAACCATGGATGGTCGGGTAACTCTATGATTTCAACCAAATCGCCGTCTTCTGAAACGCCGGCGATGCTAAGTCCATGCCTGCTGAGAATATCGCGGTAACGGTTGTTGAACTCGTACCGATGCCGATGGCGTTCTCGGACAAGTTCCGCATTGTATTGCGCACGCGAACGACTTCCCGCCACCAAACGACAGACCTGCTCCCCCAACCGCATCGTACCGCCAAGGTCACCGCCAGGGCTGCGACGTTCGATTTGCCCAGTCGCGTCGGCCCATTCGGTGACCAGTGCTATGACAGGGTTAGCCGTATGTGGGGCAAATTCAGAACTGTGAGCATCGTCGAGCCCACAGACATTGCGGGCGAATTCAATCACTGCAACCTGCATCCCGAGGCAGATGCCGAGGTAGGGTACGCCTTGCTCTCGTGCGTAGCGAGCTGCATGAATCTTTCCCTCGATACCCCGTTCACCAAACCCGCCCGGCACCAGGATTGCGTCGACGCCCTGAAGTATCCGATCACCTTGACTTTCTATGGTCGCAGATTCGACATAGCGTATCTTTACGCGGGTCGACGTATGAAGCCCAGCATGATAAAGGGCTTCATTGACTGACTTGTAAGCATCGGCGAGATCCACGTATTTCCCGACCATTGCAACCTGTACTTCCATGTCCTGGCTGTTTCGGGAGTGGACAACCCTTTGCCATGCAGCGAGGTCCGCAGGCCGACAATCCAGCCCGAAGTGTTCGACGACTAGATCATCCAACCCCTGCTGATTGAGCCACCCCGGTATCTTGTAGATATCATCGAGATCGATTCCCGTAATTACTCCTCTTGAGGGGAATTTGGTAAACAATGCTATTTTCCGGCCCTCTGCATCGGGGAGTAGCCGGTCGGTCCGGCATAACAGAACATCTGCCTGGATGCCGATTGAACGTACCTCCTTGACTGAATGCTGCGTCGGTTTCGTTTTTATTTCCCCCGATGATTTCACGTATGGAACCAGAGTCAAATGCATAAACATAGTCAGATGGCGTCCAAGTTCAACGGCCATCTGCCGAATTGCCTCCAAAAAGGGCAACGATTCGATATCGCCAACCGTGCCTCCGATTTCCACAAGGCAAATCTCAGCACCAACAGCTCCTGCCTGAATTGCCTTCTGGATTTCGTCAGTGATATGCGGGATGACCTGAACTGTGCGTCCTAAGTAATCTCCACGCCGCTCCTTATCCAAAACGTTGCGGTAAATCTGGCCAGTCGTAACGTTGCTGTATCGACTGGTTTTCCCCCGGAGAAAGCGCTCATAATGCCCGAGGTCGAGATCCGTTTCGGCGCCATCTTCAGTCACAAAAACTTCGCCGTGCTGGAACGGGCTCATTGTTCCAGCATCAATATTGATGTAGGGATCGAGCTTGATAATTCGGACTTTGACTCCCCGTGACTCGAGGAGTGCACCCAGACTCGCCGCTGCAATACCTTTTCCAAGTGACGACACCACCCCACCTGTCACAAAGATGTACCGGGTGTTACTGACATCACTCATCGGCTTGCGCCTCTATGTTTGACAAAGTGTACGGAATAAGCAGTAAGCTCACAATGTTAAAGATCCCAACTGTTTCGCCAGACATCTTGTTATCCGTTTCCATCAGTTTGTCCTTGTCGCGACGCCAGAGGGCGGATGATAGCTTGGATACCAGTAATTCTCTGCACAGAAACGCCGCCACCTTGCCGTTGGTGGCAGTCCTGGCAACCAAGCTGCCTCGCCATCGAGCTCAATAACCGGTGTGCGAGCCCGATTCCATGTCGGAATTCCTGCCTGCTGGAATAATTTCTTCAGGCGTTGGCGATGAGCGGATCCCGATGGTCGCAGCCTTTCTCCTGGTTTGGGAAATCGCACAATCAAGGGTGAAGGGGGTTGCTGGTTGGCTTCAAGATGGCCGCAGCCTGGTGGAAGCTGGAGGCGTGCCTGGCCTTTCCACCAAATCCTGAAATCTGGGTCCGGTAGAGGTAAAAGGCGTGGGCTGATATACAGCCTGTCTCGATAGCGCCTTATTTCATGGTTTTGATATCGAAGCATTGGGCACGCATCGGCAGAAGCGCCAATGACCTCATAATGAAGACGCCCAAGCACGGAACTGCCTGGTGGGGCAAGCCCGAGCTCCCGGAACCATCCGCGCAACGCATTGTGTTGCCTTTCGATCGAGAGCGCGGACAATGCGGTGAGGTCAAGGGTGCCGCCGTACACCAGTCTAGCCAGATCGAGTCGTGCCAAATCACGCGATAGCGTTGCGTGCTCAGCCCCCCATCGTGACAGTTGTGCCAATCGTTCGGTGACGCCTGTTTGTCGCGCATTCAATGCGGGCATTATTTGACGACGTAACCATACCCGCATATAACGCGGATCGCGGTTTTGTGGATCCTCGACCCACCGTAAATGATTTCTGACTGCATATGCGTGGAGAAGGTCACGCGGTATGTCGAGCAGAGGCCTCCATAGTTGGCCATTGCCGAATCTCAACAGGGGCTGCATGCCAGCCAATCCTTCGATTCCCGTCCCCCGTAGCATTCGTAAGAGCACTGTTTCCGCCTGATCCTGCTGATGATGTGCGAGAACGAGAATATCGCCATCAACCATTTCTGAGTTCAGTGCCGTATAACGCGCACTCCGAGCTGCTGCTTCAGGCCCGCTGCGGTCAGAAGGGTCAACCTGTACTCGCATGATTTTCAGCGGCAGGCCCAGTGTCTGACAGTATTCCTGACAGTGAAGCTCCCACGCCCCTGCATCCGGCTGCAATCCATGATTGACATGCCAGGCCTCCAGCGGGCGTAGTGATGAACGGCTTGCGAGGTGCAGAAGGACAGAGGAATCAAGTCCTCCACTGTAACAGACGATATAACGCGCACCAGATGGGATGACCGGGCCGTCAGTCAACAACATCCTGAGGTCATCGAATGATGACATCGCTGTATCAGGCTGTACCAGCCTGTCATGCCTGGCGTGTATGGGCGTCGGCGGCACTATTGACTCCAGACGACGCTTCGTCATAGGCGCTGTAGTTCATCAGTCGATCGTAACGTTCGGCAAGCAGCGCCGAAAGCGGCTTTTGCGACAGTCGATCCATGTGCTTGATCAGGCACGATTTCAATGTCGAAATCATTTCCTGTGGGGCTCGATGAGAACCACCCAGAGGCTCAGGGAGAACTTCGTCGATTAGGCGAAACTCGAGAAGATCGGCGGCGGTTATCCTCATGGCTGCCGCCGCTTCTTTTGCTCGGTCCGCCTTCTTGAAAAGAATCGACGCACACCCCTCCGGTGAAATGACCGAATAAATAGCGTATTGGAGCATGATCACGTGATCGGCTACCCCGATTGCGAGCGCACCTCCCGATCCGCCTTCGCCTAGGACCGTGGCTATGATCGGTGTACGCAACTTTGACATTTCAAAAAGATTACGGGCTATGGCCTCCGATTGATTTCGTTCCTCTGCCGAAATACCCGCGTAGGCTCCAGCGGTATCGATAAAGCTAATGATGGGGAGTTGAAATTTCTCGGCAAGACGCATAATCCGGAGTGCTTTCCGGTAGCCTTCGGGTCGCGGGGAGCCAAAATTCCTGTATATACGTTCCTTCGTGTCACGGCCTTTTTGTTGGCTGACTACTGCGACTGGCCGTCCTTCCAGGCGTGCAATGCCACAAACGATGGCCGGATCATCAGCAAAATGACGATCTCCATGAAGTTCTTCCCAATCCGTGAAGATCGCTGAAATATAGTCCAGGGAGTAAGGCCGATTTGGGTGACGGGCAAGCTGGGCGATTTGCCAGGGGCTCAGGTTCGAGAAAATCTGTTCGGTGAGCTGCCGGCTCTTCTCCTGGATGCGCTCAATCTCATCGTTGAGATTGATATCACTCCCATCCGTGACGTACCTCAACTCCTCAATTTTCTTTTGCAGCTCGGCAATGGGCTGTTCAAAATCAAGATAGTCAATGGTTTCACTCATGTTGACCCGTATGTCCGTAGCAGGATTAATCTGTAATACCGAACCATTTTATATCTCGTTGTCAACTTCCGACATGCTGTTCGCGGCAACAGCGCGTAGCCTACCTGCCCGTTTCGCCTGCCAGCGACGATAGCGCATTATGACCGATTCTGATCCGATTATTGTCTTTAGCCGATTGATAGTCATTTCATCCGGGCGAACACGGAAACCGTTCCCGATTTCCAATACAGCACTGGCCATTTCCGTTCTATAGCAAATTTCTATTTCTGGTCCATTGCCACATTGCAGATCGTTCAGTTCGCTGCAAAGAATGTTTATATCAATGCCAGCATTTGCGTGGAGTTCCAAGATAATTCGCTCAAGCTGGCTACGTTGAATAGATTCACAACTCATAAAACTCGGCGCATAGACCCGATACTCCGGCTCTCCGCTGTCACGACGTAATTGGCCAATCTCTCCGGCTACGAAAACCAGTGAATCCTTTCGTACTACACTCTGATACTGACACCAGGCATCATAATCAAGCCAGCAGGCCAGTTGCGACGTACGATCATCGAGTGTGATTAGGCGACCTGGACGATCCCCGCCAACTGCGCGGATATCAGCAACCCACGCTCCAAGAAGAAGTGCCTTTCGATGACGTCGGTTGAAACCATTTCCGGAGCCATGCCTCTCAATTGCGGTCCTTAACGTCAGCCCGCTGACCTGCTGGATCAGTTCACGGTATTCCTCGATCGGATGTCCTGATAGATACAGGCCAAGTACATCCTTTTCCCGTGTCAGGCGGGTTTGATTATCCCAGTTCGGTTCACTGGCAACCGGGACCGAAGGATAGCTGTCGTTGCGAGCGAGACCAAACATGTCGTGTTGACCGGCAGCTGCGCCCGACGCTGATTGATCCGCCAATTGAAGTGCTTGCTGCAGGTTAGCCATCAGGCTCGGGCGGTTCAAACCGAGGCAATCCAGTGCTCCGGCGAATATCAGCGCTTCCAGTACCCGTTTATTGACCTTTCGTGGATCAATGCGACGACAGAAGTCAAAGAGATCCAAGAACTTTCCGTTCGCATCACGCTCCGCCATGATGCCCTCAATCGCCGATTCCCCGACACCCTTGATCGCACCTAACCCATAGAACACTTCCTGATCACTCGAGACAGCAAATCGATAACCCGAACGATTGATGTCTGGTGGCAGTACGTTCAATCCGAGCCTTGCACATTCGGCAAGCATGACAACCACCGTATCGGTGTGGTTCATTTCAGCCGACAGAACCGATGCCATAAATTCGGCTGGATAATGCGTTTTTAACCAAGCCGTCTGGTAGGAAACCAATGCATACGCTGCTGCATGCGACTTGTTGAATCCGTACCCTGCGAATTTCTCCATTTGATCAAAAATAGCGTTTGCGACTCCATCTTCGATGCCCCGCTGCGTCGCGCCTTTGACGAATACATTACGCTGATTGGCCATCTCCTCAGCTTTTTTCTTGCCCATGGCGCGGCGCAGAAGGTCAGCACCGCCCAGCGTGTAGCCAGCTAGCCGCTGTGCCATCTGCATGACCTGCTCCTGATACACGAAAATGCCGTAGGTTGGCGCTAAAATTGCCTCCATCTCCGGATGCAGGTACTCGGGAACTTTGCCACGCTTCCGGGCCACATATTCCGGAATCAGGTCCATGGGTCCAGGTCGATAGAGCGAAATCAAGGCAATAATGTCTTCAAACCGATCCGGGCGCAGGTCTACCGATGCGCGTTGCATGCCTTGTGATTCCATCTGGAATACTGCTGTTGTTTGACCTGACGCGTAAAGTTCATAGGTCACCGGATCGTTCAGCGGTATCTGAAGAATTTCCAGTTGTTGGTCAACGTGTCGGTTGTTGATTTGGTCTACAGCTGCCTGAATGATGGTAAGCGTGCGGAGTCCGAGAAAGTCGAACTTAACCAAGCCAACCGTCTCCAGGTCCTTCATATCGAATTGCGTAACCAATCCCCCGCCCCCGGGTTCGCAGTAAAGGGGTGCGTATTCCGTCAAAGCTTTGGGAGCAATGACCACCCCACCCGCATGTTTCCCAACACCCCGGGTCACATCTTCCAGTTGCGTTCCGAGGTCGACCACGGCACGAACTTCGTCATCGGTTTCATACTGTGACTTGAGCTCGGGAACGGTACGAATCGCGTATTCGAGGGCTGAAAAGCCGTGCGCAGCCGCCTCGGACTTAAATGCCGGCTGCCCGGGTATTAATTTGGCAATGCGATCGCCAACGGCATACGGGAGTCCTTGAACGCGTGCTACGTCACGCACAACTGCCCTGGCAGCCATGCTCGCATACGTAATAATCTGTCCGACATGATCCCTGCCGTAGCGGGTAGCCACGTATTCAATGACGCGATCGCGACCGTCCATGCAAAAATCGACGTCGAAATCAGGCATGGAGACACGTTCAGGATTAAGGAACCGCTCGAACAAAAGGCCATATGCAATCGGATCAAGGTCGGTGATTCCGATCGAGTATGCGACCAGCGACCCCGCACCTGATCCTCTTCCCGGACCAACTGGTACTCCATGTCGCTTCGCCCACGTGATGAAATCTGATACCACCAGGAAATAACCGGCAAACCCCATCCGGTCGATGATATTAATTTCGTACTCCAGCCGTTCCTGATAATCAGCGCCTGAAGAAACCGGTGGATGAGTGGCTGTTCTTTCAGCAAGGCCGGCGCGTGCCTGTTTTCGCAGATAGTCAACTGTCAGCGTCGTCTTTGGTACCGGATATTCAGGCAGGTGATAGGAGCCAAACTTGAGATTAAGCGTACAGCGCTTGGCTATTTCTATCGTGTTATCGATAGCTTCAGGGATATCGGCAAACAACGCAGACATCTCATCGTCGCTTTTCAGGTACTGCTCTGCCGTGTAATCGCGTGGCCTTCGAGGGTCGTCAAGAACGCGGCCTTGATTAATACAGACACGCGCCTCATGCGCCTCAAACTCATCTCGGTATAAAAACCTGACGTCATTTGTGGCAACGAGCGGGACTCCTTTCGCACGACCCAATAAACACAGGGCTTCAATCTGTTCATTTTCGCGTGGCCGGCCGCACCGGGTGATCTCGAGATAAAAGCGATCCTTGAAAACTTTATGCCATCGACTCAGCATTTTGCGGGCCAATGCGAAATTCTGATCGATGAGCGCCTGACCGATGGCGCCTTGACGTCCGCTAAGCAGGATCAGGCCCTCGTTTGCTTCTTCCAGCCACGAACGCTGAAGCAATGGTTGCCCACGGCCCTGTCCATCGAGGTAGCCTTGGGAAATAAGGCGCGTCAGATTCCGGTAACCGTCTTCATTCTGGACGAGCAGCGTTATGGGTTCAGGTTGAGCCCGATCCACATGTGGTTCCAGAAACACATCACTTCCAATTAATGGCTTAATCCCAGCTGCTTCCGCTGCCTTATAGAACTTGGCCATGGCAAACAATCCGTTGCGTTCGGTAATCGCGCAAGCCGGCATCTCAAGTTCCGCCAATCGCTGAATGAGAGTCCGTGCAGTGTCCGTGCGTCCACCGGACTGCGCTTCAACTCGTACCAATCCATCAACGAGCGAATATTCAGTGTGCAGTCGCAGATGAATAAACGTCACTCATTAACCCCCGACCGATGGTTCGGCAAACCAGCGCCCTGATTCTTATCCAGAGCCAGACGGGAGCATGGCGCAAAAGTCATTCGATGGTGGATAGTTGGCCCGTGCATTTTCAAAGCCTCTATGTGTGCCGCTGTTCCATACCCCTTGTTTTTTGCGAACGCGAATCCAGGAAACTCGGTCTCGAGGTGCATCATGACTGAATCCCGGGTTACCTTGGCTAGAATTGATGCCGCCATGATGGTGGGTTCGCACGCATCGCCGCCAATGATTGATCTGGTCGGTATCTCGATATCCGGACAATGGACTCCATCGATCAGCACCTGATCGGGTTGGATTCGCAATGCTCGGACCGCTCTTTCCATTGCCAGTAAGGTTGCCCGCAGGATATTAAGTCTATCTATTTCTTGCACTGACGCCTGCCCGATCGCCCAATCAATCGAACAGGCACGAATTGCTGTCGCGAGTTTTTCACGTTTTCGGGCACTGAGACGCTTTGAGTCGCGAAGCCCTGTAACGGAATCTCCGTCAGGAAGGATAACGGCAGCGGCAAAGACTGCTCCAGCGAGACAGCCGCGGCCTACCTCATCAACACCGGCGACCATGTCTTTGTAACGCCTACCAGTCATCGTCATGCGCTACACAATGTACTGATTTCCGCCGCTGCCTTTTTGGCAGCATCCTGACGCAGGCCGTCGCGAATCAGCGAAAACTCATCTGTTTGGTCTTGTCTCGCATTTGGATCACGCAAGAGCGTCCACATTGCTTCAGAAAGTCGTTCCGACGTCATATTTCGCTGGATAAACTCGGGAACCACCGATTTCCCTGATAGAAGATTCGGTAGACTGAACTTTTTAGTTTCATGTAAACCAAACGCCCGGAGCAGCAAGGCGGTAACAGGCGACACCCGATATCCAACGACCATAGGACGGCCGAGCAAGAGACATTCGAGCGTCGCTGTACCCGAGGCAACCAGAACGGCATCCGCTGCGCTGATGACTGCATGAGAGTTGTTGTTAATGAGATGCCAACTGGTTCCTGCACAAAACCTGTTTATTGCGTCTTCGAACGATGGGCGAAGCTCGGGTTTTGCAAATGGAACAATAAAATGGATATCTTCCGTGTACTGGGCAAGCCGGCCTGCGGTCTTCACAAATGGCTTGGCCAGGCGTTTCAGCTCTGCCATCCGGCTTCCGGGCAGGATCGCCACGACAGGATTGTCCTGGGGCAGTCCCAAGGATATGCGCGCCGCTTCCTTGCTTTGTGGCGAAAGGAAGTCAGCCAGAGGGTGTCCGATGTATTTGGCGGTAAATCGGCCTGGCTTTTCGTGCCGAAGATAAAATTGAGTTTCGAACGGGAACAGGCACAACATCAGGTTCACCGATTGAACGATCGTTTTAACCCTGCCAGAACGCCATGCCCAAACGCTCGGGCTCACGACGTGGACAGTTCTCAAGCCTGACCGGCGAAGACGGTATTCCAGCGGCAAATTGAAGTCAGGCGCGTCAATCGCTATCACGGCAGTGGGTGACAGCGCGAGCAAATGTTCAACCAACGCCCGGCGCAGACGAAGTATTCCAGGCAAGCGCGGAACGATCTCAACTAATCCCATGACGGACAATTGTTCGATATTGCCCAGTGACTCGCAGCCGGCTGATCGCATTTTGGGTCCGGTCACGCCAACAAACTGCGCATGTGGGTGAAGGGTTCTCAATGCCGAGATAAGCGCTGCGCCCAGTGCGTCGCCTGATGTTTCTCCTGCAATAACGGCGAACTTCATGCGGAATGCCGTGTGATTGCATCCTTCATTTCTGGATCAAACGGTTCGAATTAAGAACAAAATCGACCATGTGTCGGATATGTGGCGATTTGCTGCTTATTTCATGCAAGGATTGCACGGCCTGATCACGGGATTGATCTGCGATAAAAAAAGCTCGGTATGCTTTTTTAATCTCTAAAAGATCGTTTGCACTGAAATCGCGTCGGCGGATCCCTTCGACGTTGACGCCGCGCGGGCCGGCCGGGTTCCCCTGTACCACGATAAATGGCGGTACATCCCGAGTGATTCCAGAACCACCAGCCGAAAAACAGTGGGCGCCAAGACGGCAGAATTGGTATACCAGTGTGGCCCCTCCAAGCACCGCCCAATCTTCGATAGTCACGTGCCCGGCCAGCGTAGTTCCGTTTGCCAGCACCGTATGGTTGCCGATCGTGCAGTCATGCGCAATATGCACATACGCCATAATCCAGTTGTGGCTTCCAATGCGAGTGGTGCCGGTACCCTTTTGCGTGCCGCGCTGAATAGTCACGTATTCACGAATGGTGTTGTCATCGCCTATTTCCACGTGCGTATCGTCTTCAGCCCGAGCACTCATATCCTGTGATAACCCGCCAAGGGCAGCGAACGAAAATACGTGATTGCGTCTACCCATATGCAATGGCCCATTCACCACGACATGCGATTCGATACGGCAATCTGCATCGATCTCGACATGTGGTCCTACGACGCAATATGGTCCAATCTCTACCGTTTCGTGGATTAAGGCATCGGGATCGATGACCGCAGTTGGATGAATTCGCGGTGCGGATGGTTTACCGCTCATCGACGGTTTTCTTCAGATGCAAGATCAGGGGGGCGTTTGAATACACAGATCAAATCAGCCTCACAGGCAAGCTCCTGTTCGACGGAAGCCGTTGCCTTAAAGCGCCAGAGATTCTGCTTGACCTTGATGATTGTCACTTTGACGACCAACTGGTCGCCAGGAACAACCACGCGTTTGAAGCGCGCATTATCAATACCGGCGAGATAAAAGATGACGCCTGAGTCCGGCTTGATTCCGGTTTCCTGGGCCGTCAGGATGCCACATGTTTGCGCCATCGATTCGAGCATCAAGACTCCGGGCATCGTGGGAACCGTTGGAAAGTGGCCACAAAAATAAGGTTCATTAACTGTCACATTCTTTACAGACGTCAATGAACTCCCCCTTTCGTAGGCGATGACCCGGTCAACCAGAAGAAAGGGATAACGATGCGCCAGCATCGCCATAATATCGCGGATATCGAACAAAACGACAGATTTTTCAGTCACCGGTTGTTTCCTCCCGATCACGGGCTATTTTTCTTAACAAGCGTTCGATATTCCCGATTCTTGCCTCAGAAGATCCGAGGCGGCGGATTCGGGCCACTAAACGTCGCCAGTCCCCCACCTTCATCGCAGGCAGGCCGGATCCATAGGTTCCTGCTTCAGGGATTGACTTGGTCACCATGGCATCACCTAGGATGATGACATCATCGGCAATATGCAGGTGGCCTGACAAGCGTGCTGCTCCACCAATCAGACATCGTTGACCGATCTCCGTACTCCCGGCAACACCAGCGCAGGCAGCAATTGCCGTGTGTGCACCGATCCGGCAGTTATGTCCGATTTGAATTTGATTATCAAGCTTCACTCCCTGTTCAATAATCGTGTCATCAAGTGCGCCGCGATCGATACAGGTGTTGGCGCCGATCTCAACGTCATCCCCGATTCGCACGGCCCCGACCTGAGGCATTTCCTCCCAACCACCGAGTGATCGCGTGAGTCCGAAGCCTCGTGCGCCAATGACGCCGCCCGACCAAATGTGAACCCGGTTGCCGATCCGGCACCGCGGGCCGATATATACCAAAGCTTCCAGTCTGCACTCGTTCCCGATGATTGCACCTCGTCGAACGACACAGCCAGAACCGATAAAGCTCCGCGCGCCGATTCGGCAGTTCGCTTCAATCACTGCTTGAGGGCCGACGTGACAACCGGGTTCGATCGTCGCACTTGGATCGACAACCGCCGTTTGATGGCAGCCCGCGGCAAATGAGTAGGCATCGTCAAAAAGGGCAGCAATTCGGGCAAACACCAATCCCGGATTGGCTGCAACCAAGGCATTGCCTTGATAATGAGCCGCCAGGTCCTCGCTGATCACGAGTGCACCCGCTTGACTGCGTCGGGCTGCCGCATGGTAACGAGGATCAGCTACGAAACCAAGAGAGGTCGGCTCTCCAGGTTCGAGAGCGCAGATACCACAGACCTCAAATGACGGATCGCCAACGAGACGGGCATCAAATTGCCGCGATAATCGATACAGCGACCATTTCTCATTTGTTGGATGTGTCGTGGCCAATTTTATTTCTGCGTTGAATCCTTATGCAGCTGTTTCAGGACCTCCTCGGTGATGTCCATGCTTGGGACGGCATAAACCGGATTCTGCAATATCAACGTATAGCCATCCCTCTGGGCAATCTTTTTTATAACGCCGCGAATCCGACTCATTATGCGAGCCATCAGCTCCCGTTCGCGCTTCTGAAGATCGCGCTGAAACTTCTGTTGCGCGTATTGAAGATTGTTTCGCTCCGCAAGCAGATGATTCTGTTTCTTAATTCGATCAGCCGAAGTCATCACATCCTGATTTTTTTGATAAGTTGCAATCTCTTTCTGCAGCTTGTCGCTTTCAGCTTGCAAGTGTTCCCTGCGTTTTCCAAATTCCTTTTTCATCTCGCTTTCGGCGGCTTTGTACTGGGGTGATTGCTGAACAACCTGCTGTGAATTGACAACCGCGATCTTCAGTTGTTGCGCTGAAGCGACGCCAGCGACCATAAAGAGCCCTATCCCTAGGATCGACCACTTATTTCTCATAGACATACCATTAATCTCTCTGGATGATGGAAGCCAAACGAATGCCCGGATTTCAGAACTGGCTGCCAAACGAAAATTGGAAATACTGAACATTATCTCCGGGAAGCCGATGAATCGGATATGCCAGACTGAGGTCAAGCAAGCCAATGATCGGGGTGAACCACTGGAAAGACAGGCCCACTGACTGGCGTAGCTGGTTGTAGCTAAAATCCCCTGGTTTGGCAAAAACATTGCCTATATCGAAGAATACTCCAGTCCGGGTCGTAATATTGTTCGATATGTCCGGAATGGGGAGCACCAGCGTTGTTTGTGCC
>OFHJ01000345.1_pt1 | contig 18859 bp, 15 predicted proteins | sample 1522001 | NCBI WGS metagenome assembly OFHJ01 (sample SAMEA2464838, study PRJEB22497) | soil metagenome | biome: Grassland; feature: Farmland; material: Clay | place: Australia | collected 2013-02-01 | depth 1.2 m | reverse complement strand
ATTCCACCGGCAAGGCGCTCGACATCGCCCGCACCTCCCGCGACATGCACGGCGGCAACGGCATCTCGGACGAATATCACGTCATCCGACACGTGATGAATCTCGAAGCGGTGAACACCTACGAAGGAACGCACGATATTCACGCGCTCCTTCTGGGACGGGCGCAGACCGGCATCGCCGCCTTTGCCGGCTGAAGCCGTTCGGGCTTTGGCGCATGAAGGCACGGAGCGGCGATTCGCGCGGCATCGTGCTGTGGATCGCGGCGCTCACCTTGGTCTGGGGCCTGTTCTGGCCGATCAGCAAGGTGGCGCTGTCGGCGATCCCGATATTCAGCTTCCGCGCCTTCTGCGCCCTGTCCGGCGCGGCGGGCCTGTTCGCGCTTGCGGCGTGGCGCGGGCAACGGCTTCGAATCGCGCCCGGTGAGCTCGGCCATGTGGTGTTCGCCGCGTTCTTCAACGTCACCGGCTGGTTTTGGTGTTCGGCGGTCGGGCTTACGCTGCTGCCCTCGGGCCGCGCCGCGCTGCTTGCCTATACCGCGCCGCTCTGGGCCTTCCTTGTCGCCATTCCGGTTCTCGGCGAGCCAATCAGCGGACGGCGGCTGCTCGGCCTCGGTTTCGGGCTCGGCGGCATCGCGGTTTTGGGCAGCGGCAGCCTCGCCGATTCGCATGGCGCGACGGCCGGGCTGCTCGCCATGCTCGGCGGCGCGCTCTGTCTGGCAGTCGGAACGGTGTGGCAGAAGCGCGTCCTCTGGCAGACGCCGCTTTTGACATTGACCGCATGGCAGCTCTTGATCGGCGGCCTGCCGCTGGCGATCGGCGCGGCATTCGGCGATCTTAATCGTGTACATATGGTTGCGTCGGTGGTGATCCTCGCCACCGCATATACGGTGGTTTTTGGCATCGTGTTCGGCTATTATGCATGGTTCCGGATCATCGCGACCGTCTCGGTCGAAGTCGCAACGCTTTCGACTCTCGTGATCCCGGTGATTGGGGTAGGGTCGGGGGCCCTGCTGTTGGGTGAAGCATTGGGCTTGCGCGAAGTGGCCGCAGCGGTTCTTATCGTCTCGGCGCTTGCAACGGTCCGCCGGTCTGAACCGGTGCCCGCCCAGGGGGAATGAACGCCAGCTGATTAACCGGCAAGAAGGACGTCATGGAACTTGAGGCAGTTCTAAAGGCCTATCGGCGAACCGCGCCTTACTACGATGCCGTGTTCGGCGTGCTTCTCGGGCCGGGCCGACGGCGCACGGTTCGGCTCGCCAACCGGCTGCAAGGCCGCCGGCTTCTCGAGGTTGGGGTCGGCACCGGGCTATCGCTCGCGCGTTATCGGCGCGATTTCAGCATCGTCGGCATCGACGTGTCCGAGGAGATGCTGTCGCGGGCGCAGGAACGGGTCGCCGCCAGGGGGCTCGACAATGTCGAGGGCCTCTACAACATGGATGCGGAGAATCTCGACTTCGCCGACGATTCCTTCGACATCGTTTGCGCCATGTATATCGCCTCCGTGGTGCCGCATCCGGCGCGGCTGCTTAGCGAGTTGCAGCGCGTCTGCAAACCGGATGGCCATATCCTGATCGTCAATCATTTCGCCAAGCCCAACGGCATCCGCGGCTTCATCGAGCATCGACTGGCCGGCCAGGCCACCCGTCTCGGTTGGCACCCGGATTTCGCGCTCGATCCCTTTCTCGAGCCCGGCTCCGCGGAAGTGGTGAAGAGTTGGGAGGCGCCGCCTTTGCGACTCTTTACCATCCTGCAATGCCGCAACGGCAAGCTCGACGCCGCGGTCGAGCCGGCGCCGCGCCGCGCCGCCGGCATGGGGCGCTAGCGCCTTATTTTCTCGCGTCTAATTTTTCCGCGTATTGAATAACGGCACGATCGAGGGCCCGGCGCGATCCGGGCCTTGATCGCACGGCGGCGCTTATTTGCCGCGGCGGCTTTCCCGGATCAGGTTGATGATGCCGGAAAAATCCATGCCCGCCCGGCCCGAGGCGACCATTTGCTCGAAGAGTTGCGCCGCGCGGCTGGCGAGCGGCGTCGCGGCTGCGGTTTGCTCGGCGGCGGCCTCGGCCAGTTTCAGATCCTTCAGCATCATCGCGGCGGTGAAGCCGGCCTGATAATTGCGGTTTGCGGGCGAGGTCGGCACCGGGCCCGGCACCGGGCAATAGCTGGTCAGGGACCAGCACTGGCCGGACGACTTCGAGCTGATGTCAAACAGCTTCTGGTGATCGAGGCCGAGCTTTTCGGCGAGCACGAAGGCTTCCGAAACCGCGATCATCGAGGCGCCGAGGATGAGGTTGTTGCAAACCTTGGCCGCCTGGCCGTTGCCCGCCGGCCCGGCATGGACGATGGTCTTGCCCATGGTCTCGAGAATCGGCTCGGCGCGGGCGAAAGCGGCATCGGGGCCGCCGACCATGAAGGTGAGGGTCGCGGCCTCGGCGCCGCCGCCGCCGCCCGAGACCGGCGCGTCGATCATCGCCATGCCGGCCCGCGCCGCCGCTTCGGCGACCTCGCGCGCGGCGGCGACGTCGATGGTGGAGGAATCGATGAACAGCGTTCCCTTCGCCGCAGTCTCGACCAATCCCTTCGCGCCGAGATAGACGTCGCGCACGTGCTGGCCCGCCGGCAGCATGGTGATGACGACCTCGACGTCCTTCGCCGCGGCGCCGGCGCCCGCCGCCGGGGGGGCGCCCGCCTCGACCACGGTTTTCAGAACCGGCGCCGAAAGATCGAAGGCCTTGAGCCGATGGCCCGCCTTCAACAGGTTTCGCGCCATCGGCCCGCCCATGTTGCCGACGCCGATAAAGCCGATCTCCGCCATTTCTTTCTCCCTATCCCAACAGGTTTATTTCGCGTCCCAGTCGAAGATGAGTTCGCCTTCCGGCGGCGGCGCGAAATAGGCCGCGATATTCGCCTCGCTCACCTCGGAAAGCGCCGCCGGCTGCCACTTCGGATTGCGGTCCTTGTCGACCACCTGCGCCCGGGTGCCCTCGTAGAAATCGTGGCCGCGCATGCAATGCGCCGCCAGCCGCCATTCGATTCGCATGCAATCGTCGAAGCTCTCGATCTTCCGCGCGCCGGCGATCTCGCGCAAGGTCACCTTGAGGCTGGTCGGCGACTTCTGCCGGATCGTCGCGGCGGCCTCTGCGGCGAAGCCATCGCCGTCGCGGTCGAGCGCCGCCAGCACGGCCTCGACCGAGGGGTGGCAGAAATTGCGGTCGATCACCGCGCGATGGGCGGCGAGCGGCGCCGGTCCGGGGTCGGTCGCGAGCTTCGCGATCGCCGCCTCGACCGCGGCGCGGGGATCTGCTGTCATCGCGGCGGCGCGCACGGCGGCGGTGATCTCGTCTCGTGCCGCGGCCGGCATGTGGTGACTCGCGACGCCGACATAGATCATGTCCGCCGCGCGCAACCGCGCGCCGGTGAGCGCGAGATACATGCCGCTTTCCCCCGGCGCGCGCGACAGCAGATAGCTCGCGCCGATATCGGGAAACAGGCCGATGCCGGTTTCCGGCATGGCGAAGAGCGTGTTCTCGGTGGTGATGCGATGGCTGCCGTGGGCCGATATGCCGACTCCGCCGCCCATCACCGCGCCATCGAGGAACGCGACATAGGGCTTCGGGAAACGGCGGATGCGCGCGTTCATGCGGTATTCGGCGCGAAAGAACTCGAACGGATAGGGCCGCCCCTGCCGGCCTTCCTCATAAAGCCGTCGGATGTCGCCGCCGGTGCAGAAGGCGCGGCTGCCGCTGCCCTGTATCATCACCGCCTGAATCGCCGGATCGTGTTCCCAGGCGGCGAGGCGGGCATCGAGGGCAAGGCACATCTCGGTCGAGAGCGCGTTCATCGCTTGCGGGCGATTCAAGGTGACGAGCGCGAGCTTGTCCTGAATCTCGAAAAGAATATCGGCCTGTTCGGTCATGGGGTCCGCCCAATCATCCTCTTGAGTTGGCGTTCGGGTTATGCGGCGTTCAATCGAGGGCGACGCCGGAAAGCAGGCGGCGCGCGATGATCAGGCGCATGATCTCGTTGGTGCCTTCGAGAATCTGGTGCACGCGAAGATCGCGCATATAGCGTTCAACCGGATAGTCGCGGAGATAGCCGTAGCCGCCGAACATCTGCAGCGCCTCATTCACGGCGCGGAATCCGGCGTCGGTGGCGAAGCGCTTCGCCATAGCGCAGGCGAGCGTCGCTTCGTGGTGGCCGGCGCCGAGCTTGACTGCGGCATCGCGCAACAGAAGCCGCGCCGCAGCGAGGTCGGTGAACATATCGGCGAGGCGGAATTGTAGCGCCTCGAAATCGGCGAGCGGGCGGCCGAACTGGCGGCGCTCGTGAAGATGGGTGCGGGTGAGTTCGAGCGTGGCGCGGGCGCCGCCAAGCGAGCAGGCGCCGATATTCAGCCGCCCGCCGTCGAGGCCCATCATCGCGATCTTGAAGCCCTCGCCCTCGGCGCCGAGACGGTTCGCGACCGGTACGCGGCAATCCTCGAAGATGACCATCGCGGTCGGCTGCGAGTTCCAGCCGAGCTTGCGTTCCTGCGCGCCGAAAGAAAGGCCGGGCGTGCCGTTCTCGATCACCAGCGCCGAAATGCCCTTCGGCCCGGCTTCGCCGGTGCGGACCATGGCGAGATAGACGTCGGAACGGCCGCCGCCCGAAATGAAGGCCTTGGTGCCGTTCAGCACGTAGTGGTCGTTGTCGCGCGCGGCGCGGGTCGCGAGCATCGCGGCATCCGAGCCCGCGCCGGGCTCGGTCAGGCAATAGCTGGCGAAATGCGCCATGCTGCAAAGCTTCGGCAGGAAACGGCGGCGCGTCGCGTCGTCACCGAAGCGGTCGATCATCCAGGCGGCCATGTTGTGGATCGAGAGATAGGCCGCGGTCGAAGGGCAGGCGGCCGCGAGTTCCTCGAAGATGATCGTCGCGTCGAGCCGCGAGAGGCCGGCGCCGCCGACGTCGTCGCGCACGTAGATGCCAGCGAAGCCGAGCTCGGCGGCGCGCCGCAGCGTCGCCTCGGGGAAAATCTTCTCCTCGTCCCAGCGCGCGGCGTGGGGTGCTATCTCGTTTTTGGCGAATTCGCGGGCGACCTGTTGGAAGGCCCGCTCCGCTTCGCTCAGCTCGAAATCCATCCGTCGTAACCTCTGGCCGTTTCCTCGTCCGCGCGCCGCCGTCAAGCGGGTTGGTTCACGTCCTGCCAATAGGGCGCGCGGAGTTCGCGCTTCAGTATCTTGCCGATCGGGCTGCGCGGCAGGGCAGCGCGGAATTCGACCGCGTTTACGCGCTGCGTCTTGCCGAGCCGGGCATTGGCCCAATCGCGCAACTCGTCGGGCGAAATTGCGGCGGTTGCCTTCGGCACCACGAGCGCGAGCGGCGTCTCGCCCCAGCGGTCGTTGGGCACGGCGATGACGGCGACGTCGGCGACCCCCGGATGGCTGGAAAATACCGCCTCGAGATCGGCGGCATAGACGTTGAACCCGCCCGAGATGATCATGTCTTTCTTGCGGTCGAGCAGGATCAGGAAGCCATCCTCATCGAACCGCCCGAGATCGCCGCTGCGAAAGAACAGCGTGCCGTCGGTGTCGCGCCAGAAAATCTCCTCGGTCTTGTCCGGGCGCTTGTAATAGCCCGCCATCATGCTCTCGGAGCGGCCGACGATCTCGCCGACCGCGCCGCGCGGCAGCTCGCGGCCGGCCTCGTCGATGATCTTTATTTGAGCCGTCGCCGAGGGCAGGCCGACGGTGTGGAGCTTGTCCTGATGGGCGCGGGCGTCGAGCGTGCAACTGCCGCCGCCTTCCGTCAGGCCGTAGATTTCGACCAGCTCGCCTGGCCAGCGATCGAGGACCGCCCGCTTGATCTCCCGGCGCAGCGGCGCGCTGGTCGAGAGCTTCAATTTGAAATGGGACAGGTCGAAGCGGTCGAACTCCGGGTCGGCCAGAACGCGCTGATACTGCACCGGCACCAGCATGGCATGGGTGACCTTGTGCGTCTCGGCAAGCTCAAGAAACTTGCGGGTGTTGAACTTGCCCATGATGATCGCGGTGGCACCAAGGCCGAGCGTCGGCAACAGCGTGACCAGCGTGGTGTTGGAATAGAGCGGGGTCGAGACCAGGGTCACCGCATCGGAATCGATGCCGAAGCTCTCGAACCTCCGGACGTGGCCGAAGCGGAGCGCATGGTCGTGGACGATACCCTTCGGCTCGCCGGTGGTGCCGGAGGAATAGATGATGTTGAAAAGATCGTCGGGGCCGATCGCCACCTCGGGGGGGGTGTCGGCCGCCGCGCCGAGCCAGTCTTCGAAATCCCGCCACTCCGGCGCCGCGAAATCGAAGGCGACGCGGCGCAAGTGGCGAAGACGGTCGGCGAAGGGCTCGATCAGCGGCCGCATCGCCTCCGACAAGGCGAGAAGCTTGGCCTCGGAATCGACAATCATCTTTTCCAGCGCCGCGGTCGAGGCCATGGTCGAGAGCGGCACGACGCAGGCGCCGGCGCGAAGCGTGCCGATGAAAAGCTCGCAATAGGGGAGCGAGGGCGCGGCCAGAACCGCGACCTTATCGCCGGGCCCGATGCCGAGCGCGCCGAGCGCGGCCGCGATCCGGTCGACGCGGCGGTCGAACGCCTGCCAGCTTTCCACCCGGCCGTCGTCACCGATCAGGGCTGGCTTCTCGGGTGTCCGGCGCGCCGCTTCGGCGATCAGGCGCGGCAGGTCGATGAAGGTGGCAGTGGCAAGGGTCATGGCGGTTCCCGAGGCTCCGAGGTCTTGCGCTTCGGTGGCGGTGCGAGCGATGAGGCTATCGGCAGAGCCTCGGTAAGACAAAGAAAAATCTTGTGCCCGAATGGCCGGCGCCGGGTTTGGGGCGGCCGGTTTGTGAGCGCATTGCAAGCTTCCGCTTCGCGGCCTAGTATCCGAGCGTTATCGTTTTCGGAGGCCTGTCTGATGGTGGATCGCCCGCTTTCCTTCCGCAAGCCACTCACGTCGCCCGTGATGCAGCCGGAAGCTGCGGCGGTTCCCGACCTTGCGCCCGGCTTTCCGCGAACGCGCATGCGCCGCAACCGGCGTTACGACTGGTCGCGCCGCATGGTGGCGGAAAACCGCCTCGATCCGACCGATCTGATCTGGCCGGTCTTCATCCACGAGGGCGAGAACAAGACCGAGGCGGTGCCGACGATGCCCGGCGTCGAGCGGCTGACCATCGATCTTCTGGTCGAGCGGGCAGCCGAGGCGCGGGCGCTCGGCATTCCCTGCATCGCGTTGTTCCCGGTGGTGCCGCCGGAGCGGAAAACTCCCGACGGCGTCGAGGCAACCCGGCCCGACAACTTGGTCTGCCGCGCGCTCCGGGCGCTCAAGGCCGAGGTGCCGGATATCGGCGTGCTCTGCGACGTGGCGCTCGACCCCTTCACCAGCCATGGCCATGACGGCGTTCTCATCGACGGAGACGTCGCGAACGACGAAACGGTGAAGATTCTTGTCGCCCAGGCGATGGTGCAGGCCGAGGCGGGGGCCGACATCCTCGCCCCCTCCGACATGATGGATGGGCGCGTCGGCGCCATCCGCGCGGCGCTCGAGGCGGCCGATTTCCGCAACAAGCAGATCATGGCCTATGCCGCGAAATACGCTTCCGTGTTCTACGGGCCGTTCCGCGGCGCCGTGGGCTCGGCCGGCAATCTCGCCAAGGGGTCGAAGCGCACCTATCAGATGGACCCGGCCAATAGCGACGAGGCGTTGCGCGAGGTCGCGCTCGACATCGCGGAGGGCGCCGACATGGTCATGGTGAAGCCCGGCATGCCCTATCTCGACGTGTGCTGGCGGGTGAAAGAGACCTTCGGTATGCCGACCTTCGCCTATCAGGTCTCCGGCGAGTACGCCATGCTAAAGGCGGCGTCGCAGGCCGGCTTGCTCGACGCGGAAGGCGTGATGATGGAAAGCCTGCTCGGCTTCAAGCGCGCCGGCTGCGACGGCATTCTCACCTATTTCGCGGTCGACGCGGCGAGGCGGCTGAAGCACGGCTGATCCGCCGACGGCGGTTCCCCCGATCCAAGGTTGCGCCCCGAGGCCGCCTCGGCTAAGAGGGCGGGCGCGAGCCGGCGAGCGGTAGGCTGGGCGGTCCGGTGTTGTGGATGTTGTGGTTATTGCGGGGCCGGCGCCGGCCATCGGGCGGCGGCGATCCGATCGTGAAGGAGAAGAGACGTGCAAGACGCGGCTGACGGCAACGCGGGAGCGCTCAAAGGCATTACCGTTTTGGATCTGACCCGGGTTCTGGCCGGCCCCTTCTGCACCTTGATGCTGGGCGACATGGGCGCCGAGGTCATCAAGGTCGAGGAGCCCGGCAAGGGCGACGATTCGCGCGCTTTCGGCCCGCCCTTCGTTGGCGGCGAGGCGGCCTATTACCTCTCGATCAACCGCAACAAGAAGAGCATCACCCTCAATCTCAAGAGCCCGCGCGGCAAGGAGGTACTGCGGCGCCTGATCGCCAAGGCCGACGTGCTGGTCGAGAACTTCCGTCCCGGCACCATGGAAAAGCTCGGTTTCGGCTACGAGGCCCTGAAGGACGAGCGGCCCGACTTGATCTATTGCTCGATCTCGGGCTTCGGCAGCGGCGGTCCCGATGCCGGCCGGCCGGGCTACGACCTGATCGTGCAGGGCGAATGCGGAGTCATGGACCTGACCGGTGATCCGGAAGGCCCGCCGACCAAGGTCGGCACGCCGGTCGCCGATCTGGTTTCCGGGTTGATGGCGGCGCAAGGCATCACCCTCGCGCTGTTCGCGCGCCAGCGCACCGGCCGCGGGCAATATGTCGAGATCGCCATGCTCGACGCCATGGCCTCGCTGCTCGCCTATAACGCCGGCATTTTCTTCGCCACCGGCAAGAGCCCGACCCGGCGCGGCAACCAGCACGCGACCATCGTGCCCTACGAAACCTTTCGCGCTGCCGATGGTTACGTGAACATCGCGGCGGCGAACGATTCGCTCTTTGTTAAGCTCTGCGACGTCATCGAGCGGCCGGATCTCGCCAAGGATCCGCGCTTCGACAAGGCGCCGAAGCGGGTGGAGAGCCGTGCCGACCTGATCCCGCTCCTGAACCAGATCGTCGCGACGCGGCCGCGGGCGGATTGGATCGCCCGCCTGAGCGCCGCCGGCATTCCCTGCGGCCAGATCCGCACCGTGGCCGAGGTTTGCGAGAGCCCGCAGCTCATCTCGCGCGGCATGATCGTCGAGCAGGCGCACGCCACCGCCGGCATGATCAAGACCATGGGCCCGCCGATCAAGCTCGGCGACACGCCGGCCGGCATCCGCCTGGCACCGCCGACCTTGGGCGAGCACACGGCGGATATCTTAGGGGGGATGCTCGGCCTCTCAGCCGCCGAGATCGAGGAGCTCAAGGCCAGCGGCGCGATCTAGGTCGATCGCCCGCCGCCCGGCCGGAACGGCTCGCGCCGCTTGCGAACCCGCAGGCGGCGCCGCGTTTCGGGGCTACTTTTTGGTCTTGGCCTTGCCTTTTGCCTTGGCGGCGCTGGCGGCCTTGGCCTTCTTGCCACTCAGCGCCTGCAGCCGAATGAGCAGCGATGAGGTGTCGAAGCGCGCGCCGCCCAAGTTCTGCACGTCGGCGTAGAACTGGTCGACAAGAGCGGTGAGCGGCAGGCTGGTGCCGAGCTGGCGCGCGGTGGCGAGGCAGATGCCGAGGTCCTTGCGCATCCAGTCGACCGCGAAGCCGTAATCGAACTTGCCGGCGAGCATGGTGCCGGCGCGATTGTCCATCTGCCAGGATTGCGCCGCGCCCTTCGAGATCGCCTCGATCACCTTGGTGCCGTCGAGGCCGGCGGCCTCGGCCAGAAGCAGGCCTTCGGCCAAGCCCTGAACCGTGCCGGCGATGCAGATCTGGTTCACCATCTTGGCGAGCTGGCCGGCACCGACCGGGCCGATGAGGGAGGCCTTTTTCGCGTAAGCCGCGATCACCGGCTCGATTTTCTGGAAATCGGCCGGCTTGCCGCCCATCATCACCGTCAGCTGGCCGTTCTCGGCGCCCGATTGGCCGCCCGAGACCGGGCCGTCGAGAAAGCCGAGACCGGCCTTGGCGGCGAGCGTCGCGATTTCCCGCGCGACGCCGGCGGAGGCTGTGGTGTGGTCGATGAAGATCGCGCCCTTGTCCATGCCGGCGAGGATGCCGTTCGGCCCGAGGACGACGCTGCGAAGATCATCATCGTTGCCGACGCAGGCCATGACGAAGCGGGCGCCCTTGGCGGCCGCGGCCGGGGTCGCGGCGCGACGGCCGCCATATTTCTTTACCCAGGCCGCCGCCTTGGCCGCAGTGCGGTTGTAGACCGTGACGTCGAAGCCTTTGCGGGCCAGATGTCCGGCCATCGGATAGCCCATGACGCCGAGGCCGATGAAGGCCACTTTTTCCGTCGCACGCGTGCTCACGATGTCTCCCCCTTGAAGGCAGATTCTTTCCTGCCTCCGTTTTACACGAGAGCATGCCGCCGAGGCAAAAAGGCAATGCGGCGGGCCGGCGTGTCGAATCCAGGGTTCGGGGGCGAGGTTCAGCCGCCGGCGGCTTCGATCGCGTCGTCGAGGGTTTTCAGGCCCGGCTCCGGTGCCGAGACCAACACCGCCATGTTGCCCGGCCGATGCTGGTTCTTCCACATCTTGGTATGGGCGGCGGGAATCTGCGCCCAGGGGAAGAGTTCCGACATGCAGGGGTCGATGCGCCGCTCGATGACCAGCTGGTTCGCCTGCGAGGCTTGCAGGAGATTGGCGAAATGGCTGCCCTGGATGCGTTTCTGACGCATCCATACGAAGCGCGCGTCCATGGTCAGGTTGTAGCCCGTGGTGCCGGCGCAGAAGACGACCATGCCGCCCCGCTTGACGATGAAGCAGGAGACCGGGAAGGTCGCCTCGCCGGGATGCTCGAAGACGAAATCGACGTCATTGCCCTTACCGGTGACGTCCCAGATGGCGCGGCCGAAGGCACGCACCTTCTTGAGATATTCGTTATAGCCCTGGCTGTCCTGCACCGGCGGCAAGGGACCCCAGCAGTCGAAGTCGCGCCGATTGATGACACCCCGCGCGCCGAGCGAGAGCACGTAATCGCGCTTGTCCGGGTCGGAAATCACGCCGATGGCGTTGGCGCCCGACACCGCGATCAGCTGCACCGCCATCGAGCCGAGCCCGCCGGCCGCGCCCCACACCAGCACGTTCTGGCCGGGCCTAAGGATATGTGGCCGATGGCCGAACAGCATGCGATAGGCGGTGGCGAGCGTCAGGGTGTAGCAAGCGCTCTCTTCCCACGACAGATGCTTCGGGCGGTGCATGAGCTGGCGCGCCTGCACGCGGGCGAACTGGGCGAAGGAACCGTCCGGGGTCTCGTAGCCCCAGATGCGCTGGCTCGGCGAAAACATCGGTTCGCCGCCGTTGCATTCCTCGTCGTCGCCGTCGTCCTGATTGCAATGGACCACGACCTCGTCGCCGACCTGCCAGCGCTTGACCCGCGAGCCGACGGCCCAGATCACTCCGGCCGCGTCCGAGCCCGGAATGTGATAGGGCTGCTTGTGGATGTCGAAGGGCGAGATCGGCTCGCCGAGGCAGGCCCAGACGCCGTTGTAATTGACGCCGGCGGCCATCACCAGGATCAGCACTTCGTCGGGGTCGAGGGTCGGCGTCGGCACCACTTCCTGCTGCAACGCCTGTTCCGGCGCGCCGTGGCGCTCCCGCCGGATCGCCCAACCGTACATGTTCGCCGGAACGTGGCCAAGCGGCGGAATCTCGCCGACCTCGTAAAGTTCCTTCACGGCGCCGGTGCTGCCGCGGCCGGCCCGTTGCGTGGTCGCCAGTTGGCTTTGGTCCATGGTCTTTCGCTCCACTTCGCCCTCCGCCGTCCAGCTCGCCGTTACCGTGTCACGGCGGTTACCGCGCGACGGATTTTATGCTGTAGTGCAGCAGAGTTTATGTTGCTACGCAATAATCATTATGATATTACCCAATTTGAAATCAAGTTAAAATTTTCGATCCATTTTCAGCAAGATCTGGTAAGAGAGTTGCATGAGCCAAGAAGCGACCACACCGCCGGGGGGGCGGCGCGATCAGCCGTGGATGTTTCGGACCTATTCCGGGCACAGTTCGGCGGCGGCCTCGAACGCGCTCTATCGCACCAATCTCGCGCGTGGCCAGACCGGGCTCTCGGTCGCCTTCGATCTGCCGACCCAGACCGGCTACGACAGCGATCATCCCTTGGCTCGGGGCGAGGTCGGCAAGGTCGGCGTGCCGATCGGCCATCTCGGTGACATGCGGAAGCTCTTCGAGGGCATCCCGCTCGGCCGCATGAACACTTCGATGACGATCAACGCCACGGCGCCCTGGCTGCTCGCGCTCTATGTCGCCCTCGCCGACGAGCAAGGCACGCCGCGTGCGGCGCTTCAGGGCACGGTGCAGAACGACATCCTGAAGGAGTATCTGAGCCGCGGCACCTACATCTTTCCGCCCGAGTCCAGCATGCGGTTGGTCGGCGACGTGATCGGCTTCACGGCGCGCGAGGTGCCGAAATGGAACCCGATCAATGTCTGCTCCTATCATCTGCAGGAGGCCGGCGCGACGCCGGTGCAGGAACTCGCCTTCGCGCTGGCCATCGCCATCGCGGTGCTGGACCAGGTCAAGGACGCGGGCGAGATCGCGGCCGCGGAATTCCCCCGTGTCGTCGGCCGGGTCAGCTTCTTCGTCAATGCCGGCATCCGCTTCATCACCGAAATCTGCAAGATGCGGGCCTTCGCCCGGCTGTGGGACGAAATCTGCCGGACGCGCTACGGCGTCGACGACGAGAAATACCGCCGCTTCCGTTACGGCGTTCAGGTCAACAGCCTCGGCCTCACCGAGCAGCAGCCGGAAAACAACGTCTATCGCATTTTGCTCGAAATGCTGGCGGTGGTGCTGTCCAAGGACGCGCGCGCCCGCGCCGTGCAATTGCCGGCCTGGAACGAGGCCCTGGGCCTGCCGCGTCCCTTTGACCAGCAATGGTCGCTGCGCTTGCAGCAGATCGTCGCCTACGAGACCGATCTCCTCGAATACGGCGACATTTTCAACGGCTCGCCGGTGATCGAGGCCAAGGTCGCGGAACTGATGGCCGAGGCCAGGCTCGAGCTGGATCGCATTCTCGCCATGGGCGGCACCGTCGCCGCGGTCGAGAGCGGCTACCTGAAGTCGGCCCTGGTCGAAAGCAACACCCGCCGCACCCGGGCGATCGAATCCGGCGAGATGCCGGTGGTCGGCGTCAATTGCTTCACCGAAACCGCGCCCTCGCCGCTGCTCGCCGGCGGCGACGGCGGCTTTCTCAGCGTCGGCGCCGAGGCTGAGCTTGAGGCGATCCGCAATCTCGAGGCTTGGCGCGCCGCCCGCGACGAGCGGGCGGTGACGGCGGCGCTGGCCGAGCTTCGCCAGGCGGCGGTCGAGGGCCGCAACATCATGCCGCCGTCGATCAATGCGGCCCGTGCGGGCGCGACCACCGGCGAATGGGCCGCGACCTTGCGCCGGATCTTCGGCGAATACCGCGCCCCGACCGGGCTTTTGCCGCTGCCCTTGAGCAACGAGGATCAGGGCGTCGCCGCGCTGCGCGAGCGCGTTTGGGCGCTCACCGACCGCTTGGGTCGGACGCCGAAAATTCTTGTCGCCAAGCCCGGCCTCGACGGCCATTCCAACGGTGCCGAGCAGATCGCCATGAAGGCCCGCGATTGCGGCCTCGCGGTGGTCTATCCCGGCATCCGCATGACCACCGACGAGATCGTCGCCTTGGCGGAAACCGAGAAGGTGCAGGCGGTCGGCCTGTCGATCCTCTCCGGGTCGCACGTCACGCTGGCGATGGAGATCCTGGCACGGCTGCGCGCCGCCGGTCTTGGTGCGCTGCCGGTCGTCGTCGGCGGCATCGTTCCGCCCGAGGACGAGGCGCGCCTACGCGCCGAGGGCGTCGCCGCGGTCTATACGCCGAAGCACTATCGCTTGAACGAGATCATGGGCGAGATGATCGAGTTCATCGCCTGCCATATCGGTGCCGCCGCGCCCGCCGCGCGCAAGAGCACCGGCGCGGGCAAGCGCTAACGCCCGCCTGATCGAGGGGTCTCCGGCGATCGGGCAAAGCGCCGTGCCTTGAGAAGAATGGCGGCGCTACGCTCGGTCGCCGGCCGAGCGCTCAATACATGTGCTGGCCGCCGTTGATCGACAGAGTCGTGCCGGTGATGAAGCCCGCCTCGTCGGCGACCAGGAACAGCACGCCGCGGGCGATATCCTCGGCATGGCCGAGGCGGCCGACCGGGATACGGGCGACGATCTTCTCCAGCACGTTGGGCGGCACCGCGCGCACCATGTCGGTATCGACATAGCCGGGCGCGATGGCGTTCACCGTGATGCCCTTTGCCGCGCCTTCCATGGCGAGCGCCTTGGTGAAGCCGTGAATGCCGGATTTCGCCGCCGCGTAATTGACTTGGCCGTACTGCCCGGCTTGGCCGTTGATCGAGCCGATATTGATGATGCGCCCAAAGTTCCGCTCGCGCATCGAATCGATCACCGCGCGGGACATGTTGAAGCAGGAGCCGAGATTGGTGTCGAGCACCTCCTGCCATTGATCCGCATCCATCTTGTGGAGCGTGCCGTCCCGGGTGATGCCGGCGTTGTTGACCAACACGTCGACCGGGCCGAGGTCTTTCGTCACCTGCGCGATGCCCGCTTGGCATTCCGGGAATTTCGCCACGTCCCAACGGTAGACGGCGATCCCGGTCTCGTCGCGAAACGCCTTCGCCGCCGCTTCGCTGCGGCCATAGACCGCCGCCACTTTGTACCCGCTGTCGTTCAGCATTTTCGAGATCGCGGCGCCAATACCTCTGGTGCCTCCGGTCACGACGGCAACGCGTGCCATGGTCTGCCTCCCTGCCTTCCGACGTTTCTTCGTTCGTCTGCCTTGCCGCTGCCGTCGCTTGCCGGCGGGCCGCCGGCCTGTCCTATTCTTCGGAGCGTCGCGCGGCTAGGGCCGCGCTACGCACAACGCAATTCCCATGCCGCCGCCGATGCAGAGAGTGGCGAGGCCCTTCTTGGCGTCGCGTTTCTGCATCTCGTGCAGCAGCGTGACCAGAATTCGCGCCCCGGAGGCGCCGATTGGATGGCCGATGGCGATGGCGCCGCCGTTCACGTTCACCTTTGCGGTATCCCAGCCGAGGTCCTTGTTGACCGCGCAGGCCTGAGCGGCGAAGGCCTCGTTGGCCTCGATCAGGTCGAGATCGCCGACCGACCAGCCGGCCTTGGCCAGCGCCGCGCGGCTCGCCGGCATCGGCCCGGTGCCCATGATCGCCGGGTCGACCCCGGCCTGCGCCCAGGCGGCGATGCGGGCGAGCGGTTTGAGGCCGCGCGCCTTCGCTTCCTCGGCCGCCATCAGGACAAGGGCGCCGGCGCCGTCGTTGATGCCGCTCGCGTTGCCGGCGGTCACCGTGCCGTCCTTGGCGAAGGCCGGCCGCAGGCGGGCGAGCGCATCGAGCGTGGCGCCGTGGCGGATATATTCGTCCTGGTCCACGACCTGCGGCCCTTTGCGGGTTTCGATCGTCACCGGCACGATCTCGTCCTGGAAGCGCCCGGCCTTCTGCGCCGCTTCCGCCTTGTTCTGCGAGGCGACGGCGAAGCGGTCTTGCTCGTCGCGCGAAATCTGCCACTGCCGGGCGACGTTCTCTGCAGTGGTGCCCATGTGGTAGCCATTGAAGGCGTCCCACAGCCCGTCCTTGATCATGGTATCGACGAATTTCACGTCGCCCATCTTGGTGCCGGTGCGCAGATGCGCGCAGTGCGGCGCCTGACTCATGCTCTCCTGGCCGCCGGCGACGACGATGCGGCTGTCGCCGCAGAGAATGGCCTGCGACCCGAGGGCGACGGCGCGGAGCCCCGAGCCGCAGACCTGGTTGACTTCCCAGGCCGGGACCTCGACCGGCAGGCCGGCACCGATCGCCGCTTGGCGCGCCGGGTTCTGGCCCTCGCCGGCGGTGAGGATCTGCCCCATCACCACCTCCGAAACCTCGTCCGGCGCGACCTTCGCGCGGGCCAGGCTTTCCTTGATCGCGATGGCACCGAGCGCATGGGCGGGCAGGCTCGAAAGCGATCCGTTAAAGGCGCCAACCGCCGTTCGAGCGGCGCTGACGATAACCACCTCGGCCATAAGCCTCCCTCCCTTTCGATCTAGCTGAATCCGGCATCGCGGCCCGCACGGCGCGCGTCCACGTATCCCATTCCACGTCAATTTGTGCCCTATTCGGCGACGATCTCAGGATAGTCGGCGCGGCAGCCGGCGGCAAATGAGTTTTGGCCGCAACCGCGGCCGTGGCACCGTCATGCCGCCGTTTTGCGCCGGCGCCGCTTTGGCGGCGCGCCGGCTTGCTTGAGCCATGCTGCGAGCGGCCGCCATAAGAGCGTCTCGGCATGCGGGCCGGCGATCATGCCGATATGGCCGGCTTTGGGCTCCAGCACGCTAGCCTTGGGGATCAGCCGCGCGAGCGGCGCCGCGGCGGCGGGGGGCACGATGCGATCGGCCGCCGGCACCACCACCAGCGTCGGGCAGGCGATGCCGCGAGGATCGATGGCCCGGCCGGCGATCCGCCACGCGCCCTTCGCCGGCGCATTGTCGCCATACCAGTCGAACAGGCATTCGGCGGCCACTGGGCCAGCGAGGGCGACGCCGTCGTTCGCCCAATCCTCGATGGCGACGAAATCGCGCGCCGCGTCGCTCGCCGGCGCAAGGTCGGCGAAGCGCGCGAACTTGCGCGCCGCAAGCGCGGGGTCGAGCCCGATGAAAAAAAGTTGCAACACGTCGACGGGCAGGGTTCCGAAATCCGCCAGAGCCGGGCCAAGAAAGCGGCGCGCGGCGGCGAAGAAGGGCGCCATTCCGCTCGCCGCGGCATCAAAATCCCACGGCGCGGCAAGTAAGGCCAAGGCACCGATCTGATCTGGCCACAGGCTCGCGGCGGCGACGCTCAAGGTGCCGCCCATGCAGTATCCGGCCAGCGCCGGCGAGGCGCCACTGAGGCTCACGACGGTATCCAGCGCCTGTTTAAGCGGCCCCTGGATATAATCGTCGAGGCGGAAGCGCTGCTCGGCCGCGCCCGGCGCGCCCCAATCGAGCAGAAAGGGATGCAACCCGGCGCCGCTCAAATAACGCAGCAGGCTGCGTCGGACCGAGAGGTCGAGGATATAGGCGCGGTTGACCAGCGAGGGGACGAAGAGTACGGCTGCCCCGCCGCCGCCATAATCGAGCAGGCGGGCCGCGCCGTGCCGCCACAGCTCGGCCGGTTCGGTCAGGCCGCGGCGATGATCGTGTGCGCGGTAACGGGCGATGCCCTGGAGCATCGCGTCGAGTTGGGCCAGCGCCGCTTCGGCGGCCTCAAGGTGCCGCCGGCTTTCGGCGCTTTTGCTCGGGACGGGCTTTGGTCCCGCCCGGCCGCCTGACTTTGCTTGCCGGTTTTTTCCCGGTGGCGGCGTATTCGAGGCGGGCGATGCGGGATTCCAAGGTTGCGATGCGGCGAAGGAGGTCAGAAAGCTCAGATTGGCTGCCGCGAAATGGGCCGCGAGCGGCCTCGGCCCCAGTCTGGTGTTGGGTCTGGTGTTGGGTCTGGTGTTGGGCGGCGGATTGCTGCGTTTGGCCATGGCCATCCTGTCCGGCGGCGCGGATGCTGCTAAGGGCGGCCGCGAAAAAGCGCATGAACTCGTCCGTCGTGCGGACGGCGGCCGGGTCCTCGGCGATGGCCTGCGCTTGGCGTCGCCAGAGATCGAGATAGCGCTCGGCTAGCGCGGCAAATTCGGACGAAGACATGGTCCGAGTATAGCAGGGCCGGTGGTCCGCGAAAGATGCCGCCGGCACGAGCCGGACACTATAGCGCTTATGTTGCGGCGGGCGGCTGCAGCATAAATGTTGCGCGCCGCAGCATTTTCGGAGTGAAATGATACAGTCGTCGGCGACAAGAGACGAAGAGCATAAGAACGCCGGCGCCCGCACGATCGTGCGCAGGGGGAAAAAGCAAAGGGTGAGTCGAAGGTGGCAGCAGATCAGACCAGCGAAAACAAGCCTATCGTCATCAAGAAATATGCGAATCGCAGGCTCTATAACACCGCGACGTCGAGCTACGTCACGCTCGAGCACCTGTGTCAGATGGTCAAGGACGGCGAGGACTTCGTCGTCTACGACGCGAAAAGCGGCGAGAACATCACCCGCTCGGTCCTGACCCAGATCATTTTCGAGGAAGAGGGGAAGGGGCAGAACCTCTTGCCGATCAATTTCTTGCGCCAGCTCATCGCATTTTACGGCGACAGCCTTCAGACCTTGGTCCCGACCTATCTCGATCTCAGCATGTCGTCCTTCTCGAAGAACCAGGAACAGATCCGCGAGCATGTGACGGAAGCGTTCGGCAGCATGAATCCGTTCCAGTCCTTCGAGGAGCTCGGGCGGCAGAACATGGCGCTGTTCCAGCGCGCGGTGCAGATGTTCAATCCCTTCGCGGCAGCGCCGCCGGGCGGCGCGCCGGCGCAGTCGTCGCCCGCCGCCTCGAAGGCGGCGCCGAAAGACGCCAATCCTGAGACCGGCGCGAGCGCCGTCGGTGGTGATGACGACATCAACTCCTTGAAGTCGAAGCTCGATGAAATGCAGCGCCAACTCGACGATCTAGCGAAAAAAGCGTCCTGATCGTCGGCCATTAGAAGCAGGCTGAGATAACGCCCAGGCGACCGGTTCGCCCAGGCGTTGCAGGGGAATCGGGTGAAAGGGCCTACCGGGTGAGGAGGCTGGCGAGGAAATCGTCGTCCCATCCGGCGGTCTTTCGCTTGAGCCGGAGGGAGGTCGTGCCTGGCGCCATTCGGATCAGGTTTTGCG
>OFHJ01000344.1_pt1 | contig 18869 bp, 13 predicted proteins | sample 1522001 | NCBI WGS metagenome assembly OFHJ01 (sample SAMEA2464838, study PRJEB22497) | soil metagenome | biome: Grassland; feature: Farmland; material: Clay | place: Australia | collected 2013-02-01 | depth 1.2 m | reverse complement strand
GCCCAGCGTGCGGAGCGATAGCCGCCGCCTCGCGAAACTCCTCGCGGAACTGCTTGAGTGCAAGCAGTTTCCACTGCAAGCCGCCGCATTCGCGCCTACACTTCCGTTCGGCTTCGCCCGGCAATCATCGCGCTCTGGTGGCTGGCGCCGGAACCGATCGGCGCCTCCCGATACCGCCCACGATACGGAATGCCAAAACGTAACATTTTCGTCCGCAATCCAATGAAAACAAAGGATCGGGAATGTTACATCGCCCGCTGGAAAATCTCTGCGACGCACCGGCTGGGCCGGGGCGGGCTGGGGTCCCCGGCCCAGTCGGTGCGTAAGCGGGACGCGCGGCGAACCCGGGGTCCCCAACGTGCAGCGGCGCGCGTTGGGGTGGGCAGCCGCGCTGGGGCCCGCGCCGATCATTCGATCACCCGCGCCAGCCTGCTGGCATTTGCTCGCCAGCTGCTGCTGCCCAACAACGACGCCCGCCTGGTCATCGTCGGCGACGTGGATCCGGACCTGGCGCGCTCACTGTCGGCGCAATATTTCGTGGATGGTTGGCGCTTCGGTTATCCCGCGCCGCATCCCGCACCCAAGCCCATGTCGGCGGGTGGAAAGCTGCTGTTGGTCAACGCGCCTGGCGCGGGCGCCGGCTTCGCCTTCGCTCCCACGGTTCCTCCGCCAGCGCCGGATACCGCGCTCTACGGCGCCTGGGTTTTGGCCCACTGGCTAAGCGTGCCGCCGCGGCGGCCCGTGCCCACGGGCGCCGCCGCTTCCGTATTACGCGCCGCGCTCAGCCGCCGCGGCGCCCTGGCGGCGGCGCCGTTGTCCGCCGCCGCGCTGGCCGCGGCGAAAGCCCGCTTCCTGACGGCATTCATGGTCCACTGGCAGACGCAGGCGCAAATTGCCGCCGCCTGGACGCAGGGCAATCCACGGGAATTGGTAACAGCCGTGCTGGCGGCCACGGCGCCGCAGGTGCAAGCCGCGGCGCGCAAATATCTCGCTCCGCCGTTGGTGATTGCCGCCGGCGACGCCGCCGCGCTCAAGGTTCCGCTCTCTCACTTGGCCCGCGGCGCAATCACTATCCTCAACGCCGAGGGCGCCATGATCGGCGCCTATCCTCCCGAAGGCCCGCCACGCCGCTTTCCCCGCCGTCGGATTCCGCAATAGGTCGCGGACTGAGTCGCCGAGCCGGCGGGCGGTAGCGGAGGAGCGTTTGCCGTGCTGGAGTGAACCGGGATGTCCCGCTACCGCGGCGTCCACTGCTCGTCGGCCGAGGGACCGTAGAGCGCCGGCACGGGCAATTGCAGCAGCCGCAGATAGACGCCCAACTGCGCGGTGTGATGCACCAGATGGTTGAAAAACAGCATCCGGTAGGTCACCAGGCGGGAGTTCTCGGAGATCAACTGCGGGCCCGCGCGGAGCGGCCACTTGGCCAGCATCTGCTCATCGCTGGCCTGGCTCAGCGCCTGGCGGCATTGCGCCGCGCTTTTCTCCAGCTCCTCCAAGCAGTGCGCGCGGCCGGTGAACTCCAGCGGCGCATGGGGGCGCTTCGTCGCCATGAAGTCCATCCCATCATCGGCCATGAGGTAGTAGCCAAACAGCGGCAGCGTGGCGCAGTGCATCGCCAGCTTGCCCAGCGGCATGGATTTTTCATGCGGCTTATAGTCCGGCTTGTCATCCGGCACGCGCTCCAACGTCCGCCGCGTGTTGCTAATTTCCGCCTCGAAATCCGCCAACAGTACTTCCGCGATCCGCATTCCAATCTCCTCCGCCCGGTCATTCTAGCGCACTACGCCCTGGCGGGAGCGCCTTCCGGCGCGCGGTCTGCCGGCGTTAGTCTGTTGGCGGCATTTGCCAGCGCGGATGCCGTTCGCTGGCCGGCCCGGTGGTGATGCCGTCGGCAAAGAGCGGGCGGCCGAACCGGGCTGCGTCCGAGAATTGCTGAAGCATCGCTGTATCCCGCCACCAAATCCGCGCGCCCGTGCCGCCGGTGACGGAAACGACATAGCGCAACTTCCCGCGGCCGGAAAGAGTCAGGAGCCGAGTCAGCAAAACGCTCGTTACCTCGCGCCCGCCCGGAGCGATGCTCAGCCAGTAAGCCGGGAAGGAAGACCCGGCGACAAGCTGGCGCTTGGCGTTGAACACCATCACCTGCATCTGCACCGCCGTGGCGGGGGAGTCGCCGCGGTTGTCCAGCGCGCAGATTAACCGCAGCCGGCCGCGGGCACGATCCATCTGGAGCCGTGGGAATTGCGCGTATATCAGGGCTGCCGGCTGGATCATCGCTTTTACGGCACGCAACTGCTTCACCGCAGGCGCGGGCTCCGGCGCCGGCTGCGCCGCCGGCCCGCTCATCGCCGCCCCGGCCGCGGCCATGGCGAACACCAACGCTGCACCCAGGGCCATGCGAGCCCCCAGGCGGTGAACTCGGCACTGGAGGGGTTCCATGCCGGAATTGTCCACCCCGCCCCCATCGCCGTCAAGCTGGTCCCTGGGGTTCGCTCCCCGCTTACCGCGCCGGGGGCGGACCAAATTGCAACGCCGCGTCCGGCTCCGCCGGCATTCGCTCCTTTAGTCCGCGGCGCAGCAGCCAACGGTTGGCAGGATAGCAGGTCACGAAGCCGATGATCATGCCCGCCTGCATCATGAACCAGAACGCCGCGCGGTCGGCTTGCAGCGGCGGGGAGGAAAAGAAGACGTAGCGCGACAATGCCATCCAGCCGAAGAGACCGACCTCGAAGGCGACGATGGAAATCGTGTCCGCCTTGATCGCCGCCCAAATGCCGGGCCCCAGCCGCAAGCCGCGCATGGGAGCGATGGTCAGATATTGAAACACCACGCCGAAGCCCCAGGCCAGGGCGAAATCGAAGCCTAACTGCGAGGTGAAGGCGCCGCCGAGCCAAACGAACGGGTGCAGGAAATGCCACCACTCGGCGACGATATCGCCCAGCGTGCAGCCCGCGCCGCAGTGGGTGACGGAGGCCAGCACCTGTGCCCGCGTCGCGGGCAGTGACTGGAGCCAATCCTTCTGCCGCTGGATTTCTTCTCCGCGCGTCCGCATCATCGCGGCGATGTGATCCCGGCTGGAACGGCGGCCGATGCGGCGATAGCCCCACCAGGCGATGGGCCCGCCGTAGAGCGCGGTCACCGCCCAAACCACGTTCATCACGGCCATCTTCTGGCGGTGCCGCCGTACGTCGAGGGCGATCACGGCGGTAAAGGTGAAACCCAGGATGAGCCAGATCCAGGAAAGAATTTCGACCCAAAGTGGAACCTGCCACGCCACGCGCCATTATATGCAGCCGGCGGCTAGAGGGTTGGCGAGCGCAGCCGCAGCGCGTTGCCCACCACCGACACGGAGCGGACGCAAATCTCCGCCGCCGCTGACCGCGCGTGCTACCATCAATCCCGATGCGGCGGCAACGGCAGACCCTGTTGGCTTTGTGGCTCGCGCCTTGGCTGGTGCTGCCGCTGGCCGGCGCTGTTTGCCCGTGTTCTGTGCCCGCCGCCATGGCGGCGCCTACCCGCGTCCATGCCAGCCAGCCGGCGTTTGTGCCGCTCTCCGCCGTGCGCGGCGTATTCGTGACCCGTCTTTCGCACGGCCGCGATCACTGCATCTGCGGCGCCAATGCGCGCATCGCGCCCGCGGCGGCGCGCTCAGCGCCAGCGCCCGTCGCGGTTCCCGCGCCGGCTGCCTCGGCCGAGACTCATTCCGCCGCCCACGCCGCGCCAGCCGTTACCGGCCCCTCACCGCCAGCTGGCGCGTCCCGCTTCTCCCTCCGCATCTAACTCAGCCCACGCCCCATCGGCCAGCCGCCGCGCATGAGCGCGTCGCGCCTGGCATTGGTCCGTTCCACGGGCGATGCGGTCAGGAGCGAGGAGGAGAGGGTATGGCAATACAACTGAAGACCCGGCGCGGATTCTTGGGCCGGCTGGCCGCGGCCGGCGCGGGCGGCTGGGCACTCAAGCAGGGAGTGTTAACGCCGCCCCCCGCCGCGGCGGGGGTTCCGGAACAATACCCGGGAGTCGGCGTTCCGGTGCAGTATCCCGACGTCAGCAAACTGCCTTGGCATTGGGACAACGGCGTCAAGGTCTTTCGCCTGGTCGCCGAGCCGGTCAAACGAGAGCTGATTCCCGGCACAGTGCTGGATTTGTGGGGTTATAGCGGTTCGGCCCCCGGCCCGATGATCGAGGTCAATGAAGGCGACCGCGTCCGCATTCTCTTTGAAAATCATCTGCCCGAGCCCACAGCCATCCACTGGCACGGCCTGGAGGTGCCGAACGATATGGATGGCGTTCCCGGCATTACCCAGCCCTACATCGTTCCCAGCGGCCGCTTCACCTATGAGTTCACGCTGCGCCAGAACGGCACGTACTTCTACCACTCCCACATGGCCATGCAGGAAATGCTGGGCATGATCGGGCCGTTCATCATCCATCCCAAGATTCCCTACTCGCCGGCCGTGCAGCAGGACTTCGCCATCGTCCTCCAGGAATATGCCGTGCTGCCGGGAAATACCGTGCCCAACACCATGAGCATGGAATACAACTGGCTGACCATGAACGGCAAGTCCGCCCCCGCCATTACCCCGCTCATCGTTCGCTTGGGTGATCGGGTCCGCGTCCGCCTGATGAACCTGGGCATGGACGGCCATCCGATCCACCTGCACGGCATGGAGTTCTGGCTAACCGGTACGGAGGGCGGCCGCCAGCCGGTGTCCAACTGGATCCGCAGGAATACGGTGTGGGTGGCGGTGGCGCAGGCCTGGGACTGCGAGTTCGCGGCGGACAACCCCGGAGTCTGGCTGCTGCATTGCCATCTGCCGCACCACATGATGAACCACATGGCCTCGACGGTAGGGCCGATGACCCGTGGGTATGGGTTGCCCGCGAACGTCGGTATGCCGACGAGCATGGGCATGATCGGCGGGGGAAGCGCGTTGTCGCGCCATTACGGCGCCAGCCTGGGGCGCGGCACGGGCCTCGAGACCTACGGCACGCCGGAAGCCAACGGGCCGCAGTCACCCGCCGAGCGAATGGCGGCCATGCCTGGCATGGCGGCGCGAAAGCAGGGCATGCAGCCGCCCAGCACCATCGCTCCCAACGCCAACCAGGTCCGGGGCTTTCCCCAGGACGCCTACATGGAGAGTCCGCGGATGAACATGGACAGCGCCGTCGCCTCTCCGGAAACCCATGGCCTGCCCCCCGGCTGGTCGGGCTTCCTGGGCGGCATGGAAATGCTGGTGCGCGTGTTACACCCCAAGGAATACGACGAAATCCAGGAACTGCGCCGCCAGGCGGGGAGGGAAGAATGAAATCCATCACGCTGATCATCGCGCTCACCCTCGTGCTTCCACTGGCCGCGCAATCGCCCCGGCAGAAAAAGCCGCGGCGGGCAACCGCCGCGTTGACGGCCCCGGCCCGCCCCGGCTGGACGCTGGCGCAGTTGGAGACGTTGGCCGCCCGACGCAACCCCACGCTGCGCCAGGCGCTGGCCGCCGAGCACGAGGCCGCCGGGCAGCTTCGCCAAAGCGGTCTGTGGCCGAATCCGACGGTCGGCTATGAAGGCGACCAGATTCGCGGCGGCAGTTTCGGCGGCGGCGAGCAGGGCGTTTTCGTGCAGCAGAAGATCCTGCTCGGCCACAAGCTGGCCGCGGCGAAACAGGTCGCCGCCGCCACCGTCCGCGGGCAGCAGGCCGTCACCGCCGGGCAATCGCTGGCGGTGCGAGCGGCGGTGCGCCTCGCGTTCTATCGCGCGCTGGCGCGCCAACGGCTAGTGGCCCTCGATCGCGGCTTGCTGGCCATCGCTCGCGATGCCGCCCTCACCACCCGGCAATTGGCCAATGTCGGCCAGGCCAACCCGCCGGACGAGCTGGCGGCGCAGGTGGAGGCCGAGCAGGCGGCGCTGGCGCTGGACCAAGCCCAGCGGAGCTACCGTGGCGCCTGGCGCGAACTGGCGGCCGTGGTCGGCTCGCCCGCTCTGCGCCCCGGCGTGTTGGCGGGCCACCTGTCGCCCGGCCCTGCGCCCATCCGCCGCGCCGCCTACCTGCAACGGTTGCTCGCCGCCAGCCCGGCCGTGCGCCTGGCGGAGGCGGAGCTGCTCCGCGCCGAGGCAGCGCTGGCTCTGGCGCGCGAACAGGCCGTGCCGAATCTCATGCTCCGCGCCGGCGAGCAGACCAACCGCGAGCTGACGGGGTCCAACGGCCCGCGGGTGGGTTGGCAGTCGTTTGCCTCCGTCGGAATCGGCGTTCCGGTCTTTAACCGCAACCAAGGCAACGTAGAAACCACGGCCGCCGCAGTCATCGCCGCGCGCGAGGAAGTCACCCGCGTTCGCCTGCGGCTCCGCCGCCAGGCCGCCGCGGAATGGGCGCGGTATCTCGCCGCCGCGGACGCCACCGCCCGCTATCGTGTCATGCTGCCGCAGGCCGAGCGCGCCTACCGCCTCTACCTCCGCTATTACCAGCACATGTTCGCCGCCTATCCCCAGGTGCTGGTGGCGCAGCGCACCTGGTTCGAGCTGCGCCGGCAATACATCCGGCAACTTGCCCGCCTGTGGCGCAGCGCCGTGACGCTCCGCGGGCTTTTCTTCACCCGCGGCCTCCAACCGGCGGCCCGCATGGCCCGTCCGGTGGCCCCCAAGGAGAACCTTCCCTATGCCCAGTAAACCCCGCCGTTGGATCCTGCCGATCGCCGTCGTAGTCGCGGTCGCTTTCGTAACCGCCGCCGCCGTGAGCGTATGGGCGCACGGGGCGCGCGGCTTCAGCGCCCGCGCGCAGCCCACGGAGGTGGAACGATGGCTGGCGGGGGCGATGCGCGCCATGGCCCTGCCCGGGCGCGCCGTGCGGCTCAAGAACCCCGATCCCCGCTTGACTCCGGCGCAGATGCAGTTCGCCAGTGAGCATTTCGCCGCCCATTGCGCCGTCTGCCACGACAACAACGGCGACGGCAAGATCATGCTCGGGCAGAACATGTATCCTCATCCGCCGGACCTGCGCGGGCCGGGCACGCAGGACATGAGCAGCGGCGCTTTGTACTACACCATCCGCAACGGCATACGCATGAGCGGCATGCCCGCGTGGGGGGACGATACGCCGGAGGAAACCTGGGAGTTGGTGGACTTCATCCGCCACCTGCCACGGATCACGCAGCGGCAGTTGCAGCGGATGCGCCGGTTCGACCCGAAGACGATCTTCCCGGAGCCAATTATGGGCAAGTAATTCCGGCCAGGCCTAAACCGCGGCGGGCGGCCGCGGCCGGGACGTTGCCTAAATCCCGGCCGAGCGCAGCCGCAGCGCGTTGCCCACCACCGAAACGGAACTGAAACTCATCGCCGCCGCCGCGATCACCGGGCTGAGCAGCAGGCCGAAGACCGGGTATAAGACGCCGGCGGCGATGGGCACGCCGACGCTGTTATAGACGAAGGCGAAGAAGAGATTCTGCCGGATGTTCTTCATCGTGGCGTGGCTGAGCCGCCGGGCGCGCAGGATGGCGCGCAGGTCGCCCTTCACCAGCGTCACTCCGGCGCTTTCCATCGCCACATCCGTCCCAGTGCCCATCGCGATGCCGACCTGCGCCTGGGCCAGCGCCGGCGCGTCGTTGATGCCGTCACCGGCCATGGCGACAAAGCGGCCTTCGCCCTGGAAGCGTTTCACCGCCTCCGCCTTCTGATCGGGCAGGACTTGGGCCACGACCTCGTCAATGCCCAGTTTGGCCGCCACGGCTTGCGCCGTCGTGCGGCTATCGCCGGTCAGCATGACCACATGGATTCCTTCCCGGTGCAGGCCCGCGATGGCCTCGCGGGAGGTGGTCTTGACCGGATCGGAGACGCCCAGCAGCCCAGCCATGCGCCCGCCGATGAGGGTGAACATCACGGTTTGGCCGTCGCGGCGCATCGCCTCGGCTTGTTCCGCCAGTGCGCCGGCGTCGGCGCCGAGTTCCTCGACCAGCGTCGGGTTGCCCAGCGCCACCTCGACCCCATCCACCTGGCCGCGCACGCCCCGCCCCGGCAGCGCCGTGAACTCCGTGGCCGTGCCCAAGCCGATGCCGCGTTCCCGCGCCCCGGCCACGATCGCCGCCGCCAGCGGATGCTCGCTGCCTTTTTCCAGGGTGGCGGCCGCGCGCAGGATCCGGCCCGCGTCCTGGCCCGGCGGCACGGTCACCGCGGTCAGCTTGGGCTTGCCTTCGGTCAGCGTTCCGGTCTTGTCCACCAGCAGCGTATCCACCTTGCGCATGAACTCGATCGCCTCGGCGTTTTTGAACAGCACGCCCTGGGTCGCTCCCCGCCCGGTCGCCACCATCACCGACATCGGCGTCGCCAGCCCCAGCGCGCAAGGGCAGGCGATAATCAGCACCGCCACGGCGTTGACCAGGGCATGCGCCAGCACCGGCGGCGGTCCGATCAGCGCCCAAACGATGAAGGTCGCGATGCTGATGCCAACCACGGCGGGGACGAAATAGCCGGCCACGCGGTCGGCCAACTTTTGGATCGGCGCCCGGCTGCGCTGCGCTTCCGAGACCATGTGGACGATCTGCGCCAGCAGCGTTTCCGCCCCCACGCGCCGGGCTTCCATGATCAGCGTTCCGGCGCCGTTCACCGTGGCGCCGGTCACGGCGTCGCCGGCGTGCTTTTCCACCGGCAGCGGCTCGCCGGTGATCATGGATTCATCCACGCTGGTCCCGCCTTCGGTCACCACCCCGTCCACGGGAATCTTTTCGCCTGGCCGAACCCGCAGCCGGTCGCCGGGCTGCACCTGGTCCAGGGGCACGTCCCGTTCCGAGCCGTCGGGGGCAATCCGCCGCGCCGTCTTCGGCGCCAGGCCGAGCAGACCGCGGATAGCCGCGCCGGTCTGGCTGCGGGCGCGCAGCTCCAGCACCTGGCCCAGCAGCACGAGCACGGTGATCACCGCCGCGGCCTCGAAGTACACCTCGACCGTGCCGTCGGCGCCGCGGAACGACGGGGGAAAAATGCCGGGAGCGACCGTGGCCACGATGCTGTAGCCGTAGGAAACCGCCACGCCGAGCCCGATCAGCGTGAACATGTTGAGGCTGCGGTTCACCAGCGAGCGCCAGCCGCGAACGAAAAACGGCCAGCCGCTCCACAACACCACCGGCGTCGCCAGGATCAACTGGTACCAAGCGCCGGCGCGGGAGTTGGCCCAGGCGCTCCACAGCACCTTCGGCGGCAGATATCCCACCATGCTGACCGCCAGCAAGGGAACGGTGATGGCCAGGCCCGCCCAGAACCGCCGTTTCATGTCGCGCAGTTCCGGGTTTTCCTGTTCCTCTCCGCCCGCCGCCACTCTCGGCTCCAGGGCCATACCGCAGATCGGGCAGGCGCCGGGCTCCGGGCGCACGATCTCCGGGTGCATGGGGCAGACGTATTCGGTGCGCGCCGCCGCCGCGGGCGCCAGTGGTTGCAGCGCCAATCCGCATTGCGGGCAGGCGCCCGGCTGTGCTGGCCGCACCTCCGGGTGCGTGGGGCAGACGTATTCGCCCCGCTGGGGCGCAGCGGACGGCTCCGCCGCGGCGCCAGCCCGCTTCCCACCGCCCGAAACATTCCCTGCATCCTGCTGGAAGTTGTCCACCATGCTGCTCCGCAGTAATCCTATCGCTCGTGTTCCTTAGATGCAGTACGGCCCGCCGCCGGAATGCTGCCGCCGCGGACCGGAGCCTGCAACTCCGGCGCGCCCCGCGTCCTCCCCGCCGCGGTCCCGCGGCCGATTTCCGTCCTCCTCCCTGGCCGCCGCGTAGGCGTTCAGCGCGTATTGCCCCATCATGCGCTGCGTATTGAAGAACGACCCGTTCAGCGCGATGGTGGTGCGCATAACTTCGAGGTATTGGCTCCGCCGCGCGTAGAACATCGGCAGGATCAGCAGCTCGAGCTTTGCATAGAGCGACTCCGCCTCGGCGGCGGGATCCTCGCTGGGCTCCTCGTGCCCGACGTCCCAGCCGGTGACGCCTTCAAAGTGGCCTTGATACCACCAACCGTCGGGCACGCTGAGGCTGGGCACACCGTTGAGCGCGGCCTTCATCCCGCTGGTGCCGGAAGCCTCGAAGGGCCGGTGGGGCGTATTCAGCCACAGGTCCGCCCCGCTGGTCATCCACTGGCCCCACCGCAGGTCGTAGTCCGGGATATACACGATCGGGATCACCCCTTCCAGGCTCCGCGCCGCCACGAACACTCGGCGGATGATTTCCCTGCCTCCTTCGTCGCGCGGATGAGCTTTGCCGGCGAAGATCATTTGCAGCGGGCCGGCGCGCCGGGCCAGCGAACGCAGCCGGCCGAGATCGGAGAACACTAAATCGGCGCGTTTATACCCCGTCGCCCGCCGCGCGAATCCCAGCGTCATCACACTGGGGTCGAGCCGCGCGCCGCTCGCCGCCCGCACCTGCTCCAGCAATGCCGCCTTGGCCTGCCGGTGCGCGTCGGCGATCTCCTCGGGCGGAATGCCCACCGCGTAGCGCAGGTACTGGTTGTCCCGCCGCCATTCCGGCACATGACGGTCATACAATGCGCGGAACGCCGGGGCCGTCCAGGTGACCGCGTGCACCCCGTTGGTGATCGCCCGGATCGGATAACGGGGGTACATGCCCTGGGAGATCTCACCGTGGTGCATGGCCACGCCGTTGATGTAACGCGAAAACCGCAACGCCAGGTAGGTCATGTTCAACACCCCACCCTGGCAGCAGCCGGTGTGTTCCAGGGCATCCGCCCGGGCGTCACCAAGCACTTGCCGCACCAGGCCGCGCGCGAACCGGTCGGTGCCGGCGGGTACGGGCGTGTGGGTGGGGAACACGCACCTCTCGCGCACGGCTTCCACGTCCGCCTCGGAGGGAGTTCGTGGCGGACCGCCGCCGCCCAGGCGCGGTTCCAGCAGCGCCAGCGCCAGCAGCGCGGAGTGGCCCTCATTCATATGAAAGGTCGGCACGCTGTCATATCCCAGCGCTTCCAGCATGCGCACCCCGCCGATTCCCAACACGACCTCTTGGCACAGGCGATAGCGCTCATCGCCGCCGTAGAGATGGTCGGTCAGTGTCCGGTCCCAGGCGCTGTTCTCCGGCAGGTTGGTGTCCAGCAGAAACACCGGAAGCTGATGTCCGGCAAGGCCCCGCACCGTGAACCGCCAAGCCCGAATCTTCACCTCCCGCCCTTCGATGGCGATGGAAATTGCGGCCGGCGCCAGATCCAATACCTTCTCCGGCTCCCACGCCGCATCGGCCTCGTTTTGATTGCCTTGGCTGTCCAACCGCTGCTGGAAATACCCTTTGCGGTGGGCCAGCGTCACCCCCACCATGGAGAGCCTCAGGTCGGCCGCCGAGCGCAGCGTGTCCCCGGCCAGCACGCCCAGCCCTCCGGCATAGGTCGGCAGCTCCGCTTGCAGCGCGATTTCCATCGAAAAGTACGCGACGTTGGCGGTGTTCATCTCACGCCCCCAGGCCTGGGCCGCGGCTGGCGCGCACTGGGCCGCGCCGCCGGAATTGGGTTATGCGGCGACGCTTCCCAGCGCCAATGCGCCGCCGATAACACCCAGCGTTCCCGCCACGATTCCGGCGGGCCCCGCGATCAATTCGAGCGCGGAGACGACCAGAATGACCGTGCCCCAAAATCGCCGCTGCCCAGGGGCGGTTTGCAGCAGCACCGCGCCGACCAGCACCACCGCGCCGGCGATCAGCGCCAGCCAGAACCAGGGCGCGCCGGCGCCGAAGCGATAAATGGGACCCAAGGGCCACATGAGGTGGCCAATGGCGTGGGGACCTCCCATATACCCCGCGCCCATCATCCCCGTGAACATACCGCCCATCATGCCCCCAGCGGACACCATGAAGATGCCGGCAAGCAAGGAAAGGACGAAAGCCGCCGTGGTCCGGTCGCTCCTGTTCGTTTCCGCTAGCGCCATATTCGCCTCCGGAATGAGATGATGCATCCCAAGGGCCGTGCGTCCCGGCCGTGCGGGAGGCGCATCCCAGCGAAACCCGGTCCCAGCGGCTGTGGCGGCCTGGGGTATTTTCCCCACAGCGCCGCCAAATGCCCCGGAAACGTTCGGGCGCTGCTTGCCCGAGTTCGCTCGCGGCAAACCGACCACGGATGGTGACGGCCCATAGGCACGCGGGAGCAAGGCGAAGCGGTTCCTGGAACGCATCGCGCCCTGCCGTCGGCGGCCGGGCGGCGGGCCGGACCAAAAATTGCATGCCAGCGACGTAGGCTAAGATGGAAATCGTGCGGCGCACATTTGCATGGCTGGTGTTCGCGGGGCTGCTCCTGGCGGCGCCCGCCGCGCTGTTCGCATGTCCGGGCCCAGCGTGTTGCCGTGGCACACAAAACGGCTGCACTGGCGCCGGAGTGATGCGCTGTTGCGCTGCCGCCCTGGCCGCCACCGAGCCATTGGCCACAGACCCGGCCATCCAGCCCGCGATCCCAGCGCCGCCCGCGCATGCCCGTCCGGCGGTGGTTCACGGCGTTGAAGGGTATGCCAGTCCCCGGGTCGCGTGGGCCGCCCCAGCGGCATCTCCGCCATCCGTCGCCGCCGCGTCCAATCTTCCACTTCTGATCTAGCCTGCCGCCGCGCCCTTCGGTTCGGGCGTCCGCGCCCGAGTTGTGTCTATTGGTGCGCCGCCAGCGCAGGACTCGATCATGAACTTGCCATCTTCTCTTTTACTCGCCACCCTTGCGGTATCGGCGTACAGCGCTACGCCGCCCAGCCGCCAGCCCACGCCGTTGGCCTCCCTGCTGCGGGAAGCCGACCAGGCCAATCCGGCCATTCGGGCCGCGCGGCGCGCGTGGCAGGCCGCCCGCCAAGTTCCCCGGCGGGTGTCCGCTTTGCCCGACCCGCAATTCCAATTCGCCACCATGAGCGTGGGCGGGCCGCTGCCGTTGACCGGCTCGCCCGATCAGATGATGGGCTTTGCCGGGGTCGGCGTCGCCGAAACCTTTCCGTTTCCCGGCAAGCTTCGCCTGCGCGGGCAGATGGCCGCCCGCGCCGCGGATACCGCGGGCTCACGCTTGCGGGCGGTGCAGCGCCGCGTGCGCGCCGGCGTGCGCGCCGCCTACGCGCGGATTGGAGGCGACCAGGAAACGCTGGCGGTTCTCCACCGCGACCTGCAGCTGCTGCGGGCGGTGGAGCGCATCACCGAAGCCCGTTACAGCGTGGGCCAGGGAACCGAAGCCGACGTGCTCCAGGCGCAACTCCAGAGCACCCGGCTGCTGGCGGAAATTACCGTGCAGCGGCGCGACCGGGACATCGCCGAGGCGGCATTGATGCGCTGGCTGAACCGGCCGCAGTCGGGGCCGCCGATCGTCGCCGCGCCGCCGGCGGAGACGCCGCTGCCCGCGCTGCCGGCGCTGGCCGCGGGTGTCGCCGCCAGCCCGGAGTATCAGGCGCAACGGTTGCGCGCGGCCCGGGCCGGCCTCGGCGTGCGGCTGGCGCGCCGCGACTTTTATCCCGACCTGCACGTGGGCTATATGTACGACGCCACGGGCCCGAGCTACCCCTACCGCAGCAGCTTCTCGGTGGGCATTTCGATTCCTTTGTTTTGGCGCCGCAAACAGGACGCAGCCTTGGTGCAGGCGGTGCAAACGCAGGGAGCGGCGCAAGACGCGGCCGCTGCCGTCGGTCAGCGCCTGAGCGCCACGGCGCGGGAGTGGTATCTGCAAGCCCAGGCGGACAGCCGGCTGCTAGCTCTCTACCAGGGCGGGCTGTTGCCGCAGTCGGCCGCTACCTGGCAGGCCACCCTCGCCGCTTATCAGGCCGGCGGCGCGGATTTCCGCACGCTGATTGACGCCTTCCTCGAATACGACAACCTGCAGCAGGAATACTGGCGCACCCGGACCGAGCGGACCGTCGCCCTGGCCCATCTGCGGCAGATCATCGGTCCCGTGCCATCGCCAACGGGGGTTACCCCATGAAAACGTATCGCCTTGCTCTCCTCGCCGCCGGCCTGATCATCCTGATGTTGGCGGCCGTGCTGGTCCGGCAAAACTGGGTCAAGTGGCGCGCCGCGCCGCGACGCTCGAGCGTGGTCATCGCCGCCGGCCCGGCGGCGGCCGCGGGGCCGGCGCGGTCTTCCCTTTCCGCGCCGCCTTCGGCAGCGTCTCCGGACAGCGGTGCCAAGCTGGCGCCGGTGCACCTGTCGCCGGCCACGCTGCAAGCCATTGGCGTGCGCCTGGGAACGGTGGCGTACGGCCTGGTCGCGGACACTGTGCGGACGGTGGGCTACGTCGCCGCGGATCAAGATTTGCTCTCCACCGTGCAGGTTCGATTTTCCGGATGGGTCACGCATGAATTCGCCACGCAGCCGTACCAATTCATCCGCCGGGGCCAACCGCTGGTCACCCTCTACAGTCCGGAACTCGCCACCAGCGAAGAGGAATATTTGCTGGCGCTGCGGGACCGGCGCTTGCTGCAAGCCAGTTCGGTGCCCGGCGTGGCATCCGGGGCCCGCTCCCTGGTCGCCGCCAGCCGGCGGCGGCTGGCGCAGTGGCAGGTGCCGGCGCGCACGCTGGCGCGCTTGGCGCGGACCGGACGGGCGCAGCGCGAGGTGACCGTGGACGCGCCGTCCACCGGGTACATTATGGAGCGCCGCGTGCTGCCCAACGGCTATGTTCGCCCCGGTCAGACGATTTATACCGTCGCCGGGCTTTCGAAGGTCTGGGTCAACGTCCAGGTGTTCCAGAACGATGCCGGGCGGGTGCGGGTGGGGCAACCCGCCGCGATCACCGTGGACGCGTATCCCGGGGAAGTATTTTCCGGGCGCGTAGCCGTGATGGAACCGGTGGTGAACGCCGGCACGCGCACCGTGCCGGCACGCCTGGTGCTGGCGAACCCGCGCCTGCGGCTGCTGCCGGGCATGTTCGTCAACGCCGTCATCCATGTTCCGCTCGGGCGCCGGCTGACCGTGCCGGCCGGCGCGGTGCTGCAAACGGGCAGCCGCAATATCGCCTTCGTGGACGAAGGCGGCGGGTATCTGCGTCCAGTGAATGTGACTTTGGGGCCGCAGGTTGGGGACGCCATCATCGTGTTGCACGGCTTGCAGGCTGGGCAGCGCGTCGTGGCCAGCGCTAACTTCCTGATCGCGTCCGAGAGCCAACTCCAGGCGGCGCTGGGCGGCTTCGTACCACCCCCGCCCGGAGCCAGGGGGCAAGCCGCGCCACGGGCCCGGATCGAGTTCGCGGTGCAACCCTCGCCGCCGCGCAAGGGAGTGAACGCCGTGCGCGTGCGCCTGACCGGCGCCGGCGGCCGGAGCATTACCGGGGCGCGCGTGACCGTCAGCTTTTTCATGCCCGCCATGCCCGCCATGGGCATGCCGGCCGCGCATGCTTCCGCGACCCTAGCGGCGAGCGGCGGCGGCTATGCCGGGTCCATCACCCTGCCCAGCGGCGGCAACTGGCAAGTGGCCGTGAGCGCCAGCAAGAATGGCACGGTGCTGGCCACCCGCCAGTTCAACCTCACCGCGGAGCCATGAAGCCATGATTTCCCGCCTCATCTCCTGGTGCGCGCGCAATCGCTTTATGGTGTTTGCCGCCGTGGCGCTGCTGTTGGGCGCGGGCATCTGGGCCCTGCGGCGCACGCCGCTCGACGCCCTGCCGGACATCTCCGACGTGCAGGTCATCGTCCACGCCCGCTGGCCGGGCGAGCCGCCCAGCCTGATCGAGGATCAGGTGACCTATCCGCTGGTCACCACCTTTCTTTCCGCGCCGCGCGTCAAGGCGGTGCGGGCGCAGACCATGTTCGGCGACTCCTATGTCTTCGTGGTCTTTCATTCCGGCACCAACTTGTACTGGGCCCGCTCGCGCGTGTTGGAGTATTTGCAGCAGGTCTCGGGGCAGCTGCCGCCGCAGGTGCATCCCGTCCTCGGCCCGGACGCCACCGGCGCCGGCTGGGTGTTCGAGTATGCGCTCATAGATAAGAGCCATAATCTAAGCCTCGCCAGCCTGCGCTCACTCCAGGACTGGCACCTGCGCTATCAGTTGGAAACGGTTCCCGGCGTGGCCGAGGTGGCCACCATTGGCGGTTACGTCCGCCAGTTCCAGGTGAAGCTGGACCCGAACAAACTGCGCGCCTACGGGATCTCTCTGCAACGGGTCATTAACCGCATCCGCGCTAGCAGCCAAGAGGTTGGCGGCCGGGAGTTGGAGATGAGCGGCGCGGACTACCTGGTCCGCGGCCTGGGTTATATCCGTTCGTTAGGGGATTTGGCAGAGGTGCCGGTGGCCACGGTGCATGGGACGCCGGTGCTGATCCGCGACCTGGGCGCCGTCAGTTTTGGGCCGGATATCCGCGAAGGCGCCGCCGACTGGGATGGCGAGGGCCAAACCGTCGGCGGCATTATCGTCATGCGCTACGGCCAGAACGCACTCCAGGTGATTCGGGCGGTCAAGGCCAAACTCCGCGCCCTGGCCCCGTCGCTGCCGCCCGGGGTCGAAGTAGTCAGCGCCTACGATCGATCGGGACTGATTCGGAAATCCATCCACACGCTGACCCGGGACCTGACCGAGGAAATGATCATCGTCAGCCTGGTCATCTTCTTGTTTTTATTTCATTTCCGATCGGCCTTGATCCCGATCATCACCATTCCCATTGCCGTGGTGGCGACGTTTGTGCCCATGTACTACCTCCATGTCAGCTCCAACGTCATGTCCCTGGGCGGGCTGGCGCTGGCCATTGGCGTGCTAGTGGACGCGGCGATCGTGATGGTGGAAAACGGCCATCGCCGCTTGTCGGAGGCGGAGCAGAAACCTGCCCGAGGCGGCGATGGCGACGGGGAAGAACAGCGCCGGATGGGGAGCGGCACAGTGCGGGACGGTGGCCCTGCGGCCGCGGTTGCCGCTCCGGCCCACGCTCCGGCAGCCGGCGGCAAACGGTTGGGCGAGCTGGTGACCGCGGCGCAGGAAGTGGGCCCGGCGTTGTTTTTCTCCCTGGTGATCATCGTACTGTCCTTCCTGCCGGTGTTTTTGCTGCAAGCGCAGGAAGGCCGCATGTTCCGGCCCCTGGCATGGACCAAGACGCTGGCCATCGCCATCTCCTCCCTGCTGGCGATCACCTTGGTGCCGGCGCTGATGCCGCTGCTTATGCGGGGCCGCATGCGGGCGCAGGAGCACAACCCGATTTCCCGCTGGGCCCAAGCCGCCTACCGCCCGGTGCTGGCGTGGTGCTTGCGGCACAAAGCGCTGGCTTTGGCGTCCTGCGCCGTGCTGCTGGCCGCGGCGGCGCCATTGGCGACCCGGTTGGGCAGCCAGTTCATGCCGCCGCTGTTCGAGGGTTCGGCGCTGTACATGCCCACCGCGCTGCCCGGGCTATCGGTGACGAGCGCGACGCAGCTGCTGCAGCGCCAGGACCGCATCATCGCCGCCTTTCCCGAAGTCCGCTCCGTCTTCGGGACGGTCGGGCGTTCCGATAGCGCCACCGACAACGCTCCGATGACGATGTACGACACCACAATCATGCTCCGGCCGCGCCGCCGCTGGCCGGCGGGCATGACCTACAACCGGCTGATCGCGGCGATGAACGCCAAGCTGCAGTTTCCGGGCATCACCAACAACTGGACGATGCCGGTGGAGAATCGCCTCGACATGGAGCTGACCGGGCTGCTGACCCCGGTGGGAATGAAGGTGCAGGGACCGTCGCTGGCGGGCATTCAAGCTGCCGCCCTGCGGATGCAGCGGCTGCTTTCGCCGCTGCCGCAGGTGGGTTCCATTTTCGCCGAGCGGGTGGCGCAGGGGTTTTACATCAATATCCGCGTGCATCGAGCCATCGCGGCGCGCTATGGCCTGACGGTGGCGGCGGTACAGTTGGCGGTGCAATCCGGCATCGGCGGCGAGAACATTGCCACCGTCATTCGCGGCCGGGAACGCTTTCCCATCAACGTGCGCTACAACCGCGACTTCCGCGGCGATTTGGCCGCGCTACGGCAGGTGGTGGTCGCCACCCCCAGCGGGGCGCAGATTCCCCTCGGCGAGGTGGCGACGGTGAGCCTCTCCCGCGGGCCGACCATGATTCGAGATGAGGGCGGCCAGCTTACCGCCTATGTCTATTTCGACCTCAAGACCCACAACTACGGGGGCTTCGTCGCCGCCGCGAACCGCGTCCTGCGGCGGCGGCTGCGGCTGCCGGCCGGCTACAGCTATCACTGGTCGGGCGAATACGCCTTTGAGCAGCGCGCCGCGCGGCGGCTAGAACTGATCGTCCCGATCGTGTTCGCCGTCATCTTTCTGCTTTTGTACATGGTCTTTCATTCCGCCGCCGACGCCACGATCCTGCTCATCCCGGCCTTCTTCGCCCTCACCGGGGGCCTATTTTTGCAATGGCTGATGGGCTTCGAGTTCAGCGTGGCCGTTTGGGTCGGCTACATTGACCTGTTCGGCATCGCGGTGGAGACGGCGGTGGTAATGATGATCTTTCTGAATGTGGCGTATGAGCACCGTCGTGCCCTGTGCGCTCGCGAGGCCCGGCCCATGGCCGCCGCGGACGTGGAGGCGGCCACCATGGAAGGCGCGGTGCTGCGGCTGAGGCCCAAGCTGATGACGGTCGCGGTCGTGCTAGGCAGCCTGGGGCCATTGCTTTGGGAAACCGGCGTGGGCAGCGATGTGATGAAGCCCATCGCCGCGCCGATCGTGGGTGGAATGATCAGCTCGGCGATCAACGTGCTGATCCTGGTGCCGGTGTTATTTGCCTGGCTGCGACAGCGGCGGGCGGCGGCGTAGGGGAAGCCGGCGCGCGCGACCGGCGGGGCGTGGGGGGGGAAAGGCGGGACAACCCCCCACACCCGCCCCCCGGCCGGCCCTTTGCGGCCCCCCGGGCCCAGGGCCACTCCCCGGCGGCGCTGCCGACGACCTGTGCGCGCAGGGCGGGCGCCGCCCCAGGGGCTGGTCGCACATACACATC
>OFHJ01000343.1_pt1 | contig 18931 bp, 14 predicted proteins | sample 1522001 | NCBI WGS metagenome assembly OFHJ01 (sample SAMEA2464838, study PRJEB22497) | soil metagenome | biome: Grassland; feature: Farmland; material: Clay | place: Australia | collected 2013-02-01 | depth 1.2 m | reverse complement strand
GGCCAAATCCGCGGGCGTAATCCGCTCGCCGCCGGCGAGCAGGACGGCCCGCTCGACCGCATGTTCCAGTTCCCGGACGTTGCCTGGCCAGGGATATTCCAGCAGCAGGCGCATGGCGGCGGGGTCAAAGCCGGCGCCCGAAGCGGTGAATGGCTTGCCGTAATGGGCGGCGAAGTGGGCGAGAAAATGGCCCGCCAGCAGCGGAATGTCCTCGCGCCGCTCCCGCAGCGGGGGCAGGTGAATTTCCACCGTATTGAGGCGGAACAGCAGATCGGGACGGAAATGGCCGCTAGCCGCCGCCGGCGCCAGGTTCATGTTGGTGGCGCTGACAATGCGCACGTCCACGCAGCGCGTGCGGGAGGAGCCGACCCGCTCCAATTCCCCAGTTTGCAGCACACGCAGCAGCTTGGCCTGCTGCGGCAGCGCCAAATTGCCGACCTCGTCCAGAAATAATGTCCCGCCGTCGGCCATTTCGAACCGGCCCATGCGGTCGGCCTTGGCGTCGGTAAACGCGCCGCGCACATGGCCGAACAGCTCGCTTTCAAAAACGCCTTCCGGCAAGCCGCCGACGTTCACCGCTACCCATGGCTTCGCGGCGCGCGGCGAAAGCGCGTGCAGGGCCCGGGCGGCGAGTTCCTTGCCCGTGCCGTGCTCGCCGGTGATCAGGACATTGGCGCCCGAGGGTCCCACCCGCGCCAGCAGTTCCATCACCGAGCGCATCGGCCGGGATTCGGCGATCATCGCCGGCAGCCCTTCCGCGCGGAGAAATTCGTTTTCCGCCTCCAGCTTCAGTTGGCGCCGCATGGCGCGGCCCAGTTCGATCTGCGTGCGCAAGATGGACAGCAGGCGGGCATTGTCCCAAGGCTTCTGCACGAAGTCCCGGGCGCCGCGGCGAATCGCCTCTACCGCCAGGTCCACGCTGCCCCAGGCGGTCATTACCACCACGGGCAGGAACGGGTCCAGGTGTTGCAGGCGGGCGAGAAGGTCCAGGCCCTCGGCTCCGGTCGTGGTGTCCCGCGCGTAGTTGAGGTCCACCAAGGCGACGTCGAAATCGCGCGCTTCCACCGCCGCCACCACCGCCGCGGGCGAGGCGGCGGTTTCCGTGGCGTAGCCCTCCGGCTTCAGCAGCAGGCGCAGCGATTCCACGATCGCCGGCTGATCGTCTGCCAGCAGAATCCGCGCCGGTGCTTCCCGCTCGTTGGGCGCGCCCTCCAAGGCGGAAGGATGATCGCGGCGGCTCGTTTCCTTAATCCTCAATCCTCGCGTCGCCTCTAATGGTTGGCCCCGGACAAGGGGGGAATGCTCCAGTTCGCCGGCGCCAGCGGGCCGCCGCGGCGGGTCGGCGCCGCCATTAGCGCGCGGCGCGGCGCGCGCAGTTGCACATGGTACTGGCTGAGGATGGTGCCGGTCGCTTCCGCCAGCTTAATCTGCGCCTTGGCGTAATCGGCCCGGGCCTGAATGGCGGCGGTCTGGAGCTGCAACAGCGCTTTTTGCGCGTCAATCACCGTGAACACCGTCGTAGCGCCCATTTGGTACTTGGCCTTAGCATTAGTCAGCGCCTGCTCGGCCAGCCGGCGCGACGCGTTGACGTCTTGAAGTTTCGCCACCGCGCCATCCAGGGCGATCAAGTCGGAATCCACCTGTTGCGCCAGTTTGTTCTCCTGGTTGCGGATGATGACCCGCTCCTGCGCCAGCTCCAACGCGGCACGAGCATGATCGGCGCGGCCGACATGGTTGACCAAGGGCACCGAGAGGGAGAATCCGACCGCATAGTCGGGGTAGGTGACATGCAGGGATTGCGTGAATGCCTGCGTAATGCCACCCGGAAGCGGCGCGCGGACATCGCCCGCGGGGCAGGGAAACTGGTTGACCGCGCAATTGACCTGTAAGCCCGACAAGCCGCTGGCCGAAATCGAAGCGCCGACTTGCAGCGTCGGCTGCAACGCGATCCCCGTTACTTTGGCCTCCAGTTCGCGGGTCTTGAGGTTATAGCGATCCTCCTGAATTTCCGGACGATTGCGCAAGGCTTGTTGGATGACCGCCTGTTCGCTCAAGTTGGGCGGGCCCTGTGGCGACGGCAATTCCTCCGTGGTGCGCAGCCGGGCGGCGATGACCGCCGGGCTCCAGTCCCGTACCAGGTACAGCTTGAGCTTTGTCGCCTGCTGCCGCGCCTGGGTTTGCAGCGTCAGTTCATTCTGCCGCAGCGTCGTGCTCTGGCTCTCGACCTCGATGAGCTGGCTTTCCGGCGCCTTGCCCCGCGCCACCAGTTGCCGGGTGTCGGCCAGCAATTGGCTGGCATAGCTGCTGGTCTGGCGGGCGACTCGAACTTCTTCTTGCAGTTCCGCCAAATCCCAGTACTGCTCCGCCGCCTGGGCGACGGTCTGGATCACTTTTTGCCGGAAGACCGCATCGGCCACATGGCGGTTGTTGTCCGCCACGATCAGGAATGCCCGGTTGGCGACGGAATTGAAGCCGCCGGGGAAGATGTTTTGGCCGATGCCGAGGGTCACGCTGCTGATCAGCTCGGGATTGAAAAATAGCTCGTTGCTGTTGATGTACTGCCGCACGCCGACGCCGGACAAGGAGATCGAGGTTCCGGTGGCGAAGCCCTGCGTGAACGATGCCGCCCCAACCGTCTGGTTGACCTCGCTGATCGGCGTGCCGTAAATGACCGGAGAGTTGAGCGGGGACTTGGAGTGCTCATCGGCAAAATAGAAACTGAGCTGCGGATCGGAAAGCCCGCCGCCCAGCGCCCGCAGGCCGCCGCCTCCGCCCACCACGCCGCCGGCCCCTCCCAGGTTGGCGCCGCCGCCGATGCCGCCGCCCGCGCCAATGGCGCCGGCAAACAAGCTGGTCGTGCTGACGGCGCCGGACACGCCGCGCGCCGCCGCGCCGCCCTTGGTGCGCATTTGGTCGGCTTGCGCGAAAAGTCGCTCGTAATCCGCCGTGGCGATATCCAAATTGTCCGCCAGCGCCAGGGCGATCACCCGGTGGAGCGAAAGGTTGACCGTTCCGCGCTGAGCCGCGCGGTCCAGGGCTTCGGGGTTGGCCAGATTCAATGCCGGAACGTGCCAGGGCTCATAGACGCGCCAGAACTTGGGAAACAGCGAGACGTTGGCGAAATCCACCTTGGAAGGCACTGCGGTGTTGGCGATGGTGACTGCGGCGACCGCCGGGTGGTGCTGCACTGCGGGAGTCGCGGCGGAGGTCTGCGCCGCCACGGGCAGCGCCAACAGCAGAAGCACGGCTGGCAAAGTGAGGAGCCGCGGCCCGTCCCGGTGCTCCCGAACGGAACTCGATCTGGCCGCGCGGGTCCGCGGCCGAACGGTTCGGCGCTCGTGGCGCACCGAGGCGAATGCCGCGCTCATTCCGCCGCTCCTTGCACCTGTGCCCCGGGCTGGGTATCTCCCACCACCCAGCCGTCCTTGAGTTGCACCGTTCGTCCGCCGTAGGCGGCGTTCGCCTCCGAATGCGTGACCTGCACGATTGTCGTACCTTCCGCGTTGAGGCGGCGGAATAGCTCCATGATTTCCTGGCCTTGTTGCGAGTGGAGGTTGCCGGTGGGTTCGTCGGCCAAGATCAGCTTCGGATTGGCGATCACCGCCCGGGCGATGGCGACCAACTGCTGCTGGCCGCCGGAGAGTTGGTTGGGGAACAGGTCTTTTTTGCCGACGATATGAAACCGGTCCAGGGTGTCGCAGACCATGCTGGCCCGCTGGGAGCGGGGAATATTGCGGTACGACAGCGGTACGTCGAGATTTTCGTAGACCGTAAGGCTGTCCAACAGGTGATAGCTCTGGAAGACGAAGCCGATGGTGCGCTTGTTCAGCTCGTTGCGCTCCTTGACCTTCATTTGGTGCACGGGATGCCCCCGCAGGAAATACTCCCCGGACCAGGCGCCATCCAAAAGCCCGAGAATGCTGAGCAAGGTGGATTTGCCCGCGCCGGAAGGGCCCATGACGGTGACGAACTCTCCCTCCTGAATGCGCAGGTTGACGCGGCGCAGGACCCAGGTGCGCTGGGCGCCGTTGGCATAGCATTTTTCGATATGGTTCAGCTCAATCATGATGCGCGCGGACCGCTCCTCGGTCAGGCCGCGGCCGGATGGCGCGGCGGCGAGGCGGGACGATAGCCTCGGATTTAAATCGTCTGTCCGGAACTGGCCTCCAGCGCCGCCAGTTCCTGCTCTTCGACCACGCGGCCGTCGAATAAATGGACGGTGCGGTCGGCATGGCGGGCAAAGCGGGGATCGTGGGTCACCATGCAGATGGTCGAGCCTTCGCCATGCAACGTCTTTAGCAGATCCATTACCGCGTCGCCGTTGCGGGAGTCCAAATTGCCCGTGGGCTCGTCGGCCAGCAAAATGGACGGCTGGCCGGCCAAGGCGCGGGCCACGGCCACGCGCTGTTGTTGGCCGCCGGAGAGTTGGCTGGGCAGGTGGCGGGCCCGGTGGCCCATGCCGACCTTCTCCAGCGCTTGATTGGCGCGCTCCTTGCGCTCGGAGGGGCGCATGCCGCGGTAGGTGAGCGGCAGCTCGACGTTTTCCAGCACGTTCAAATCGCCGATCAAGTTGAAGCTCTGGAAAATGAAACCGATCTCGCGGTTACGGATGCGCGCCCGCTCGCCCAACTTTAACGACTGGACCGGCCGCTCATTCAGCGTGTACTGGCCATCGGTGGGCGAGTCCAGCAGGCCCAGGATGGACAGCAGCGTGGACTTGCCGCAGCCCGACGGTCCGGCGATGGAGATGTACTCGCCGCGGCGGATGACCAGATGGACGCCCGAGAGCGCGTGCGTCTCGACCTCATCGGTATAGAACACCTTGGTGATGTTGTCGAGTGAGATGAGCGCATCACCGTGGGCCGTGCCATTGGTGGCGCCGTTGCCGTTTGCGGGACTGGTTTCCGCCATTGTTTGCGATCCTCCTCCACGATTACGCGCGGCCGGCCTACTTCAGCGCCACGCGGCTGTAGTTTTCATACGCCGACATATCGGACAAAATGACTTGTTCGCCCGGCTCCAAGCCGCGCAATATCTGGATGTCGTTCACCGAAGTCTGGCCGACGTCCACCTTGGTCTGCACCGCCTGCCGCCCGCCATCCACCAGGCGGTACAGCGTGATCTGGCTGTTGGCTTGGCCAAATGCCGGCCGGCCGACATAAATGACGTTCTTCAACAGCTGCAGCTGAATGGTGCCTTCGACGCTGAGGTCGGGCCGGGCGCCGGGGGGCAGCGGCCCGAGCAGCGCACAGTCCACGGTGACGGTGCCATTCTGGACGGCGGGATCAATGCGCGTGACCCGGCCGGGGATGATGCCGTTATGGGTGTCAATCTTGGCGGGCTGGCCGAGGGCAATGTCCTTGGCGTCGGTCTGGTCAATTTGCAGTTGCGCCTTCAGCTTTTGCGGCACCGCGACCTTGGCGAGCACGTCACCGGCATGCACCTGCTGGCCGACCTGCACCGGCAGATCTTGCAAAACACCCGCGATGCCGGCGCGAACGTTCAGGTCATCCACCAGGCTGCGCTGCAGGTCGTATTCGGCCTTAGCTTGCGCGATTTTGGTTTGCGAGGCGGCCAGTTGCGCCTGCTCGGAGTTCCGGTCCGCCACCAGGCGCTGCTGTTCCATCTCCGCATCCGTGGCCAAACCTTGATTCTTGGCCTCGGAAACCTGAAAATCCACCTGCGAGACCAAGCCCTTTTTGGCCAGGGCGCGGTCGCTGTTCAGCTGCACCTGCGATTGCCGCAGGCTGGCGATGGCCTGCGCCAGGGTGGCGCGCTGGGCCATGATCTGCGCCTCGAGCTGTTCTTTCAGGTTGTTGTAGTTCGCCTGCGCCGCCTTGTACGCGTATTTCGCGCTCAAGGCTTGCTGGTTCAGGCTGGGATTACTCATCACCAGCAAAACCGTGTTGGCTTTGACTGCGGTGCCGGGCAGGACCAGGCGTTTTTCGATCCGGCCGGCGCTTTGCGCCGGAATCCAGCTAATTTCCTCCGGTACCAGCGTCCCCAACCCCCGGACCTGGCGCAGCATGTTGCCGCGATGCACCGTGCCAATGTACACCGTGCCTTTGTCCACCGTGGGCGGGGCGGGCTGGAGACGGCTGACAGCGAGGGAAATCGCGGCCAGCGCCACCACGGCGCCAATCGAGTACAGGATGCGATTTCGGCGGCGCTTCTTGCTCTGATCAGGGCGTTGAATGTCCATGGGGGTAAGAAAGATAACGCCTTCAGATTAGCAGTTCAATCTCTTCGAGGCATTTGGGTTGCCAAAGCGGCGGGGGTCGAACTGACCGCGTGCAAACAAGTTACGCAGCAGGTGAGGCGGCGGTTCCATATCCAAGTGTTCATTTGCGGGACAGGGATGTCCGCATTCGGACACCAGGCGGGCGCCAGGGCCGATCTGGCGCCCGCGCCCATCAACGTTCCCAAACACACTGCATTGGACGCCGTCCGCTCGGCGGCGTGAGCGGACGGCCCGGCGGGGACCTAGGTTTGAGTGGAAGCAGCGGGCGCGGAGGACGCCGGGGCACGGTCGCCGACCGCCGCAGGCAAATAGAGCGAAACCGTGGTGCCCAGTCCCGGGATGCTGTGGAAGGAGACGGCGCCGCCGCTTTGCTGCAGGAATCCGAAGACGGTGGATAATCCTAGTCCCGAAGCGCTGTGCTGGCCCTTGGTGGTAAAAAAGGGCTCGAAGATGTGCCGTTGCAGGTCCGCGTCCATGCCCGCGCCGGTGTCGGCTACCGTAATGGTCACGTAATGTCCGGCGCGCACGCCCAGTTCCGCCGCCGCGCCGGCCGCCAGGTGCACCTCGGCGGTGCGGATCTCGATGCGCCCGCCCGTGGCGATGGCATCCGCGGCGTTCAAAACCAGGTTGAACAACGCTTGCTCGATTTGGTGCGGGTCGGCTATGACCAGGGCCAAGCTGGAGGCGAGCACGGGCCTCAGGACGACATTCTCGCGCACCAGGTGGCGCAGCATGGTGACGCAGGCCTCGACCGTGTCGTTGAGTTGCAGCTCGACCGGTTGCAGCACCTGCTTTCCGCTGAATGCCAGCAAGCGGCGCGTCAGTTCGGCGGCGCGGTGGCCGGCATGCTCGATGCTGCCGATCTGGCGCAGCGCCGCGCCGTCCAGGTCGCGGCGTTGGCGCAGCAGCTCGGCGTGGCCGGTGATCACGCTAAGGAGGTTGTTGAACTCATGCGCGACGCCCGCCGAAAGACGGGCCACGGCTTCGATCTTCTGCGCCTGGCGGAGCTGGGCGTCCCGTTGCCGGCGTTCGGTGATATCCCGCAGCACCACCACGGCCCCCACCATCGTTCCGTCCCGCGCCATCGGGTTGACCCGCACGTCGGCCCAGAAGCTGGTGCCGTCGGCGCGCCACAGCAGTTCTTCGCCCTGCGCCAGGCGCTCGCCCGCGAATAGCTTCTCCAGGCCCTTGCACTCTTCCACCGGGTACGGGGTTCCGTCCGGCCGTGTGTGGTGGATTAACGTGTGCATCTGCTGACCGACCATCGGCTCGGCGGAGGCAAAGCCAAACAGCCGCGTGGCGGCGCGATTGGCCCACAGGCAATGGCCGCGGGGATCCAGGGCGTAGATTCCGTCCTCGCTACAGTCCAGCAAGAGGCGGGTTTGAAATTCGGAATTCCGCGCTTCCTGTTCTACCTCGATCCGGCGCCGCAGTTCTCGTTTGGCGGTCGCAGCCATCCACAACGCCAGCGCGGCCAGCGCCAAGAACGAACCCGCGGCGATGGCCAGCCACAATTGCGGGCGAGCAGTCTGGACGAGCCAGAAGGCGGTGAACATAATCCTCTTGCGCGCGGCGGTCCCGAACCGCCACGAACTTCACTCAGATTTCACTCAGAATGGCACTCACTAACCCGCGCGGTCAATGCCACGGGCGAAACCAGGAGTTGGCGGACCAGGTTCTGGACGAGTTACCGCGATGCAAACCAGCGGAGCGGAACGGCGACGGCAAGGCGGGCATACCCCGACGGCTGGAAGTGCAGGTGATCGCCGAAATCGTCGGCGGGGCGCAAGCGGTCCGGATGCGCGGGATCGCGGGCGAGCGCGGAAAAATCCACGACGCCGTCGAAGGCTCCGCTGTGCCGGATCCAGTGGTTGAGCTGGCGCCAGTCCGCGCGGTGGGCGGGGCTGTCGTAAAACGATTTGCCAAAGGGCGTGATGGTGGCCGCGTAGATGCGGAGATGATGCGCGTGGGCGAGAGCGATGAGATGGCGGTCCGCGGCGATCAAAGCCTTGGCAACCGGAGCGTGCGAGGTGCCGATATCGTTCACGCCTTCCCAGAGGATGACCCAGCGCACGCCCGCTTGGTCCAGGACGTCACGGCGGAAGCGCGTGACGCCGGCGGGGCCGAGGCAGGGTTTGAGCGTGCAGTTGCCGCCGATGCCCTCGTTGAGAACCGCGACGTTGCGCGTGGCGCGATGGGCCAGCAGGCGGCGCGCCAGATCGTCGGTCCAGCGATTGTTGCCGTCGGTGGTGGTGCCATGACCGTCGGTTAGGGAATCCCCGAAGACGGCTACGGCGGCGGCGGGCCGGCGGGTGCGGATATCCAGACCGGTGATCACGTACCAATGCACGGTCTTTTGCGGGTCCGGAAAGGTCGCGGCCGCGGCGACATCTCCGGGCTGGATGAAAGAAGTCTGCCGCGAGCCGGGATGGCCCGTCAGATGATGCGGGACCGCGCCGAAGGCCAGGGAGATCGTGACCTGCGCCAATGGGCGGAGGCGAAAGCGCAGCGGGTCGGAGACCGCGGTGGCGCCGGGCGGCAGGGTCAATTGCCGGCGGCCGTGAAACGTAAGCGCCCGGTCCGTGGCGCGGACGATGGCGCCCGGGCCGGCGGGCACGGCGATGCGGGCCGAGCGGATGACCATGGGGCTATGGCCGTATTGATTGGACAGATGCAGCCGCAGCACCCGCCCGCCGACGCTGACCTCCACCCGCTGCCGCAGCGTGGTATTGGAGAGTCCGGGCTGGGGCGGCATATTGCGCGGCTCGACTAACTGCGGCGAGCAGGACCAGGTGCCGACCCAATGTGTGGGATGTGCGGCTTCGCCGCGCTGGGGCCCGCGCGCATGCATAGAAGCGGCGGGGCGGACGGGCGCTAGCGCCAGGAGCAGTGCGAAAGCCAACATGCCGCCATTCTGTCCCGCCCGCGCGGGAAGCGCCACTGTATTTCGCCCAGGGGTTAGAAGACCCCAGACTCGGGAAGTTAGGATATGCTGGGCGCGATTGCTGGTTATGACACGACGCATTGGTTCTCTTCCGGCGCTGGTGGCGGCCCTGGCGGTCGCCGCGGCGGCGCAGTTCCCGGGTATGCATCTCAGCGCGGCGCAGCGCGCCCGGTTGCGGGCGCGGCAGCGCGCCACCGAAGCGGGCCACCGCTACATGATGGACATTCTGCATATCCGCTCGCTGCGGCCCGGGGCGGACGGCTTCAATCGCCAAGCGCCCAATTACCAAAACACCAACGAGGCCACGGCCAATCCCTCTCCGCATCTGCCCAATCCGTTGATTTCCAACCGCGGCGTCCGCATCACCACGCCCGCCCAATGGTGGAAGCAGCGGCGACCGGAGATCGAGCAGGACTTCGACCGTGACGTCTATGGCTACGTGCCGCGCAACGTGCCCAAAGTGAGCTGGATTTTGCTGCGGACCACGCACGCCGTGCAGGGCGGCATTCCCACGGTGACGCGGCATTTGATTGGCCATGTGGACAACTCCAGCGATCCGGCGATCCACGTCAACATCCCGCTGACGGTCACCGTGCCGACCGACGCCAGCGGACCGGTGCCGGTGCTGATGCACTTTTCTTTTGGCTTCAGTCCCGGGGCGATGAAGGCCTTTGTGGCGATGCTGAAGGCGCATCATGTGCCCATCCCGCCGCCGCCGAAGGGCCCCAGTTGGCAGCAACAGTTGCTCAACGCGGACTGGGGCTACGCGGTCCTGACGCCGACCAAGTTTCAGGCGGACAACGGCGCCGGATTGCGGCGGGGCATTATCGGATTGGTCAACCACGGGCATTACCGGCGGCCGGAACAGTGGGGGGCGTTGCGGGCCTGGGCTTGGGGTGCGAGCCGGGCGCTGGATTATCTCCAGACCGATCCGCAGGTCAATGCGCATGAAGTGGCCATCGAGGGATTGTCGCGACTGGGCAAAGCGGCATTGGTCACCATGGCCTATGACCGGCGCTTTGCGATTGGCTTGATCGGCTCCAGCGGGAAAGGCGGGGCCACGCTGTTCCGCCGGCACTATGGCGAGGAGATGGGCAACTTGGCCGGTGCGGGCGAATACCATTGGTTCGCCGGCAACTTCATCAAGTTCGACGGCCCGCTCAATGCCGGCGATCTGCCGGTGGATTCCCATGAACTGATCGCCATGTGCGCGCCGCGTCCCATCTTCATTAGCTATGGCGCGCCGAAGGTGGAGGGCACCTGGGTGGATTCCCGCGGCTCGTTCATGGCCGCCCTAGCCGCCGGTCCGGTCTATCGGCTGCTGGGCAAGCGGGGGCTAGAAACCGACCAGATGCCGCCGCTCGGGGTGGCGCTGCTCAAGGGGGACATCGGCTGGCGGCGCAGCCACGGCGGGCACACCGATCTACCGAACTGGCCGGAGTTCATGCAATTCGCCAGCAAATACATCCAAGCTCCGCCGCGCAAATCGTAGGCGCCCGATCCGCGGTGCGAAGGAAGCGCCAGCGCGTGCCCGGAGCGTGGCGGCTGGGCCGACGGCGCGCCAGGCTACCAGGCGGGTAAATGGTAGGCCGCGAGGCGGCGGATGACAGGGGGCGCGACGGCGCGCTGCGCGCGGAGACGGACGGCGCTGAGCGGCAGTTCGGGAATGCGTTGCAGACGCTTGCGGCCGATGGAATGGCCTTGTTCCAGCGGCTGCCATTCGCCGGCCACATGTCCCTCCAAAACGTAAGCGCGGACGCGCTGGCCGAAGGCGAGGTCTTCTTCAATCAGGATGCAGTTGACCGGGTGGGGCGCGGGCAGGCGAACGGTCGTGACGGCTCCATGGCCCGCGCCCGCAGCTAGCGGCGCGGCGAACCAATGGCGCAGGCGCGCGCCAAACTGCGCGAATCGGTGGGCGTCCGGCGCCGGGACGCGGCCGTCAGGGCCGATATTGGCATTGAGGATCAGGTTCGTTCCCCGGCCCACGGTGGCGAAATACATCTCGGTCAGAGCCGAGAGGCTGAGAATGTCCTGCGCGTCATCCGGCCGCCACATCCAATGGTGGAACCGCAATGGAACGTCCGCTTCGGCCGGGATCCAGTAGCGGCCGGAGGCATTGCCCGCGCCGGGCTCGGCGTTGGCGTCGTCGCTGGCGGTGGTACACCAGCACGGATCGGGGGCAAAGCCGCTTTCATCGCCGATCCACCGCGCCAGCCCGCCGGGTGCCCCCGGAGGGCCCTGAAAGCAGACCATGTTGGGCTGCCAGCGGCGCAGCAGCGGCAGCAAGTGGGGACCGCCCTGCGACGGTGGCAGCAGGCCGCCATCGAAATACATGTAGGCGAGCGGGCCGTAGCGGGACCAAAGTTCGCGATAAATCTGCTCGATCAGGGCCAAGCGATGGGCGCGGGCGGCGGCGGCGGCGCCGGGGAAGCGCCAGGCGGTTTCGCCCAAGTAGGCATTGGTCCCGCCGCTGCAATATAAACCGGGCGCAATGCCGGCGCGATGGCAGGAGGCGATAAAGCTGCCCACCACGTCGCCGCGGCCGTGGCGCCATGGGGCCTGTTTGACGCCGTAGGGATAGGCGTCGCTGGGCCACATCAGAAAGCCGGTATTGTGCTTGGCGGTGAACACCGCATAGCGCGCGCCCAGCGAGCGGGCGACGGCGAGCCACTGGTCGGTATCCAGGCGGGTGGGATCGAAGATCGAAGCCGGTATTTGCTGGCCTGGCTGCCAGTGGCGGCCGGTGGCGCGGGTGAAGACCTCCAAATCGAAATGGAAGAACATGCCCAGTTCGGCTTCTTGCCAGCGCAACTGGGCGTGGGTCGGGGTCGGCAACCCCGAGGAAGACGCTGAGCGGGCGCTCGCGGCCGAAACTGCTGCCCGCGCGTAGGCCGAGGGCAGGGAAGCGGCGGCGCCGGCTGCCCATGCGCTGCGCAAAAACGCGCGGCGATGGAAGGCGCCGCTGCCGGCCGTACCGCGAAGAACGGTGCGGCGAGAAATGTTCGGGTCCAATCCCATGACCGCAGCATTGTACTCCGGCAGGACCCATTGCCCGTGCCCGGATCGCCCGTCCCAATCGCCCCTGCCCGGAGCGCCCATCACCATCGGGATCGAGCCACGTCCTGCGGGCGCAACTTTGGAAACGCGCCCCGCGCCACGCAAGAGCCGGGCTAGGGCCGCGGGCCCCCGGCCCAGCCGGGCGCGTAGGCGGGGCTCAGCCCCGCCTCTTCGGAACGCCGGACGCTCCGCCTGTGGCGGGGCTGGGGCCCGCGCCAATCATCGTTGCTTGCGGGGCCGCAAACGGCAAGGGACAATGACCAGATACGGGGCCGTAGCTCAACGGTCAGAGCAGCGAACTCATAATTCGTTGGCTGTTGGTTCGAATCCAACCGGCCCCACGGTACTGCCCGCGCGTGCCGCTCGTCTCATTACCCCAGCGGCCGGCGGGTCCTATACGGTGACCTCCGGAATGTCCGCGTCCGCCATCCGGCTGCGCCGCGCTTTGGCCCTCCCGTATCGCACGCGCAGGGTGATGGCGGCCAGAACGATCAGCAGGCAAATCTCGATGTAGATTTTTCCCCCGTCGAGATAGTTGACCGGCTTCGAGTTCAGGTGCGGATTGGCGAGAATGCCATGCACGAATGCGCAGCCGGCCACGAGGTAGGTGGTGAAGTGGAGCGCCTTCCAGGTGCGGCGTCCGATCTGCACGCGGTAGTACGAAGTGACCAGCACGAAAGCCAGGGTGTACAGCGCGGCCGCGCCGATCAGATTGACGGTCGGCTGCTGCGGCGACCAGGCGGGAAACACCACGTCCAATACGCGGAACTTCACCCGTGCGGAAAACAGCAGCAGCGCGGGATGAAGAACCGAGACGCAGAGCGCTGCGAGGCCGGTTTGATTGTGGATCCAGAAGATGTTGATCTTGCGGTGCGGCCAATAGCGCACCGGGCTGTAGCGCGAGGAAATCAGCAGCCCGAGCAAGATGTTGGCGGTGAGCAGCGTAATCGCCACCTGCGCGACGTCTCCCGACAGTCCGATGGCGCTCATGGCTCGCTCCCGGCGCGTTGCGCCAAACCCGGATTCCCGGCGCGTTGCGCTGCGCTCCCACTGGATCCCGGCGCGTTCTTTACGCTCACCATGCCGCGCCGGGCGGCGGCTGGCAGCCGGACCGCTGGCCCCTGCCGCCGGGGACGGACGGAAGCGGTGGGCCGCCGTGAATACGGTTCCGCCGGGCAGCCGCAAGGGCCGCAGTGGCTATATTCCCTGGATAGGAAACCGCGGGGCGGGCCGGCATTGGGCAAGTTGTGGCAGACCTGGAGCCGACGGCCGGGGTCGAACCGGCGACCTGCTGATTACGAACTGTATATGGAGCGTATCGCTATAGCACCACATGGATACGCATGTCTCTGAATCTGCGTGGTTTATTCGCGATCTAAACCTTGCGCAATTATGCCATGTTCAGCCAACTTTTGCTATAGGGTGGGCACAAAAAAGGGCACAATTTTGAATGGCCGAAAATGCGTCCGATGCGCGCTCGCTGCCGGCGCGCGGTGGTCGTTGGCCGCCCCCCGGCTTGCCGGGCCCTGCCCGTCGCTCTCAATGTCCTCGCGCGGAGCTACGGGTGCCTGTTGCCACAAGCGCCAGGGGTGGGGGCGAGCCAACTGGAGGCGGGAATCGCCGCAGGCGCGGGCGGAAATCCCCCGCCATTCGGCCATCCGCAACCTGTTGAATCTGGGGTATCGCCTTAGCCGCCTCCTGGCGTGCGGAAACCAAGTGGTTAATGTGCGCGGCGGTCCGGCCGCAGCGTGCCGGGCGTCTGGCAATTATCCCCTCAAAACAAGTTGCCAGATAAGCCCTTTGCCATCAAGGCGGAATTGAGCGGAATGTGGCAGACGAAAACGGCCGAAAAGGGCGGTGTCCGCCCCCTGTCCTAACGGGCGAAACAGTGGCCGATGGTACAATGGCGATTGCGCCCGTAGCTCAGGTGGATAGAGCACTCCCTTCGAATGGAATGGTCACGGGTTCGAGTCCCGTCGGGCGCGATTGACTCCGGCGCCACGGCGCGCTATTCTATAAGTCCATTCGAAGGGCCTCTGACCCCTGAGACAGTGGGGCGCAAGATCTGGAGCCTGCGGGAGGGCTGCGTGGTGTTGAAAGCCACGCAGCCCTTTCCGTTTTAGAGGGCGAGCTTCGACTGCTGCGCCTGGGGCGGCGCGGGCGCGGGGATGGCCATGAGCCTTGGCTCTTCAATTCTCAGACCCTCAATTTCGCCGTGGCAGATCATCCCCTGATCCCAGGTCAGGAGCACTTTGCAGCGCGCGTGCAGTGCGGCCGCTATGTGGAGAGCGTCGGTCGGGGCGAGGCAACGGCATCCGTCTTTCTTTTTGCTCGCGCAGCATAGCCGGTGAGCATGCTCCGCAATGTTGCGGAAAATCTCCACGATCAGGATGTCTTTGGACTCGAACCGCGACAAAACCTCCGTGGACTGACTCTCCGTGAGTTCCCCTTGCGGCGGCATCTCGGCCCGCGACCTGCGCTTGAACACCTCCGCGATGGTGAGGGCGGACGTGACGATTTTGTAGTCGCCCCGCTTCGCCCGATCGAGTATCTGGTCAAAAATTGCCTTAGCGTCTTGGTCGCCGCGGGTCCCTTGACTCTCGCCCTTGATGTGGGCGATGAAAACGGAAGCCTCGACATAGGGGCCCAGGGTCTCCATTCCTAGCCCCTGCCCTCGCGCAGGAACTCCTGTGTGCGCTGGCTCCCCGTGAATCCCTTGTCGCTTCCGCCAATCTCGGAGAAGGAGGGCGCGTCGTCGGGCAGGACGCGGAAATGCACATTGGACACTTCTATCCGCACCGGCTCGCCCCTTTGGTTGCGACGTAGCCTCCCGGAGATGGATACTCGCTTGCCGAGCAGGTTGAATACCTCCCCCTGGACGTCGCCCCACTGCATCCCCGTGGGCAATCTCACGGTCACCGCCTTCTCTGTGGCCGCCTGGTATACCACAAGCGACGGGCCCCGGTGCAGCGAAACGCCCTCCAGCTTTCCCTCGACGGAGCCGATGGACTCCCCAACCGGCCTGATGAGGCGCCGCAGGTTCTCGGCGGACTGGGCCGTGATTTCGATGTGCCTGTTGGTGTGTGGGACGGATGCGCGCAGCGCGTGCGCGCCCCTGACGCCGGCCACTTGCGCCATGCGGAGGGCGTTCGCCATTCCCCTCTCGGTGAGGTAAGGGGGGCTATCTCCGCCGTGCTCGATGGAGGTGAAGCTCTCCACGAACGCGCGGGTGACCCTTTCTCCTACATCCTCAATGCCTTTTCGGCGACGTCGGCGTACTACGGAGTGGATTTCCAGGCTGAGGGAGCCGTTGCGCGAAAGGTCGTTAACGAGCCAATCAAGCGTTTCGTGGTGGCGTTCAGAAAAGGCGGCGTCCAGCTCCCCGAGGACATAGAGCGCCCGCTGGCCGGTTTTGAGCAACGACCGAAGAAGCACTTCGCGGGGGGTTCCCTGGATGTCAAGCCGCAATACCGCCATGGCCGTTCCCCGAATGATACACTTGCGTTAAGGGGATTAATGGCGCCGGAATCACGCTCGAAACCTGGCCCAGCTAAAGAGCTGGATTCACAGCTATTTACGCGGTGGGAATTCGCTTCTCTGGTCGAACGCGCTATTTCAAATCCCGTCCGCAAGACTCCCGCAGAACCGCGCGGAGCATCGGCTCCGGGGCGTTTCGCCGGTTGTAGCGCCAAGCGTACTCGTTCAGGTAGGACTGCAAGTAGCTAACCACTTGGTTTCCGCACGCCAGGAGGCACCGGCCGCGCCAGCCTGGAATCAGTGGGTTGCGGCCGCCAAATCGCCGAGGTTTTCCGCCCGCGCCAGCGGCGGCGCGCCGGCGGCGTGGCGCCCCCCCTGGAAATCGGCCCTACGGTTCCTCACCAAAGAGGCTTCCACTTGATGGAATGGCGCGGCGCCGGGCCGCCGCCAGCCGCCGCCGCAGCTCGGCGGTTTCCCTCCGGTGGCACGCGGTACACAGGACCCGCAGGTTATCCAGGCCGCACTCGCCGCCGCCTTCAACCACCGGCCGCGCGTGGTCGCACTGCCAAGCCGTTCCGGGAGCCATGCGCTTTGGCGTGCCGTCATGGTTGCGCTCCGATGCAAGATCGCGGCCGCAGCCGCGGCAGTAGCCGTTGTCCCGCCGCCAGACAAGGCGCCTGGCGTGCCCTGGGTCGGTCCGGACGCGCCACGCATCCACGCACTCGTTGGAGCAGAAGGTCCGGCGCTGACGCCCCATAACCGGGGCGCCGCACTGGCGGCAGGGCATGTGGCCGCACTGGCGCTTGATCCGCTCGATCTCAGGCTCGTTCAGCCAGCCACCGGGGGATGCGCGCTTGGTGCTCACCTTCGCCCGCGAGCCTCGGGTTCAGCGGCCGCGCCGCCTGAAGAAGATTGCGGCGCACGATTGGGGGTCGGAGGATCGGGGAATTGGAGCGGCGCCTGGCCGGCCAGCCATTTGTTGTAGCGAAGCGCGGGTCCGGCCCTGAAGTAGCGTGGCCACTCCAGGCGCGGTCCCTGGACAGGCCGAAATACCTGGAGGCAGCGGCAGAGGTGAAAATCGCCCACGCGAATAAGCCAGCTGCGCACGGGGTCCAGGTAGGACCGCCTGCCCATCCAGACGGTGTGCAGCCAGATTACCCTGTCGGTCGCCACCATCGCCGCGGCGCGCAACAGGCCGTCGGCCTCCTGCGTGTGGATGCGCCAATAGGGAGGGTCCAGGACCACGGTGCCAAAGCTGCGCGGCCCAAACGGTGGCATCCACGCATCTCCAATCACGTCCGGCCTGGTGATGGGGTCAACGTCTAGCCGGAGCCCGAATGCGGCGTGTCCGCCGAATAGGTGCAGGACGCTCCCCACGCATTCCTCTTGAATTACGCGCGCTACATTACGCGGGAAGGACCAGCCGTTGCCGTTGTGAGAGCCGCCGCGGTTAGGGCACCACAGAACCTCCGGGCGCCGAGCCTTGGCCCGAGCCGCCGTGCTTCCTTCTTCGGGTGCGGGCATATCTACCTGGAGTGCGGGTCGGGCATCGGGTCCCGGGGCGAAGCCGGTGCCCTCGCAGTTCGGGCACAGGACGGTCAAGAGGTCGAGTCTTGGAGGAGTAGGGGCGCGCATGGAATGTCAGCGGGGATGCTTGGCAGCGCCCTCGGCGGCCGGCGCGCCGGCTTTCGGCCGGCGGTTCCGCATGCACGGCTCGCACAAAAAACCATCCTCGAATTCATGCCGGGCCGCCTCAAGCGGAATCCCGCACCTTCCGCAGATCTCGCGGCGGCGCGGGGGGCGGCGGGGGATGCCTCGTGGCTCCAGGGCTCGTCGCTGGCGGCGGGGCGTCTTCGCCGCCGCCTTCTCCGGCCGGCGGGGGGGCGCGGCCGCGACAGCGCGCGCCCGCAGCTCGGCTTGGATTTCGGCCTCGCCGTGGCCGCGATAATACTTCCTGATGCAAGCCTCGCACGCGATGCCCCCGCCGAACGCGAAACCCGGTCCCTCTACCGGCGTGAGGCAGGCGTAGCAGAGCACGCGTTCGGCCAGCGGTGGCGCGCCCGCCTCAACCGCGATCCACGCCTTCTCCCGAAGCACTGATTCGATATGCGGCTCGCTCGCGCCGGCCAGGTGGCCCCGCAGGCAGCGCTCACAGGAAAAGCCGCCACCAAACGCGTACCGGGCGCCCTCCAGCGGCTGGCCGCACAGCTTGCAACGCGCCGGCAGCTTCAGAAGCCGCCGCAGGGCGCCGTTGGTGAACACCGCGCTGTTGCTGGTAGTGAATTGTTTCCCCATGAGCCTCCCTTCGCCTCACCCATTACTGGCGGCGGCAACGCCGGCGTCTCTGTCCACAAGCGGCGTCCCGCTCGGCGTCGGCGCCGGCCGCGCCATCCGGGCCCGGGCGGTCGCGGCCCCGATGCCTAGGCGCCGGGCAATCTCGCGCCAACTGACGCCGGCGGCGCGAAGCTCGGCGATCTTGCGGACATCCACAAGGGCCCGGGGCCGTCCAATCCGCGCGCCGCGGGCCCGCGCCAGGGCCACGCCCGAACGCACCCGCTCGCGGATCAACTCTCGCTCGAACTCGGCGATGCTGGCGAAGATCCCGAACACCAGCCTGCCCCCCGGGGTGGTGGTGTCCACGTTCTCATGCAGGGAGACGAACTGGATGCCCAGGGCGTCGAACTCGCCCAACGCGTTCACCAGTTGCCGCAGGCTGCGGGCGAACCGGTCATATCGGTACACCACCACCGCGTCCATCTCGCGTCGCCGGCAGGCCGCCAGCATCCGGTCCAACTCCGGGCGCCGGGCCTTGGCTCCCGAGATCCCGCGGTCCACAAACTCCCCGGCCACGGTCCAGCCGCGGCGCTCGCAATACGCCCGCACCTCGGTCAGCTGCATCTCCGGATTCTGGCCCGCGAGGGTTGAGACGCGGGCGTAGATGGCGGCGTTCATTTCTCACCCAGCCCCTGGGCCCGCAGCCAGGCGAGGCGTCTCTCGCCTTTCGCAGTCAACCTGTACACGATGAGGCCCCGGGCGTCCAGACGCCGCTGCACCAAATCCCAGCGCCAGAGGCAACCCTTTATATAGGTGTAAGCGGCCCGCACCGGACGGAAGTGGGCCAGGACGGCCCAGGCTGGGGGCGACAACCAGCCCCGGTTCTCGAACGCCGCCAATGCCTCGGCCTTCAAAACCCCGCGGGGCCGTTTCACCGT
>OFHJ01000342.1_pt1 | contig 18999 bp, 15 predicted proteins | sample 1522001 | NCBI WGS metagenome assembly OFHJ01 (sample SAMEA2464838, study PRJEB22497) | soil metagenome | biome: Grassland; feature: Farmland; material: Clay | place: Australia | collected 2013-02-01 | depth 1.2 m | reverse complement strand
CCTTGGGATTACCTACCCGGTACTGGTCAGCCAAAGCCCGACAAAAATCATCAAATTGATGGATGAACTCGGCAACAATGATGTGGATGGCATTCCATTCTCGATCCTGATTAGCCCGAACGGCTCCATTATCGAGCGCTACCTGGGGGCCCTTACCCCGACGGGTCTCGATAAGCTGATCGCGAAGAACTTGCGGCCATCCTAGGTCGATCTTGTCGCCATCAGTTGCAAATGGCGCCCAAGTGTAGATATTTTGTACCTCAACTTGGGTTCAGGCAGAATACCCCTTTCCCGACAAAGGTGCACGCGTTGAGTACTCTCCTGCTTGTCAATGGTCCTAATCTGAATCTTTTGGGAACCCGTGAACCGTCTGTATATGGACACGCGACCTTACAAGACGTGGAAGCAGATCTCACTACCGCTGCGAGCGTAATGGGACACAAGCTACACTGCTTCCAGAGCAATCATGAAGGTGCGCTGATTGACAAGCTGCAGCACGCGCACAAAGAAGGTGTCGACTTTATACTCATTAATCCAGGCGGATTCAGTCATACCAGCATAGCCTTGCGAGATACCTTACTGGGCATTGCTATTCCATTTCTGGAAATACATTTAAGCAACATCCATGCACGAGAACGCTTCCGCCATCACTCGTATCTATCCGATATTGCAGCCGGTGTGATCGTTGGCTTCGGCGTTGACGGCTACCGCTTGGCATTGAATGGGGCAAATGCCTTGTTACAGCGGCAGGCCTAAAAAAACCTCAAAATTTCGCGACAGCAGCGAGGACTTCATGGACCTGCGCAAAATCAAGACGCTAATTGAGCTAGTAGAAAATTCCGGTGTTGCCGAACTCGAAGTACGGGAGGGAGAGGAGTCCGTACGCATCGCTCGGCATAGCAAATCGACGTCGCCGGCCACCATGCCGATAACGGTGCCTGTACCAATGGCACAGTACCTTACGCACCCTCCACAAATGCACGTACCGCCGGCATCCACTCAACCCCTGGGCCAGACGTCCTCTGCGCCCAGCGCGACGACCGATGCCGAGCAGATCTCGCTTCAGGAGGCTCCGCATCACATTGTCCGGTCGCCAATGGTGGGCACTTTTTATCGGTCGGCGAGTCCGGGAGCCAAACCCTTTGTTGAGGTCGGGCAAACCGTGAGACAGGGCCAGACCATCTGCATCATTGAGGCAATGAAGATGCTGAACCAGATCGAGTCTGACGCCAACGGAGTCGTCGCGGAGATTCTTGTGGATAACGAACAGCCAGTGGAATTCGATCAGCCGCTTTTCATGCTAGCTCCAACGTGAGTTCTAGCATGTTCGACAAGATACTGATCGCCAATCGAGGCGAGATCGCGCTGCGCATACAACGTTGCTGTCGGGAAATGGGCATCAAAACGGTCGCCGTTTACTCAAGCGCTGATCGTGACTTAAAACACGTACTCCTCGCCGATGAGGCTGTCTGTATCGGCCCACCTGCAGCGGCAAACAGCTACTTAAATATGGCCGCAATTATTGCCGCGGCCGAAGTAACTGATGCAGACGCCATTCATCCAGGATACGGATTTATGTCGGAAAATGCGGATTTTGCGGAGAGTGTAGAAAAGTCGGGCTTCGTTTTTATAGGCCCGAAGTCAGAGACCATCCGACTTATGGGTGGGAAGACCGCGGCAAAGGCGGAAATGATCGCTGCCGGCGTTCCCTGTGTTCCAGGATCAGACGGCGTGCTGCCGGAAGACGAGCAACAGTGCCTTCAGATCGCTGAATGCGTAGGCTATCCAATATTAATCAAGGCAGTTTCCGGCGGCGGCGGCCGCGGCATGCACGTTGTCAGTGAGTCCGATCGACTCATAGAAGCCATCGGCCTAGCACGCACGGAAGCAGCAGCGGCATTCAAGGATAGCTCCGTATTCATGGAGAAGTACCTCGAGAAACCGCGCCATATCGAGTTTCAGATCCTTGCCGATGCACACGGAAACGTCGTGCACCTTGGAGAACGTGACTGTTCGATGCAGCGACGCAACCAAAAAGTAGTTGAGGAGTGCCCGGCTCCTGGTATTAGCGAGGAACAGCGTCAGCGCATTGGCTCGCTCTGCGTGGAAGCGTGTAAACGGATTGGCTACCGTGGCGCTGGAACCATGGAGTTCCTGTATGAAGATGGTCGCTTCTATTTTATTGAGATGAACACGCGTGTACAAGTCGAGCACCCCGTAACCGAAATGGTCACGGATGTCGATTTGGTGCGTGAGCAAATCCGCGTCGCAGCGGGAGAGGCTTTGCTTTTGCGACAGGAAGACATTGTCATGAGGGGGCACGCTGTGGAATGCCGGATTAATGCTGAGGACCCGTTTCGCTTTATTCCTTCGGCAGGGGAAATTACAAAGTACCACGCTCCCGGAGGGCCCGGCATCCGGGTCGATTCGCATGTTTACGCCGGGTATCGGGTTCCACCGTATTACGACTCAATGATCGGCAAGCTTATCGCTCACGGACCGATGCGTTCCTCAGCCCTTGCGCGGATGCGTACAGCGCTGTCTGAGATGTTCGTCGACGGAATCCGCACCAATATCCCCCTGCAAAGGAAGATCATGGAGGATCCCGTGTTCATTAATGCCGAGCATCATATCCATCATCTGGGTGAGCAGATCGTTCGCTGGAACGACTCCCTGTCGTTATGAAAGGATTTTGATCGGATATCGATAACAGTTTCGGGTTCGAAAAATATGCCGTGGCTTGAGCTCGTGGTCAACAGCCGTTATCCCGAGTTTGCCGAGGAACTGCTGATCGCCGCGGGTGCACACGCGGTCATTCAAACGGATGCGGCTGACGAACCCGTACTGGAACCCTTGCCTGGAGCCACGCCGCTTTGGCCGCATACATTCACTGCGGGCCTCTTCGACGCCACTGCTGACTTGTCGAGGATCCGTGAGATTTTGACTCAATCGCTCCCTTCCGATGACGTCCTTCAATTCCTTGAACGCCAAGTAGGCGACGAAGATTGGATACGCTCGTGGCAACAAAACGCGACAGCGCTCCATTTCGGGAAGCGGCTATGGATATGCCCGAGCGGCCACGAGGTCCGAGCGCCCGAAGCCGCGGTGGTTCACCTTGACCCAGGGCTGGCGTTCGGAACCGGCAGCCACCCGAGTACCGCTCTCTGTCTTGACTGGTTAGCCAGGTTTAGTCTCGATGGCGCACATGTGCTCGATTACGGTTGTGGCTCCGGAATTTTGGCAATCGCTGCTCTGCGACTTGGCGCACGTTATGTGCAAGCAACAGATATTGACGAACAGGCGCTCGATGCTGCCTTTGAAAATGCTCAGCGCAATGGCGTCTCCGATCGGCTTAGTATCGGCAAGCCAGAATCAATCGTGCGAAACAATGCAGTATTTGATGTCATCGTGGCGAATATATTGGCAAAACCATTGATTGATCTTGCGCCGAGGCTAGCTACTTACGTCACCCAAAACGGTCATATCGCTCTGGCGGGCATTCTGGACCGTCAAGCAGACGAAGTTCGGGAGGCGTATGCGCCCTGGTTCCGCTTTGAGGCACCGGTAACGCGCGAGGGCTGGACGCGACTGGTCGGACAGCGACGCTTGTTTATGGCCGAGGATTAAGGTAGGCCTGTAACGCATCTCCTTTCGCCGAGCAAAAACAGGTATTATCCTACCCTCTCGATGACCGCTTTGTGACATTGGGCGGCGACAGTATACGAACGGATATCATCCGCAAATGCGCCACCAGAATTCAGATTCACCGAAGGGTACCCAAAAACCCAAAGCATCGAAGCCCCTTTGCCATACGGTGGCTGATTGCCTTGACGAGTATTTTCGAACGCTCGACGGCCACGCTCCTGCTGCACTTTACGCGGTGGTGCTAGCTCAGGTCGAGCCTCCGCTTTTGAAGGCGACGCTGCAATACTGCAGCGGTAATCAATCAAGAGCTGCGGACATGCTTGGATTGAACCGCGCTACGCTCCGCAAGAAGCTGGCGCAATATCAAATCAGCGTTGACAAACTGAAGTGATGGCGTTGAACACGAACGTCCCGCGAATATGCCGGGCTTTGCTCTCTGTATCCGACAAAAGCGGTCTGGTTCAGTTGGCCCGAGGGTTGTCAGCGTGCGGAATCGAACTGATATCAACCGGTGGGACACATCGAGAACTGCGACAAGCCGGTATCTTCGTCCGAGAAATTACGGAGATTACAGATTTCCCCGAAATCATGGATGGAAGAGTAAAGACGCTGCACCCAAAAATCCATGGGGGAATTCTTGGCCGTCGAGGCCTTGACAACGCAGTGATGGATAAGCAGGGGATCCCTCCTATCGATCTCGTCGTTGTCAATTTATATCCCTTTGAACAGGCAATCGCCCAACCGCTGGCAACCTATGAAAACGCCATCGAAAACATTGATATCGGTGGACCTGCGATGGTTCGAGCGGCGGCAAAGAATAACGAATATGTGGCTGTTGTCGTTGATCCTGCTGACTACGGGACAGTCCTGCACGCAATACAGGAGGGAACGGTGGATAGCCGTCTGCGCCGCCAACTTGCAGTCAAAGCCTTTGCGCACACGGCCCGCTACGACGCGATGGTGGCCGGCTATTTGTCAAGCCTTCACGATGATGGCGTAAGGGATTGCTTCCCTGGTGTATTTGGACTGCAATTTCACCTAAAGCAGCTAATGCGCTATGGGGAAAATCCTCATCAACGCGCCGCCTTTTACATTGAATCAACCCCGCCAAAAGGTTCGGTCTCGGCCGCCACACAACTCCAAGGAAAAGCGTTGTCCTATAACAACGTCGTTGATAGCGATGCAGCGCTGGAGTGTGTTAAATCATTTTTCGAGCCGGCGTGCGTCATCGTCAAACATGCCAATCCCTGTGGCGTAGCAGTGAGTCAGGACGGCATTGGCCACGCCTATGATTTGGCCTTTGCAACTGACCCTACCTCGGCGTTTGGAGGTGTTATTGCATTTAACCGGGAACTGGACGGCGACACGATTCGACGTATTCTGGAGAGGCAATTCGTCGAGGTAGTGATCGCGCCCAGCATTTCCTACACTGCACGAGAACCAGCTGCGGCTAAGCAAAACGTCCGCCTGCTCGCCTGTGGCTCCTTATTGGAGCCGATGCTCAGCGGATGGGAATACAAGTGCGTTACGGGCGGCCTTCTAGTTCAGGATCGCGATAATACCGGACCCAGCGATCCGGAGCTGCGGGTGGTTACCAAGCGAGCGCCCACTTCGGCTGAACAGGCGGACCTTGCCTTTGCATGGAAGGTAGCCAAGTACGTCAAGTCCAATGCCATCGTCTACGCAAAAAACGGACAGACAGTGGGAATAGGGGCCGGCCAGATGAGTCGCGTGTATTCTGCAAGGATTGCCGGTATAAAAGCGGCGGATGAGGGGTTGGTAGTGCGAGGATCCGTGATGGCCTCCGACGCCTTCTTTCCGTTCCGGGACGGAATCGATGCGGCGGCAGACGCGGGTGTCACGGCGGTAATACAACCGGGCGGTTCCATACGCGATAAGGAAATTATCGATGCCGCAAATGCGGCTAACATCGCAATGGTATTTACCGGGATACGTCATTTTCGCCACTAAGAGCAACCTTCGCACCGATTCACACGGATCTCCCCTTTGTCGGTTCTTTCAAAGGCGAGCATATGCCTGAACTGTCTTTCCTTCTGTCCGGATGTTGCAATCTGAACGGTCAGTTATGATCTTTGTGATGAGCAGGCCATACTGGCTGACTTTCCAGTTTTCAACCAGGGCCGGCCTGCGAATCGTCAGATAACGGAGCGTCCATGCATCTGTTTGAACAGCTTTGCCTGCGTGACGTTACGATACGCAACCGAATAGCCGTTTCGCCAATGTGTCAGTATTCAGCCAATGACGGGATGCCAAATGACTGGCATCTCGTTCATTTGGGAAGCCGCGCCGTCGGCGGCGCTGGATTGGTTATAGCGGAAGCCAGCGCCGTTATGCCCTCCGGCCGAATCTCGCCTGAGGACGCCGGGATCTATCTGGATCAGCACATCGCTGCCTGGCGTCACATAACCCGTTTTATCCACGAGCAAGGAGCCGTTGCTTGTATGCAACTGGCTCACGCCGGTCGCAAAGCTAGCACCTCTGCCCCGTGGCGCGGAGGAAAACCCTTGACCCCCCAAGAAGGCGGATGGCCCTCGGTCAGCGCACCTAGCGCGCTCCCCTTCGCCAACGGATACATCAAACCCGATCCCCTGGATCTGAACGGCATCGAGACGGTCATTCATGCCTTTCGGACCGCGGCATATCGCGCTCTCGAAGCAGGTTTCGACATAATCGAGATCCACGCCGCCCATGGCTACCTGCTGCATCAGTTCCTCTCGCCACTCAGCAATCGGAGAATAGACGAATACGGCGGTAGTTTCGAAAATCGGATCCGCTTTTGTCTGGAAATTGTTAAATCAGTGCGGACCGTATGGCCAGATCGGCTACCGCTGTTTATGCGCATTTCAGCCACAGATTGGATTGAGGGGGGCTGGGATATCGAACAGAGCATCGAGTTGGCGACCCAAATGCGGCCGTTGGGGGTCGATCTGATCGATTGCTCGAGCGGAGGCTTGTTGCCCGACATTAAGATACCGCTCAAGTCAGGCTATCAGGTGCCGTTCGCTGAACGGATCCGGCGCGAGGCGCGTATCGCCACTGGTGCCGTAGGATTAATAACCGAACCCGATCACGCCCAAGAGATCCTTAAAAAGGGTCAGGCTGATATCATACTGCTCGGACGGGAATTCCTGCGCGATCCCTACTGGCCTCTTCGTGCCCAGCAGACATTATCCTTACCGGTTACACCCCCACCGCAATACCAGCGAGCTTGGAACATGCAGCAATGACAAGGATCCGCGATTAAAGTCTTATGTAAGCCGATCCACGTCGACCAGACTGAGAAGGATGCCACTCAATTAGAGCCAACCCGTACTCATCAGAGCATGGGCGACCTTCGGAGAATTTTGTTGAAGAAGTCGATCAACTCCAAAAAATGCAGACGATGCGGGTGCCGACGCAAATGCGGCGCGATCCTCACACCAAAAGCCGTGCCCAACGCTTGGGTACACGCTAAGGATATAGTGCTTGTCTAGCTGCGTTAGACTCGCGGAAATTCGCCCGTGTTCATCAGATGCAATACTTTGATCCCGAGCACCGTAGACCAGTAATAGGGGTGCAGTGATTCGCTCTGCTTCCTGAATGAGTGCAGTTCAATCATGGCGATCAACCAGACCGGGCGGCGCGATGCCACCGCCGTAAAATGATGAAACTGCTTGCACCTTCAGCGGACGACGACATGCAGTGAGAAATGCCAGCCGTCCACCCATGCAAAAGCCGACGACACCAACCGGAATCCTTTCCACGAGCGACTGGGCATTCAGTGCATCGACTGCCGCGTCAATCTCGTTGATTACTGTCTCGCCGTTCAAACTGCGCAGCGCGCCAATAACTCCATCCACGTCGCCGTAATCAACTGCTGGGGAGCTGCCTCAATTGACTGTCAAAAACTACGAAGGCGCTGCTGCTGAAGACTTGAAAATCGCTAAACTGCGATCAAATATAAGCCGCGTCGAAGAGCCGGACTTTACCCGTGATTACCGCAATCCGGAAAAGCGCTCTGTCGCAAAGGCGTTGACGATCAAATTTGGACAGATGCCAATTTGACGAGATTGCGATCAAGTACCAAGTTTGCCATCCGCGGCAAGGTCAAAAAGCATGCCCACCCTGGAAACCTAGTTTAGTGCCACGTCGCACAAAGGCTTCCAGCCCACCGGTAATACAAAATGATCAAGGCTTCACTTAACCAACAGACCTGCGGCAAGTGCCGGGACATGACTATCTCGACCTTTATACTATCTGATTGAGTTGTTTGTATGTTTTACGTAACTCTACGAGCATCAAGACGCCCACCGCCGCGGGAATCGGCACGCATAACAGGTAGTAACCCGTCTGTTGCGCCTGCATCGCGTGCGAACGAGACCACAACATATCGCTTTCCCACACCGTGCAGGCGCCGGTAACGTGCATGTCGATCACTGATTTTTTTGTAACCTGCCCTACTGGAGTCGAGTCACTCCTCCGCGATGAGTTGAGAAATCTGGGTGCTTTGAATTGCCGTGAAACCAGGGGGGGCGTCGCATTTCAGGGCGATCTGGAAACCGCTTACCGGATCTGCCTATGGTCTCGAACTGGCAGCCGTGTCTTAATGCCACTAAAAGCCTTCGAAGCGAATGACGCGGATGCGATCTATGCGGCGGGTCGCGTGATCGAATGGCCTGATCTGTTTGACGCATACCAAAAATTCAGTATTAACGTGGCCGGCCAAGCGCCTGGCATCTCAAACAGCCATTTCGCGGCACTGCGGCTTAAGGATGCCGTCGTTGATGCATTTCGAAAACGGGGATTGCCGAGACCAGCAATCGACACACAACGGCCGAATGTTCGGTTGCATCTCCACCTAAATCGCGGAATTACTCAGATAAGTCTGGACCTATCCGGCGAAAGTCTTCATCGGCGCGGCTATCGGATGAACAGCGTTGAGGCTCCTCTCAAAGAAAACCTTGCCTGCGCCATACTTGCCCGCTGTCATTGGGAAGCTCATTCACAGGGAACGTGGGAACCGGCAGGCGGTCGGTCGATAGACCGAATTCCGTTACCGGGCGTTCTTTATGACCCGATGTGTGGTTCCGGCACATTTCTCATCGAAGGTGCATGGATCGCGGCTGATATCGCTCCCGCAATTCTACGAAAGCGCTGGGGATTCGAGGGTTGGAAGGCCCACAGGCCAGACCTATGGCAAAAACTTGTGAGGGAAGCGCGCCAACGTCGCGACGTTGGGTTATCCCGGCTCAAGACAACTTTCCTCGGGATAGACCAAGACCCAAGAGCTATCGCCGTCGCACGAGAGAACGCGGTTCGAGCAGGTCTTTCCGAGCACATCCGTTTCGAGGTTGACGATGCCTTAGTTACGCAGCCACGAATACATGAAGACGTTGGCCTCATTATATGCAACCCACCGTATGGCGAACGTATGGCGACCGAAACCGAACTTATCAAGCTTTACTCCATGTTCGGCGCTACCCTGAAAGTACATTACAGTGGTTGGAGGCTAGGATTTTTTACTTCACGGCCGGACTTGGCAACACGCTTGGGGTTGCGTGCATTTAGGGTCCAGAGCTTCTACAACGGCGCGATCCCCTGCAAGCTCCTCCAGTTCGAGATTCCCGCTAACGGCGCCCATATACCCAATCAACTGGCTACGGATTTTCAAAATCGGCTGATTAAGAATAAACGCCATTTCGGGCGATGGGCACGGAAACACGGTGTTAGCTGCTACCGGGTTTATGATGAAGACCTACCCGACTACGCGGTCACAGTCGACTTATATCAGCTTGAGAATGGAGAGCTGCATGTGTGTGTTCAAGAACATCAAGCCCCCAAATCGGTTGACGCGGTGATGGCTGAAAAACGTTTGCGCAGGGCATTGACAACAATCCGCGAAGCGTTCGAGGTCGCGCCGACGCAAATTCACTACAAACTGAGAAAAAAACAAAAGGGAGCACAGCAATACCGCAAGCAGGGAGCGGCGGCACAACTCCATGTGATACGTGAACACGGGTGCCGTCTACAGTTAAACTTTCAGGACTATATCGATACTGGCCTCTTTCTAGACCACCGACCAATTCGCCGGCGCTTGCAGAACGAGTCCGCGGGCGCGAGAGTGCTAAACCTCTTCAGCTACACGGGCGCCGCGACGGTGCACGCGGCTATCGGCGGCGCCAAATCCACCGTTTCTGTGGATTTATCTAAGACGTATCTGGAATGGACACGCCAGAACCTTGAGCTGAACGGTCATTTGGCCGCTTACCGAACTCTACGACCTGGACCCCCGACACACCGCACGGTGGCACCCAGACACTGCCTGGTGCAGGCTGACTGCCGCACATGGCTACAGCAACAAAGCCGTCGCACCCCGCCGCCGCAATTCGACCTGATCTTTCTCGACCCCCCGACATTTTCCAATTCCAAGAAAACGCAGGGCGAACTGGACATCCAGCGGGACCACTCTGCCCTGCTGCAACTGGCGATGTCTCTTCTCGCGCCCAAAGGCGTACTCTATTTCTCAACAAACCGCAGAAACTTTAAACTAGACGATACAGCGCTATCGGCCTATCGAATCTCGGACATCACCAATGACACGTTGGACAACGATTTCAAGCGACTGAGGCTACCGCACCGCTGCTGGTCGTTGCGCCACTCGCTTCGTCAGTCATTTTCACAGACAAAAACTCTGACACTACCGCAGCGATCAAGGACAGCACGCAACATACACGCATCTGATCACGGACGCTCGGTGCATTCCACAAAATGACGCGGCAGAAATCACGGAATCCCGCGAAACCATAACATTGATCCGAGTAACCACCGCTCTGCTGTCCCTGAATTTCCACCAAATGCGCGCGCGAGTTAATGTTGCCGTCCTGTCGACGCAAAAATAACGCCGTCGAGATTACGAGCTAAGGCGAACTGAAATTAGGACAACGAAACAACAGCTCCTACCCTTCGTTCAGGCGGAATGAGTAAAACGCCGCCAAATGGCTGTGCGGCGACCAAGCAGCGCGCGCATACATATGACCACAAGACGAAGCGACGCCATTCACCGACGACTTCAGGCGAATTCTTTTGGCCGCGCGGATCCTTGACGCAGTCTTCGCATTTTTTAATCCAGCAATGCAGTGACATCTACGGTATGTCGATTCACTGGGAATAGAAGACTGCCACCAGCGAGCTCTAAAAAATAGTGGTATGTAATATATCAGATGTGATATATTACATCTGTAGGCCAGTGGTCTACATGGGCTTGGTTCCCTACTAGGAGAGTTGGTCATGAAGACACTCGTAAGCGCTTTGAGTGGATGGGACAAGACACTGTTAATAGGCTTGGTTCTTTTGGGATTTGTTCCAATCGCCGTCGCAGCGTCCCAGATTAATTTCGTTCTTCTGCTTTTTGTACCGGCGGTCATCCTGCTGGGCACAGGAATGCTTGCTACTTCGCGAAGTTAAAGTAAGGCCGGATCCGCTGGCGGTGCCTGGCAGCTGCCAGCGGAAGCCTTTTTTTTCTCGCTGGCTTCGCCCTGATGCAATCTAAGTTTGCAATAACTCAGCAGTAGATTGCTTTCACTTTGGTCTGCTAGTCGCTATTGCGGTCATCTAGGGGATCCAGGCTTGCAATTGGTGTCACTCCAGTTCTAGTGTTGAAAATAAAAAATCGCGCGATCGCGCGAAGTGCACTGGAGTTCATCAGTTCGTTGGCATGCGAACGGTCGCTACCTGGAAATAATGCAGGACAGGTACTGCGTGTAGGCGACGAACATTCCTCGCAATATTAACCGCCTGGCAGAGCAAGCCAGGCCTTCCCCCGGTTTCTCTGGCCATGCCTAACTGCTTAAAACCAAAGTGCCAATGACGCCGCTCGCTACACCCAAAACCGACGTCAGTATGATCGCGACAACCACGATGGCGCCATAGACTCCCTGCGGACGTAGAGCCTGCGGCAGAGCTCGCAAGGCAAGTGCGAGCAGTAGCCCGAGAACCAACGGCAAGAGGAGTGCATTCAGAACCTCCACGGCGATATTAAGGGCAACCAAATTGTTGGCGAGGCCGACCGTGACTGCACCAGCTACGACCGCCAATGTATACACCACATAGAACCACGGAGCCTGCCGTGGATTTTGGCTGAGAGAGCGGCGATAACCGGTAATCTCCCCGAGCCCCCATGCAGCCGCCAGTGACACCACAATCGCTGCTACCATCGCGGCCCCCAGTACACCCAGCGCAAATGCGACTTGGGCAAACTGGTCGCCGAGAACCGGGCTAAGCGCCCGGTAGATCTGCCCCACGGTGTCCAGCGCTGGCCCATTGGCTTGCGCACTACCCAAGGCTGCCGCGGACGCGATAATGATTGCCCCCATAACGATCTGGGTGACAACGGACCCAATAGCGGTATCCCAGCGAGCGACGCTAAGGTTGCGTCGGCTTAACCCCTTATCAATGACGGCAGACTGCTGGTAAAACACCATCCATGGCATGATTACCGCGCCAATGTTGGCCGCAACCAAATAAAGATAGTCGGGGTCAGCCAATGGAATTGACGTGAACTGTTTCAGAAGTACCTCTACCTGCGGATGCGCGCATATCGCAACCGCAACAAAGGAAATCTCAAACGCGCCCAAGAAGAGCGCAACACGTTCCACACGCGTGTAACTGCCCGTGTAGACGATGCCAAGCAACAGCACCGTTGCGAGCGCTAAGCTTACTGCAGGTGGTACCCCAAATAAATCCCCGATTCCCACGATCCCGGAAAACTCAGTGATCAACGCGCCCACGCAGGTGATTAAGAGCCCCCCCACAGAGATCCAAGCCCAGCGAACACCGAAGGTCTCGCGTATTAGTTCGCCGTGACCCTTTCCGGTGTGCACGCCCAAACGCACTGTAAGCTCCTGCACCATATAAAGCACCGGGATCAAGACGATCTGTAACCACAGTAACCGAAAACCCCAGTGTGCCCCACTCTGCGCTGCGGTAACTACGCTACCGACATCAGTGTCGGCCAGCATTACCACCAAGCCGGGCCCGACCACAGTCAGAACAGGCGACAGCCGCGCCCTCACGAAAGGCGCGATATTGCGCTGAAATTTCCCGCCGGTACCGTGGAACTCAGACTCACCAAGCTCTGACATGCCTCCAACCCCTCCTTTACCTCTATCCATCCGCTTGAGCCTCAGCTTACAAATAGTAATGAGTTTCATTTACATTAGTATATCGTAACAAGCCGCTACTAGCGCGTGCTTGAGTTACATCAACAGGAGGCCGGCGGTCGCGTCTCGACAGAGGACTCACATTTAACGGGATGCGGGACCGCCGACGCGGAAATTTCGGAACGAATTGGTGTAGTAAGAACCGATTGTTACGGGTTGATCACGAGTTACGGCAACTACCCAACTATCACTGCGAGATTGCGCTTGACATGACGAGTCTAATCGGCGCGTGCAGGTATCAACTTGATGTACTGTGAAACACATGCGCTCACCGATAGCTGTTAGATAGGGCCCGCCCCTTTTCCTTGGCCGGGACAAAATCGGCACAGCATCAACCGCCATAAAGCACACGCTATTCCGCGCCCTGCAAGCTGTGCCGCACCAACCAGTCTAGTAGTGCCTAGGAGACCCTTCAATCCCGTAGTTCGGCAATAAGGGATTCAGCCACATCTTCGTCGGCGAACCAATATTCTCTAATTAATGGCGCGATGTCAGTTTCGATAACATCGTGATACCAACTCAGAGTAGGGTTTACTCCATCTAAGTGGCAAAAATGGCTGTGCCCAATGCAAAAACCTGCACCGAGACGAGGGTCCCTTCTGATCTTGTCATTCAAGACACCAAAGCGGGAAACGATCCTTTCCACGAGCTCCGAAGTTGCACCGCGTTCTTGTAAGTTACTTGCAAAACGACTTGAGTCAAACTTCGGAGAAAGCTTAACAAATGCAAACCGACGACGGAGCGCATAATCCACCATGGCGAGCGAGCGATCGGCAGTGTTCGCGATGCCGATAAGAAACACGTTTTCTGGAACGCTAAATCGCTCGTCACTGTCGTCAGAATTGACAAGTGGTATCTGAAATTCTCTCCCTCTCTTATCACTCTCGATCAGGGTAATAAGTTCACCGAAAATCCTGCTTACGTCGCCTCGGTTGATCTCGTCGACGACGAACACATACGGCTGACTAAGATTCTTGCCGGCAAGCTTGCAGAAATTGTAGAAGATGCCATTTTTTAAATAGAACCCTCCAATGCCGTTGGATCGCCATCCCTTAACAAAATCTTCGTAGGTGTAGGATTGATGAAACTGAACCGTTTTATGGCGCGATGGATCCACTGCCCCTAGTGTTATCCACGCGATCCGGCGCGCGGCAAAAGTCTTGCCAACGCCTGGCGGCCCTTCGAGGATGATGTTCTTCTTGCGCTTCAAGCCATTTTGGATACTTTCGAGTTCGTGGCGCTCCAAGAACAACTCCTTCAGTGCGTCCTCTATGGTGTATACCGATACCGTAGGCGGGGGTGCAGCGGGCGACCGGAGAACTGTGGGTTCTAGCGGAAGCGGCCTTTCAGTAAGTTTTGGTTTTGGCATCGGCAAGCGAATAAGCTCCTCGTAAATTTCCTTGTCGATTAAGCAAATCGTGTGCTGTGCGTTGTAACCTGGGCGAGTCTGGATAAGAAGGCGCAGCGTCGACGGAACTTCTCGTGCCGGCGTGTATGGCACCCAAGTCTTGAAGGGTGCGGTAAATTTCGTGTCGCGACCGATGTCGCCGCTTATGGCGGTTGGCGGTTCGAGTTCACCATAGCCGATAACTCGTACACCATCGGGCGCCTTTCGATCGATGACGACCTGTGCGCCGTCGACCAGTTTTTTATAATTTGGAGTGTTACTGCTAAAGTAATATTTTCTGCCGATCTCATCATTCCGAAATAAGCTTCCATCTGCATGCAACAAAAGATACACGGGAGTTTGGGTGGAATTCGGCCTTGAGCCGTTCAGTAACCTGGAATTAATGAATTTATCGATTGAACCGCATTCGAGTCTGATCCGAGCGATTTTTTCGTCTGAAATCCGGGAAAAGCCCATGTATGCGTCGTTGAGATACGAGCTAAGCGCTTCGACCGAAACATTGATCTTTCGGGGCCTGGTTAGCAGATAGACAAACTGACGAGTCTGGCCATCCTCGTCCCTTCCCCACACTGCAGACGCAAAACCAGCGCTATCGAATGTATCAACGACCTGCGTGACAAAATGGTACGTACTGTCATAGACGCATAGAACCCAGTCGGCTCTTCTCATCGCAGCCCAGTTTCTTTCATTATTTGGTCCTGGGACGACGCCCCAAGCGAAGATTCCCCCAGACCTCGCGGCTATTCCCAGCTTCTCGCGCAAACCTGGGAAGACATTGGGAAAAACTCGACGAACATCAACCGTATTGATAATGGACTGCTCCAATGCAGCCCTAGCTTCCCGATTGCCCGCTGTGAACACAAATAGCTGATCTGCTGGCACGGATTTGCCTCCTACATATCAGATTTCGCTCATTCCCTTGCGCTTCCCTTCGCTAACTGGATATTTTTGTCGTTCCTTCTGGCCCTTATCTGGGCAGACTCCGCTAAGGGGATGTTCGACTTGTCCGTCAATCGAATGAATTCGTTCGGATATCGACCAACTCGTCCGACCTTCCGTAACATTTGTCCTGCTTCACGTTCGAGTTTTCGGTCTGCTTTCGCCGCTGAATATACTCATCGAGCTCGACGGGCTGCGACGCTGACGTCACTGAGAGATTCTTGGGCGGAATGCATGCGTCCCGCGCCGCATCGGAGCGGCGCGACGTGGCTCGCGCCGAAAGCCAAGAAATTACTCATCATCACGATAACATTCAGTTTGAAATAAGATAATGAATATTTCATAAATGAGGCTTACTACGATAGGTAAAAGTTACAACGAAACGCCATCCAAACAGCCCTTCTCCTGCCTGCCGTACGGTTTTGCGATCTGCAAGCAACAGTACCGTCTCACGGCACCGTCACCACTGAGAATTTCCGCCGCCATTGCCCCGACTTAGGCGTCGGCCTGACCGAAACTCGAATCCGGATTTGTGGCTATTCCCCCTTGTACCACCTGAGCTGTTCGGTGCTGCATTTCCCATTCGAATGCAGGGAGATTGTTCAATGCCTGCCTGAGGCCTTCATTCCATGCGTCCTGAATAGCACGGTAGAAGGGGTCGGTTTCATGGAGCACAATCCTGCGCCCACTACTAAACGAGTCGGTCCAGTACAACAGTAGCTCTACCGGCGCCCCCACGGTCAGATTGCTTCGTATTGTTGAATTGATCGAAACGAAAGCGCAGCGAGCAGCGAGTTCCACCGGCGTATCCGGCCGTATGACCCGATCCAGAATGGGTTTTCCATACTTGGTTTCGCCGATCTGAAGGAAAGGGTGCTTGGGGGGCTCGTGAATATAGTTTCCCTGAGGATAGATAAGAAAGATGGCCGGCGGACCCCCACTAATCTGCCCGCCGAATATGAAGGTCGCTTCGAAATTGCTGTCGGTCGGGTCGAGCTGCGCTTGAGAGCGCTGGATTTCCGCAGATAACCGACCCACGTAGCCCGCGGCGCTGTCTATATCGGGCGCCGTAAACAAACTGAAGTGTCCGGCCATTTGGCAATCCGCGTGTAAGCGCTTGACCACCGCTTGTGTGGTAGCAAGATTACCAGCAGAGAGCAGGGTGAACATACGTTCGCCCGGACAGCCAAACGTATGCATCTTCGAATAAGCACCGACGTCGTCCAATCCCGCATTCGTTCGCGAGTCGGAGGCGAACACCAATCCGTCGGTCAGCTTTATCGCAAGGCAGTAAGTCATTGCCGCCCTATAAGGTCATTGGTTTCATTCATCGCGACATCAAGGATCCTTCCTGACAACACATCTCCAGGAGAGCCTTCACAATCTTCCCGCACGGAGTACGGCCAGACTGAAGATGCTAATCAGTTTTACATCGAGCTTGGTCAACATAGGCACAGACCGCTGCCCCACTAAGAAATACGTTTCATTTTATTGGCCCAAGTATTGCACTATGAAATTAATACGTCCAAGAGAGCAGAATCATGAGGCTCACTTTCCAGCCAAACCGCACAACAGAAATCTACGATGAGCTAATCGATGTAACGGGGGCACCTCGACCACTTGCCCAGCGGGTCTACGACTACTTTTCTGAGCTGCCTCCACGCGAGTTGTCTGTGAGAACTGCTGCGGTCGACGCGGCGATCATGACTGCAGGCATTACTTTTACGGTATATACAGAATCTGGCAACATCGATCGCGCTTGGCCCTTCGACGTAATACCGCGACTTATCGACCAACACGAATGGGATCGGGTCAAACTAGGTTTAAAACAACGGATCACCGCACTGAATTTATTCATAACCGATCTCTACAACGAACAGAAAATCGTCCGGGACGGAATTTTTCCGGCCGAAGTATTGCTCGAATCCAAGAACTTCCGGACATCCTGCATCGGCATCTTGCCCCGTTTTGGGGTTTGGGCGCATATCTGTGGCACTGATTTGGTGCGTCACTCCGATGGCCAGTTCTGCGTTCTCGAGGATAATCTTCGGGTGCCTTCAGGTGTTTCCTATATGCTGGAAAATCGCCAACTTATGAAGCGACTCTTTCCAGAACTGTTTAGTCGATATCACATCCAGCCTGTGGACGATTACACCGTTCAGCTCCACGATACACTGTGCGCCCTGTCTCCCAGGCCAAGTGATCGACCCGTGATCGCTGTGCTCACACCGGGCATATTCAACTCGGCCTACTTCGAACACAGCTACCTAGCCCAGCAAATTGGCGCAGAGCTGGTCGAAGGGGCGGATCTGGTTGTTATGGAAAACGATTGTGTTTTCATGAAAACGATTCGTGGACTGGAACGAGTCGATGTTATATATCGTCGTATTGACGACGATTTTCTCGACCCCGAAGTGTTCCGTCCTGACTCGATGCTGGGGGTGCCTGGCCTGATGCGCGCTTGGAAGAAGGGCAATGTAGGATTGGTTAATGCGCCAGGCACCGGGGTCGCGGATGACAAAGTGGTCTATGCTTTCGTACCGAAGATCATCAAATATTACCTCGATGAAGATCCCCTGCTTGCTAATGTGCCCAGTTATCTGTGCATGTACGAAAAAGAACGTGAATACGTACTGTCCAACCTCGATAAGCTGGTTGTAAAGCCGGCGAACGAATCGGGCGGCTACGGCATGCTGATGGGTCCGATGGCATCAGAAGTCGAACGAGAGCAGTTCGCACGCCTTATTCGTCACAATCCCCGAAACTACATGGCTCAGCCAGTGCTTTCACTGTCGACGGCACCAACCCTGTGTGGAGATACCATAGCCCCGCGGCATATCGACCTTCGTCCTTTTGTGCTTCAGTCTGATCGCGTATATGGACTTCCCCCGCGCCGCTAGACGATTCCAGCCTATGATTGGACTTCCCCCGCGCCGCTAGACGATTCCAGCCTATGATTTACGCATAGGAGGAAGACCATGAGCAGCAGCACCCAACGATACGCCCCCGAGTTCAAGGAAGAGGCCGTCAGGCAGATTATTGATCGGGGATATTCCGTGGCCGATGTGTCTGAGCGCCTCGGCGTTTCAGCACACAGCCTGTACAAGTGGGTCAAAGCAGTGAAGCCAGACAAAACGGATCAGCACGCGGCCGAGCTGGTGACGGCCAAGAGCGAAGTATTGCGTTTACGCGCCCAATTGCGGCGTACGGAAGAGGAGCGCGACATTCTAAAAAAGGCCGCTCGGTACTTTGCAAGGGAGCCCGAGTAAAGTACCGCTTCATCAATGATCATCGCCATCAGTACCGTATCATGACGATGTGCCGGGTCTTGCAGGTGGCCCGTGCCGGATTCTGTCAGTGGCTGCACAGGCCGTTGTCTGACCGGGACATCAACAACCAACGGCTGCTGGGCCTGATCCGGGATTCCTATACGGCAAGCGGGGGCGTTTATGGGTCGCCTCGCGTCTACGCTGACCTTCGAGAGGCCGGTGAAGGCTGCGGCAAGCATCGTGTGGCCCGTCTCATGCGCATCCACAAAATAAAAGCATTGCGTGGCTATAAAGCCCCGCGTGCGATTGCAGGTCGGCCTTCGATCCTCGCACCCAATACCCTTCAGCGAGAGTTTACGGTCGATGTACCCGACAAGGCATGGGCGGCCGACTTCGTGCGCCACGAGGCGCCATTGAAACGTGCGAAGGTGCAATGCCTTCGCCCTCTGGCTGTCGCAGCGGCCGGAGAGAAGCTGAGGGCAGCCTGCGCCCGGAGATGCGGGCGCGGGCGGACAGCAGC
>OFHJ01000341.1_pt1 | contig 19003 bp, 13 predicted proteins | sample 1522001 | NCBI WGS metagenome assembly OFHJ01 (sample SAMEA2464838, study PRJEB22497) | soil metagenome | biome: Grassland; feature: Farmland; material: Clay | place: Australia | collected 2013-02-01 | depth 1.2 m | reverse complement strand
TCAACGAGGCTCGGCTGCGCACGCTGTTCGACAGCACGCCGGACGCGCTGTGGATGAAGGAGACCGACGGCACCTACATCGAGTGCAACGCCCAGGCCTGCGCTTTGCTCGGCGTCGCTCGCCAGGAGATCATCGGGCGTAAGGACGCCGAGCTGCTGCGCGACTCGCACCTGGCCCGTCTCATCGATGAGGTCAGCGCGAGCGTGAAGCGGACCGGCCGCCTACAATGCAGCGAAGACAGTACCATCACGCCCGCAGGCTCACACCGCGAGCTTGAGCTCACCAAGGTTCCCATTCGCGCCGCAAACGGCGAACTCGCAGGCATGCTCGGTATCGCCAGAGACATCACCGAGCGCAAACGCATCGAGAACGAGTTGAGAATCGCGGCCGTCGCCTTCGAAAGCCAAGACGGGATCCTGGTCACCGACGAGACGCTCGCGATTCAACGCATCAATTTCGCGCTCAGCAGCATCACGGGGTATTCCGCCGAACAGGTCATTGGGCAACCACTGCAGCTGTTGCACTCCGAGGCCCAGGAGCCGGCCTTCTACGCGAGCATGTGGGACACGATCGCCCGCGAGGACTTCTGGAGCGGTGATCTGTGGAGCAAGAAGAACAACGGCGAGTTGTTCCTCGGGCACTTGACCATCTCGGCGGTCCGCGACCCGGAGGGCATCATCCGGCATTACGTCGCGACGCTGCACGATCGAACCGAGGAAATCCTGGCGCGCAACCAAATCCAGCAGCTGACGCACTTCGACCCGCTGACCGAGCTGCCGAATCGAGGCCGATTCGAAGAGCGACTCGCCGAGGCGCTCGAGGCGAGCAGACCACCGCAGCGCGCATGCGGTGTGGTGATGCTGATCGGACTGGACGACTTTGCCGTCATCAACAGTGTCCATGGGCACAAGGTCGGCGACCAGGTGCTGCAGCAGGCCGCCCAGCGGCTGCAGCGCCTGGCCACCCAGTGGGACATGCTGGCGCGCTTTACCGGCGACGAATTCGCAGTCCTCACCTACAGCGCCGAAGGTGACGCGGCGACGGTGGTTCGAGGCGCCGCCAGCCTGGCCAACGCCCTACGCGATGCACTGCAGGCGCCCTACACGCTCGAAAACGCCGCACCCGTGCGGTGCACGAGCAGTATCGGCGTCACTTTGTTGACCGAGCATCGACGCCCGATCGATACGGTACTGGCCGAGGCCGAACTCGCGCTGCTGCAGGCGAAGTCCTCGGGCAAGAATACCGTGTGCCTTTTCGAGGCGGAAATGCAGCAGGCGTTGAATACTCGCAACGCACTGATCACCGACATGCGCGAGGGCATCGCACGAGAGGAATTCACCCTGTTCTACCAGGCGCAGGTCAAACGCAACGGGATCCCCATCGGCGCCGAAGCCCTGCTGCGCTGGAATCATCCGCGTCGCGGCATGGTCTCGCCCTGCGAGTTCATTCCGATCGCCGAGCAGACCGGATTGATCACACCGATCGGCCAGTGGGTCCTCGAGGCGGCGTGCCGGCAGCTCGCCGCGTGGAGCCAGCGCCCCGAGACGCGCAACCTCACCATTTCCGTCAACGTCAGCCCACGGCAATTCAAGGATGCCGACTTCGTCGAAGTCGTCGAGCGCGTCCTGGCGCACTCCGGGGCGCGGGCGAACCGCCTGAAGCTCGAGATCACCGAGAGCCTGGTCATGGAAGACATCGATGCGGCCGTGGCGAAGTTGCGCGCCCTGAAGCGCAGGGGCGTGCGCATTTCACTCGATGACTTTGGTACCGGCAGTTCGAGCCTTTCGTACCTGACGCAGCTGCCGCTCGACCAGTTGAAAATCGACAAGCTCTTCGTTCGAGACCTGCCGCACGCCAAGAACACGGCCCTGGTGGCACAGACCATCATCGGCATGGCGCGCGGCATGGGCATGGAAGTGGTGGCCGAGGGCGTCGAGACACAGGCGCAGTACCACTTCCTCACCGCGCACGGCTGCCAGGTTTTCCAGGGCTACCTGTTCGCCAGACCGGTGCCCTGCATGGACTTCGAAAGCACCCTGTCGGTGGCCAAGCTGGTCACCCGCAGGTACGCACCGGGCAGCTCGCCCGCCGAACCCCCGCAGGAGCTCATCGAGGCCGCGTGCATCCCGTTCGGCAGCGCGCGCCACTGAGGTTCGCGCGTGCGCGCAGCTCCGCCTTGGACCGGGGCATTCACGAGGGAACCGTGACTCAGGTGAGCCGCCCCGCCTCCGGGTGACGCGGCGCGCTGGGGACACGGGGGGAGAAATTCCGCGCCGTACCGGCCGGGCCTGTCCGAGGAAACTCCCGGGCTGCAGCGTGGTCAAAACGGCTGCCCGGCTCACCGCGAGCCGGTGAACTCAAGGAGGTGTCTATGCGTAAGAGAGTCCTTGCCGTGGCGCTCGCCGGCCTCGCTCTGCCGGCGCTGGCACTTGCCGCGCAACCGATATTCATCCGCGTCGGTACGCGCACCGTCCCGATGCACGAGGTCGTGCGCGTGGTGCGGACCACCGCGGGGCCGGTTCGGGTGCACACCTGGAGCTGGCGCGGACCGAATGGGGCGGCCATGGTCCAGGTGTCCGAAAGTCGCAGCACCGCAGCGCCCCTGCCCACCTGGGCCATGGCGCAACTGAACGCGCTGCGGGCGCAGGTGCAGCAGATGCGGCTCATCGAAGCGGCGCTCAGCGGACCGATGATGGCCGCACCGCCGATGCCGGTGATGTTCGGTGAGCCGATGCTGCTGGCGCTGCCGGGCCGCGCCCCGATCGAAGTGCGCTTCGTGCGGCCGGCCATCCCGCTGCGCCCGGTCCCGCAGCTGCAGCGGGTCATCGTCGTGCTGCCCCAGATGCCCCTGCCGCACCCCGCGGCACCGGCCGCACGACATCGCGGTCATCTCGTGTAATTCGCATGGCCAGAACCCTCGCGGGTCCGGGACGCATCGCGCCGCGCCCCGGACCCGCGGGTGAGTCGGCACCACTGTTGCCGCGGACCGAAAACGGCCCGGCCCACGCTCAGGTACCGCCGGAGATGCGATTGCAGGGGTCCTCGGCTAGCATGCCGGGTATGGCATCCGAGGCTGAGGCCGCCCCCATGAGATTCGTCGTACTGCTGAAGAACGTCGCCCTCGGCGCTTCCGCGGGCGTTGCAGTACTCACCGCGCTGCCGGTGTTCGGCGCGGTGGGCACGCTGACCACCGCAGGGGCCGTCGTCGGTTCACTGCTCGGCGGGATGGCCGGCGCGTTCGATACCGTGCGCACCCCGCGCCGCTAGGCGCAACCGCACCCTGGAGTGAAGCAGACCTCAGACGCCAGCAATACCGTGCATCGCACGCAGACGGTGGTGCTGCGCGGCGAGACTGAGGAACGCAACGCCGGAGCGCAAGCGAGCCGCCGCATCGGGACGCGGCACGCGACGCAATGCCTCCTCAACCCTGCGCGGCGTGCCCAGATCGCTCCAGCCGCACTTGGGCACCGCGACCACGCGAAACGCGTCTTCCTGACCTGCAACGATCTCGCGCGAGAAATCCACCACCGGGAGTCGCTCATAGAGCGCATTCACGGCGCCCGCACTGGCATCGGCGTGATCTTCAGCGATGGCCCTCTGCAGGTCGGTGACCACCCCGCCGATGCGCGCGCGGAACAGCTCGAGCAGTGCCTGGGCGCTGGCCGCCACGATGAACGCATTCCACAGGGCCCCGGCGCCGATCAGCTCGCGCGTCTGCGCGAGCGGCGGCTTCTCGACGAAACGGCTCACCCGTCGCGTCCCGTGCCCGTCCTTCTCGCCGGGCACGATATAGCCGAGCTCCGGATCCGCCTCCTCCGGCTCGATGCCCATCAGCAGCGTCTCGCGCGGGCGCCACACGAGCTGCTCCAGCGCGCCTTCGAGCGCCCCGGCGAGCACCGGCTCCTGTTGAACGAGGTGATCGGAGGGCAGTAAAACCAGGCGCGCCCGGGGATCACGCGCCAGGATGTGCAGCAGGGGCAGGAGGATTCCAACAGCGGTCCCGCGGTTGCGCGGCTGTACGACCACGTTCTCGCACGGCAGCGACGCGAGCGCTCCCTGCCACCAACGACGGTGTTCGGCGGCAACGACCGCGCAGGTGAACGCGGCAGCGGTCAGCGACTGGGCACGACGCAACGCCTCGTGCAGCAGCGGCGGCCCGTCGAACAGCGAGCAGAACTGCTTCGGAACGGCCGTACCCGAGGGAGCGGTGGTCAGCGACCTGAGGCGAGCGCCTTCGCCCGCCGCCAGCACAAGCGCCCACACATTGTTTTCTGCCGCCATGACGCCCGCTCCTAGTGGTTTGACCGTCGGGGCATATGCCTCGGCACACGACCCGAAGATTTTACGATCTTCCCTTATGTTGAGTCACGCGGACATCGTGGGTTCCCACAAAAAAAATGGATCGCACTCGGCGTGCAGCGTGCCGGCGCTGCGCAAACGCAATGAAACGCGGTGTCATGGCAAGCGTCCGCTTTCCCGGACACTGTCGAAGACATCAGTTCGCGCGTCCGGGTCGAGGTGGGGCGCCCGGCGTAGGCGCCGCCGCGGCGCTTGCGCGCCGCTGCGTGGCAGCGCTGACAGCCTCACCCGAGGCGTGTTCCATACGCACCGTTACCTTGACCGCCGCGAGTCTCTGATAGAGCCGTCGCTCTCGGTACAGCGGCACCCACCCGTACAAGAGTGTCTCGACCGGACGCCACAGCGCCAACCACGCGAGAATGATCAGACCCTCATCGAGCAGGCGCGACAGACCGTGCGGCGCGACCAGCGCCAGGATGCTCCGCGCGCTCATGCTCAATACGAAAATCGTCAGTCCCCCGAGCAGCGCCAGCTGGCCGAGTCGCAGCTGTTCGTGCAGTCTCAGCCCGGTCGAGTGCGCCATGCGCGTGTAGTAGTGCTCGACGGCCGGTTGCAGATCACCGGCCAGGTCCTCGCCCTCGCTGGCGTGCACGTGCAGGTGCCACACCGCGACGGCCCGGTCTTCACGGAACTCCTCCTCGATGAACTCCGCGGCCTGTACGTCCAGGTCGCGATCCCAGAACGGCGAGGCGTCCAGCGAGTTGAACAACTGCCCGAGGTTACGCACGCGGATGTTAACGGTCGCAGCGCTGCTGGCACTGGCCGCGGGACGGTGCGTACTGGCTGTCAGCTTGGCGGGCATCTCTCTGATCTGCTGCACGGCGCGAGGGGACGCCGTGACAACCCTCCCGCGACCTACGCGGTAGCGGAATGCGCACTAGTACGGATGGCTGCCCGGACCCGGGCTTCCTAGGCTCGGGGCGATTGAGCCGGGCAGCGGCGCGGTGCCGCTGCGGGAGAGAAGGAACATGACCGCCAAGCAAGTGCTGTTCCGTTCCGCAGCGCGGGAGAAGATCCTCCGCGGCACCACACAACTCGCCGATGCGATACGCATCACGCTCGGGCCGAAGTCCAAGTCGGTCCTGATCCAGAAACGCTGGGGGATGCCGATCGTGTGCAACGACGGGGTGACCATCGCGAAGGAGATGGAGCTCGAAGACCCGGAGGAGAACCTCGGCGCGCAGATGCTGCGCCAGGCCGCGGAGAGGACCGGTGAGCGGGTCGGTGACGGCACCAGCACCGCGACACTGCTCGCACAGGCCATTTACGCCGATGGCGTGCGCAACGTGGCCGCCGGAGCAAGTGCCGTGGACCTCAAGCGTGGCCTGGATCGGGCGCTCGCCGCGGCGGTCGGTGCACTCAAGGCCATGGCCAAGCCAGTCGAGACGCGCCGCGAGCGGGTGCAGGTGGCCACCATCTCGGCACACAACGACCCGGTCATCGGCGAGCTGGTCGCCGATGCGATGGAGAAAGTCGGCGGCGACGGGGTCATCACCGTGGAGGAGTCCAAGACCACGGAAACGGCCCTCGAGGTCCTCGAGGGCATGCAGTTCGACCGCGGCTACCTCTCGCCCTACTTCATCACCGATCCCCCGAACATGGAAGCGGTGCTCGAGGATGCCTACATACTGATGTGCGACCGCAAGCTCGCCGTGCTGAAGGACCTGCTCGCGCTGCTCGAGCAGCTCGCCAAGGTGTCGCGGCCCGTCCTGGTGATCGCCGAGGACATCGAGGGCGAAGCGCTGGCGACGTTGATCGTCAACCAGGTCCGCGGCGTACTGAAGAGCTGCGCGGTCAGGGCCCCCGGGTTCGGTGAGCGACGCAAGGCGTTGCTCGAGGACATTGCCACGCTCACCGGTGGGACGGTGTTGGCCGAGGAGCTCGGGTCGAAGCTCGAGGACGCCACGCTCGAGCAGCTCGGGCGCGCGCGGCGCATCGTCGTCGACAAGGACAGCACGACATTGATCGGCGGAGCCGGTGAGAAGTCGCGCATCGAGGCGCGCATCCGCATGCTGCACAAGGAAATTGACGATGCCACGAGCGACTATGATCGCGACAAGCTCAAGGAACGTCTCGCCAAGCTCGCCGGCGGCGTGGCGCTCATCAAGGTCGGTGCGCCGTCGGAGTCGGAGATGAAGGCGCGCAAGGAGGCGCTCGACGATGCGATCAGCTCCACCAAGGCGGCGGTCGCCGAGGGCATCGTGCCCGGCGGCGGGCTGGCACTGCTCAGAGCGAGCAGCGCGGTACTCGCGGTGCAGAACGAGTGCGCCGGGGATGAGCGGACCGGCGCACAGATCCTGCGCCGTGCGCTCGAAGCGCCGACCCGGCAGATCGCCGAGAACTCCGCTGCCGACGGCGGGGTGGTGGTCGACCGAATGCTCAACGGCAGCGGCAACACCGGCTTCGATGCCGCCGCCAATCGCTTCGTCGACCTGCTTGAAGCCGGCATCGTCGACCCGGTCAAGGTGGTGCGCACCGCGCTCGAGAACGCCGTCTCGGTGGCAAGCGTGCTGCTGCTGACCGAGGCGACGCTGACCGAGCGCCCGGAGAAGCCGAGCGAGACGCAGCCTGCCGCCGAGCCCCTGTGAGCCGAGGATGCACGCTGTTGCCGTTGGACGGTGCGCGCGCGGATAATCGACACGCAAGCCCCGATACGGAGAAATGCTCTTGCCCCGCCGCGACGTGAGTTTCCTGTTCGATCTCGACGGCACGCTGGTCGACAGCGTTTACCAACACGTCCTCGCTTGGCAGCAGGCGCTGCACGCCACCGGAATCGAACTGTCCGTGTGGCGCATCCATCGCCGCATCGGTATGAGCGGTGGACTGTTTACCGAGATGCTGCTGCGCGAAGTCTCGGCGCAAATCACCCCCGAACTGCTCGAGACGTTGCAGCGGCAGCATGCAGATGCGTACGCGCGGCTCGTGCCCTGGGTGCGTCCGCTGCCCGGCGCAACCGAGCTGCTGGCTTACCTCACCGAGGCGCATCTTCCCTGGGCCGTCGCGACCAGCGGCCGGATGATTTCCGCGCAGCACAACCTGCGGGCCCTCGGCATCGATCCATCACGCGCCACAGTGGTGACCCGCGACGACGTCGCGCATGCCAAGCCCGACCCGGACCTGTTCCTCGCCGCCGCCGATCGGCTCGGCGCGGACATCCACTCCGCGGTGATCGTCGGCGACAGCATCTGGGACATGCTCGCGGCGCGCCGTGCCCACGGGCTCGGGGTCGGGTTGCTCTCGGGCGGCTACGGGCAGGATGAGCTGGAGCGCTCCGGCGCAATCCGCGTCTACGAGGACCCGGCCGATATGCTGCGCCACATCGACGAGGTCGGCGGGCGACCCTGAACCGGGCCGAGGCCCGCTCGATGCGTGCGGCGCAGCAGCCGGGCTGCGCGCAATGGGTGTGCACGGAGCAGGCCAGCCGGTTGGCAAACAGCCTCGCGATCAGCCCCTCGAGCCCCGTACCCGCGCCGCGCCGACTCCACGGAACCGGACGCGGCGCGGGGCGGTCAGGTGCGCTGCACGTAGTCGACCTCGGTCATCATGCCATCCATCAGGTGCACGAGATTGTGGCAGTGCAGCACCCAGCGTCCCGGGGGGGAGTTCGCCAGGAATCGCCAGGTCGCCGTGCTGCCGGCCGGCACCAGCGTCGTGTCCTTCGGCAGAGGATACTTCAGGCGCTGGCCGGACACTTCCACCAGTTCGAAGACGTGCCCATGCAGGTGCATCGGGTGATCCATGTCGGTGGGATTCTTGAAGTGAATCTGCACGTAATCGTCGCGGCGCACGTCAATCTTCGGCGTATGCGGCCAGATCTTGCCGTCGATCGTCCAGTGAGGATCGCCGGGCTTGCCGCCGCCGAGCAACAGCGTCTTGCGCACGTTGGCCGGTCCGAACGGATCGTGCACACCGCTCGGCATGGGTTCGCCCTGCCCGGCCAGCAGGTACGTGAACAGTTGTGCGCCCGCCAGCGACGGCGGTGGCACTTCCGGGGGATGGTTCGCCGCATCCGCGGTACGAATCAGCACCGCCTGGCGATGGTCGTGCACCTCGCCCATGAGGCTCTCGAGCAGCCAGGCGCCGGGCCGCGTCACTTCGAACCACGCGTCGTAGCGTTCGGCAACCCCGATGCGCAATGCATCGACCGTGACGGCGCGCGGCAGTAAGTTACCGTCGCTGTGCGTGACTCGCAGCTTGTGTCCGGCGAGGCGCACGTAGTGGGTCAGCGTGGGGCTGGCGTTGAGAATGCGCAGCCGGACCGTCTGGCCGACCTTGACGATGATCGGGCGGGTATGCGGATAAGCCGCCCCGCTGACGCAGTGGGAGAGATATTTCACCTCATCGCTCATCGGCATCGGCTTCATGCGCTTGGCCATGCCGCGCATGGCCGGCATCGCGTGCATGCCGTTCATGTTCAGCCCGGGCGGCACGTTCATCAGCGCGTCGCTCTTGCCGTCGATTGCAGCCCACAGGCTGTGCATGTCCGGAATATCGTGCAGTACCAGCACGACTTCGACGTCCGCCCGCGGCTCGCGCGGATCCTCCACGATGAACGCACCGAACAAACCGCGTGCGTCCTGATCGCCCACGTGGGAGTGATACCAGCGGAAGCCCGGCGGATCGGGCTTGTAGGTGTAGATGAACTCCCCACCGTTGGGCACGGGCGGCTGGGTGACATACGGCACGCCGTCCATGTCGTTCGGCAGGATCATGCCGTGCCAGTGGATCGTGCTCGGACCACCGCTGTGGTTGAGGAAGCGGGCCCGGAACGTCTGCCCGTAGCGCACCCTCAGCAGCGGTCCGGGAACGCGGCCGTTGAACGCGAGTCCGTTGAAATTGGCGCCCGTGATATGGGGATAACGGTACGGGCGCGCCTCCAGGGTCACCTCGACGAGGTCGCTATCGGCGGCCCGCGCGCTCATCGGCGGCAGCACCATCCAGCTCATGGCGGCCGCACCGAACGTCAGGGAAGTCTGCAGAAAATCACGGCGTCGCATCATTATTTTCTTCTCCTTAGGTTGAGCGCCCCCCGGAGGGCTGTCTGGCCGGCCCGCGGTCGCGATGTTCGCGGTGACGGACGGGCAAACGGTCGACCCTCCGATACGCCGGCGCACATTCGTGGACGCCACGCAGCGGGATTGGTTCCCCAAAACCAGAGGGGGTTGCGATCCAGAGAGTACCGCAGTGACGGGCGCAGCGGGACGATTCCACCCCGCTGCGCTCAATCGTGCCGCACGGATTTCCGGGAGAAATTCCCCGCCGACGCGACGCGCAGCGGGGACGGCCGCTCAGGGCGCGGCCGGTTCCGATGCCCTGGCGCCCTCGCGCCGCGCTGGATGCCACAACTCCTGGATCGACTCCAACGTGCGCCCCTTGGTCTCGGGCACGAAGCGCACCACGAACAGTGCGGCCAGAATCGCCCCTGCGCTGTAGAGCCAGTAGGCGAAGCCGTGGTTGAAGTGCCGATTCAGGTAGGCACTGCCGTCGAGCATCGGGAAGGTGAGCGAGACGATGAAGTTCATGATCCACTGCGCACCGATGGCAATCGACATCGCCTTGCCGCGAATCGAGTTCGGGTAGATCTCCGCGAGCATCACCCACACCACCGGCCCCCAGGAGAACGAGAAGCCCATGATGTACAGCACGACTGCCGCGATGGCGAGGTAGGACGCACCGCTCGGGTGCCCGGCCGCAGCTTGGCCGCCGGCGCTCACCAAGTGCAGATCGAACAGGAATCCAATGACGATCATCGCGACGGCCATGACGAACGCGCCGGCGACCAGCAGCGGTTTGCGGCCGAGCTTGTCGACCGTGAAGGTCGCCGCAAGCGTAAAGGCCGTCATGGTGACACCGACGAACGTCGCGGACTCCCAGTACGCCTGGTTGGTCGAAGCGCCCATGTTCTCGAACATGTGCGGCGCGTAGTACAGCACCGCATTGATGCCGACCAGCTGCTGGAATGCCGACAGCAGCACCCCGACCACGAGGACCAGCGCGCCGAAGGACAGCAGCGGGCGGGTGTGCTCCACGAGCGTCGCTTTGATCTCGCGCAGGGTCGAGTGCGCGCTGTCGGCTCCAACCAGCCGCTTCAACAGCGCCAGCGCCTCCTCGTCACGGTCCTTCAGCACCAGGAAGCGCGGCGTTTCCGGCACCAGCAGCATGAACACGATCAGCAGCGCCGCGGGCACCGCGGCCGAGGCGAGCATGTGCCGCCACGCGGTGTTCATCAGGTACGCACGGCTGTGCCCGGACTGGATCAGCCAGTTGACGAAATAGACCAGGTTGATACCGACGACGATGGCGATCTGCTGAAAGGTCACCAGCATGCCGCGCGTCTCGGGCGGGGCCACCTCGGCGATGTACATCGGGGCGAGCATGGACGCCATGCCGATCGCCGTACCGCCCATGACGCGGTAGAACAGGAACGCCGGCAGGGCGTGGTAGCCGACCGCCCCGAACAGGCTCCAGAAGAATTCCGGGTAACCGGCACCGAGCGAAGAGAGGAAAAACAGGACTCCGGCAATGAGCAACCCGGCCCTGCGGCCGATGCGCGTGGAGACCGGCCCGGCGATGGCCGCGCCGAGCACGCAGCCGAGCAACGCGATGGAGATCGCCAGTCCCGAGAGGAAGTTCGCATCGGCCGTGCCGAGGTGCCGCGGCGTGACGAAGTTGTGCGTGATGGCGCTGGTGACGCCCGAGATCACCGCCGTGTCGTAGCCGAACAGCAGTCCGCCCAAGGTCGCCGCAGCCGTCAACGCCACCACGAGCCCGGTATTGCCTTTGCTCATCGGATCCCCCTCGTTTTGGTATCGCTACCATGTCCCCGGGGGTCGGTGTTGTCAAGCGTCCGCGGGCCTCACTCGGCGCTCTTCGGACGGGCCGCGGATTCGCGCGTGATCAGTTCGTGGGCCACTTGGCGGTGCACCGGCTCGGCCGCCGCGCCGCGCCGTCCGCCGCGCACCGCGGCGACCAACATGTCGACCGCTTCACCGGCCATCTGCGCGATCGGCTGGTGGATGGTGGTCAGGCCAGGCCAGATGTTCGCCGCGATGAGGCTGTCATCGAATCCCACCACCGTCAGGTCGTTCGGTACCTCCAGGCCGCGGCGGTGCGCCTCGGCCATCACGGCGGCGGCCATGTCGTCGTTGCTGGCGAATATGGCGGTCGGCAACGGTTCGACCGCGAGCAGCTTGCGTGCCGCGTCGAGACCGGAGCGGAACGTGAAGAACCCCTGCTCGACACGTGGCACGGGCAGGTGTCCGTGTTCCTCCACCGCCGCGGTGAAGCCACGCCAGCGCTCCTCGCTCGCCGTCTGGTTGGGATGGCCCTTGATGAATCCCAGCCGGGTGTGTCCCAGGGCCAGCAGGTAGCGGGTCATCTCGCGGGCCGCGGCGAAATCATCGATGCTGACGCACATCGCATCGGCCGGCGGTCGGCCGGCCGCTACGGCGACGATGCGCATGCGGGCCGCCTGGAGTTCTGCGCGAATGACCGCCGATTCGCACAGCGGCGGCGGCAGGACCACGCCGACCACGCCACCGGCGACCAGGCGGCGCACTGCGCGGCGAGAGGCTGCGGGAGTCATCTCGCACTTCTCCAGGACCAGCTGCACGCCATGGCGCGTGGCCGCATCGAGCGCCCCGACCAGGAACTCGCTGAGATAGGAGGCACTCGGGTTACCGTAGAGCAGGCCCAAGCGCTCACCGCGGGCGCTGGCGAGGTTGCGCGCGGCCAGGTTCGGCGAGTACCCGAGCTGACGCACGGCCTGCATGACCGTTTGGCGCGTCGCGTCGCTCACGTACTGCCCGCCGTTGACCACCCGGGAGACAGTCATCGGCGAGACGCCGGCGTAGCGCGCCACGTCTTTGATGGTCACGCTGCGGCGAGCACCGCTTCGGGATTTACGCGCCGGTTTGTTCATCGGTCCTCTGCGTTCTCTCGGGTGGCAGACGTTTGCGGCCAACGCATGGGGTGCGGCACTTTAGCACAGGCTCAACAGAGCCGAGCGTCGCCCGGGCCGGCCCGCCCGGCATTCACCGGCCTCCCCTGCGCCCGGGCTCTCCCGGTCCGGCGCGCACCCTCGCCATGATAGCGGAACCAGCCCCCGGCGGCCCGCCGCGGCGATGCTCGACCCGGCCCCGCGGGCGCGGGCGCCGGTCGGACATCTTGAAGGCGCAGGCCGCATTCTCTACGCTCCCGGAGCGCTACCGCCGCCGCCCCCGATGTGCCCCGTGCCCAGCCCCACTCCTGCCGTTCACATTCCATCTGCCGGCCGGCGGATCGAGCGCCATGGCCTGCCGCGGCGCCGCTGGCAGGACCTCTACCACGTGTTCATGACCGTCAGCTGGCCGCGGCTGTTCCTGTCCTTCGCCGGCTTCTTCGTGGTGTTCAACCTGCTGTTCGCCGCGCTGTACTGCCTACAGGCAAACGACATCGCCCACATCAACCCGCCGGGATTCTGGGGCCGGTTCTTCTTCAGCGTCGAAACGCTGGCCACGGTCGGTTACGGCGACATGCATCCGCAGACCGTATTCGCGCACATCGTCGCCTCGTTCGAGATTTTCGTCGGCATGATGAGCCTGGCGCTGATTGCCGGGATGATGTTCGCGCGCTTCTCGCGCCCGACCGCGCGGATCCTGTTCGCACGGCAGGCCGTGATCCGGCCGCTCGATGGCGAGCTGACCTTGATGCTGCGCGCCGCCAACGAGCGGCACAACGTGATCATGGAAGCGCAGGCTCACCTTCGCCTGGTGCGCGATGAGCGCAGCATCGAGGGCTACAGCATCCGGCGCGTCCATGACTTGTCCCTGCGCCGCAGCGAACAGCCCGCGTTCCTGTTCGGTTGGACGCTGATGCACACACTGACGCCGGACAGCCCCTTGGCCGGCGCCAGCGCCGAGTCACTGCGCGCCGCGAACACGTTCCTGATCCTCACGCTCAGCGGCATCGACGAGACGACCGGCCAGACACTCATGGCACGTCACGAGTACCACCCGGACACGCTGCGCTGGCAGCATACCTTCACCGACATTCTCACGACCCAGGCCAACGGGATCGACAGGTTCGACTACACGCGTTTCCACGATATCGAACCGTTTGCGTGAACGGCGCTGCAGCCACCCCGGGGAGGCCCGCTCCCAAGGTCACCCGAGGGGCGCGCCCTGGGCTCAGTCGGACTGCGACGTGTCACTCACCGAGAGTGTCACGTGAGCACTCAACATCTCCCCGGGCGCCAACTCGCGCAGCCCGGTCACGGCCCGCGGTTCGACTCGGTTCAGGGCGTCCGGCATGTGGCTGACCGGCTCGACGCACAGGAACGGCTCCCCCGGAGGCGAGTACACGTGCAGCCAGCGCAGCGGTTCGCCAGCCTCGATGCGCACGCGAAGTGATTCTTCCGGCATCTCGATCTGCGCCCGACCCGTCCAGCCACCGTAGCAGTGATCGACCAGGGTTGGCGGCATGAGCGCCCCGCCCGTCCAGTCCCACACCTGATCGGCTGGCGCCCGCTCCGTCGGCAGGCACTGTGAGTCGCTCAGCCAGACCTCGCTCACGGGCGCGCACAGCCGGGTCGCCGGGGTACGTCGCAGGTACGGGTGCCAGCCGATGCCAGCCGGCATCGGCTCGGCCGCACGGTTCTCGAGGGCCAGCTCGACCTCGAGCCCGCTCGCCCCGAGCGTAAACACCTGCCGGGCCCGGTACGCCCAGGGCCATTGGCCCGCCGGATGAGCGAACACCAGGGCAATGCGGCGGGCCTCGAGTGACTCCACGCGCCAGGGCCCGCGCCAGGCTTGGCCGTGCAGCGGGTGAAGCTGTCCGGGCGCATTGGGCGCCAACTGCACCGCCTGCGTCCCGAAGCGAAACCGCCCGTGCGCGATGCGGTTGGCGAACGGCAGCAGGGGAAACGCCGCGCTCTCGAGCGGTTCGCCCACGCCGGGCGCCGCGCGGCGCAGCACCTCGCGGCCGCGAAAGCGCAGGCCGGCCAGTGCGCCGCCGAGCTGCGGCAGCACCTCGAGCGCATAGTCCCCCGAGAGGATGGAAACGGCACCGGGATCGGTTGAGTGAGTCACGTGTTACCTCGTGTGGAAGATTCGCCAGGTGCGCGGTGCGCTCCAGTACCATCGCATCGTTCGTGCGAGCAGGCGCCTCGCCCGCTGACGCCTGTGTGCCAAGATCGGCGCATCATGAACGGTGCGCGGCCCGGATCGAATCTGTTGCACCCGGCCACGGCACCGCTCTACCGGCACGCCGCGCCGGGCAGTTCCCCGTGGGCGCCGAGCGCCCGGTAGGCATCGGTCAGCGCCCGCCTGAACGCCTCGGCCCCGGCGATGGCCGGGGCAAAGATTTCCTCGAGGGCCAGGAAGCGTGCGACGTCCTGCGCCGGGTCGCCGCTGCACGAGCGCCCGAGCGCGAGCAACCGATCGGCGTGCGGATCGGTGAGCGCGCCGCCGGCGTGGGCCGTACCGATCACGAAGCGCATCCACGCCGCAAGCGGCAGCGCGAGGCGCTCGATGGGCCGGCCCGCCGCAAGCGACTCCGCCACGGTCGCGACCAGCCGCACCGGCAACTTCTTAGATCCATCCCACGCGATCTGCGCCAGGTGGTGCCTGACGCTCGGATTGCGGAACCGCTCGAGGGTCGCATCGATGTACCGGCTCACGTCGAGCGAGCCGTTTCCACGCAGGCAGGGCGCCACGTCCTCGCGCAACATGCGCTCGATGCAGCGAGCCAGCTCGGCATCGTGCATCGCCTCACAGACGCTCGTATGACCGCGCAGCAATCCAAGGTAGGCCAGCGCGGAGTGCGCCCCGTTGACGATGCGCAGCTTGGCGCGATCGTAGATCGATACGTCGGGGGCCAGGGTCACGCCGACGGAAGCCCACTCGGCGATCCGCACGGCCGGCACATCCTCGATCACCCACTGCGTGAATCGCTCGCGCTGCACCGGCCACGCATCGTGCACCCCGCTCTCGAGGGCGACGCGCTCGATCAGCTGCGCATCGCTCGCCGGGGTGATGCTGTCGACCATGGTGCGCGGGAATGCCACCTCGGCATCGATCCAACGGGCCAGCGCCGGATCGCGCTGCGCAGCAAAGGCCACGACCGCCGCGCGCAGCGTCGCCCCGTTATCCGGCAGGTTGTCGCAACTGGCCACCACGAACGGGGCCGCGCCGCACGCTCGCCGCAGGCGCAGCCCCTCGGCCAGGAACCCGATGACGCTGCGCACCGCTGCACCGGTGCGCAGGTCGTGCGCGATGTCCGGATGCTCCAGATCCAGCCGGCCGTCGCCGCCGAGACAGTAACCCTTCTCGGTAACCGTGAGCGTCACGAGACGCGTCTGCGGCGCCACGAGGCGCGCGAACACGGCGTCCCGCTCGGCCGGTGCGAGCAGGATCTCGCGCAGTGCGCCGATGAGCCGCAGCCGGGGTGTCTCGGCAAGTTCGGCCAGGATGTACAGGTTGTCCTGGGGTGCGAGCGCGTCCCGCGAGGCCGCACTGCGCAGCGAGACGGCGCTGATCGCCCAGCGTGGATCGCGCCCGAGCAATTGGTCGGCGTAGTACGCTTGGTGCGCCCGGTGGAAGGCGCCCGGGCCGAAATGGACCCAGCCCACCTGGCAGGCACTGCGCTCGTACGCAGGACGGATCGTGTCCGGCCGCACCTGCGCCACGGTCGCCTCGCTGAGCCGTTGCCGATTCATTGAAGCGAGCCTAATGGTAGCGGTATCATTTTGCAATGCATTCCGCCGTCGCAGGAGGGGGACGATGTTGCAGCTGATGCAGACGAGAAAGCGCCGCGCCGGCGCCGGACTGCTCGCGATTTGCGGGGTCCTCACGACACTCATGCTGGCCACACCGGCGCATGCCGAGAGCGGCTACCGCCTCTGGCTGCGCTACGTGCCGGTCCACGGCGCATGGCTCAAACGCTACCGCCGCTCGGCGAGCGAACTGGTTGGCCCCGGGCACCCCTCCCCCACGCTGCGCGCAGCGGGCGCCGAACTGCGGCGCGGTCTCGCCGGCATGCTCGGTGAGTCACTGTCGCTGACCCATGCGGTCACCGAGGGCGGGGCCATCGTGTTCGGCACGCCGCGCAGTTCCGCGCTGATCCGCTCGCTGCCGCTCGACCTGCACCGGGTCGGCGCCCAGGGCTACGTGATCCGCACGCTCCGCCTGCACGGGCATCGCATCACCGTCATCGCAGGCAACACCGACGTCGGCGTGCTCTACGGTACGTTCCGCTTCCTGCGCCGGATCCAGACGCGCCGCCCGCTTGCGGCGCTGGCCATCGCCTCGCGCCCGAAGATCCAGCGCCGGGTGCTCGATTTCTGGGACAACCTCAACGGCAGCGTCGAGCGCGGCTACGCCGGGGACTCGATCTGGAAGTGGCGCGAGCTGCCGCAGTACCTCTCGCCCCGCTACACCGACTTCGCCCGCGCGTGTGCCTCGATCGGCATCAATGGCGTCGTACTCAACAACGTCAATGCCAGTCCCTGGATCCTCACGCCCCTGTACCTGGCCAAGGTCGCCGCGCTCGCCAACGTGCTGCGCCCTTATGGCATTCACGTCTACCTGTCGGTTCCCTTCAGCGCGCCGATCACGGTGGGCCGCCTGCCGAGCGCCGATCCGCTCGACCCGGCGGTACAGGCCTGGTGGCGGCACAAGGTCGCCGAGATCTACCGCCTCATCCCGGACTTCGGCGGCTTGCTGATGAAGGCGGACTCCGAGGGCGAACCGGGCCCGGAGAACTACGGTCGCACCCAGGCGCAGGGCGCGAACCTGCTGGCGCGGGCCCTGGCCCCCCATCACGGCGTCGTCATGTGGCGCGCGTTCGTCTATTCAACGAACCCGCACTCGGAAGACCGGGTCAAACAGTCCTACGACATCTTCAAGCCCCTCGACGGCAAGTTCGACCGCAACGTGATCCTGCAGGTCAAGAACGGCCCGCTCGACTTCCAGCCGCGCGAACCGTTCCATCCGCTGTTCGGTGCGATGCCGCGCACCCATCTGATGCTGGAACTGGAGATTACCAAGGAGTATCTCGGTCAGCAGACCAGCCTGGTATATCTCGGCACGCTGTTCCAGGAGGCGCTGCGCGCCGACACCTGGGCACGGGGCCGTGGTTCGACGGTTGCCCGGATCATCGATGGTTCACTCTATGGGCAACACGAGACGGCAATCGCCGGGGTCGCCAATATCGGCTCGGACCGCAACTGGTGCGGATCGATCTTCAACCAGTCCAACTGGTACGTGTTCGGACGACTCGCCTGGAACCCCGACGCCTCGGCGCGCAGGATCGCCGCACAGTGGGTCCGCATGACCTTCACGAATGACCCGGCGTTCGTCCGTCCGGTGGTGCGCATGATGATGCACTCGCGCGAAGCGGTGGTCGATTACTCCGATCCGCTCGGTCTGGCCAGCCAGATGGCCGGGACCCACTACGGACCGGGACCGTGGATCAGCCCGAGCAAGCACCTGCCACCGGACTGGTCCGATACGTACTACAGCCATGCGAATGCCAGCGGCATCGGCTTCAACCGCACCGCGAGCGGCAGCGACGCGGTCGCGCAGTACGCCCCGCATGTTGCGGCAGAGTTTGCCAGCCTGAAGCACTGCCCGGAAAACCTGCTGCTGTGGTTCCACCATGTGCCCTGGACCTACCGGATGCGCTCGGGCCGTACGCTGTGGGACTCGCTCGTCATGCACTACGTGCGCGGCGTTGCCACGGTCAGGCACATGCGCCGCACCTGGAATGGCCTGGCCCGTTACCTCGACCCGCACCGCTTCCGCCTGACCGCCGCCTTTCTGGCCATCCAGCAACGCGAAGCCCAGTGGTGGCGCGACGCGAGCATCGCCTACTTCGGCTCGGTTTCACACCTGCCGCTGCCGCCGGGCGTCAAGCCACCCCCCGACACGCTCAAGGCGTACGAGGCGTTCTGCATTCCCTACCTGGAAGGCACACCGGGCGCCGGTCCTGCCTGCCCACCGGACGATGCGCCGGTACCGCACTGAGGAGCCGCACATGCGCGTACAACCTGTAACGATCCACCCGGTACGGCACCCGGCGCCGAGGGATCGGCCAACATGACTGACGAGGCGAGGTCTCCGCGCAACGGCGCGCTGCACCCGGACCGGCTCTTTCCGGCTGAACCGTCAACCCGTGCCATCGCCCGTCGGCTGTACGCCGAGGTGCATGCCCTGCCGATCATCAGCCCGCACGGACACACCGATCCGCACTGGTTCGCGGCCAATGAAGCCTTCAACGATCCGGCCTCGCTATTGCTGACCCCGGATCATTACATCATCCGCATGCTCTACAGCCAGGGCGTACCGCTCGAGGCGCTCGGGCTCGAACCCGGCGGCGTGCGCAGCCCGCCGCCGGCACCCCAGACCATCTGGCAGACGTTTGCCGAGCACTACCACCTGTTCCGTGGAACGCCCTCGCGGCTGTGGCTCGACTGGGTTCTGAGCGAAGTGTTCGGGGCTGAGATCCCCCTGACTTCCGCGAATGCAGCGGACGCCTACCAGCGCATCAGCGCGCGGCTCGCCGAACCGGCGTTCCGACCGCGCGCGCTGTTCGAACGCTTCCACATCGAGGTACTCGCCACCACCGAGTCACCCCTCGACACGCTGGAGCATCACGCCACGATCCG
>OFHJ01000340.1_pt1 | contig 19036 bp, 18 predicted proteins | sample 1522001 | NCBI WGS metagenome assembly OFHJ01 (sample SAMEA2464838, study PRJEB22497) | soil metagenome | biome: Grassland; feature: Farmland; material: Clay | place: Australia | collected 2013-02-01 | depth 1.2 m | reverse complement strand
ATGGGAGGTCCCAAAACGCGGATGCGGCTGGCGAAACCAGTCCGCGAGTACCCCGTCTTCCGAAACACGATTCAGAACTCCGTTGGACCCGACGATGGCCGTGTTCACGGCGCCGGAAAGGATCATGATTCCGACGACAACAACGAAGCCATGGAACAGAAGGCGAAGCGTTACCGGGCCCACCACATTCATCGCCAGGCCGCCGACCAGGTTGATGGCCAGGATGATGATGGCAGCGATGACGTCACCACGGATGAACTTGGAGGCACCGTCCATTGCGCCGAAAAAATCGGCCTCACGGCGGACTGCATCCCGCCGGACCTCCGCCTGGGCAGGATCCAGCATCCCCGAGTTAAGATCGGAATCGATGGCCATCTGCTTGCCAGGGAGGGAGTCGAGCACGAAGCGGGCCGTTACCTCCGCAACCCGTCCTGCTCCCTTGGTGACCACCACGAAATTGATGACGATCAGGATCGTGAAGACGATGAAGCCGACGACGTAGTTGCCGCCGACGACGAATTCCCCGAAAGACTCGATCACCCGTCCCGCAGCACCCGGCCCCGTGTAGCCATTGAGAAGGATCACCCGGGCCGTAGCAACATTGAGTGCCAGTCGGGCCAATGTCGTGATCAGCAGGATCGACGGAAACGACACCAGGTCGATCGGATTCTTCGTGTACAGGCTGGCCGCAAGGATCACCAAACCTGCTGAGATATTCAGTGCAAACAGGACGGACAGGGCAAACGGCGGCAACGGGACGATGATCATCGCCATCACCAGCAGGATCGCCAACGGACCCAGCAGCAGCGACGGCCTCAGCCGGGGCAGCGCTCCACGCGCGATAGCGGCGGCCTGGACGTCAGCCATGGTTCACCAGGACCGGCAGGGAGTGGTAGAGCTGGGTCGCGTAGTGCGTCAGTCCATGAAACATCGCGCCGCCCGCCAGTGCAATCAGCGCCAGTAGCGCAGCGAATTTGGGAGCAAAGCTCAACGACGACTCCTGGATCTGGGTCACCGCCTGCACCATGCTGATAAACAGGCCCAGCAGGAAGGTCAGCGCGAGCGCCGGACCGGCCAGCCACAACAAGGCCATCCAGGCACCCACCGACACCTGCTGGATGGAGTTCACGCAGCCTCCCCTTCGCCATCATCAGAAGCCCGGCGGACCACCTCGGTGATGCGAATCCCGTAGCGCTCGTCCTTGATCGAGACGACCTCGCCGCGGGCGATGAGTTGGCCGTTGGCACGAATGTCCAGCGGATCGCCGACCAGATGATCCAGTTCGACGACTGCGCCTTGGGTCACGCTTTGCAGGTCTCGGAAGGCGAGTTCAGTGCGGCCCAGCTCGACACTGACGTTGACGCGGATGCGATCCAGCAGAGTTGCGGCGATCCGGCCGCTGCCTTCTGGAATGTCGCTGCTTTCCAGGTCGCCGACGTCGACGGGTACGGCATCGGGCTCAGCTTTCGGTTTTGCCGTCCGTTTCTGTGGCGTCGGCTGGTCCTGCGGTGGATTGCGTGGACTCATGAAACACTCCTTGTCTGCCGGTATAGGATGGGTGAAGGGTGAAATGCCGGGCGCGTATGGCCAGTGAGCCATTGCGTGCTCCGAAGTCCGCATCGAAAAGCGGAATTTTCCCGCAGTACACACGGGCGCTGTCAGGGATCTGTATCGGGAGCACCTGTCCGACTTCCAGATCTGTGATCCATCCGCTCGGAACATCCATTCGAGTCAATTCAGTGCGGATATGCACGGGCACGCGAGTCAGCGCCTCCTGCATCTGGACGTGCCAGTAGCGTTTGTCTTCCTCGCGGATTTCGGTCATAGCCCCGGCGGTCGTGAGCTTGTCGCGAATCGGCTCCAGCGCCGGGTACGGGACAGCGATGATGATTTCGCCGCCGCCTGTGGCCATGGTGACCTTTAGCCGCATGGTAATCAGTTGTTCCTGGGTGTCGGCGATCGCAATGAAGGCGGTATTCACTTCCGTACGAACTAGATCGACGGTCAGGTCAGCTACGCCCTGCCAGGCGTACTTCAGTGACCGCTGAATCACGGCCAGCAGTCGCTGAGCGATACGGGCTTCAAACGTCGAGAAATCGCTGGACCGGTCACTGTCCTCGGCCTCGGAAGCGCCGCATAGGCGATCGACCGTAGCCCCGACCAATGACCCATCAACTGAAATAAGAGAGAACCCGCGCAGCGGCGCCAGGCTGACGATCCCGATCATGACCGGTGAAGCCAACTGCCCCAGAAGCTCATCATGGGGTTCAAACTGCGTTTCGGCGTGCTCAACCTGGACGCCATAGCGCAGGTACTGGAACAGGTCGACCCGGAGTTGACGTGCAAGCCGGTCCTGCACGGCATCGATCGCCGGTAGGCGGCCACGGACAATCTTGTCCGGCGCCACCAAGTTGACAGCCTTGGCTTTCTCGTCGAAGCGTATATTGGACTTAGGCATACGCCCGCACCCCGTTTTCCGAATCGTTTGGAAGTGACGTGTTTCCAATGTTTTCGGGGGTGACCGCCACGCGGGCGTTTTCCGGCTGCTGGCCGGATTGTTGTCCAGGCTGCTGGCCGGTGCCGCCTGGATTTGGGCCCACGCCTCCGCCATCGGACGAGGCATGGACCTGCGTATGGGTCAGCGTGATGCCCTGTTGCTGCATTGCCTGGGTCAGTTGTGGCAGGCTGGCCTGCAGCATCTGTGCGGTGGCCGCCTGGGCGGCATAGAAACTGACCTGTACCTGGTTCTGTTGCAGGGTCAACTGTATCTGGACGGACCCCAGCGACGGAGGATCGAGTCGAATCTCCGCGTGCCCGCCACCGGCCTGGTGCAGGATATGGATTTGTGCGCTCAACTGCTGCAGTGAAACAGGATTCAGCGACTGCGAGGGCGCAGCGGTAGAAACATGGTGAGCAGGGGCTACCGGGGCCGCATGCGGGCTGGCGGGGCCGGTTGCCGTTTGAATACTGGCGATGATGGATCCATCCGCCAGGCTGCTCATGGACACCGGTTTCGAACTCTGGTTCCGGCCTTCGATTTGGATCGGATACTGTATGGAAAGGGCGGGCTGTTTGCCTGGATGTGCCGCTTGGGCGATGGCTGGCCGCGCCAGCACCGGACGGGGCTCTGAAGGGCCAAGAACCGATTGGGCCGATTCGTTATGCCCTATCTCCGTGACCGGCGCATGTTCCCCGGCACCGCTCGCCGTTTTGTTCACGGCATTGTTTTCCAGGGCACTGGCGTCAGTCGATAGCGGTTTATGGACATTATCGGTCGATGCGTGACCCGCCCCCTGTTGTGTCTGATCGTCCTGTGCCGGGGATTGCGCTGCTGTCAGTGTTCCAGGCCGCGTCCCAGTCGCTTCGATTTTCAGCCGTTCTTGAGGCGCGGGGATTTTAGCGTCAGGGGCACGATGCCGAGGGCCTGCCTTGCCGGTCCGGTTAGGGTCCGTGGTGTTCAGAGCCTCCCCTGCTCCGCGATTCAGCGCCGTTCTGGCCTGCTCACCAGCACCCTGCACGGTCGAGATCGTCGCCACTGCCTTTGAGGCTCCCTTTGATGCCGGATGGGCCGCCGCGGGAGTTGGCGCCGGCAGACCGTTGGGTTGTCGGCCGATGGCTGCTTGGAATGCAGCAGACCACGTCGGATCGCCATGATGCCGCTCGTGGCCGGTTCGCCTTTCATTCCGATTGTGGACCGAAACCGGCTTTCCCGGCGAGTTCTGTGCTGTTTTAGCCCCCTTGGCCGCGGGGACCGCGGCACTTGACGAAGAGGAAGTATTCAGCGTGGGTGGAAGTGTGGTCGTCAAAGCATGTCCTCCGCTGACGAGATAGAGATGGTTCCGGCTGCATCGAGTTCCCGTGCCTTGCGAAGGATGGCTTTCTGGGCGCCTTCCGCATCGGCGCGACGCACCGGTGGGCCGCTGTCGAGGTCTTCGCGCAGCGACTCAGCGGCGCGGGTTGAGACGTTTGCGAGAATCTTGTCCACCAGCTCCGGCGGCGCGGCTTTCAGGGCCGGTACCATCTGTTCATTGGGGATCTCCCGCAGCAGCGCCTGCAGCGACCGGGAATCCAACTGAACCAGGTCGCTGAAGGTAAACATGTTTTCGCGGATCAGGTCAGCCAGTGCCGCGTCTTTCTCGCCGAGTCGGGTTAACAGGGCATCGGTGGCGCTGACCTGAAGGTTATTAAGGATGTCGGCGGCCTTGCGCGGACCGCCGATACCAGATAACTGCTGGGATCCAAGCTGCCCGGAGAGCTGTTCGGTCAACATTCCCCCGAGTTCCTTCAGGATGTGCGGTTGGAGACTTTCCAGCCGGGCGTACCGGTAAAGCACGTCACGGGCCACGTCATCGGGCAGATGCAGCAGCAGCTCGGATCCGGCCGCTGGCTCAAGATGGGCCAGTAGAAGTGCAATAGCCTGGGGCCGCTCGCCGCGCATCTGTTCGGCCAGCACCAGGGGGTCGGCGTCGCGCATGATCTCCATGGTCGAGGCCATCGAGCCCCCGCGCATGATCAACTCCATAATCCGCGCAGCCTGGTTCTCCCCCAGCGCCTCATCCAGGGTTTGACGGACGAAGTGGAATCCGTCGACGGAGTGGGTCGTCTTGGACTTTACGTGCTGCAGGAATTCGCTCACGACCGCGTCAGCCTGCACGCTGTCGACCTGCCGCATGCGGGCCATCGCCGCAGACACTGCACGGGTGGTCGCCTCATCGAAATGCCGCATAACCTTGGCGGCTGCCTCCGGACCGATGCTGAGCAGAAACAAAGCGACTTTCTCGGTTCCGATCACACGGCACCCCCTTCAACCTGTGATCCTGATGCGTCACCAGAATGCGGTTTAGGGGCCGCCAGGGAGTCCGCTCCGTGTCCCCCCGGTTCTTTCAGCCAGCCCTTGAGCAGGTCAGCTACCTCTTCAGGTTGCATAGCCGCTGCATTTCGAGCCCGGTCGCGCCAGGCTGCCTTTTCGTTGTTGGCAGCGTCATCAAGATCTGCCGCTGCCCCCGCTGCAGCCAGTTGGTAACGTGGACCCGATGCCACCGGAACTCGTGCGGCCAGCCAGCGCGCCAACGGGCGAGCAATACCAAAAAGAAGTGCGAGCGAGGCAATTAGCCCCATGACTGCACGGATCAAGGAGGGGCTGCCCAACGTTTGTTTCCAGGCTGGAACGACGCCCTGTTGCAATCCAAAAGGAATGCTGGCCACGTTGATGCGCAGGTGCGGTGCCTCGATGGCATCGCTGACGATGGACTTGACCTGGCCAACTAGCGAGGATTTTCCTACTGCAGTCTTATTAAGCACGATCGAAACAGACAGCGCCTGGACCGCCCAGCCCGGTGTCTGCGTCACCGATGCCTGCCGATCCACGTCGTAGTGGATATTCCAGCTATCGTTGCGGGAGTGTTTGCGGAGCTTCGAATTCTTCTTGCCTTTCTTACCCTTGGTTGGGGTCGCCAGCGCCGCTGACGCGTTACCAGGCGGCTGATTCGACAGCGCGCCGGGAATCTTCGGGGTCTGTCCGGATCCGTTTCGGGAATCGAGAACCTGCTGGAGCTGGTTCGCCTGCCGGTTCGGCCCGTAGCGGACTTGCTGTTGGCTGCCTTTTGAGAAATCGACATCGGCAGCCACCGACACACGGACATTGCTCGACCCGACGATCGGATTAAGCAGTGCCTGGATATGAGCCGCAGCTTCGGCTTCGATCCGGTCTTGAAAGGCCAGTTGCTGCTGGGCCTGACCGACCCCCTGCCCCGCAGGCGCCAACAAATCACCATGTTGGTCGGTGACGGTGACCCGCTTGGCCTGGAGGCCGGGAACCGCGTTGGCGACCAGTTGCGCAATCGCACGGGCCTGGACTGCACTGATTCCTGCGTCGGTTGTATCGAGCCAGACAGAGGCCTTGGGGTGCGGTTGATCCCCCAAGAATGGGGACGAAGCCGGGATCGCCAAGGTCACTTTTGCGGAGGCAACACCCTCGATACCCGAAATCGCGTTTTCGAGACTTTCTTCCAACGCCCGCTTGCGCAGGGCATCTTCTGCGTACTTGCTTGAGGTCAACGACCCATCGGTGAGCTTGGTCCACGCCTCACCACCCGAATCAGTGGGTAGCCCATCCTGTCCGAGTTCAAGCCGTGCTTGCCCCAGGTCGGGCTGCGGCACACTGATGACCGTGCCACTGGCACTGAGCCGGTAAGGAATTCCCAGCTTCTGCAACTTGGCGATGACTTCACCGCCGCTGTGGGCGGAGAGTCCATCAAACAGCGGCGTATAGGCAGGCCCTGTGGAAAGGAAGGCGGCAAGCAACCCCACGGTTAATACTCCAACAGCAGCGGCAGGCCAGATCCAGCGTGGCATCCCCCCGAGTCGTTGTCGGATCTGGGACGGCATCGCTTTCCAGTCGATTGGCGGCATATCCGTTCCCTCCTACTTAGACCGGCATGTTCATGATGGTGTTGTAGGCGTTCACCACCTCGTTGCGGACAGCCACAGCCGCGGTCCAGTCCACTTTCGCGCGGGCATCAGCCGCCACCGCTTTTTCCAGACTTGCACCAGGAGCGCCGGAGATCAGTGCCTGGTCTTGGGTTCCGGAAGCCTTCTGCGCACTACTGACCTGTTCTAGTGCGCGGTCCAGGGTATTGAGGAATCCATCTCCGGTCTTCGATGTTGCTTGCGTACTAGGCACCTGGTCGAGGCTGGGGACGCGGAAGGCAGAGATGGGCTGGGTCACGTGGTTCTCTCCTGACTATTGGGGGTGACGCTTGCTGTTGTCTGCTTTTTGTGATTACTATAACCATAACAGTAATCGTTATTCATCGAGAGAGCAATACCCATGCCCCATCTGACATCACTGAACTTCTTTGCAAAGGCCCTGGAGGTCAGCGGGAAAACGGGCCGTGTCATCGCCTCGGATATCGCCAATGCCGACACGCCTGGATTCAAGGCGCAGGGGGTGAATTTCGACCAGACCCTACAAGACAGCCTACGGAATCAACAGGATCCAGGTGCTGAGTACGTCCGTGGATTGCCTACGGGCCTCGACGGCAACGATGTGTCGCTTGATTTCGAGGGAACACGGGCCGCAGCCAATGCGGCCCGTGAGCGCGAGGCCCTGACCTTTCTGAAAGGGACTACCCAATCACTGATCACTGCCCTGCGCCCACAGGGACCGAACGGCGGGGGTTAAGCGATGGCCGGCGTATTCAATATCTCCGGAAGCGCGCTGTTGGCCGAACGGCAACGGCTCGACCTGATTGCCAGCAACATTGCCAATGCGGATTCAACGTCTTCCGCCAACGGGAAGCCCTACCGGGCCCGCTTCGCAGTCCTTTCGGAACAGCCCGTAGGTAATGTCGGCAATGGCGATCCTTCGGGGGCCGAAGGCGTCCGTGTCAGCCAGGTCGTCCAAGGCAACGCCCCGTTTCGCCGCATCTATGACCCCGGCAACCCCAAAGCCAACGCACAGGGGTACGTCACGGCCTCGAACGTGTCGTTGATCCGACAGATGACCGACATGATCGATGCCACCCAGAGCTATCGCGCCAACCTCGCCATGCTGCAACAAAACGAGGCACTGGACAGCGCGATGATTTCCGATCTCTAACCAAGGACCTTCTTATGAGCGTGATTTCCAGTCCGACTGCCAACGTACAGCCCGCAGCTTCCTCCCAGGTCGCCGGGTCTTCCCAGCTCAACACCATCAACGAAAAAACCTTCATGCAACTACTAACTGCGCAGCTGCAGCACCAGGATCCGACCCATCCGGTCAGCGAGGAACAGCTGGCCGCCGAGATGGCGGCGTTCTCCACCGCAACCGGCATCGACACCCTCAACACCACGGCCTCGCAGATCGCCTCCGGCCAGCAAAGCGGATCGCTGGGCACGGCCTCCGGATTGATCGGCAAGCAGGTTGCAACCGCTGGTAACGCACTGGTCACCGACAGTTCCGGCAAGGCCCAGGGCGCCTTCACATTGCCTGCCGCCAGCGCCGGGACCACCGTGAACGTGCTGGACAACAGCGGTGCAACCGTCGGCATCCTTAACCTCGGCGCGCTCGGCGCCGGTGTCCACACCTTCAGTTGGAGTGGGGGCAGCCCCAACCAGGCCTACACCTTTGCGGTGGCGGCCAAGGATTCCCAAGGACAGTCGCTGAGCGCGGCCACGTCCTCTTTGTACACCGTGAACGGTGTCACGCTGGCCAACGGCGCCGTTCAGCTTGAGCTGGCCAACAGCTCTGTCCCACTGGCCCTGAGCAAGGTCCAGCAGGTCCTTTAACCCCAATTCGCTCCACGGAGATCCATCAATGAGCCTCAATACTTCCGTTTCAGGCATCAACGCCGCCCAAGCAGCCCTCGATGTCGCCAGCAATGACCTCGCCAACGCGCAGACAGTCGGGTTCAAATCCGGCTCGCAGCGTTTTTCCGACGTCTATACCAACGCCCCGGATACCCCCGGAATCGGGGTCCGCGCCAGCAATATCGAGCGCAGCTTCGCCCAGGGTAACGTCCAATCCACCGGCAATCCGCTGGACCTCGCGGTCCAAGGGAATGGCTTCTTCATTACCAGCCACAACGGTCAGCAGCAGTACACCCGCGATGGACAGTTCCAGATCGATCCCGCCACCAACCAGCTGATCACCGCCTCGGGTGATTCCGTCCTGGGTTACACGGGCGCGACGACTGCGGGCGGAACGCTGAGCCCGCTGGTCATCAATCAAGGTGGACTGGCGGCGACCCCGACGTCCTCGGTCGGTGCGAACCTCAGCCTCAACCAGGGCGACACGGCAATTGCGTCATCGACTCCTTTCAGCACCACGAATCCAAACTCGTATAACGAATCAACCTCGGTCGTCGCCTATGACTCGCTCGGCGATCCAAACCACGTCGATTTGTACTTCCGCAAGCAGGCAGGAACCGGGTCCGGATCGGCCCCCGACACCTGGCAGGTCTACGCCCAACCAGTGAGCGCCAGCGGGTCAGCCGTCGGGTCGGCCACCCCGCTCACCACCCTGAACTTTACTTCCAGCGGGACGCTGGCCTCTGGCGGCTCGGCCGCGCTGACGGTCAACTGGGGCATCGGGGCCGCACCGTCCAACATCGCCTTCAACTTCGGCGGTACTACGCTGGCGGCGCAGAACTTCGCGGTCAACAACACCACCAACAACGGCTACCCGCCCGGTACCTTCCAGAACGTGCAGATCGGTAGTGATGGCTCAATCCAGGCGCTATTTTCCAATAACCAGACCACCACGGTCGGCCATATTGCCCTGGCCACCTTTTCCAACCAGCAGGGACTCCAGCCGGTTTCAAACAACGCCTTCCTGTCCACGTCGACCTCGGGCAACGCCGTCGTCAACCTGCCGGGGCAGGGGCCGTCCGGAAAGATTGCCTCCGGCCAATTGGAACAGTCGAACGTGGACCTCTCAAGCAAGCTGGTGGCGCTCATCACCGATCAGCAAGCCTACCAGGCCAACACCAAGTCGATCTCTACCGACAAGCAGGACGTGCAGAGCCTGCTGCAGATCTGATCCCATGGCCTCCCCGACTCTCTATGCGGCGATGACGGCGCTGGAAGCGGACAGCTACCGGCAGCAACTGACGTCGTCCAACCTGGTCAACGTTGACACGCCGGGATTCCGCGCGCAGATCGGTGCGCTGATGGCGACGCCGTTCTCCGGACCGGCGGCGGACCGTGGCCAGGCCGACGTCGTCACCCAGGACGCCGGGGTTTCACAGACCGCCGGCCCGATCCGGCAGACCGGCAACCCATGGGACGTGGCCCTAAACGGCCCCGGCTGGCTAACGGTGCGGACCAAGAGCGGTGGCATCGCCCTGACTCGCGATGGCCAGCTGCACCAGGGTCCGGATGGAATCCTCAGGGACAGCCAGGGCGACGCCGTCCTCGGAGCAGGCCAGCAGCCCATCAGCCTGCCAAAGTTGGACAAGGTCACGTTCGCAGCCGACGGCGCCATCTCCGGCGTTCCCGCCGGACAGGGAACAGATCAGGCCCAGCAATTCAACCGGCTATTCATCGCCCAGACGCCGCAAGGGAAGTTAACACGGATTAGCGGCAGCCGATTTGCCTTGCCGAAAGGTATTTCAAAACCCTCGGCGGCTACCGGCTTCCAGATCCGTCAGGGGTACCTGGAGGGATCGGACGTCAACGCCGTGCAGGCAATGACTTCACTCATCGAGGACACCCGGTCCTTCCAGATCGGTACCAAGCTGGTGCAGAGCGAACAAAGCGCCGGCCAGGGCCTCGATTCACTGATTAGCCAAGGAGGTTAATCCCAATGTTCCGAGCACTTTCTACCATTGCTACCGGTCTGGAAGCCCAGCAGACCAACATGGACGTGATTTCCAATAACCTCGCCAACGTCAATACCGTCGGTTTCAAGCGCGGCCAGGCCGAGTTCGCGTCTCTTCTCTACCAGAACAAGGTGCAGCCAGGCGCCCAGTCCTCCAACGGGACGCTGTACCCGTCGGGCCTCGACGTGGGTGCCGGAGTCCGCGTGGCCAGCATCAAGAAGATCCAGACGCAGGGCAACCTGACCAAGACGGGCAACCCCCTGGACATGGCCATCAACGGCAGCGGGTACTTCCAGGTCCGGATGCCGGATGGCCAAACCGCTTACACGCGCGATGGCTCGTTCCAGGTCAACCAGAATGGCCAGTTGGTCACGGCCGAGGGCTACGCGGTTGTCCCTGGCATCCAGCTCCCGGCAAATGCAACCGGTGTGACGGTCGGCAGCGATGGCAGCGTATCGGTCACCCTGCCCGGCTCCAACCAGGCCCAGCAGGTCGGACAGCTTCAGCTCGCCAATTTTGTGAACCCACAGGGCCTCCAGCCGCAGGGCAATAACCTGTTCCTGCGCACCAACTCCAGCGGCGCGCCCCAAGTCGGACCCGCCCAGCAGAATGGGCTCGGCTCCATCAACCAGGGTTACCTCGAGCAGTCCAACGTCAACATCGTCGATTCGATGGTGAATCTCATCTCGTCCCAGCGTGCCTACCAGCTCGGTACTGAGGCCGCGCACGGGGCCGACAACGAGATGAACTATCTGGCGCAGATGGGACCGTAATCAATGCCCCGTCTTCTTCGATACCTTCCCCTGGCGGCAGTTGTGCTGGCCGGATGCGCGACTGCGCCAAGGCCATCGACGGCAACCCTGAACCCGCAGCCGTTGACGGCCACGCCCCAGAGCCCTCCGCAGGCCAGCAATGGCTCGGTGTTCTCGCCCAACGCCCACGTCTCGCTGTTCCAGGATCACCGGCTGTGGCGCAACGGCGATCTCGTCACCATCGACATCACGCAGAACGCGTCGGCTTCGACCAGCGACGATTCCAACCTGCAGCGGCAGGCGACCACCAACAACAGCGTCAGCGCCTTCCTTGGCCTCACACCCGCCGTCGGCCATATCGCAGGCGGCCAGATCTCCCCGTCGTTCAATACCAGCGACCAGACCCAGTTCAAGGGTCAAGGCCAGACCAGCGAATCCAATACCGTGCAGGGCCAGGTCACCGCGGTCGTACAGAGGGTCGAACCCAACGGCATTCTCGCCCTGGCCGGACGCACCAACGTCAACGTCAACGGCGACGTCCGCACCATCCAGATCACCGGTTATGCCCGGCCCGAGGACATCGGTCCAGATAACTCCATTCCTTCCACCGACCTCGCCAACATGAACGTGCAGTACGTCGGCGCAGGCCCCACCGAGAGCGCTCACCACGTCCCATGGCTGCAAAACATCCTCAATCACTACTGGCCGTTCTGATTACGGCCTCCCTGCTGGCCCTGCTGCCACTCCAGGCGCAGGCCGAGCGGCTTCAGGATCTGGTTACTGTCGCCGGCGCCCCGGACAACCAGCTCGTTGGCTACGGACTTGTCGTGGGTCTGCCCGGGACTGGCGACCAGACGACGGAAGTGCCCTATACCCAGCAATCCGTCATTAACATGCTGCGCCACCTCGGTATCCGCACCTCCGGCAAGTCGTTCATGCAGCCCAATAACGTGGCGGCTGTGATTGTTACCGCCGAAGTACCTCCGTTCATCCATGCCGGGCAGCATATTGACGTCACCGTCTCTGCGGTCGGTAATGCCTCGTCGCTCAATGGCGGCGTGTTGCTGCCCACCCCCCTCAAGGGGGCCAACGGCCAGGTCTATGCTCAAGCCCAGGGCGCCCTGCTGGTCAGCGGTTACGGGGCCGGGGCCGCCGGGTCCAGTTCGCGCACCAATACCCCCACGGTCGGACAGATCCCCGGCGGCGGCATCATGGGTCGCACCATTCACGCCTCATTCACCCAGCACGGCAAGACCCGCCTGCTGCTGAACCATCCTGATTTCACCACCGCCGCGAACATCGCTAACGTCATCCAACGTCGTCTTGGCCACAATATTGCGCAGGCGATCTCGCCCGGCGAAGTTGTGGTCTCCGACGACACCGGCGACCAGGTCATGTTCATGTCGAGTTTGATGAACCTGCAGGTCACGCCCGGCCGGCCAGCACCACAGGTGGTCATCGACGCGCAGTCCGGCACGATCGTCATGGGCGCAGGGGTCGAGCTTGGACCCGCTGTGGTATCCCACGGCGATCTGACGGTACAGGTGCAGGCCAGCAACCAGGTCTCGCAACCGGCTCCGTTCTCCAATGGCACGACTGTCGGTGTCACTAACGCCAAGGTCAAGGCCAAACAGGAAAAATCGCACGTAGTTGAACTGCCGCGTGCGACCACGCTGGCTGACGTCGCCCGGGCGCTCAACGCCATCGGGGCGACCCCATCCGACCTGATCGCCATTGTCCGGGCCTTGCATGCGGCGGGCGCCCTCAAGGCACATGTGAAGGTGCTGTAATGCGATCTGTCCTGCCGACAAATGGCGTTGATCAGCAACAGACGGGTAGTCTGTTCAAAAACAAGAGCTCATCCATGACGAGCCGGGCAGAAGAGGCCGCCCAACGGTTCGAGGGCATGCTGTGGAACGAGGTCGCCCAGGCTATGAGCTCCGTGCGCCTGGGTCCATCCAACCTCGGAAGCGCAGGACAGACCTACGAACGGATGATGTGGAGACGGATCACCACGCAGGATTTTAACGGCACCGACCATCGCCTGACGGCCGCGATCATGCGCCAAATGGGAATCAAGCCGTCCCCGCCTGCTCAAGGGAACGGATATACCGGATTACCCACCCAGGACGAAACCATCGACCGGAATTCAGCCGCCATGCCCCCGTCCGTGGCGGCATTGGCACTGAGTGCGCCTTCGGCGACCCCCGTGAACGCAACGCCGGCCTCTTCAGCGAATTCATCCAGCGATCCCCTGTCCTGGGTCCAGGACATCTGGAGCGCGATCAATGAAGGCGCCCGTGCGCTCGGAGTCCCCGCCAAGGCCCTGCTTGCGCAGGCCGCCCTGGAGACGGGATGGGGATCCAGCGCACCCGGCCACAACCTGTTCGGCGTCAAGGCGCATGGATCCGGCAACAGCCTGACCGCGCTGACCCATGAATTCACCGACGGCGTGTACCACCAGGTGCAGGCTGCATTTGCCAGTTACCCCTCGGTTACCCATGCGGTCGCGGACTTCGTGAAGGTGTTGCAGAACGCGCATCCGAAGGCCATCGGCCAGCCGACGGTCGCTCGATATGCAAAGGCCCTCCAGGCCAGTGGTTACGCCACCGACCCGCGTTATGCGGCCAAGATCGAGGCGGTCGCCCGCTCTCCGCGCATGCAGGATTTGCTGCGGTCGGTAGAGGAATGAGGGGGTGTCGCGAATATATGGAATGGCACGTTAATCAGCGGAGATCCCCATGCCCGGTTTGACCAGCGTATTAAACGCGGACCTGAGTGGTCTGCAAGCGTACCGCGAAGCCCTGCAGGCGATCTCGGAAAACATCTCCAACGCTACCACCCCCGGGTATGGTCGGCGCAGTGTTGATATGGCGTCACAGGTCTCTGGCCCCGACCAGATGGTCGGCAATGGTGTCCAGGTCGATGGTGTAACAAGAGCAGCCAGCGCCTTTGCCGATGCCCGCTACCGGTCCGCGCTGTCGAGCCAGGGCAGTGCTGACGCCCTGGTGCAAGCCCTCACGACCTTGCAATCCAACTTTTCAACGAGTACCGGCATCAATTCATCTCTGTCACAGTTCTTCTCCGATGCGCTGAACCTTGCCAGCCAGCCGCAAAACCTGCCGGCGCGGCAAACGTTGATCTCTGATGGCCAGCAGTTGGCCGCCTCATTCAACACGGTGGCGGGCAACATCCAGGGGAATCGCAACAACCTTGACCAGCAGGCATCCGGCCTCACCGCACAGGTCAACCAGTTGCTCACACAGCTTGCCTCGATCAACCAGCAGATCCGTACCCGCGGCGGCACTGACATCAACGCCCTGCTCGATAACCAGCAGGCGGCGTTGCAGTCGCTCTCCAAACTGATCGGCGTCAACGTCATCCGCTACTCCAACGGCACCATCCGGCTGTCCAACAACGGCCAGGTATTCCTAGATAGTGCCGGAGCAGCCACGCTCAGCGAACAATCGACCGTCACGGCCTCCGATCCGACCGGCGCCCCGCAGATCGTAATGCCGAACGGTCATGTCCTGAACCCGACGACCGTTTCCGGGCAACTGGGCGGCGTGCTGACCGCTGCTACCCAGGCGCAGAGCATCCTGCAAAGCGTCAATCGCATGGCCACTGTCACTGCGGCCCTCATCAACGGCCAGCAGGCGCTCGGGTTGACCCCCAGTGGCACCCAGGGCGGACCGCTGTTCTCGGTGCCCTCCCCCACGGTCACCGCCCAACCCACCAATACCGGATCGGCCGCCTTGAGTGCGCTGGTCAGCAACGCCACCCAGCTGCCGTCCAACGGCGGTCCCTACATGCTGAGCTACAACGGCACGCAATGGACAGCGGTCAACCAGGGCGACGGCAAGTCACAAACGCTCGGCACCGGACCAACGCTCAGCTTCAGTGGCATCTCTGTTACCGTCAGCGGTACCGCCAATGCCGGTGACCAGTTCCTGGTCGATCCGGTCAACGGGGCCGCTGCCGGACTGACAATGACCACCTCGGATCCAACCGCGATTGCGGCGGCCGTTCCCTACGTCCAGACGCCGGGCACGGTCTCCGGTGGCGCCGTCACCGACAACAATGCCGGCACCGGCGTAGTTGGCTCCGGTTCAGTCACCACGACCCCGACAGCAGGCGCACTAGTCGTACCGGCTGCTGATTTCGGAAGTACGCTACAGCTTGTTTTCACTTCGTCCGCCGCCTACCAGGTCCAGACCACCGGTGGCAGCGTCATCGCCAGCGGCACCTATTCGCCGACCAGCGGCGGCTCAGTCGCACTCGCCTATCCAGGTTCGGCCAGCGGTCAATACTGGCAGATGAATGTCAGCGGTAGCCCGGCGGCCGGGGATACCTTCACGCTGAGCCCTGGCGGCACTGCGAGCGGAGGCAATGCCGATGCCCTTGGGCAACTCGCCACCCAACCGCTTCTTTCGGGTAACACCCTGAACGACGCATGGTCCAACGTCACCGGCGACGTCGGCGCCGCGGTCAATTCGGCCAACACCGGCCAGACCAACGCCAACACCGCGGTGCAGAGCACGCAGGCTACAGTGGCCTCGATCTCAGGCGTCTCACTTGACCAACAAGCAGGTCAGTTACAGCTCTACCAACAAGCCTACCAGGCCTCGGCCAAGTCCATCTCGATCGTCAACCAGCTCTTCCAGGGGCTGCTGAACGCCGTCTGAGGGAGTAAATCCATGCGCATCGCGACCACCACGTTCTACGACAATGCCCTGTACGGGATAGAGCAGCAGCGCAGCCAGATTACCAAGCTGGAAGAAGAGCTTTCCACGGGTAAGTCGGTCAACGCGCCGTCGGACAACCCGGCAGCGTTCGCCAATGGGCAACGCCTGCAGGCCAATATCAACGCTCTCGGGCAGTACACCAGCGACAATGCCCGGCTCTCCGACCAGCTCGGCCTGGCCAGCAAGACCCTGGATGCCGTGCTCACCACGCTCAGCTCGGTGAAGTCACTCGCGCTGCAGGCTGCCAACGGCACCGCCAATGCCTCCAACCGGGCCGCGCTTGCCGAACAGATCCAGTCCGCCAAGGCGCAACTGCTGTCGCTGGCCAACACCCGCAGCGGCAGTGGCCAATACCTCTTTTCCGGCAGCATGGGGTTGTCCGCTCCCTTCGCCGAACAGCCGGGTGGCCAAGTGATCTACCGTGGAGATGGGGCCAGTGGTACGCTGCATTCCGCGCCCAACTCCTCGGTGACCTCACTGCTTTCCGGTATGGTGTTTGCCGCCGTCCCCAAGGGCAACGGCTATGGTACGGTTAGCGCGGCTGGCACTAACACCGGCAGTGCCATCGCAGTGATGACGGGGATAACTTCTCCGGCGTCGGCGACTGCCTTCCGGGACGGTACCAGCCCCTACTCCATCAGCTTTTCCACGGTGGGAAGTACGCTCCAGTACACCGTCACGCAAGCAGGAACCCCGGTGACAACCGGCACCTTCTCATCGGGCATGACGCTGTCCCTCGGCGGTATCAGCCTGCGGTTTGACGGCACTCCGGCGGCCGGGGACAGCTTCTCGCTCTCACCCAGCCGCCCGCAGAGCCTGTTTACGACGCTCGATCAACTGGCCAGCGCATTGTCACAGCCGGTCAGCACAGCGGCCGAACGGTCGCAGAACACCCAACAGCTCGACACCGTGCTGAACAACCTCGGCCAGGCCTATACCGGTCTACTGGCCCAGCAGTCGACCATCGGCGTATCCATGAACGCGTTGAAGGAAACCCAGACGACCAACGCCATGCAGCAGAACAGCGACACCCAGACGCTGGCCTCGGAGGTCGACGCCAATATTCCGAAGGTGATCACAGCATTAAATGAACGTCAATCGTCCATGACGGCGGCGATGAAAGCCTTTGCCGCCGTTGCCGGACTCAGCCTGTTCAAATACCTCTAACGATTACCCCCAATACCGTTAACCGTCACGCCCAACATCTCTAATAATCAAAAACGCAGGAACCGCTATGACCAAGTCCATACTCATCGCCAGCTATTATCGCAGTGGGACCTCCGCTTTATCCGGCGCCCTAAGCCTGTCAGGAGTCGACATGGTCAACGCCGCGGAGCGCAACGAGCACAACCCGCGCGGGTATTTCGAGAACCCGGTGCTGGCAAAGACCGATCTCGAATTCTTCTGGACGCTGGGCCACCAGTGGCACGATATCCGGCTGATGCCGGATCGGTGGCATGAGCGGCCGGATGTCGCCGCTTTTACGCAAAAAGTGCTCGAGGAAGTCAAAAAGCACCACGAAAACGATCCGCTGTGGGCGGTCAAGCATCCTCACATGTGCCGGCTGCTGCCGGTCTACACCGAGGTTGCCGAGCGGGTCAGCGGTTCAAAGCCCGGCATCATCCACATCTATCGTGACCCGTGGGTCGTGGCCCGCAGCCAGGCCCGCAAGAACGGGCTGTCCCGCTCGCATGCGCTGCTGTTGTGGACCTCCTACGTGCTCGATGCGGAACGCGATGCCCGTCCGTTCCCGCGCGTGATCCTCGACTACGAAACCCTGCTCAAGGAGCCGGCGGCGTCGATGGACCGCATCAGCGAGGCGCTGGACATCGCGTTCCCCAATCGATCCGTGCAAAACCGTGCGGAAATTACCCGCTTCCTGACGCCGCAGCTGCGCCGTTCTAAGCCTCAGGAGAAGGAATCGACTCCCGCATTCCTTCGCGATTTCATCGACGACCTCTGGAATGCCGCGATTACCTTGGCTCCTCCGAATGTCTTTGACGCCCTGCGGGCGCGTTTTGATGCGCTTTGCCTGTTGCTGGACGAACTGGGCTCCAGTGGCCTGTATGTCACCGCAGCCCTTGGACGAGCGGTTCCAGCGGCCACCACCGGACCCACAACGCCGGAAACCGACGAACGTCAAGGGTCGCCTCTGCGCCCGGCGGAACGCACTGACAAGGCCGCTAGAGGCACGCTGGAGAAGGCCATTGAACAAGCTGATGCCCTGCCTTCGGTGACCGTACTGGTGACCGTACCGAAAGGACGCGTGCAGGCGGCGCTGGCCACCAGGCGCTCGATCCAGGACCAGTGGCATGCTCCGACCACCGTACGCTACCTTTCTGTAGATCCGGATCGTCCCGAGGACTGGACAGCCATCGACGCCGCGCCCGGCGCGCTGACCCAGGCTATTGCCGAGCAGATGAACACAGCAACCACCGATTATGTGGCAGTCATCGATGCCGGCGACACCCTCGAACCGGATGCCTGTGTCCGCCTGGCGCTGTTTGCTGGGGGACAGGAACTCCCCGATTTAATTTACACGGACGAGATCGTCGCACGGGTGAAAAACCCGTGGATCCGGCATAAGCCGGACTTCGACATCGAACGCGAACGCGGCCTGCACTACGTGGGCCAGTGGCTGTGGGTAAAGACGGCGATGCTCCGGGAGGGGCTGGCGATCAACGGCGAGCGGGTCGGTGTCGAGGACTATGACCTGATCCTTCGCGCTCATCAGGCCGGGCGCCCCATCGTCCGGTTACCAGAGGCGTTGTATTCCCGTGCTCCGGACAGCTTCCGGGATGCGGCTACGCGGGAGATCATGGCCGAAAATGCCCGAGTGACGCTGTCAGAGCACCTGGCCACAGCCGGCGTGCTCGACCGCGTCCAGATCCACGACGGCGCCCTGCCTGGCTCGTTCGTCCTTCGTAGCCATCCGGACAACAATCGGCCCGCATCTCTCATTTTGCTGTGCGATGAATCGCGCGAGGCGGATGCCGGCGATCTCGACCCGTCGCGGCTGGCCAGCGTCGTCGGTGCACTCAAACTTGAACGCCTGATCTGCCTGCGCCAGACTGCGCCCACCGGCAAGGAGGACACCCATGCCATTGACCGGGCACTTAACCGGTTGGCGCGTGAAAACCCCATGCCGGACCAGATCCAGGTGATCCGTAACGCGGGCGAAGCCCGTTGCCTCCAGGAAGCGACCACGCTCGTTGGCGACGGCCCAGTCATGGTG
>OFHJ01000339.1_pt1 | contig 19056 bp, 14 predicted proteins | sample 1522001 | NCBI WGS metagenome assembly OFHJ01 (sample SAMEA2464838, study PRJEB22497) | soil metagenome | biome: Grassland; feature: Farmland; material: Clay | place: Australia | collected 2013-02-01 | depth 1.2 m | reverse complement strand
CAATTACGCTCGCAACGGTTTACAATATCCTTAAGGCACTTCAGACGGCCAGGACCATTAAGTCCTTCGAAATAAATGGAACCACCTGGTTTGAAACTAACACCGATTTCCATGGAAACTTCGTGTGCAGTGAGTGTGGCCGCATATCAGATATCGACCTTGACCAGATGAGCCTGCTTTCCCGCGTTGAAACTTCAGGTTATCAGGTTGAAGAGGCCAACCTTCTGTTAAAGGGTGTCTGCAACAACTGCCGTGGCAGAATTCACAACTGATAGCTTCCATCGTTCACTGCCTTAAGCACCTTCAGAAGCTGCATATTCTCCTTCGGGTCATGCACCCGGATTATATCCACTCCCCTGAAAGCCAGGTATGCCGTTACAGCCAGCGTGCCTGACAGGCGTCCCTGCGTTTCTTCTCCAGTGATTTTTCCAATGAAACTCTTCCTTGATGCCCCTACAAGTGTCTTGTAGCCAACTTCAAAACTTGAAATCCCGGAAAGAAGTTCCAGATTTCCTTGAAAATCCTTTGAGAAACCAATGCCCGGATCTATGAATATGTCCTCTTTCCTGACACCATATGATTCAAGCTCTTCCGCACTTTCAACAAGGTAGGAAAGGACCTCTGGCACAACATCCACATAGGCAGTATCCGATTGCATGTTTGAAGGCACCCCCCTCATGTGCATTGTTATGCACTTCAGTGAATATTCCGATGCAACCTTGATCATTCGTTCATCCCTGAAGCCGCTGATGTCGTTTGCATATTGCACCCTGTCAGCGAAATGCTCCAGTACTTCGGGGTGTCTCGTATCAAGGGAAACCGGTATGCTGCTGGTTGACTGGACCCTGTTCAGGACAGGTTCAATTCTGGAAATCTCTTCGCCAACTGAAAGTTCTTTGCTTCCGGGCCTGGTGCTCTCGCCCCCAATATCAATTATGTCAGGCCTGGAATCCAGGAGGGAGTCCAGAAGCGAATTTCCACTGTCCAGCCTGGATCCAGCATAAAATGAATCGGGTGTGGCATTTGCCACCGCCATGATCTTTGGAATCCTGAATTTCCTGACTCCCTTTTCAGGGCGCATTCTTTCAGCCAACTTGCCGGAGATATATTCACTTATTCCTGATGAATTAAGGATCTCCTCAATATCATTCTCTTTCCCCTCAATAAAATAATGTTGCTTTACCTCTCCATAGAAATCCTCTGCACCAAGGTGCAGGGCACTTCTTGATTCGATTTTTCTGTCCGTAAAAATTTCAATTCCCTTGCAGGAATCCGAGGTCCCGAGTTTCTCCCTCACTGAGTTTCTGACCGGAAATGCCACATTCTTCATTTGATACTCAGGATATGCAATTGCAGGATTAAAATATCCCAGCGATCAGGTATGTTGACATTTGAATTCTCTGCAATATATTTGATCCATTAGAGCTATATTCTTATTGTTCCACCATCTGCAATTTAACGAGTTGGTCAGTAAAAACAATTTTTTCAGATAAACTTATTAGGAAACTTTCACTTAACATTTTCAGTTCAGAGATTCAGAACAGATGACACAACATGAAAGTACAGGAAGAAGGTGTAACTAAGATTTCAGATGAAGATAGGAATTTTACCAATATTGGTGAATTATCCATGGCCATTAGCAAGGGACTGAGTCTTCAGAACAGAAGTATGAGTCAGGAAGAAGCTTTTGAAGCCGCTGAACATCTAATCAATTTTTTTGGATACAACGACAGAGTTATTGACAATATGCTTGAACCGGAAGACCGGGATGCATTTTACACAATGGAAGACATAGGGGTGCTCCAGACCGAGAGGGAGGAGACAACACTTTATGATGGCCGTGAGTGGAGAATACATTACTGGATACTCAATGTTGGCCGGATAATAGAGTTGTCAAAAATAAAGACCGTTGAAACCTCTGTTGAGAAGAATGAAGCCTACCAGATTTATGAGGAAATTCCTGACGAATACTGGAAGATGAATTAGGTGTTATTTTGCACATCGCAATTCTCGACCGGGACAAATGCCACCCAAAGCGGTGTAATCACGAGTGCCAGTATTACTGTCCTCCTGTAAGAAGTGGAACACCCACCATAGTATTTCCTGAACCTGATTCCCAGGCAGTGATCCAGGAACCATTATGCATTGGTTGCGGCATATGTATCCACAGGTGCCCCTTCAAGGCAATAAAAATTGTCACAGTACCGGATGAGCTCAACAAGGAGATTACTCACCAGTATTCACTCAATTCCTTCAGGCTGTATTCGCTTCCTGAGCTGTCCCGGGGAAAGGTTACTGCCCTGCTTGGACAGAACGGAATGGGAAAGAGCACTACTCTGAAAATACTGGCAGGACTGCAGGTTCCCAATTTCGGAAATTATGAAGAGCAAGCTTCAAGGGAAGCAGTTATTGACAAATATGCAACCTCTGTTATGGGAGATTACTTCAGGGGACTGTATGACGGAACAAAGAAAGCCGTCCTCAAGGATCAGAATGTTGACCTGATACCGAAAGTTGTTTCTGGTTCAATCGGAGAGATACTGAAGAAGAACGACCCTCAGGGGAGATACGATGAAATAACCTCGGTCCTCAACCTTGGGGCTTCACTCAACAAGGATGTAAAGAGCTGCTCCGGGGGAGAACTCCAGAGATTTGCCATCGCAACGGCACTGTTGAAGGAGGGGGACATATATCTCTTTGATGAAATGTCATCCTATCTTGATGTTGCAGAGAGAATACGGGTTGCTGGCATTATCCAGAACCTGGCTAAAGACAAGACCGTCATGGTTGTTGAGCATGATCTCGCCCTGATGGACTGGATGGCGGACACTGTCCATGTTGTATATGGCCAGAGCGGCACATATGGTATCGTGAGCGAACAGAGAACAAGCAACAAGGCCATAAATTCCTTCCTTGAAGGATATCTTCGGGAAGAGAATGTAAGGATAAGGAGCTATTCCATTGATTTTCAGGAAAAATCAGATAGAAGGGTGGCGACAGGTGCCGAGGTTGCATCATGGACTGATATTGAACAGTCACTTGGTGATTTTAAACTAAATATCAACAGTGGAATGATTCGGTCCGGAGAAGTAATTGGAGTGCTCGGCAGGAATGCCCTTGGAAAATCAAGCTTTGCAAAGATACTTGCCGGCGTTTCGGAACCGGATTCAGGGACACTTTCAAGAACACTTAAAATCTCATACAAACCACAGTACATTTCAACTGATTACGATGCATCCGTTTTCTCACTTCTTGCAACAGCACTAAAAGAGAGAATGCAGTCCGGCATGATCAAAAATGAGGTGCTCCATCCGCTGGAGATAGAAAGCCTCTATGACCAGAATGTGCAGGACCTTTCGGGGGGAGAACTTCAGAGAGTCTCAATAGCACTGACCCTCTCCATGGATGCTGATCTCTACATACTGGACGAACCCTCTGCACACCTTGACAGTGCATACAGGATGTCTGCTGCCAGAATAATAAAGAGAGTCATGGAAAACAACAAAAAAAGCGCATTTGTAATTGACCACGATGTCTATTTCATAGACCTGATTTCCGACGCCCTCATTGTTTTCGATGGGGAACCTGGCCTATCTGGAGAATCAAGAGGCCCTCTTTCCATGAAAGACGGCATGAATCTCTTCCTGAAGGGTGCAGGAGTAACATTCAGGAGAGACGCTGTCACCAGAAGACCAAGAATCAACAAGAGTGACAGCCGGCTTGACAGGGCGCAGAGAGAATCCGGGAATTATTATTACTCGGAATGAGCTTAGGAATCTGAATTGCAAAACATTAATTTTGAAGTCACGGGCAGGGACGGCCTTGCCAGAACTGCCAAGTTCAAGACCCTCCATGGAGTCATTGAAACTCCTACCCTACTGCCTGTGATAAATCCCAATATTTCCACACTGAAGATCGGGGAAATGACAGCACTTGGAGCCCAGGCTTTCATAACCAACAGCTACATCATTAGAAGAAACGAAAAACTTCGGGAAAAGGCTGAAAAACATGGGGTCCACTCATTAATAGACTTCAACGGCCCAATTATGACAGACTCCGGAACTTTCCAGAGCCACGTGTATTCTGATGTTGAATACACAAACCTCGAGATTGTGGATTTCCAGAGAAAGATAGGCAGTGACATATCCACTATTCTGGATATTTTTTCAGAACCAGACTTTTCCCATGAAAGGGCAAAAAATGCCGTCCTTGAAACGCACTCCAGAATGATGCAGCTGCCTGAAGACATCGAGGACACCATTATTGCAGGCCCAATTCAGGGATCACTCTACAATGACCTCCGTAAAATGTCTGCGGAGCTCATGAGTTCCTCTCAGGCAGGTTATCTTCCAATCGGAGGAGTTGTCCCTCTCCTTGAGAATTACAGGTACGATGCTCTTGTTGACATAATCATTAATTCAAAACTCAATGCAGGTTTTTCCAAACCGATTCACCTTTTCGGAGGTGGCCACCCCATGTTCATGTCCATGGCGGTTCTTCTCGGTGTTGATCTTTTCGATTCCGCCTCATATGTTAAATATGCGCGGGATGGCCGCATGCTATTTTCAGACGGTTCAAAGGAATTAAGCAGGATTTCAAGCCTGCCCAGGTGGAGCCCCATCTACGGGAAGGTCACGGTTCAGGAAATGAAGGAAATGCCTCCTGAACAGAGGAGCAGGATGTTGTCTCTCCACAACCTTGGAGCCATCTTCAACGAACTCCACGAGATACGGGAGAGAATTTTCCAGCAGACACTCTGGCAGTATGTTGAAATGAAGGCCAGATCCCATCCATACCTGTTCAAGGCTTACAGGCGCATACTCGAATACTCGGAAGTTCTTGAAAAGTATGAAGACCTTTCCAAGAAGAGCAGCTTCTTTTTCTTTGACCGTTATACCGACCGGACCCCTTACATCAGGAGGCTTGAGTCATTCTCGGAGAAGTTAAGGGCGAAATCAGGAAAGGATGAGATAGTCCTCGGGGAGGAACACTGGCACCCGGGAAGGCCACACCAGGAATCCTTCAAGACGGTTTACGAACATTCGGAAAGGCCATTTATGCTCCAATGGCAGGATTCTCTTGTCCCTCTTGAGCTGGACGAAACCTACCCTGTTGAACAGCTCATAACAAGTGGCTTCAGGGAAGAGGGCAAATTGAACGACACCACCGATCTCAGCAAGATTCGGCAAGCCGACGGAGAAATCAGGAATTTCGACCTTGAAAAAGTCAGAAGGGTAGCAGATTACCAGTTTGGCATAGGTTATGGTGAAAGGCTGTTTCCTGAAAATACCAGGGTCACCAGGTCAAGAAAAACAGGAAGAATAAGGGGAGTCTACCTTGACGGAAAACTGCTTGGAACTCTCAGGGCTCATGACGGCTTTTTCACGCTTGGAGTGGAGGGAGCGCGCAGGCTTCACCAGATAGCTCCCTTCCCGGAACACAGGATCGTGGTTACAGAAGACAGTGCTGAATTCAACTCCAAAGGATTCAACGTCTTTTTCAAGTTCATCACAGGCAATTATGAAGGAATAACTGCGGGAAACGAAGTGCTGGTTGTGGATCCCGGGGATCATCTTGCAGCAGTTGGAAAGAGCGTTCTCTCAGGCCTGGAAATCCCACACTTCAAATCAGGTGTGGCGGTGAAAGTCCATAAGGGAATTCTCCAGGGCGAAGACAAAGAGGAATCTGAAGATTAAACCGGCTTTTCTATGATCGGTGGCCCTTTCCTGTTCAGCCTGTATTTATCGTAAGAAGTAAGAAAAATTGCAAAAATCATAAACGCCCCTCCAATCACAACATAAATGCCAAGGCTTTGCTGTGTGAAGATTACGGAAGCCAGAGCAGCAAATATGGGCTCGCCCACAAATATAATGCCTGCTGCAGTCGGCTCTACATAAATGAGCGCAACTGTACTCACATAGTACCCGAAAACACTCCCGAAGATAGCCGTAAAGATAATTGCAAAGATAACGTAGCTGTTCAGAGTCCCAAAACCCCCTGGGGTGAATGGTATGGAAATTGCCGAGAAGAGGGTAACAGTAGCTATCTGGTAGAAAGTGAAAGTTGAAGAATCAATTTTCCTGGAATACTTTGAAACGTATGCAATCTGGAGAGCATAGCCCAGTGCACACGCTAATGTGAGGATGTCGCCCAGTTCCGTCCCAATATTGTCAAGCGCGCCAAGCGACATTAAGGCAAGGCCCCCAAAAGCCAGCAAAGATGCGAAAACGTCCATCCTCGACACTTTAGTCTTCAGGTAAAGGAATGAGATTATGGGAAGCAGCACCACGTAAGCTCCAGTGATTATACCAGAAGCTGCGGCACTGGTATACTGTAAACCAACCGTCTGGAAATAGTATCCAAGAAAGAGCAGGAACCCCGCAATGAAACCATGTTTTATGTTTACGGGATCAAGTGCGCCACGCCCCCTCCTGAGGAGCAGCCCCATCATGATCGTGGCTGCAAAGAAACGAAGCGCAAGAAATGGCCCTGGGCCAATATAGGTCAAGGCCAGCTTTATTACTGGAAATGTGACTCCCCAGAAAAAAGTCACCAGCAGCAAAAGGCCCATATAGATAATCTTGCGATCCATCGTGTCTTTAGGTGAATTTGAAAAAATAGTTAATTCTTGGTATTGTTCATCAGGCAAACATGTTGAACAGGATGTAAGGATGCCTGGCAAGCACCGAAAGAACAAGCTTTGATGGGTAGTCTATATCACCAACGTTGTTGATTGTCTCCACCACCCTCTTTGAGGAAAGGACATTGTGGATTGCCTTCAATCCACGATCACTCAGTTTGGAAAAGAATCTCTGAACTATTCCGTCCATCCACAGCTCCCTCCCGATATCTGATTTCCAGTACTTCTGGTATCTCGAGAGGAAGGATGAGCTGAAATCTTCACTCTGGAAAGCTTCATCAAGTGCTCTGGCTGCATGGGTTGCAGAAACAATTCCGGTGTAGATGCCGCCTCCAGTAAGCGGTTTCACAATACCACCTGCATCACCCACAAGAATAGACCTGTCATGGAAAGTTTTCCTGAGGTAGGCAATTGGAATGGGGGCTCCATTAATTCCTACGACTTTTTCCATTGGAAAGTATTCAGAGAGTGCCTCGTAATATGATCTAGCGCCAGATCCAATAGTCCCGGTGCCTATTCTCGAAATATCGCCTGTCGGAACTGCCCAGGCAAAGAAACCTCTTGAAGTCCTCGAACCGAGGTATACAGAAACGCTGTCCTGATCGTCCATGCGAAAAGCAGAATCAACCTGGTAGGTTGAAACCACTCTTCTGGGCTTTTCCCCATAGATGTCCTTCCTTACTATGCTGTTTGCCCCGTCTGCGCCTATGACAACCTTTGCCCTTTCCGTCTTCAGGTTTCCGTTGTCCCTCACACTGACCTCTGCGAACTCGCTGTTCACTTTAACATGGGAGACCTTTGAATTGATCCGTACGTCTGCTCCGGCGCCCATGGCCATCGATGAAACATCCTTGTCGAATGAATCCCGATAGATTACAATGGTTTCGTCTGACTTCTGAATGTGCATTGGCTCTGCGTCTGGAAAGAAGATGTTTGCACCCTTTACCCTGTTTGCAATCGATTTGCTGTTGACGTATCCGAAAACCCTTCCGGTTACAACTCCAGTGCAGTCAGCTGGCCTTCCCACTTCACGGTGCTCCTCCAGGTTCAGTACATCGTAACCTTTCCTGGCAAGCAGGTAGCTGAGGTAGGAACCTGAGGGGCCGGCCCCAACGACAATGGCATCTTTCACGCCTAAACAGTCTTTTCCGATTTAAAAGCTTTAAGCTACCTTGACTGGAAACACTGAAAGCACTTTTATATAATTTATAACTTCAAATGGGAAAACAGATGAGACAGGTTACACCCAGCCAGCTCAGGAACATACTTTCTGACGTTGCATTCAAAGGCGGTTTGCCAGTCATGATTTGGGGAGCCCCGGGGATAGGGAAATCCCAGATTGTTAAACAGGTCGCCAGGGAAATGCGTATGGAAGTGCTGGATCTCAGGCTGAATTATTATGAAGAGTCTGACCTGCTGGGGATTCCAGTGAAGACCGAGAAAGGAATGGAATTCATAAAATATGCCCAGTTGCCCACTGCCGGCGATGGGGTCTGGTTCCTTGATGAGCTGACTCATGCCAGGAGTTCAATGCAGGGGCTGGTTTTCCAGTTAATACAGGACAATGCTATAGAAAGTTATGAAGTACCTGAGGGGTGGAAACACTTTGTCGCTGCCTCGAACCTTGCTTCACACCGCAGCATTTCCAATCCCATGCCAAGTGGTCTTTATAGCAGGTTCACCGGAGGCCACTATGAGCTTGTGCCGGATCTTGAGGACTGGGTTGCCTGGGCAGTAGCTGAGAAAGTGGATGAAAAGGTGGTTTCCTTTGTTTCCTATATGCAGAGAATGGACCAGAAGCCATGGCTTTTCAGGATAGAGGGTTCAACCCCCATAATGACTCCCAGGACCTGGGCCCAGGGCATAAACTACGCAGTAAGGAATCTCCATGGCCAGACCAGGAATGATGCCATAATGGGAATGATCGGGGAGGAAAATGGCACTGAACTTATACAGTTCCTTGAGGCCTCTGCCGATATGCCGGATCTTTCCAGGATACTCAACGGTGATCTTGGCTGGTTTTCACGAACCCATGAACCTTCAAGGTACTATCTGCTTGTGAGCAGCCTTGCAAAAGAGGCCCTTGATCATCCGGAAAATCTTGATTCTGTTCTGAGAACATCCCTGATGCTTCAGGATGAATACATTGCACAGGTCCTCTCCATAGTTTCAAGAACTGTTGACAGGAATCTTCTGAAGAACAGCCGATTCTTGAAGAATAATGTGAACCGGTTCAATGAGGTGCTCGGTGGAGCCGATGCCAGATTCTGAGGCTGTGCTGAAAACAGTGAAGAGAAGGCTCCTTCTTTCGTACCCCTTTTTTGGCTCAGCTGTATCCGGCCTGGAATTTGAAGCTTCAGCAGGTGTCGAACGCCTGTTTGCCTCAGGTTTCAGGATACTGTACAATAACGACTTTGTATCCAGGGCAAACCCGGGGGAAATTGCTTACTGGCTCTGCCGTGAAATACTGCACCTCACCATGGACCACGGTAGCAGGAGGAAGCGCAGGAACACCATATTATGGAGCCTTGCCACCGAGTATTCAGTAAATGACATTCTCACCGACTCTGGTTTGGCAAAATCTGTACAGCTGAGATTCTACAACAGGGAATACAGAGGTAAATCTGCAGAGGAGATTTATGCGCTTCTTGTTGAAAAATACTTGAAAACAGGACTCCTGAATAGCATTGAAGAGGCAGATTATGAACGTTCCCGTCAGTTATCTGGCCACCATGAGGAAACGGTTGAAACCTCCCTGTCAGGCCTCTCCAGAAAAATGAAATTGAACTGCCAGTGGTTAAGGGAGATTTTGATTGAAGAGGAGAAACGGTCTGCAGAATATGGCCTTTACAAGCCAAAAATTCTGGAAATGATATCAAAGGGCAAGTTGGCTGAACGCACAATGGGAAAAACATCATTGTCTGTGGATCTTCCCATCCAGGCAGACAATGGTCAAAATGTTCCATGGGAAGAACTGCTCCTCAATTATGTCCTGAATGATCGGACACAGGTTTCTTACAGGAGGTTCAACAGGAAGTACCTGTCGCAGGAAATATTTCTTCCCCAGCGTTATCACAGATTCAACGGCCTGGTTGTGGCAGTTGATGTTTCAGCATCCATTTCCGAGGAGCTCTTGAATTCATTTGTTTCGGACATTCTCTACCTTGTCCAGACCAGGACAGATGATCTAAGAATGCGGCTGATACAAATTGATTCCGATATTCATATGGACATGGAAATAGTGCAGACGACCCCGCTTGACGCTATTTTGCGGAGAAGAGGATTTGGGGGAACCGATTTCAGGAAGTTCTTTTCAAAGCTGACAGGGGAGCACAACACAGACCCCTTGGTGGTATTCACTGATGGGAGAGGTGCAGTTCCAGACAGAGCTCCGGAAGAATTTGATGTGGTATGGATTTCCACCGATCTCGCCATGCCCTGGGGAACAAACCTGGAATATGGGGTGGGACACTGAAACTTGGTTCAGCAGTAGATGCAGTTATTGACTTTCTCCATTCCGGGACAGATGAGCTTGATAAATTGCAGGTATCCGGGAACCTGCCGTTCTCGGACCCCAGATTCAGCAGTTTCCTGGAAACTGTCCCTGCAGCAACATACAAACACTCCGCCATGCCACTTCTTGAACTGCGATTCCAGGTACCTGTTGCGGTTCAGTTACATTTCAGGGAAGGTCCCAGAAGAACCGTGATATTGGCCCTGAGGCTGTACCACGACGCATTATGGTTATCAGGTAGCAGCGCTTCAGGCAAGTTCGACCAAATAAAATATCCAGAGCTAGAAGGAATCAGCCTGGCGGCCGCGACGCAACAGGAAAAACAGCAGAATGATGTTGATAATTTCCTGGATGGGCTTGGATTCCCTTGATTTTCAGTAATTTTATGAAAAGTTTAAACCTATGATGATATTTTTTCGCTGTGAAAGCCACAATTATCCATGATGTGGGTTCCGATGTTGCTGGGAAATGCGCAGAAATCACGGGGCTTGAAGTTACAGTAAACCAGCCTGATGATGCCGAAATCCAGATCATCCTGAGAAAATTTGTACCTACAGATAAGCTGAAAATGATCCAGACCGTGAGTGCAGGTGTTGATCACCTGAATTTCGGGGAACTTAAAGATGACATAGTGCTCTGCAGCAATGCTGGAGCCTTTTCTGATCCGGTTGCTGAGCATGCCTTTGCCATGATTCTGGCACACACCAAGAAAATATTCCAGTTCGCCCAGGAAACCAGAAATGGGATCTACAGGAAAGACCGGGTACAGTCACTTTATGGCATGAAACTGGGAATTCTCGGGCATGGCGGGATTGGAAGAAGTGCTGCCCGAATCGCAAAGGGACTTGGAATGCATGTACTTGCCTACACCAGGACCATCAGGGAAGACCCAAATGTTGACAAGTATGCTGCCTCAGCTGAAGAGCTCGTTGGGGCCTCAGATATACTGCTTCTGGCCCTCCCAAAGACCAACAAGACACTTGGCATGGTGAATAAGGATCTTCTTGCCCACTTCAAGGGCTCCCAGATTGTGAACATGGCAAGGGCAGACATAGTAAATGAATCAGACATGCTTGAGTACCTTGCAAAGAATCCGGAAATATGGTATCTTACTGATGTATGGTGGAATGAGCCTGATGTGAAATTCCCAATCCCGGAAAATTCCATCCTGACACCGCATGTGGGAGGTATCTCAAAGGAATCTGCTGACGGCGCTTTCTATCGTGCATGCACAAATGTTAAAAAATACCTGGATGGAAGGCCGGAAAACCTGGTGGACGTATCAGAATACAGGAAATAATTTCAGAACAGCCGGGACTGCTGGCTGTCCTTTGCGTCAACCGAAGGGGATTTCTTCCTGACACTGCTCTGTTGAGATTTTGTTCCGGGTGAAAACTGCAGGAGATTGGCCTGATTGTTCCTGCTGAACCCGTAGTCTTCTGCAATGCCCTCCAGAACCCTGTCCAGGGTTTCCTCAACCCTTCGGGCATAGTATTCCCAGTCAGGCTTGAAATTGAACTGTGAACCGTCGATGTAAGGTTCAACCTCCTGCGGTGACTTCTTGCTGTTGGTAACTATCCAGGACACTTTCATGCCGGGGATGAAGGTTTCCCCCTGTTCAATGAGCTTCTTTGCAATCCTTACGTTTGCCAGGGATTTCTCATCCTTGTACTGGTCAAACTGCTTAACAGTCCTTGATATGACAAGGCTCTCAATGTTAATCGTGTCATCTCCGCGCCTTACTTTGTCCACTGTTTCGTTCCTGAACAGCACAGCCCCCTCCACATCTCTGTTCATGACGAAGTCAAACACCTTTGACAGCGCCTCACTCTGGAGGTCGAATGAGTCTGTCCTCCTTACCTCATAACCCCTTATGAGAACCTCATTTTTCTGGGCAACCGGGTAAACAATCCTGCCGGCATACCTCTTCTTTGCACCATGGGAGAAAAGTGGATCCATTACCTTCTCGAATTCAACTATTACACCCTCCTCTGAGGAAAGCCTCGTGCTGAGCTCCTTCCCAACCTCAACAGCCTCCTCGTGGGTTGCAGCGCCTGATTCAATGAAGATGCTGTCGGTATCGCCATAAATGACCTTGTAGTCTTCCTCTTTAAGCTTGTCAATGAGTGCGGTGATGGTGTTCCTGGCAAATGCTGTGACGGCGCCTCCGATCTCGAGGTTTGTGAACCTCCAGAAAGAAGATGCAAGGACCCCGTAGAATGTGTTCATCAGGATCTTTATGGCCCCCTGTATTCCGTCGAGATACTCGCGTTCGTCCTCAGAAGCGGATTTCATCTGTTTCTTTACCAAGTCCCTCTGGCACATGAGCTCCCTGAGCAATCTTGGAACCAGTCCTTCCCTGTGTTCCTTATCCAGGAACCTGACCCCGTTTGGAGCTTCGATCTGGCCCTGTGGGTCAAAAGTGGTGAAGCAGATATTGTACTTCATAATCATCGAAGGATACATGCTTTTGAAATCCAGCACAACCACGTTATCATAGATGCCTGCACCTATGCTGTGAACATAGCCACCCTCAATGGGGCCTGCCTTCAGGCTCCTGCTGGTCATCGGTACGCCGATATCCTCCCTGTCAGCCTTCCTGATCAGGAGAGAATCCACATAGTTGCTTGTGCCGCCATTGGTTACGTCGTCCAGAGGCAGCTTTGCAACTGTGCTCATGAACATGTTTCTGTCGACAAGCCTTATCCTGTTGAATATCTGAAGGGTGAGGTATGCATCCTTGATGCAGTAATCCGTGACTTCCTGCGGCCTGGTTTGCCACTCCTCCTCGATCTTGAGCCTGTTGATGTTGTCCTTTCCCTCTCCCAGGAGTTCCTTGGCCACGTAGTTGAGGGTTTCATGCTTTGGATGAAGTATCTTCTTGACTCCCCACCAGGTATCTGCAATGATCCTGCCATGCACTCTCCAGTACTGGCCCTGGACCCTGTGTGGCTCCTCGTAGTCCCTTCCGATCCTGAAGGGAATCCTGTGCAGGCCCAGCCTGTATTTTACTACCGGCAGGTCGTAGCCATCAATGTTGTAACCTGTTATGAGATCAGGATCCATGGCGGTAACCAGCCTGTTGAATCCCCAGAGTATTTCCTCCTCACTGCCTGTTATTGCTCCTTTTTCCCATTTGGAGCCATCATAGGAGGCATAGCCGATTACGAATATCTGCCCATAGGTTTCACCATTTTCAGTCTGGATAGCGTTTTCTATGTCAAAGCTTAAAATCTTGATAGGCGGATTGAACTCGGGGACGTTCCTTATTTCATTTATTTTCAAGACTATGTCCGTAGTGAAGTGCTTCTTTTCCTCCGGAAGTTCTTCGCCTTCGATCTCCACACACGAACTCAGATCCTTGTCATAAATGAATCGGTGATGAAATGGTATATCTGCTGACATTGCACGGAATTTTCTTCCGCATTTCTCCCTGAGCTGTGGAACCATCCATGGGGACTTGACAAATATACGCTTAACGTCCTTGTCTTCACCGTCCACCCATAATTTCTTGTCTTCAAAACGGACGAACTGCTCGTCTGCCTCATACAAATCCAGGCAGGCTTTATTTGGTTCCACGAGGTCAAAGTAAGGCTGAAAACCAAAATACAGGGCAGTTACCGATTTTCCGTCAGCGGTTCTGCCAAACAGTTCCACCGCAACATCCTTGCGCCTGTATGAAGCTACAAGGATACGCATTTTCACATTCATCCAGTTCGAATATTCCCATTTAGGTTTTAATTTCTTCGAATCGGGAAGAGGTGACAGGAAGATCAGTCCATGGAAATTCCTGACACCTGAATGCCGGACTTTCCATTGCGGATTTGCGCTTATGTTGCAAAGATTATATACGCGGTTAACAATTGATTTTTGTGAAATACCTTTTTACATCTCTTTTTGCAAGGCAGGTGCTCTATGAATAATGTTTTAAATCTTGTTGAAAAGCACGACAAGTACAGGGCAGGCACTCTCAACCTGCAGGCGTCAGAGAATGTGCTGAGCCCGGATGTCAGGAAAGCGCTCTCCTCTGATTTGAGTTCCAGGTATTCCCTGGTCCTTGACGACCATGACGCATATGGTGGAACCAGGTACACACTCGAAATTCTTGAGAAAACCATGGAACTCACTTCCAAAGTCTATGGTGCCAAATATTCTGAGGTACGCCCAACCGGAGGACACATCGCCTCGCAGGTTGTTCTTCTGTCATTGATGAAGAAAAAGGAAAACATGATGTCCATACCTGAAAAATACGGCGGGTATACCGGATATCAGAGTGGATTCCTGCCACAGATGTTTGGTGTACAGAACTATGATATCCCTTTTAATCCTGAGGCACAGGAGATTGAGCTCCAGAAAATGGAAAGCGTGATGAGGTCTTCCAGCCCCTCCCTTGTCGTTCTCGGGCAGTCATTCTTCCTGAGGCATTACGACCTCAAGCCAATAAGGGAATTGTGTGACACCCACGATTGCCTGCTTGCATATGACGGGTCCCACGTTATGGGCCTCATTGCAGGAGGAGCCTTCCAGAAGGATGCCCTGGATTACTGTGACGTATTGTTTGGATCTACCCACAAAACCTTCTTTGGCCCCCAGGGTGGAATAATACTTACAAATGATGAGGACTTAATGAATCGGTTCAGGAAGAACATTACCTGGAGAACAATGGATAATTTCCACCCTGCAAGAGTAGCAGCACTGGGAGTGGCAATGGAAGAGATGCTGAACCATGGGCAGGAATATGCGCACTGGGTTGTGAAGAATTCCGTATCACTTGGTAAAGCTCTTTCCCAGGGAAAGCTGAATGCGCTTTACTCACCCTGGTTCTCTGAATCACATCAGGTTGCTGTCTCATCTTCCGATCTGGAAAAGCATGGATTGACATTCAGGACCTTCAGCGAACGTCTGGAGAAGAATGGGATAATTGTGGACCGTGAAGGGAGAATAGGCACAGCCGAAGTAACCAGGATGGGCGCAAAAGGCCTTGAAGATGTTGCAGGCCTAATCGAAAGGGCTGCAATGGGTGAAGATGTATCCGGCGAAGTTTCAAAATATGTCTCCGGGCTTGAACTATCATACTGGAGGGACTAAAACGAAAGTAGAAGAAATAATGACTTCAAACCATCTTGTTACCATAACGGCCAGTTCCACGGTTGCTGAGGCCCTTTCCAAGATGAGGACCACGGGCATTCACCAGGTTCCTGTGCTCACAGGAAAGAGGTACGCAGGCATGCTCAGCTTCAGGGAAGTGCTGAGAAGGAGAAGCATCAGGAGCAATTCCAAAGTTGAGAGTTTCATGATAAAAACTGCAAAACTTTCTCCAAAAACAGAAGTCAAAACAGCAATCAAGCTTCTAAGAAACAGCGGACTTGCCGCCCTTCCCGTTGTGGAAAGCGGCATGTTGACCGGCATCCTTTCCAGAACAGACATACTGAGGAATTTTGCACAGGTTGTTCCGCATGGAGAGATCAGCTGCGCTGAGATAATGTCCACGGAACCTGTCTTAATCGAGGTGAAGGAGCCTATCAGCAGGGCTATGGAAAAATTCAGGTCACTTGATGAAACAGAAATGCCTGTGGTGGATGGTTCAGGGAAATTTATTGGAGTCCTCAGGGCAGATCAGCTTTCTTCCAGCGAGCTTCTTAACATTCAGGAAAAGGAGAAGTCGGGAGATGTGACAGGCGAGTCTGAAAAACTTATGGTCAATCCGGGTTCGCTCCCACTTAAGCACGTCAGTGTAACTCCGCAGACATCCATCGATAAATGTTCCGACCTCATGGTTGAGAACAAGGTCAGATCAGTTCCGGTTATAGACGGCAACGGAAAGGTGCTGGGTGTAGTAAGTGCTTCTGACATCATTGGCATAATCAGCACTGGTGAAAACAGGGGTGGAATCCTCATACAGGTTTCCGGACTGGAACCATGGGACGACAATCTCTATGACATTCTCTATTTCAACGCAAGCAAATTCGTTTCAAGGCTTCCTAAAATGGCAGGAATCCGTGGCGGAAACTTTGATTTCCATATTGCCAAGTACCACAGTGAGGGGCGGATCAAGTACTCCATAAGATCCAGGCTGGTTGGAGGTTCCATTAATATGTCAGTAAATGACTATGACTGGAATTTCGGCAAGTGCATTGACAAGATAATGGTCACTTACGAAAGCCGTTTGACAAAAAGAAAGGAGAAGTAGTCCCATGCAGGGAGATCTGATCAACAGGATAGTGGATTATGCATCAAAGAAATCCCGATACGCAGAAGCCAGGTTCATGGAATCCACCGTCAACAGCCTTTCCTACAGAAACGGGGAATTTCAGGGACTGAACTTCGCAACCGAAAGTGGCTATGCCATCAGGGTTGTCAACAATTCAATAAGCATAGCATATTCTGACTCGAAAAACTGGGATGACCTGAAAAAGGCGATTGACTGTGCGGTTGAAAAGTCTAATTTCAAAGGCAAAAATGCGATCTATGAAGGCGATCCTGTCAGGGATTCCTGGAAGGTAGAAGCAAGGAAGAAGATAGAGGACATGTCCGTTGAGGAAAAGACTGCGATCCTCAGGGCAAATGACTCAGTTATGGAAAAAGCTGGGGCTTCGGTCAGGATTAATGCCATCACGGACAAGAGGGTCAACCAGATTTATGCCAATTCCACCGGATCTGAGATAAGGGGGGACATTTCCCGAATTTATTACTTCTACATGGTTGGAGTGGTGGAGAGTGGTGAATTTGAGCAGTCGGTGGAACAGTACGGAGCATCCTCCGGCTACGAATACCTGGACGAATTGAGCCTGGAGGAACGCATTGAGCATGACATTAATGACCTGCACCAGTCCGCAGCTGCACCCAGAGTCAATCCAGGCAAGTTTGACATAATCGTGGGCCCTGAGATCTCGGGTATTGTCGCCCATGAATCATGCGGCCATCCAACCGAATATGACAGGATAATAGGAAGAGAAGGGGCGCAGGCTGGAGAATCTTTCCTCACTGGGAAGAAACATCCATACCGGATAGGCGCCGACATCGTAAACGTAATCGATGACCCGTCCATGGAGAAAAGCTTTGGCCATTACCGATACGATGATGAAGGCGTGAAGTCCAGGAAAAGATACCTCTACAGGAATGGGAAAACGAATGAATTTATTCTGAACAGGGAAAGCGCTGCCATACTTGGTGTTGAATCAAACGGCGGAGGCAGGTCAGCATCCTGGGATCTGGAACCCCTGGCAAGAATGAGCACAACATACATAGAGCCCGGAGATTACAAATTCGATGACCTTTTTGAAGGGATAAGACGCGGTGTTTACATCAAGTCGTTCACCGAGTGGAACATTGATGATATCAGGTTCAACGAGAAATACGTTGGAAAAGAGGCCTACCTCATAACAGATGGAGACATTTCAGGAAGAGTCCGGAGGCCAACCATTGAAACCAATACGGTAAGTTTCTACAGTGCAATAGATGCAATTGGCAGGGACCTGGAATTCAACGCGGGAATGTGCGGCAAAGGCGACCCCATGCAGGGTGTTGATGTATGGATGGGCGGCCCCCATATGAGGCTGAGGGATGTGTATCTGAAATGAGTTCCATGGATTTGGACCTGATTTTGAAGAAACTCACTGGAATAGGCTTTCAAGAAGTTGCACTTCAGCATACTAAAACAAGAATGGAACAGGTCAGATTTTCACAGAATCTTGAAGACCTGCACAACAACTGGGAAGAAGAGGGTGTTTCAGTTTTTGCCGCAAGGGGAAAGAGAACCGTTTCAACGAACATCAAGAATTTTGAGAAACTTGATGAAATTGCAGGACGCCTCTGGGAGATATCGGGCAAGGTGCCTGAAAACCCCAAATTCGAAGGCATAAACCCTGAAAAGATGTCCTACGGGAATTCAGGAAATCACGAAGCTACCCAATATGACATACAAGATATGGCATCCGGCCTCATCAATTCAGCACTGGAGAATGGAGCTGAAAGGACTGCCGGGGCAATTTACAGCAGGAATAACGAAATCACCGTAAAGACCAGTTACAATGAATGCACATACACTACTGGAGGGCTTGAGGTACTAATCAGATCCTTCCTTGGCGACCTTACGGGCCAGGAAGCCAGGCACTTCGGGAAATCCTTCAAGGTTGATTCCAGAAAGATAGATGAAATCGGCAAAGATTCCACAGCATCACTTTCGGTCACTAAGGATGTTGTCGACCTCACACCTGGAGAACACGACGTCCTCATGTCTCCTTACGTCATTGGAAACATAATTTCATACAGTTCTGACTTTCTATCATATTATGCAGTTGAAAGCGACCTAAGCTGCTTTTCCGGCCTGATTGGCCAGAAGGTATCCAGTTCCGATTTTTCCCTTGTGGATGACCCACTTGATCCAGAGGGTGTTGGGTACCGGGTCTGTGATGACGAGGCAACCCCCACTTCCAGACACACCCTGATCGGGAATGGTGTTCTCAGGAGTTACATGCACTCCTATTCAACAGCCAAGAGAAGCGGGAACAAGACCACTGCAAATGCAGGCATAATAAACCCTAATGCGTGGCAGTTGAAGGTTTTGCCTGGAAAGGATAAACTGGATGACATGGTCAGTGAAATCAGGGATGGCCTGATAATAAACAACTGCTGGTACACCAGATACCAGGATTACAGGAATGGAGTTTTTTCCACTGTCCCCCGAGATGGCGTATTTTACGTCAGGAACGGAGAAATAAAGGGCCTCGTAAAGGGAATAAGGATCAGTGATTCAGTCCCATCAATACTGGGCAATATTTCTGGAATTTCCAGAGATGTGAAGAATGTGAAGTGGTGGGAAGAAATATCTTCATCGTCGATGCCTTCTGTCCTGGTGGACAAGGTTAACATATCCCGTGCATTTTAGAACTCAAGCCACCAG
>OFHJ01000338.1_pt1 | contig 19105 bp, 21 predicted proteins | sample 1522001 | NCBI WGS metagenome assembly OFHJ01 (sample SAMEA2464838, study PRJEB22497) | soil metagenome | biome: Grassland; feature: Farmland; material: Clay | place: Australia | collected 2013-02-01 | depth 1.2 m | reverse complement strand
ATAATAAGTAGACTAGTTGCCATGAATGTAATGATTTCCCTGATAACCACTCAACAGTATCTTTTAGCGCCTCCGTGATGAATTGCACTCGCTGGATGGCCGTGATTCCACCCGTTTCAGTCCCTGAAGTGCTCTTCCGCAAAGGAGGGCATTGCCTCTTCAACCCATTCCCTTCTTACCTTGCCGTTTGTGAATACAGCAGAGAGCAAAGGGCGGTTTTCCCTGTTTATAACAGCAAAAAGGTGCGAGAGAACGAAGAGAGCCAGCATGCCGGCACCAAGAATGTGAGCTATCAGGAACATATTGCTCCCCTCAGCATCAGCTCCCGTAATTATAAGGCCGAGTCCCCCGACCCCAAGCAGTATGAGGCCTGCTACCAGGAGCAGGAATGCATACGAGGCAAGTATATTGTGCCGCCCCATGTTCTTCCTGACCCTGCCCGGAATTCCTCTGCCGAAAAAATACCTGCCAATGATGGAAAATGCTTCCTTAATCTGGACCGTTACAGGCTTGTCCAGTGGTTCAATGATTCTTATCTTGCGCCTCTTCAGTACAGCATAGCCAGCGTAGGCTATGATCACAAACCCCCAGAGAAGGCCGATCTCCCTGTGGAGTAGAAACATGTTGAGGGAGCCTCCTCCGCCTTCATCATCAAGCCCCAGCGCACTGTATAGCAAAAAACCTGATCCTATGATCAGAAGGATATGGAAAATCCTGAATCCTGCGCTTATCAGGGTTACACGATCATTGAACCTGTACATATGGAGCCCACGTTTTGTGGCAATAAAATTGGCCGTACTTAACCATATTGGTACATTGTGCAGCGGCATACCTTGCCTTGCACATGCCAGGCGGTTCCTGCGTTCTGATCTTCGCATTCCACAGTATGGTCGCATTCCAGTGCGTTCATTCGATATATCTACACCGAAAAGTGTACATAGAACTTAAAAAAAGTTTTAATACTCGATAAACACTATTAATGTTAGAGGTACCTGAACATCTCTAAAAATCTCCTAAGAGCAAGTTAGCCCCATGCACTCCTGAAACGTATCAGCAAATGGTCGGCACACAGATGATCTTTACTATGAGCGGCTGGCCTCGATCCCATTTTACCGTTGCTTGACGAGAAAACCCGGTTCAGATAATTGGAGGGAACAGTATGAGTATAGAGGATATTTCCGCGTTTGAGAGCAGAGAGGTTAAGATGAAGCTTTGCGAGGTATGTGTCGATACGAGAGGGCTTGATCGGGCGATAGAAGACCAGGCATGGGTTTGCAGCAAATGCAACACCCCTCTCGTTGGGGAGATCATACATCTGCAGAGGTGTTACTCACCTGATGAGTGCACATATGAACACCTTCACCACGCTTGCTACGGCCAGATGGCAACGGAAATGATTACGTGATTTACAAAACCTTATTTTTTCTCTCATAAAAGAGCATCGGGCCGTAAATGAATTATATCAGAGAGATAAATGAAAGCTTACGTTGAGGTTATCTACCTGGCGATCAGTCTTGTGTCAACGCTTTCAATTGTTTCCGGGATAACGGCAGTGAATATTCTTTTCAACGCTGTTCTTCCACCGAAGAATTTCAGCAGTCCACCTCCTGGATTTGTCAACAATGGCTATCCTCCGGTTAATTTCACCCCGGGGGAGAATGGTATAACTCCCTTCTGGCATTTCGGGTATATGCGTGCATCGTTATCAGAGCCAGCCTGGCTGTGATAGCCGTTATTGGCTTCATGATCGTGAAGGGGGAAAGGAGCGCTGCATCATCCACATGATTTCTGGAAAACGCACATAAGCCCGGAATGGATTGGATGCGCCATTACCCGGCCATACAGCTGCAGAAGGATAGCTGATGCCTTATCGTGAGTTTCCACAGGAAAATCTATACATGCTTCCGGCAAAATCTTTAAATGTGTTCCAATGAATTCATGATTAATCCTGTCTAGCAATTTGAAATGATAGTCGTAACCAGCAATGTGTTGAAGATTTTACAGGTATATCGTGTATTCCTCGCTGCCTTGGGGCTCACGTGGGTAGCCGTAGCTATAGGGGTCATACGGTCACTCAATGTAATTCAAGCCGGCCTCAATGCCTTTCAGAACTACTATGAAGCGTTCCTGATCGTATTCCTCTTTTACCTGGTATATGCTTCATTCTACGGAGTTTACAGGCTCTCAAGGCAGATTTCGGAGTACAACACAGTGAGCACTGTAATCGTGAAGCTGCAAACTGAGACCTTCCTTGCGGTCATGATCAACGTAGGAATCTCGAGTGTGATTGTGGACCACCTTGTTGAGATGTATGGGATTCAGGTGCATGCGGTGGTTCTGATCATAATGCTGATAGCTGCCTCCAGCTTCACCAGACATCCGTTCCTGAAGAGATTTGTGAACTTCTTCAGGAGGAGGATAGTGAAGGAGTATGAAGATTACACCTTTTCACCGGAGAACAAATGATCGTCCTATCCGGGCTCTGCCGGTTCACCGTACCCACGGACCTTTAACATGCCTGGTTGAGTCTTGTACCATCTGTCCAGTTCCCGTCATTCCCCTGTTTGCTATCAGGTTCCTTCCAGTGTTTCGGTGAGAAAGAAAAAATGAGAAATTGCCGGAGAATCACTGTTTTGTGTGTTCTCCTTGAATTTAGGACACCAACTTGTGGAATGAACAAATAACATTGTGGATTAGAACAAGTGTGATTCATGACTTCTTTGACAGACTAAGATTGTAACACGGGGGGCATTTGCCTGATTTATTTAGTCAAAGCCGTATAATAAAGGAGTCATGCTTATTTTCCTGGGTGCATTATATCGTTATGGCTCCGAAGACTTATTCTATTTGTTTTCTGGAATTAGTATGACTGTTGTCGGAGCTATTTCCAGCATTCTTAGTGTAAGATTTGTAACGGGTAACTCTGGTTCCGCAGGCTTCTAATTGTCTTTTTACCCCGTCAAAGTTTCTTTCAATGGCAATCTGGCGGTAACTGGGATTCCTGAGATATTACTGCCCTGGTTGATAATAGGGCTGGCATTGATAGGAGTGGGCGTAATTTTCTTTTGTACGCACTTGTTAAAACAGGCACACAATGATAAATCAGCGTGACTCTCGGCAACATATGAACATAGAAATGTGCTATAGTAAATTATAAAACACACTGAATGAGAATCAATAATTATACCTTTTCAAATCAGGGTATGATGGAAGAAGCATTAGTGGTAGTCAATTTCAAGAATTATTCACAGTCCACCCTTGACAACTCCAGAAGAATGCTTGACAAATTCTCTAAAATCACCGTTCCACAGAACGTCAGGCTTGCGTTTGCAATCAGCCCGGTTGATCTCTGCCTTGCCGGGAAATTCCCCGATCTGAACATATTCTCACAGCACGCGGATGAGAATGACCCGGGCGCTGCAACAGGAAAGATGACAATTGAAGGACTCACTGGGCTTGGGATAAAGGGTTCCCTCCTGAACCATTCGGAAAACAGGGTTCCGGAGAAAAAAATAGCCGCGACCATAGGCAAAGCGGGAAAATCAGGTTTCGAAATAATCTTGTGCGTCGGGAGTCCCGAAGAGGCGGAAAAATATGCCCCCCTCCGGCCATCTTATATTGCCTATGAGCCCCCGGAGCTTATTGGAGGAGACATTTCTGTCTCTACAGCCAGGCCGGAGATAATTTCTGATGTTGTCGCAATCTGCTCTGGATACAGTGTCCCTGTTCTGGTGGGTGCGGGCATTAAAAACTGTGCTGATCTTAGAAAATCCATTGAACTCGGTGCCAGGGGAGTACTCATAGCATCAGGAATTGTCAAGTCTGAAGATCCTGTTGCCTCGTTAACTTCATTAATATCATCATAATAACGCAGGGTAAAATGCCAAAGAAGAAAGAAGAGCCCCTCTTCGTTGAACCAGAATTCAACGAGACAGAATTTATACGTGAAGAGAGAGAAAGAGCGAAGGCAGTGGTTGCCATATTTGTTATAGGCGCAGTCATAGGCCTTCTGTCAGGATATTTTAGTTTAATCGGGCTATGGTATTTTTCAATACTGCTCATCTTCATCTTCCTGCTTTTCCTGAGGATTATCCTCAATGCGCTAGGGATGCAGCTTCCCAAGAAAACGTCACACAAGATATTCCTTGTGGGTGAATTCATACTCACCTGGCTGATATTCTGGATTCTCTTCCTCAACCCGCCGCTGCATGTGGTATCAGGTCCCCAGATATCCGATCTTCAGATGCAGACCTCCTCCGGATGGACAAATGTTCAGGAGCCAAAACTGGACGTTTACAATCTGCCCGTATCGGATCACAGTGTAAGGCTCTACCTCAACTACAAGTACCCGATAACATCCGTTTCTGTCACGGAAGCTCAAGCGGGAAGTACGGCTAATGCTATCAAAGTGAATAGCAATTATGTGGGAGACCACGTGTACTTCAATATTAGCGGCAATGTTGGGCTGACAAATGTCTATGAAGTCACCGCGCATAGCGCCCAGGGGTCAAACACATATAAGTTCACGGTGAACTTCGTGGCCGCAACAAGCTCTATAGCACTTGCGGTCAATCCGAATCTTTTAAAAGCAGGTGTAGTGTAGTCTGGTCTAGCACGAGAGCCTTCCAAGCTTTCAACCCGGGTTCGAATCCCGGCACCTGCATTTCTTAATCTGTTTGGCTTTTTTGAACAGCAGAATATCATGCCTCTATCCAGGCTGGCTGATGAAGTTGTAAATATGGCCCCGGATGATTCTAGGGCGGATATAGCCGGGAATCTGCATTCCCAGACGATCAGAGAGATGTTCGGGGAAGGACCTTCCATTGAAGCTCTGGTGTGGGCAGGGGATCTCTAGAAGGCCTGGGATCGTGGGATCCAGGAAGCATTCCAGGTTTCGTTACGGGGGACATATAAGCTTCCTACGCACCATTCCACGGAATGATCATCTGCTTGATGCATAAAAACAGCAATAAGTGCCAGAAGAGAAGGAAAATTAATAAACCATTCTTATTATAAAATTACTATGACAGGAAAAAAATCCAATTTGGGCAACCCTCCTGATGGCCATTCTACAATTACCCCATACCTGGTAGCGCACAGGCCCCATGACCTTATCAACTTCCTGGCTGAAGCCTTTGACGCTGTTGAAAAAGCAAGATACACGGCATCAGATGGCCGGCTTGAATACGCAGAAATGGAGATAGGCGATTCCAAAATAATGATCAGTGAGGCAACAGCTTCAAACCCTGCTACCCCGTCAAACATAAATGTGTATGTAGAGGACGTTGATGCGGTGTTCAGTCGTGCCCTGAAAGCGGGCGGAACTTCTGAAAGTGACCCACAGGACCAGCCGCATGGGGAGAGAACTGGCGTAGTAAAGGATAGCACTGGCAATAAGTGGTTGATATCCACTCAGATAGAGAAGCTCACTGTTGATGAGATAAAGGAAAGGGTAAAGAAGGCTGAAACCGACTGATTCCGGCTGAAAGCGTTCACTCTGCCCCGCTGGCGCTTTATCGGAGATTTATATTCCCTGTGCCTTGGTGGTTTTAGTTTCCCTGTGTATAACTAAGGGTATTATACTCAGTATACATTTTGAGAAGTCAAACAGGATTCAGGTGTTGTTATGATCACGATTAATGGTGATTCCCTTACCGTAAAACAGGTGTATGATGTTGCTGTCAACAGGGAGCAGGTTGAGCTTTCTGAAGAGGCTGTGGAGAAGATCAGAAAATCAAGGGACAGGCTGGTAGCAAAGCTGGAGGAGGGAAAACCCATCTATGGCGTTAACACAGGATTTGGAAGCCTGTTGAACGTATCAATACCCCAGGAGAAGATCATACAGCTGCAGAAGAACCTCATAAGGAGCCATTCTTCTGGAGTGGGCGAACCACTCCCCGACGAGCATGTGAGGGCCATCATGGTCGTCCGGGCCAACAACCTCTCGAAGGGATACTCCGGTGTCAGGGTTGAGCTTGTCCAGATGGTCATCAATATGCTCAACAGAGGAATACACCCCATAGTCCCAAGATTTGGTTCTGTTGGAGCCAGCGGAGACCTGGCACCTCTCGCCCATATTGCACTCTGCATGATGGGTGAAGGGAAGGTCAAGTACAACAACAATGCAACGGAAGCGCAGGAAGTATTCACCGAACTCTCCATTGCCCCGCATGAGTTTGTAGAGAAAGAGGGCGTGGCCTTTATCAACGGAACCTCAGCGATTTCAGGGATCCTTTCGGTAGAACTGCACAGATCATACGAGATGTTCAGGAATTCAATCCTTTCTGCATCACTGTCGTTCGAAGGGCTTAAGGGAACCGACAGGGCGATCAGGGAATGGGCGATGAAGGTGAGGCCTTACAGGGGCCAGGAACTTGTTTCCAAGTCGCTGAGAGAGCTCATTAAAGACAGTGAAATCATAAGGAAATCAAGCGAACGGAAGGTGCAGGATGCATACAGCCTCAGATGCATCCCCCAGGTTTACGGGGCGGTCCTCGATACGCTCGATTATGGACGGTCTGTTCTCTCTACCGAGATAAATTCTGCAACTGACAACCCGCTGATCGGTGAGGAGGAAATAATTTCCGCAGGCAATTTCCACGGCGAGCCGGTTTCCCTGATATGTGACTTCGTTGCGATCGCATTGACAGACCTGGGCAACATCATAGAAAGAAGGATAGCGAGAATAGTCGATGCAAGCCTGAGCGGGCTTCCGCCGTTCCTGGTTTCAAACAGCGGCTACAACTCCGGGTATATGATACCGCAATACACGGCCGCTGCATTGTGCAACAGGAACAAGACGCTTTCAATGCCTTCTACAGCAGACAACATACCCACGTCTGCAAACCAGGAGGACCATGTGAGCATGGGGGCCAACGCCGCAATAAAACTTTCAGAGGTAGTGGCAAATCTTCAGCAGATTGTTGCCATAGAATACCTTCTCGGCGCCCAGTCACTTGAATTTGCCCTAGATTCACCTTCCCCGAATACCACCGCGATATGGAAGAAGATAAGGGAGCAGGTTCCGGCACTGGAAGAGGACAGGGCGCACTACGCGGATATTGAAAAAATTGCGGAAATGATGAGAAAGGGTGAGATCCTTTCAGAGCTCAGCTACCTGGAGAGCCTTTACTTCTAGCCGGACACGACCAAATTATATATATTCATTTTAGCTGAAGGTTTAATGCCAGAGACCCTTTCTAAAGCATATATAGAAGTAGAGAAGGGGGAATCCTACGCGGATGCCCTCAAGAGAAACAGGATACGCGATGCCATAGCGGTAGAAGTAGACGGCAAGCTGACAGACCTGTCCGATGTGGCAGAAACGAAAGTCGGTGCAAAGCCGGTTACCGTTGACACAAGAGAGGGTCTCACAATTCTAAGGCACTCAGCAGCACACCTTCTGGCTAATGCCATAATGGACATTTACAAGGGGGCACTGCCAAATGCAGGCCCTCCGACTGAGGATGGCTTCTATTACGATTTCGACATGGAGCCTGTCTCCACCGATGACTTCGGAAAGATAGAGGAAAGGATGAGGGAGATAGTCAGGGAAAACAGGCCCATTGAAAAGTTGAGGCTATCGAAGGATGAACTGAAGGAACTCTTCTCAAACAATGTCTACAAGCTTGACAAGATAGACGAGAACCTCAAGGAAGGAGGGTCCTCCACGGCGTACAGGCAGGGGGACTACGTGGACTTTTGCACCGGGCCACATGTCCCGTCCACAGGCTACATAAAGAGTTACAAGCTGCTCTCACTTTCAAGCGCACATTACAAGGCTGACGAGTCCAGGCAGAAGATGGTAAGGATATACGGAACCGCTTTTCCCAGCGAGAAACAGTTGAATCAATATCTCAGGAACAGGGAGGAGGCTGCCAGGAGGGATCACCGGAGGCTCGCCCAGGAGATGGACCTTCTTGTTCTCGATCCTGAAAGGGCTCCAGGTTTCCCGCTATACACGCCGAACGGGACCGTTATACGAAACGAACTCATAGGCTTCATGAGGGAAATGAACACCAGGAGAGGCTGGTCTGAAGTTTCAACACCCCATGCCTACAAGACCAGCATGTGGAAGCAGTCCGGACATTACGCAAAGTACAAGGACGACATGTACCTGTTCACCCTGGAGGACGGTGAAAGCTATGGGCTTAAGCCCATGAACTGCCCCGGCCACGTCACCATATTCGAGAGAATGCCCCATTCCTACAGGGAGATGCCAGTTAAGTATTCAGAGGCGGGAACTGTTTACAGGTATGAAAAGTGGGGAGAGGTTTCAGGCCTTACCAGGCCGAGGTCTTTCACCATAGATGATGGACATGCCTTCCTCAGGATTGACCAGATACTCGAGGAGATGCAGTCCATTCTGGGAATGGTGAAGGAGACCTTCGACACCATTCTGGGTGAGTCGGAGATACTGTACGACCTTAGCCTTATTGACAGGGAGCACCCTGAGAATTACCTGCTCACCTACGTCTGCTCAAAATGCGGCTCTACAATTGAGGCCAGGAAGGCTGCATCCAGTGGTGAGCTCAAATGCAGCAGCTGCGGCTCAAGTTCCCTGAATCCTGACTTCACCCCATGGGACCAGGCCTCCGGCCAGCTCAAGGAAGCCCTTGACAAATCAGGGATTCAATACAGGGAGTTTCCCGGTGAGGCTGCGTTCTACGGCCCAAAGATCGACATTCATGTGAAAGATGCCCTTGGGAGAAGCTGGCAGCTGTCAACAATCCAGCTCGACTTTTTCCTCCCCATTAACTTCAACCTCAACTACATAAACAGCGAGAGCAAGCCCGAGAGGCTGGTGATGATCCACAGGGCAATCTTCGGCAGTTATGAGAGGTTCATGGCGATACTGCTTGAACATTACGCGGGGAAGCTACCAACCTGGATCGCACCCATGCAGGTTTATGTCATCCCGGTCAGTGAAGGGTTCAACGGGTACGCGACAAAGGTCCATGAGAGGCTCAGGGAAATGGGTATCAGGTCAGAACTGGACCTCTCGCCGGACACCATAAGCAAGAAGATCAAGCTGATCAGGAGCAAGAGGCCGGCATATATCGCGGTCCTTGGTGAGAGAGAGCAGGAAAAGGGCACAGTGACCATCAGGAACAGGAGCAACAGGCAGAACCAGTACTCGCTGGATGATCTTGTTTCAAAACTGGGAGAAGAAGTCAGGGGAAGGTCTATAGGCCAGACTCTCTGATTCCTCTATTTCTTTATGTAACAGATTGCGAATTCATCGCCGTCAAAGAAAACTTCCCTGTTCGGGTGCTTCGATCTGTACTTGTCCATTCGGACCATGACCTGCCTTATGGTCATGTCTGAATTTTTCTTTGGTTTGTAGACTATTACGGATTTAGGCAACGGGTAAATTATAAAAAGAGTGTATTTAACTCTTTTCAGGCAGCTTTTTCTGGAGATTCTCCCACAACTGCCTTCCCGTTTTTGTATTTCTGCACTTCCTCTATGATCTTCGGGATGGCATCGTACAGGTCTGCTTTGATGAAATAGTCCGAAACCTTGGCGATCTCAGCCTCGGGGTCATTGTTGATTGAAACAATGTTCTCGCTGTTTATCATTCCCACCGTGTGCTGTATCTTTCCTGATATTCCGGCCGCGATGTAGAGCTTTGCCCTGACAGTCTGGCCCGTCTGCCCGACCTGGTGCTCATAGGGTATCCATCCGAGGTCCACCACCGGCCTTGAAGCTCCAACCTCAGCATTGAGCTCGTCCGCGAGGTTTCTGATTAGCTCAAAGCCTTCCGGCTTTCCGAGCCCCAGCCCGCCAGAAACAATCTTCTTGGCTGATGTGAGGTCAAGCCTGTCCTTGGGCCTGAAGCTCAGGATTTTCCTTTTCTTCATGGCTTCGGGCACAGTGACTTTCTTGATCTTTATGTCGCACTTGTTTCCCGGCTGCTTCTCTGCAACCTTGTAGCTGCCTGGCCTGGACGTGATTGTCTGAGGCCTGTGCTTCCGGCAGAGGATCTGGTCGATTGTCTTGTCCCCGAATGATGGCCTCCACGCACTGAGTATCTTTGTGTTTTCCACAATGTCGAGCTCTATGCAGTCTGCAGCCACCCCGGTCATGACCCTGATCGCGATCCTTGACACAAGGTCCCTTCCTTCCCTTGTTCCGGACATGAGGAATATGTTCGGCTTGTAATCCTCGATCATCTCTGCAAGGTAGTTTGTGTATGGCACGCTTGCAAAGTCCTTCAGGTCCGGAGATTCTGTGCCGAGGAAAATGTCACAGCCGTACTCTTCAGCCTCCTTTGCAATTGGCGTGAGCTCTTCACCAACTGCAACTCCGACCAGCTTTTCGTCAGTCTTCTTTGCGAGCTTTTTCCCTTCTCCGAGCATTTCAAGTGTGGACTTCTTTATGTGCCCGTCGCTGTGCTCAATGTACACGAACACATCCCTGTATTCATCAAGGTTTTCGGGTACAACACAGTTTATGAGTTCACGCATCTTCATCATCCCCCAGGACAATTGCCTTGTTCTCTATGAGCTCCTTTACCATTTCCGGGATCTCCTCCAGGGTGATCGTCTTATTGAGCCTCTTCTTCTCCTCGGGTATCTTGAGGGACCCGACAATGGTGGGCGAACCCTTGATGCCGACCCATTCCGGCGGCAATCCGAGAGATTCGTGGTCCATGGTCTCGATTCCTTTCCTCATGGCGTCAATCCTCCTTCTAAGGCTTGACCTTCTGGGAATGTTTGCGTTAATCAGCATGGTGACCAGTGCAGGCATTGGAGTCTGAACAACCTCTATGCCATGCTCCAGTTCCCTTTCCGCGATAATAGTGTCCCCCTCAATTTTCACCGACGTTGAATAGGTGACCTGGTCTGCCTGCATGAACTCTGCGACTCCCGGGCCCACGTGTCCCGTGCCTGAATCAGTTGTGCTCTCACCTGCAAGGATCAGGTCGAATCTGCCGATCTTTTTCACAGCGGCCGCAAGGGTCAGTGAAGTTGCATAGGTATCCGCTGCAGCAAAGGCACGGTCTGTTATCAGTATCCCCCTGTCAGCCCCCCTTCCCATGCACTCGAGCAGGGCAGATTCAGCTGCAGGCGGCCCCATGGTTATGACGGTGATCTTTGCAGGAGTCTTGTCCTTTATCATGAGGGCAGCCTCCAGGGCATTTTCATCGGCAGGGTTTATAACCCCACGGGCCTGGGATCTGTTCAGCGTAAACTTTACAGGATCGATGAATATTTCTTCAGCATCTGGCACCTGCTTGATCATAACAATAATGTCCAACACCATCAGTATCACCCGTACTTGTATTTGACTCCGTGGCCACCTTTGGTATTGGTCCAGCTTACACTCCCGTGTGAGCAGGCTACGGCACACGTGCCACATTCAACACAGTCCTCGTACTTGAAATTGAGCTTGCCTTCTATGATCGTGTAGCATTTTGCCGGGCAGGCAAAAGTGCAGAAGTGATCCGGGCATTCCTCGCAGATGTTCGGATTAACCGTGATGTGTTCGTATGACTTGTCCGTTTTATAATTGAGAAGTGACAACCTTTCCTCTATTTTCATGACTACATCCTCCTGAGCATTCTGTAACCCTGAAGCAGCATGTCCTTGCTCTTTATTTTGGAAGATGACATTGAGTCGAGGACCAGCTGCATCATGTGCTTCTTTGGTTTCCCTTCCTCTTTGAAGAGTCCCATCATGACGTTTTCAAGCATGCTTGGGAAAGTCTTGTGGATCATCTTGCTCCAGGTTACATTTTCTATTCCCTTAAAAGTTCTCATGTCCTTCATTACGTAGCTTTCCTCAAGTTTCTGCTGGTATCTTGAAAGTGATGCCGATGAAAAGTCGCTTTTCTGCTTCGCTTCAACAAGTGCCTCAGCTGCAGATATTCCCGATGATATGGCATAGTTCATGCCCTGGAGAACAAGGCCGTTGCTGAATGAGAAACCTGCGGCATCGCCAGCTATCATGTATCCGTCACCGTACAGCTTGGGTATGGATGAGAGGCCTCCCTCCTGCACCAGGTGTGCGCTGTACTCGTCCACTCTACCCTCCTCGAGGAGAGGTGCAATGAACGGGTGGCTGGCAAACTCTTCCATTATGTCGAATGAGTATACCTGGTTGCTCTGCCTTAGATGCTTCATCGATATCACCGCACCTATTGAGATGCTGTCCTTGTTTGTATAAAGGAATCCCCCGGCCTCTACTCCGTCCTTCAGGAATCCGAGGACATATTCACAGGCATATCCGGCTTTTCCCCTCAGGTTGAACCTCTCGTTTATTGTCTTCTCCGGGAGCTTTATGACTTCCTTTACGCCAATGGCCACATCGTGGTCCTTCAGTGGTTCCCTCAACCCTGAGTCAATAGCCACCCTCGGGTTTGCCCCCTCGGCCAGTATCACTGCATCAGCGGTTATCTCATCGCCGTCCTGGATCACTCCCACGACTTTGCCGTCCTTCTTGCTCAGCCTGTCAACAGTGACTCCTGTGACGACCATCGCTCCGGCTTCCCTTGCCTTCTTGACGAGCCACGGGTCAAGTTTTGCCCTCAGTACAGTATATCCAGTTTTCTGCTCCTCAAAATTCTTTGTGCTGAAATCGATGTTAATCTTGGATTTTTCAGTAAGAAATGCAACTGATTTTGACTCAAGGTACCTCTCCAGCGGCGCCGTTTTCTCCCAGTCATCGCTCAATTCCCCCAGGCCGGTACCCCAGAGAACTCCTCCGGAAACGTTCTTGCTTCCGGGCGGATCTCCGCGTTCCACCAGAAGTACATTCATGTTATTTTGTGCAAGCTTAATCGCGGCGGAAGCACCCGCGGGTCCTCCTCCCACCACAATAGCATCAAACTCACTCATCGTCGAGTTATAGCAAAATAATTTATAATCATTTTCTAGAATGTGAGAAATTTTGTCGAATATTGATATTATGTGTCGGATAACGACATGTCTTATACTCTTCTCGACCCTCCATGCACATTCCATTTGACGCCCACTTCAGCGTATTGCGTCCAGAAATTCAATTTAACCAGTTTTGCATGATGTCAATGAAAGATGAACGTCAAGGAAATCTACAGAGTGCTGTACTCTGACATGGGCGATCTTGGCTGGTGGCCGGCAGAATCTCCGGATGAGGTTGTGATAGGGACTGTACTGACCCAGAATACAAGCTGGAAGAATGTTGAGAAATCTCTTGAGAAATTGAGGGAGTCGGGGATGATGTCCCTAAGGAGGATATCAGAAGCCGATGTTGAAAATCTTTCCTTGCTCATAAAGAGTTCCGGCTTCTACAACCAGAAGTCTATGAGGCTCAAGGACCTTGCCTCAAGAATAGTGGAGAGATACGGGTCGGTTGGCATGATGTCCATGGACCGTACTGATAGCCTCGCTGAGTTTCTGAAAAACATCAAGGGGGTCGGGCAGGAAACCATGGATTCGATTCTCCTCTATGCGCTGGAAAAGCCTGTCTTCGTGATCGATAAATACACGGAGAGGGTGTTCTCACGAGTGGGTGTATTGGATTCCGGTATGACCGCAGGCGATTTCAGGGACATTACCCCGGTTGACCTTGATCATGACGTGGGAAAACTGAAGAATTTTCACGGCATGATAGTCCAGCTTGCCAAGGAACACTGCAAAAAAGAGCCGTTGTGTGAGGGGTGCCCTTTATCCGGCAATTGCAGATATTATACAGAAGTGATGTTGCCGTAGCCGATAAGTCTCCATCTGTTCGAGATTCTCCTGCCTATTGCAACCCTCTCATTGAGTTCGGCTGCCACTGGGTATTTCAGCATTATCTCGACTTTATCGTCCCTTGCGGAAGTAACAACACCGACTGTGTTTGATGTTCCCACGGTGATCATTATGCTTTCCTTGGACCTGATAGGCTCAACATTCAGCTCTTCCTCAAAGCCCACTACACGCTTGAGAAGGAATGTGTCAAGTGAAAGGTTGAACAGCAGTGGCGGCACTTTTCCAACTGCACCTGCAATTCTGCCGGTGAATGAATCACCCTTGGTGAGGAAAGGGTCAAGTTTTGTTCCTACCGCTGCGAGGCCTCCGGGCTTTATTGTGTCGTAATGGTAGCTTCCGGCCATGAGGCTCACTATTTCTGTGGTAACGTTTTCCCATACCTGCTTGCCGCCTTTTCCAGTCTGGATGCCGGGGACTATTTCAATTTCCTGGCCCATCCTGAGCTCCCCCTCAACCAATGAGCCCCCGAGGACTCCGCCAACAAGCTTCTCCGGTGGTGTACCGGGCTTGTTCACATCGAAGGATCTGGCTATGAACATCTTTGGGTCATGGGACTTGTCCAGTTTTGGTGGCTGGATCATTTCCACTATCATTTTGTATAGAACGTCTATGTTCGTGTTGTGGTATGCACTTACAGGTATGATGGGTGCAGATTCTGCAATGCTTCCCTTAAGGAACTGCTTTATTTCGTTGAAGCTCTCTACTGCCCTTTCCCTGGTGACAAGGTCGATCTTGTTCTGCACTACAATGATGTTCTTTATCCCCATTATCTCAAGGGCTGTTAGGTGTTCCCTTGTCTGGGGCTGGGGGCACTTTTCATTTGCGGCTATTACGAGGAGGGCTCCGTTCATTATAGAGGATCCTGAAAGCATTGTCGCCATCAGGGTCTCATGCCCCGGTGCATCCACGATTGATATTACTCTTGCCAGTTCGCACTCGCCTTCCTTGGATTCGTTGGAATAATATTCCCCGCCTTCAGCGCTTGTGCATTTGTATATAGGTGAGTCCGCATATCCAAGCTTGATTGATATGCCCCTCTTGATTTCCTCAGAATGAATGTCAGTTTTTTTACCAGTTAAGGCCTTGGTCAGCGTGCTTTTGCCATGGTCGACATGGCCGACCATCCCTACATTAACTGAAGGTTGTGGCAGGCTCATTGAGCTTCCTTCGGTTCTTCTTCCTGCTGCTGCTCAATGGGCTTTGGTCCGTACTGTGTCACCTTAAGGTTGAGTTGTGCTATATCTGTCCCTATAACTGACCCCCTGAATGTAACTCTCTTCCTATATCCGTTCTTGGCTCTCCTTCCAAGGGAATATGTCCTGAGAATTCTCTTCCGGCCGGATACCTGTAGATCGGACTTCATCGGGAAGCCGTCTATGGATGTTCCGCCAGTTATCTTGAGCTTATATCCGGGGAGTTCGAAGAATATCCCGTCAACTTCCTCGCCTATTCTCCTTCCGACGAGAGCATTCAGATTATCAGATGATACTTCTTTCTTGTGTGTTTTTCCACTTTTTGGATCTGCGATAACCGCTACTGAATTTGCCATATTTACCTAACCTTTGCGATACGTTTTTAGCGTCTTTTTTCGGCTTGAGTGAATTATATTGTTCTTTATAAAGGTTAAGCAATCCATTTACAGGGCTCAAACTGGCATGGATTACAGCGGGGATTCCGGTTCCTGATTTAGGTCAAGAATATATCATGTGATGCAATCAACCATGAAAAATGATAGTGCTTGGACTGGAAGGTACAGCTCATACTGTCAGTGCAGGAATCATCGACGAAGAAAGAATACTGTCAACAGTTTCTTCCACGTACGTCTCCGGAAACGGGGGGATACATCCTAGAGAGGCTGCTGTACACCATTCAGATAAGATTGTGCCAATAATCCGGGAAGCCCTGTCCAAGGCAGGCATCTCCATGAATGACGTGGACCTTATTTCATTCTCCAGGGGTCCTGGCCTGGGCCCATGCCTGCGGGTTGTCGGGACGGCGGCCAGGTCACTGGCCCTCAAGTTTGACAGGAAGATAGTGGGTGTGAACCACCCTCTTGGCCACGTGGAAATAGGCAGAAGGCTTGGGAAAATGAGCGACCCCATAGTGCTCTACGTTTCCGGCGGAAATACACAGGTTCTGGCACACTCAAACGGAAGGTACAGAGTCATGGGGGAGACCATGGATATCGGCCTCGGAAACATGCTCGACAAGTTTGCCAGGGATATAGGGATAGGATTTCCTGGAGGGCCAAAAATAGAAGAGATGGCCCGGGATGGAAAAAAGCTGCTCGACCTTCCATATTCAGTCAAAGGGATGGACACCTCGTTCTCCGGCATTTACACTGCCGCAAAGGCGTACCTGGGGAAGGGCGAGTCCGTTGAGGATGTCTCATACAGCATACAGGAAACCGCCTTTTCCATGCTGGTCGAGGTTCTGGAGAGGGCCCTTTACTACTTCAACAAGCGCGAGATCCTGCTTGCGGGCGGAGTTGCTGCAAACGGGAGGCTCAGGGACATGCTGTCATCCATGGCTCAGGACAACGGGGTTGACATATACCTTACGGACAGGAAGTACTGCATGGACAACGGGGCCATGATTGCACAGGCCGGCATGCTCATGTACCAGAACGGGGAACACCACAGCATAGATGAAACCACTGTAGATCAGAGATTCAGGATAGACCAGGTTGAAACTCCCTGGATAAGGAGCAGCGACGATGCAGTTGACAGAATGAAAGGTGCCGAATCAAAAATATTCCTTGATACCTACTTCGACAGGGACATTGTCCTGAAGAAGAGGCTACAGAAAAGCTATCGCGTTGCAGGGATGGATTCAAGGCTCAGAAAGGAGAGGACGAGAAACGAGGCTGCAACACTTATCAGGCTCAATGAGGCCGGAATAAGGGTCCCGAAGGTGTATGATGTTGACGGCTACAATTTCGAGATAAAAATGGAGCATATCAATGGAGTCACAATGAGAAGTTTCCTCAGGTCTGGCAATGATGGAGTTGACAAGGTATCAGAACTCGCAGGCATGGTATCAAGGATGCATTCGATGGGGATATCTCACGGGGACCTTACAACGAATAACATCATAGTCTCCGACAGTGTATATCTCATAGATACCAGCTTAAGCAGGCTTTCCACAGGAGATGAGGATCTTGCAACCGACCTCTTCCTCCTCTTTGAATCCTTCAAGAGCAACCACAGCGACAGGCCTGAACTGCCAAAGCACTTCTGGGAAAATTACAAGAAAAGCTTTCCGGATTACCAGAGGGTTTCAGATGTTCTTGAAGCCATAGAAAAACGGAGAAGATACGTGTGATCACTTTTGTTACAAGCAACAGGCACAAATTCGAGGAAGTCAGTGCAATATTCAATGATGCGGGCATAGAACTTTCATGGGAGCAGATGAAGTATGAGGAGATCCAGGCAGACACGACCGAAGAGGTGTCCAGAAACAGCTGCATCAAGTTGATCGGGCAAATCCACGGCGATTTCTTCATTGAAGATACCGGCCTTTTCATAGATTCTCTCAAGGGCTTTCCGGGAGTCTATTCATCCTATGTCCAGAAAACCATTGGAAACGATGGCATAATCAGGCTCCTGAAAGACAGGCCGGACAATGCAATGTTCAAGACCGTTCTGACTGCATACATAAACGGTACGATCAAGCAGTTCACCGGAATTCTGGAAGGAAGCATAGCCTCTGATGAGAGGGGTGAGGGAGGATTCGGCTACGACCCTGTTTTTATTCCCTCCGGCTACGGCAAGACCCTGTCAGAAATGGATCTCACAGAGAAGAACAGGGTATCCCACAGGTTCAGGGCGGTGAAAGGCCTCGTCGAAAGCCTTGCCCGCAATGATCATTAGAGAGTGCCTCCGGGCCTAACTCCCCTTCGTCTCTTCAGCCTGACCCTAAATTATTATAGCGCCTAAATGCTTACTTTGACAGAATGACTTCAAAGATAAGGGAGTATCAGAGTTTTCTATACATACTTGGGGCAGCGATAGGCGTCGTGCTGTTTGTGCTCACATCAAACGAGCTCATTTTCAAGAGCAGTGCCCTCCCTGGACTTTCATCTCTTGGAAACTGGGGGTACTGGGTCTTCACCCTGGGGCTTGTCATGATGATAGCATTCTTCTATCTTTACTACAGACTCCTGTCAGATACAAAGAAGTTCGAAACTCTTATCAACAGTGAGAGCAAGAATACCTTTTCCAAGAATCTCAGGGAGCTTGACAGGATATCAAAAAAGCTCGGGCCCAGATACGTGACTGAGCTGAAAGAGACAAAGGAAAAATGGAAATTAAGATAGAAAATTATGTTTTTTTCAATAATTCCCTGACAAACTGTGGGAGCTTGAAGGATCCCTCCAGCACCTCACCGTTGAAGTACTGCATGCTTTTTACTTCCTCATTTCTAGGGGAAAGGGTGCCGCTTGATGCCATGGTAAATGACCAGAACCCGCTCGGGTACGTCGGTATGAAGGCCGTGTATACCCTGACGTCATCGAAAACTTCCTTCATTCCGCTGTATGCCAGTTTGAGCGCATTTGGCTGGTAAAAAGGAGAACCGGACTGTGAAACTACCACACCCCGATCAGAAATCAGGTTCTTCACGCCCTTGTAGAACTCCTTGTTGAAGAGGCCCTCTGCAGGACCAACCGGGTCGGTGGAGTCGATTATCACAACATCAAATTTCTCATCAGAAGTCTTGGCATACTTGATCCCGTCGCCTATTATCAGCTCAACTTTCGGATCATCGAATGCAGAGGAGAGTTCCGGGAAGAATCTCTTTGAGACTTCCACCACCTGGCTGTCAATCTCAACGTTGACAATCCTCTTGAAGCCAAGGCCCAGCAGTGTCTTGGCGGCACCACCGTCTCCTCCCCCTATGATAAGGGCCTTTTCAGGCTTTTTCTTAGTGAAGTAGTAGGGCACCATCGTTATCATTTCATGGTACACGAATTCATCCCTGTCGGTAAGCTGAACAGTTCCGTCTATTGTCAGGAGCTTTCCAAAATCATAGGTATCAAAAAGATCGATCCTCTGGAAATCTGTTTTGACCGAGAGCAATTGATCCTTTATCCTGAATGAAAGCTGAAGATTGTCTGAATAACGCTCTGAGAACCAGTTCTCTATCATTTTCACAACATTGGATAATTACACGATATATAACCCTGTCCGAGAAATTTCGCAATGAATCTGACCGAAATTATATCTAGAGGCTGGAATTTTCAGCCCCGGAATGAACTACCTGTGCATGTGATGATGTAGCAGTCCCGGTGCGTTCACTTTTCCCCGCTTTTTTTCTTCTGACGCACCATTTGCTGTGTTTTAAGAGGTACCAATCCATCTTAAAATACGG
>OFHJ01000337.1_pt1 | contig 19112 bp, 22 predicted proteins | sample 1522001 | NCBI WGS metagenome assembly OFHJ01 (sample SAMEA2464838, study PRJEB22497) | soil metagenome | biome: Grassland; feature: Farmland; material: Clay | place: Australia | collected 2013-02-01 | depth 1.2 m | reverse complement strand
CAATAAATAGCCAGAAAACCTGAAAATTGCAGTGATAACATGGCTTACATAGGAATTATTGGCGGAAGCGGGCTTTATAACCTGCTTGAGAAGCCAGAATCGCTTGATATTGAAACACCTTTTGGCAAACCCTCCGATAAGATCGAGATTGGAAAGATCAATGGAGTGGAGGTTGCATTCATACCAAGACATGGTAAAAAACACACAATCCCCCCACATAAGGTAAATTACAGGGCAAACATATGGGCACTTCACAGCATCGGAGTCCAGAGAATACTGGCAGTGAATGCAGTTGGATCCCTGAAACAGGAGCTTGCCCCCGGCCACATAGTAATACCGGACCAGTTTGTGGATTTCACCAGAAGGAGGGAATTGACATTTTACGATGGCCCTGAAGTTTATCATATTTCAGCAGCTGACCCTTTCTGTCCGGATATGAACCAGAAAGTACTGGACGTTACAAAGGCGATTTCAAAAGATGTGCATCTTGGAGGCTCATATGTTACTGTGGAAGGCCCAAGGTTCTCAACAAGGGCTGAGTCCCAGATGTTCAGGAACTATGCAGACATCATAGGGATGACCCTGGTTCCGGAAGTCAACCTGGCAGATGAAAAATCAATGTGTTATACTGTTATTGCAACAGTTACGGATTATGACGTCTGGGCTGATGAGCCCGTGGAAGCTGCCGAAGTCTTCAAGACAATGAAGGCAAACGAGGAGAAGGTTACTGAGATAATCCGAAAAGTGCTTCCGGAAATCAACAGGGAAAGGCACTGCCACTGCAAGAACAGGCTCAATGACGCAAAAGCATGAGGAAATAGAATGAAAATCAAATTTTTAGGCGGAGCAGAAGAAGTCGGTAGACTTGGAATAAAAATCGAAGAGGGCAATACGAAAATGATGGTTGATTACGGTGTAATACCGGAAAAGCCACCGGAGTACCCGCTTCCATATGAAAGAGTAGAGGGAATATTCGTTACTCACGCCCACCTTGACCACATAGGTGGGCTTCCCATTTGTTTTCAGAACCACAGGCCCGATTTATATGCAACAACAATGACTGCAAGCAGCATGAGGCCCATGCTGGAAGATTCCATAAAGATCATGGATATTGAAGGATATCCAAAGAGGTTCGCCCGAGACGACATCAACACACTCTTCGAAATGGTTCTCACATCAAAATATGGCGACTCCTTCCAGGCCGGGGAGTTTACAGTAACGCCCTATTCTGCCGGTCACATACCCGGTTCTACCATGTGGAACTTCGAGAACAGGTCAAGCCTTCTGGTAACAGGGGATCTCTACACTGGAGATACTTACCTGTTGAACGGGGCAAAACCAGTGAAAGCCGATTACCTGATCATGGAGAGCACATATGCAGGCAAATTCCACGAAGACAGGCAGGACGTTGTCAACCGGTTCAGGAAGAGGGTAAGGGAAGTAGTGGATAACGGAGGCAAGGTAATACTGCCATCCTTCGCAATGGGAAGGACCCAGGAACTTATCATGATTCTGGCTTCCATGGACCTGAAAGTTGCCACGGATGGAATGGGAAACACCATCACAAACATCTACCTGGACACTCCGGGCGGATTCCTGAGATCAAGGTCTGAACTCAGGAGGGCTGTTGGAAAAACACGCCAGGTCAGGAATTACAGAATGCGTGAAGCTGCACTTGAGAATAACGATGTGATTGTTACAACTTCAGGAATGCTAGATGGCGGGCCTGTTCTGAGATATATCCAGGAACTGGCAGATGATCCAAAGAGTGCCATTTTCCTCACAGGATACCAGGTTGAGGGGACCAACGGCAGGAGCCTCATTGAAACAGGTGTACTCAATATTGCAGGTGCCCCTGTGAGGCCCAACATGCAGCTGGAATTCTTTGACATGTCTGCACATGCAGGCCACGATGATCTGATATCATTCGTGAAGTCAGTGGATCCGCAGAAGGTAATACTCTGCCACGGCGACAACAGGGAAAAACTCGCAGAGGCTCTCCCGGATTATGATGTCATCCTGCCCATGAATGGAAATGAATTCGAGATCTGAAGATCTCATTTTTCTTTTTTTATCACGCATTTCTGGAAACTTTCACCGTTTTTTCCGAGAAATCAGGCTGTCTGGGCTAAATATTCATATCTATTCGGTATACCCGAAACATGGAGGAACTCCTTTCAGTTCAGAACATACACATGGAGTACGTTACCGGCAAGAGCAAGCTGGTATCCATCAAGGATGTTTCCTTCACAATAAACAATAATGAGTTTGTTTCCGTCATCGGGCCATCAGGCTGCGGAAAGTCAACAATACTGAGAATGGTTCTTGGCCTGATCAAGCCCACTTCAGGGAATATTCTGGTGGGAGGGAAATCGATTTCAACAGAAAGCAGCCGTGTGTCGGTGGTTTTCCAGAATTCTGCACTGTTTCCGTGGCTCGATGTCCAGAAGAACGTTGAACTGGTGCTTGAACCAATAATTTCAGACAAGGCGAAACGCCAGGAGGTTGCGCTCGAATACATCAAGCGTGTTGGTATCGATGGATTCGAGAGCGCTTATCCCAGGGAACTTTCCGGAGGCATGAAACAGCGTGTTTCAATAGCAAGGGCACTTGCAACTTCACCGGATCTCCTGCTCCTTGATGAGCCGTTCGCTGGCTTGGACGTTTTCTCTGCACAGGCATTGAGGGAGGAACTTCTCGATCTCTGGCTCCCGCCAGACAGGCCGCCAAGTGGAGTGCTTCTTGTAACCCACAACGTGGATGAAGCCGTACAGTTGAGCGACAAGATCGTAATCCTAAGCAGGAGGCCCAGCATCGTTATTGCTGAAAAGAAAATAACACTCCAGAGGCCAAGAAATACCAGAAGTGAAGAATTCTACAAGACTGTGGACGATGTCCTGACAACAATGTCCCCTTAATTATGGGACTACCCCAAGGGCTATCACAGCATTGATGAAGTACTGGACTGCAAAACCGGCCACCAGGAGTCCGAAGATCCTTGTGAGTGCTTTGAGTACCTTCTCACCCATAAGCCTGGATATTCTGGAAGAGTAGATGAAAAAGACGTATATAATCGCCATAACCAGGACTATGGAAATCAGGGTGTAAACGTCAATGGCGTAATTTGAAAGAAGATCCCCGTTGATCAGGATTATCACAAGCGAGATGGCGCCCGGGCCCGCAATGAAGGGAGTTGCAAAAGGAACTATTCCAAGATCCTGGTCGGTTTCACCGCCACCCATGGACTTTGGCCTGTCACCTTCCCTGACCATTTCAATACCCATTATGAGCATGATTATTCCGCCTGCTATCTCCAGTGCTTCAATGGATATTCCAAAGAAGAAGAGGATGAAAGAACCGAAGAGCGCGAAGAATATGAGGATCAAGCCTCCATAGACAGTGGCATCCATGGTAATTGTCCGCCTGGTTTTCACATCCGTATTTCCAGTAAGTGCCAGGAACAGTACAAGTGAACCGAACGGATCAATGACAACAAAGAGCCTGATGAATATGTTCAGAAATTCAAGTGAAGTCGTTGCCATGTCTATTGTCACCACCCGTGCGTCCGGGTTATCCTACTAGATATTTCCCTTGATTTCAAATTACGCATTTCAGTCAGGAATCCAGCCTTATTCCGCAAAGTAAGATTATCAATAAAATTGTGAAATTACTAAATAGTTACAAATTTTACGGAAAAGCATGTCCATTAACGTGGCGATACTTCTTGCAGCACTGGGGATCACCGTACTGGAGCTTTCAGAGGCCACAGCGGTAGGTATGGCACTTTATGCCGATTCCAGGAATGTATCAGCTTATGGTGCTGTAACCCTTGGTGTTCTCACGGTATTCATCCCAACCATGCTAGTGGGCAACTACATCACTCTCCTGCCACTCCTTTATGTGAGGCTTGTGTCTGCAACACTCCTCCTTTATTTTGGGCAGAGGCTTGCAAAGAGTGCGAGGAGAGCTTACAAATTCCAGAGGACTGGCCCATCCGGGTCGGGAAAGCATGAGGCAGATGATAAGGGCGTTATTGCTACAGCTTATTCCGTGGGCCTGGTGGAAGCTTTTGAGGCAGCCATTGTCCTGGTAGCGCTTTTCCCGGAGAATTATGACTCGACAGGGATCGGACTTATTGCGGGCGTTGTCCTGGTAATATTTTCAGCATATCTACTCAGATCACAGATAAGAAAGGTGAAACAGGCCACAGTTAAGACAGCTGTATCTGCCATCCTTCTCAGTTTTGCCGCATTCTGGTACCTGGAGTCTGCAGTCCAGTTGAATGATTTGCTCCTGATTCCGCTGTTTGCCCTGTTTTATTTCCTCGTGTACTTCTTTGCCACAAATGGAATCAAGGGTGAAGCAAAAAACCGGTCTGCCTGAGCAAAACCTCCAGTGAATGTTCCGGAAATCATTCGGAACCGGCTGGTAATCTTTTTAGCCTCCCGCATAATTGGGATAAAATGAAGGTAATGATACTTGGCATCGACGGCTATATTGGGTGGCCGTTAGCCCTCAGGGAAGTCATGAAGGGTAACGATGTTGTCGGCGTGGACAACTTCTTTACCAGGAAGAGAGTCAAAGAGGTCCAGTCCGAATCAGTAACACCAATACCTTCCTTCCAGGAAAGGCTCAAGAGACTGAAGGAAAAGACTGGAAAAACAGTCACTTTCTACAAAGGCGATGTCAGCGATCCAAAGTTCTTTCTGGAAGTAATGAGGAAAGAGAAACCCGATGCCATAGTTCACCTTGCAGAACAGAGATCTGCACCTTACTCAATGATCGGCCTGAAGCAGGCAACAGACACAATGGTCAAGAATATCGTCAGCACCCTGAACCTGATTTATGCGGTTAAGGAAATCGTACCCCACGCACACATACTGAAGCTTGGGACGATGGGGGAATACGGAACCCCAAATATTGACATCCCCGAAGGATTCTTTGAAATAGAATACAAAGGTAGAAAGGATTTCCTGCCGTTTCCCAAACAGGCTGGCTCCTGGTACCACTGGACAAAGGTGCACGACAGCAACAACCTGATGTTCGCCAACCGTCTCTGGAAACTCAGGATCACGGACGTGATGCAGGGCGTTGTATACGGAACAAGAACCAGGGAGATAGACCAGACAGGTCTCTTCTCAAGATATGATATAGACGAAGTCTGGGGAACCGCACTCAACAGATTCTGTGCCCAGGCCACAGTTGGCCTTCCCATAACGCCCTATGGAAAAGGGGGGCAGACGAGGGGCTTTCTGTCTCTAGAAGACAGCATCACTTGCCTGGACATTGCACTTTCAAATCCGCCGAAGGAGGGAGAATACAGGGTATTCAACCAGTTTGACGAATACTATTCCGTTAGGCAGCTGGCGGACATGGTGAAGGAAGTTTACAGTGAGACCTACAAAAAAGTGCCTGAAATAAAAAGTGTACCGAACCCGAGGCTGGAAGCTGAGGAACATTATTACAATCCTGCGCACGAAAAACTTGCCGGACTTGGTTACAGGAGATCCAAGGAACTCAGGGATGAGGTCAGGATCATTCTGAAGGATCTGAACAGGTTCAGGAGAAGAATCGACAAACTGAAGCAGGTAATCAATCCACGGACTGTGTGGAAAGAGAGCGTAACAAAATAATCACTCTCTGCACTTTTCGAGTGTTGACCTGAGTACTTCGATATAGGCTTCGGCGCGGCCAACACTTACCCACTCCTTTTTTTCTATGACTGTGGCTTTTGTTTCCACTCCGGACCTTATGAGTGCATCAATGGCGGGTGTCAGTTCCAGGTTGTTTCCGCTCAGCTTTTCCAGGTGATCGAATATTGCACATGGCAACCTGTATAGTGCACAAAGGGCAAAATTTGAGGGCGGAGTCTTCGACTTTTCCACAACACCCTTCACAGTAGGTATTCCATCCGCAAGCTGTATCTCGGCGGTCCCGTACCTCTCCGGATTTGGAACAGTCATGAGTGTCAGGAAAACTCCGTCAGATTTCCAGGAAACAAGGTCATCCATAACCTCGTTCCTCAGGACAAGTCCATCCCCGGCATTCAGAATGAAATTGCTTTTTCCAACAAATTCCCTGGCCATGAGGACAGCGTGGCCGTAGCCCTTTTTCTCTTCCTGGAAAAGGATCCTGACTTCAGGGAATTCTGTTTCTATGTACTCCCTGGTCCACCGGTCATTGGGATCAAGCACAACGGCAGTCTCCTCTATTCCGCTGTTCCTGAATTTGCTTATCAGAACGTCAATAATGGGCCTGAGTACCACCCTGCCTCCCCTCACATCGTAGACAGGCAGCATCTCCTTCCTCATTTTTCCGTCAAGACCGGATCGGCTCCCCAGTCCTGCGGCTGTAATGACGCCTTTCATGGAATTTGAATGTTTTTTCATCTAATCATACTTTGCCTCATCGATGAGGTAGAAATGAATATAAGTAAATTATACGATAACCTAGAAATGGCTTCCTCACCGGCTAAGTTTTTCACGCTCGACCACTTTGATCTTGACGGTAAGCGAGTGTATCTGCGCATTGACATCAACTCCCCTATTAACCCCATCAACGGTGAGGTCATGGGGTTGTCCAGATTTATCTCACACCTTGACACCATAAGTGAGCTCAACAAGTCGAAACTGGTTATTGTTGCACACCAGAGCAGACCCGGGAAGGATGACTTTACATCCCTGAGGACACACTCGGAACAGCTGGAAAAACTCACGGGCCGGCCAATCCAGTTTGTTGACTCGCTTTTTGGCAATGAGGCCAGAAACAAGATCAGGCATATGGAGGACGGCGACATAATCATGCTGGAAAATACAAGGTTCTATTCTGAGGAGACCAATATTAACTCCATGGATGCGGACCTTGTAGAATCAACTCACATTGTTAAAAACCTGGGAGAGCTTTTTGATTACTTTGTTATCGATGCTTTTCCGACCATACACAGGGCCCAGACATCACTGGTAGGATTCAAGAGAGTTAGACCAAACATTGCCGGGAGGCTAATCGAAAGGGAAGTCTCCATGATTGACAAGTTCACATTTGGAACTGCGCATCCCAAACTTGCAATACTTGCTGGAGCAAAAATAGATGACAGCGTCAAAGTGTCAGGCAGCTTCCTGAAAAATGGCGTGGTTGACAAAATCATAACGGGCGGCGTTGTTGCAAATGCCTTCCTGTGGGCAAAAGGCTTCAATATAGGCAAGAAAAACAGGGATTTTATAATCAAGAATAACAAAAATCACGAGAAGATAATAGATCAGTGCAGGCAGATCCTTGAAGCATATCCTGACAAAATCATGCTTCCTGAGGATTTTGTGCTGAATCCCTCAGGTAGGGCATACAATTCAGGCGAAAGCGTGCCTGATGACCAGATCCTTGCTGATATAGGCCTCAAAACAGTGGATAAGTTCGTGAAGGAGATTAGGAAGGCCAAGGCAATATTCCTTAACGGTCCAATGGGAATGTACGAGATTGAGGAATATTCAGTGGGAACTCGAGAAATTCTCGAGGCCGTTGCAGAATCATCAGGGTTGACCATTGCAGGTGGCGGGCACACGCTGAATGCGCTGGAGAAGCTGAATCTTATGGATGGAATATCTCATGCTTCAACCGGAGGAGGAGCATTGATAAGCTATTTATCAGGTGAGTCAATGCCTGTATTGCAGGCCTTAGAAGAGAGCATGAACATCTTCCAGGAGAAAGAATATGGAAAACACAAATAACTTCAATGTTTCAGAGGAACTGAATTACTTACGTTCATTAATGGAGTCACTTGACAACCAGCTTTCCGTGCTTGTACGGGGAATGGATGAAATAAGGAGAGCCTACTCTGTATTGAAGGAAGAGGGCATTGTGGGCTCAAAGGACGTAAAAGTGTCCATTGGTGCCGGCATATTTGCAAAAGCGAATTTAGACCCTAAAAAGAAACTTTTCGTTCCCATAGGTTCAGATTTGTACATCGAGGAAGAGCCTGCCAAGAGCATGGACAGACTGGATAATAATCTTAAGGAACTCGACGCCTCAATCCAGAATGTCCAGTCAAGAAGATCCGATATTTCAGGCAGATATAACTCACTTGTATCGCTGGTCCAGCAGGCCCAGTCGGAACAGAGAACTAAGAGCTGATATGTTCGAGTCACTGAAGAAGAAATTTGGCGGAGCTGTCAAGGAAGTTCAGGGAGAAGAGATCAGGAAATCTGATATCGAGGATAATATCAGGAACATCCTTCTAGAATCGGATGTGTCTTTTGACACCGCTGAAAGAATCATAGGTGATATGACTGATTTTATTTCAAGGGTTAAGAAACGCATTACCCGGACAGAGGTAAGCGAGGCCCTGAAAAGCTCACTTACAAACATACTTACAGAGAATTCAACCGATTTCGACATTCTGAATCCAGGAAAGAAACCATTTGTGATCCTTTTCCTGGGAATCAATGGCACGGGAAAGACAACCACAGTGGCCAAGATGGCCAACTATCTTAAGAAAAACAACAGGAGGGTGGTTATTGCAGCCTCCGATACTTTCAGGGCAGGTGCAATCGAACAGCTTTCAATCCTGTCTGAAAGGATTGGCGTTAACCTGATAAAACATGAATCAGGCAGCGATCCAGCCTCTGTTGCATTTGATGCCATTGAACACGCAAATGCAAGAAACCTGGACTATGTACTCATAGATTCTGCCGGAAGGATGCAGACCAACAAGAATCTCATCGAGGAAATGAAGAAGATGAAAAGGGTCGCCAAACCGGACATGACCATTCTCGTGTTGGATGCCATGATTGGCCAGGATGCAGTGCATCAGGCAGAAACGTTCCTCAAGGAAACTCCATTCGATGCGGTAATTCTAACAAAGCTGGACACCGATGCCAGGGGCGGAGCAATTCTCACAATATCAGACCAGCTCCAGAAACCCATACTTTTCATCGGTATCGGCCAGGAGATGGATGACCTGCAGTCGTTTGATCCAGAGTGGTATCTGGAAAGGATACTGCCTGACTAGTCAGATGTTTCTGATTCGTCGGTCAGGTAATTGTCTGTCTTTTCTTCTGTAATGTCCATTGAGTCGATGTAGCTTGGTTCCTTTTTCTTGGCGGCATACTCGTCTGAAAGCGGCTTGACATCAAACTTGATTCCGACCCTGGTGTTGAGCATCTCGAGATTCTTCCTGACCATCTGTGAGAATTTCTGGGTGTCGCTCATAAATCTTGATTCCTGGCTGGAGTGTCCCGGCTGTTGTGTAGACGGCACCTGGGGTTTTGATTTCACAGGCACTGGCATTCCCACAGACTCTTCCTTCTCTTCGGTTTCTTCCTTGGAACCGGTTATCGTGCCACCGAGGGACTGAGCCTTCTTTGGAAATAGAAATGTATAGGCCCAGAGTAGAATTGAAATTACTGATAATATGAGGGCTGCTATTGCAACTGGATCCATGTGCTTCCATATCTTCCTATTTCTTATTGTTTTTCTTGCGGCTGGAACTAAGCACTCTGTTGTATGGGAAAAATATGGCTATGCCAATAAGCACAATCGAAATTCCCAGATAGTAGTAACTGTAGTTCGGCACATCATTGTAAAAAGGCCAGTCACCCTGGAGCCTCATAATGTTCAGTTTGATCAGGCCGAACCATGGAACCAGGCCTTGTGCAATGCCTACAATATTGGAATTTGTAACAGGATGGCTTATAATATTCACGTTTTCATCAGCCGCAATGTAGGCGTTGAATGTTTTGTTGTATAGGGTGGAGATGGCGAGATTGTGGTCTCCCATTGTTATGAAACCGCTCTCGTTCCTGAAGTCATTGAGAAAGACAATGAGATTCCGATGGGTGAATCCCACATCCTTGATCAGGACGTATGAATCGGTAACAGACATCCAGCTCTGATTGGTATATGCCTGGACCACTGGCGTGTTGTTAGACCATGTGAGGTAGAACATGGCCCTGTGGATTACGATTAGACCGCCAGGGGCATTGTAAAGGAGAACATTACCGTAATCGCTGTATGTACTGAAGTTTGAGGTTCTTCCCTGGACATAGGTGGTCACGTCCTTTTCGGGATTGGGGACCTTCTTTACCAGAACTATGTCTCCAGTGTTTATGACTCCGTATTCCCAGTCCTGGGAATGCTGCATGCTCCCTGATTCCACCACTGAGGCTGGAGGAAAGACTCCTGAGTAGACAACCAGTCCAATAAGTACTCCAAGAATAATAATCAGTGCAATCAGGGGCCCATAGGGGATCTTCATCAGGATATGCAGATCGCCTGATCAGGTAATAATCTTATGGGCAATATAAAAGAATTGAGGATTGAAAAGTTCCACATGCTCACTTGAGGGAAGACATTATCTTTGACAACTCTGCTACATCAAGTTCTGTAACAATCAGTGGTATATTTTCCACATCTGCCAGCTTGATTGCCAGTTCATCTATCCTGTCAGGTTTTATGTAGACCACCGCAGCAGGTTTCAGCGGGTGTACCCTTATTGCGATCATGGGGCTCCTTCCAAGTTTTACCTCGGTGAAGAAGATGATTCTCTGGCTCGACCACCCATACAGCTTGCTGTATTCAGAGTAGGAGAACGATAGAATGGCCTTGATTCCATCAACTATGGTGTATCCGCGAATATACCTGTTAACACCCACAGATGAATAGTTCGTTCCACTGATCATTCTTATGACCCTTTCCAGTGAAATGTCATGGTTGTAGTCGCTGATATCGATGACTGCGTCTGATGGCATTCCGCTGTTGTATCTTCGCAGAACCTGACCCCCTCTCTTAAGGTCAAGTTCCACCAGGGCATTTACTATTTTCTTGATTGATGACACACCCGGTGATTTTCTACGCCCAGATTCATAATCACTGATGACGGATGGTGAGATCTCCAGGTACTTGGCTAAATCCAGCTGGGAAACCTGGAACTCCTCTCGCCATTTCCTAATAGTCTCTCCAGGATTTTCGGCAATTGTAATTTCTCCTGCAATCTTCTCCTGTATGTCCACGAAACTCAGATTTTACTCTTGTTTAAAAATCTGTCGAAACACATGGTCGTGAAGCGTCGAATAAGACCCTGTGAACTATAAAATAGAAGCAGCCCATGCAAAAATCATGGAAGCCAGCCCCGCGGAAGAGAAAAAAGAAATGAAGGCAAGGGCGGGAGTTGCTTCAGCATTTGTTATACTTGCAATCGGTTCCTTCATCAACCTTAATCCATATCTTTCCTTGGCAGGCGTTTTTCTTTCAGTTATTGCCATAGCCCTTCTCCTGGTCTATAGAAATTACTTTACGCGCAAGCAAAAAAGGGCTGTATACGGTAGCATCGTGCTCTATGTTGTGATTTCAGCAATTGTTATTGCGGGACTTGTACTGACAGCTTTTTCAATAATTGAGGGAATAGTAAGCACAGGCTTTTCATTTGTAATCCCGCAGCAGCAGGTTGAAGCTGTTTTCAACAGTCTGCTCCCACTCCTTGTGCTCAACGCAGCCGCCGCTGATGGCCTTTGTTATTACATTCTGGTGATGCGGCTCCTGCACCGGCTCGACCACGCAATATATCTCGGGGCCCTGGCAGTTTCAGTCATCCTGAGGGTTCTTGTTCTGCTCCTGACACATTCAGGGACTTTCCCTCTGCCGCAACAGTTTCAGAACTATCTCTCTTTGATACGCGTGAGTTTCTATGATCCGTACCAGTTCATCTTATCCATTCTTGCGAGCCTTATACTTGGATTTCTGCTCCTCTATGTCGCATTCCAGGTAACAAGGGGAAAGGTCCTCAGAGTCTAGTCACAATCCAGAGGAAAGTTAAAACCCATTGGACGTTGATTTTATGTGGATAGAAGATTGAGGGTCACCAAGCCCTACCACCGTGAATCTGACCATCATCTGGTAGTTTCAAAGGGAACTGCCATTGAAGTGATCAAAAGAAACGATGGGCGCTACAAAGAATGGTATTGGTGCAGGTCAGAAGACGGTATCGAAGCATTCGTGCCTGAGCAGCTTGTCAGAGTGGATGGAAAGGCAGCGATCTTTCTGGCGGATTATGACTCAACAGAACTTACTGTTTCAGAAGGTGAAACTCTGATCCTGCTAAATGAAATGGGTGGCTGGATCCGGGCCCAAAAAATCGAACGGAGAAAAAGGATGGATCCCTTCTGAAAATGCAGCGCCTTATTCCTGAGGTTTCCACACATTTACTCATTTATAGTTGCAACTGAAAATCTTAGGTATAACAGGTAACTCACAACATATGGTGGAGCTACTTGAAAAGGACAGGCGATACGAGTCAGGATTCAGGGACGGCAAGCTGGAGCAGCTTAGAGTTGACATATCCTTGATAAGGGAACTGGCAACGGAATCCGATAACTTTGAGGAATTCAAGGTCAGGTTAAGGGACCAGATAAAGAAGATGGACAGGAAGACCTGGTTCTGAATACATTTTATACACTTTGCATTCAAAATATTACATAGAAAATATCATATTCCCGGTAGACCAGATAAGTTTTTGATAATTGGTATGATTCCCATTAACCCGATACGGTTCTACAGTATCACCGAATAGTCATACCACGACCGCGAAGGCCTTTCGATTTACGAGTGAAATTAAATGGAGTACAAGTGGGTTGCACTTAGCAATACGACCATTGGTATGTTGATGGCTGCCCTTGACATCAATATTGTATTGATCGCACTGCCGACCATAGGGAAAGAACTGCAGGGCATGACTGCATTCAATGTTATCTGGGTGGTGCTGGGTTACCAGCTTGTGATTGCAAGTGTACTTGTCAACTTTGGAAGGTTATCCGATATCTTCGGAAGAGTGAAGCTGTATACTCTCGGATTTGCCTTCTTCACCATCGGTTCAGCCCTATGCGGCCTTTCTGGTGATGCTGACCAGCTCATAATCTTCAGAATTGTTCAGGCAACAGGGGCTGCTTTCCTCTTTTCAAACAGTGCTGCTATCCTTACTGATGCATTTCCAATCAACGAAAGAGGGAGGGCACTGGGGATAAACCAGATATCAATCGTGGTCGGTTCAGTTACCGGTCTTATTCTGGGCGGGGCACTGACAACTCTTCTGGGATGGAGATGGATATTCTGGGTCAACGTTCCCATTGGAGTGTTTGGAACAATATGGTCTCACCTCAAGTTAAGGGAACTGTCAGCCCTTTCCACGGATCACAGGCTCGACATAGGTGGCAATGTTACCTTTGCTATGGCACTGCTCCTCCTGCTTCTTGGGATAACTTTGAATGCTATAGCTGGACTGAGTCTTCTGATTACACTGGGGCTGGTCCTTTCTGCGGCATTCCTCATGTTTCTCTTTGTCAAGATCGAATCCCGTGTGCCAAACCCGATGTTTGATCTGTCTCTTTTCAAGAACAGAGTCTTCAATGCCGGAAATGAAACAATCTTCCTGAATTCCCTTTCAAGGGGTTCATTTGCCCTTGTCATGGTATTCTATCTTCAGGGGCCACTCATGGGTCTTTCTCCACTGGAAGCCGGTATATTCCTCATACCCATGTCCGTTTCTCTTTCCATTATGGGGCCAATAAGCGGTTCAATTTCCGACAGGATCGGTTTCAGGAAGCCGGTAATAATTGGCCTCCTGATTACCGCTGCAGGTTTCCTCATAATGTCGGATGTTGGGACATCTGTTACAGAACTCCAGATGGTGCTGCCGCTTGTACTGATCGGGAGCGGCATGGGCATATTTGCTTCCCCGAATCGTTCCAGCATAATGAATTCAGTCCCAGGCGCAAGAAGGGGAGTAGCTTCCGGCATCAGCTCAACCCTTGTGAACGTTGGAAACACTATGAGCATCGGCCTGGCCTTCCTTATAATGGAGGTGGCAACACCGAAAGCAACACTTGATGGGATATTCTCCGGCAGGCCATCACTTATCACAAATTTCAGCCCCGATGGATTCATTGATTCGGTGCATCTTGTTTTCATAGTTTCAACAGTACTGCTTCTTGTTTCAATCTTAATATATGCATTTCTGGGAAACAGGAAGCAGAAAACAATGAGTGAAGCCGTTACCGTGAACTGATGTGAATTTGGTGCTTTCTTGACTCGTTATTTAAGGATGTGCAGTCAAAAAATAAGAACCACACGTTCAGATGCATTACAAAGAAAAATTATCCGATTTCATTATCTGTTCATTAATCCAGACAGTACATTGTGTGCGTGTGTCCAGGATGGGACGTGCTGAAATGCAATGGTAAGCCCATGCACATTTCCTGTTGCCACTGCTGCTGCACCGGTTGCTGTTGCAAGCCCGACGCCTACTGCTACTGTCTTTGCCAATGCTAGACCTGTTAGTGTCATAAGCAAAAAATAAGGAACATAATCTAAGCTCTTATGGTACAATATATAAGATGAATCGAGTCACTTCGGGTTTTTGTTAAATACCCCAAAGGCAAATTTATACCAATAATCATGCACATAAGTTTGTCTGGTAAACCTTCCACACTCTTTGAATCCAACTTTTTCAGGCACTTTCCTTTAAGCCACATTTGGTTCGATAACAAAACTCGCCAATTTCCGTAATGTAGCCATTTCCCAAGTAGCCCTTAAAAAGTATGTAACTGGTATGTCCGTTTATAGGAATCAAGTCTTTTACTCTACAACACTTCCAAAATCTCTCATTGCATACTTTATTCTCCCCCTCTCCGCCATTATTCCGTTTATTTTTTCCACGAAAGGCCTTTCCAGGATCAGCTTCAACTCATCACTCTTCAGTGTTAATTTGGGGCTATCCGGGTAGAGGGGCATCTCGTTTACTAATCTTCTTGGATTGGTGATAGGGGATTCTATGTAATAATCCACCATTGAAGAAGCGGGTTCGCCAGTATTGTCCATTACAATCCTGATGGGGATTCCAAGCCTCGCGGAGGTAGAAATATATGTTCGCCTGACAGCCTCCCATGAGCGGCTTTCTCCAAGTACTCTTAGTGAGTGTCTCTGAAACCTCCCTTCAATGGTCTTTGCAGTGAATGGAAACAATTTTGGACCTGCAGAGTCCTTGCGAGTATCGATGAACATCCTAATCTCGCTGATTATTTCGTCAGGCACGTTCACTAACCTGTAAATCCTCTTTTTTCTGTCCCAGACCTTGACTATTCCATTATTGAACTCAAAATTTATTGATTCCAGGGAAATGATTTCAGTGGCTTTCAACCCTGTGTTGAAGCCTAGAAGCAGTAACGTACGGTCTTCAAGGTTTTCCGTAGAATTCAATAATTTTATAGCTTCTTCCTGAGAATATGGGGACTTCCCCAATTCCTGTCCACTCACCATTCTTGTGCCGGGGGATTTAGTGGCCGTGGATTTCCTGCTATTCTGTGATGAATTCTTAGCATTCTTTACGTTGGCCATTTGGGTTGCGTTGTGTCATTCTTTTACTAGTCTAAAAACATGTCGGACAGTGTCATACAATTCTATGAAAATCAAGGTATATAGCTTCTTCAATATAGCAGGCCAAATGTTAGAATGATAGAGGAGGGAGAATTTTTTCTTTCAAAGTTTACTGCGATCTTTCCTGCACGTTAGAAATAATGAAAAAATCAGAATCCATCAATGCAATTTAGAAACCGTTCAGAAATGCAACCTACAAAGGTTGTAAAAGTTACCCTGAGAGTATAGGGATATTGGATATATCTCTAGACCTGTTGATTAAATTATGACAACTAACAGGTCTGCTCTAATTGTGATGAACATGACGAAGGAGTTTCTCCTCAAAGAATATGGAAAGGAAGTTGTTTTAGACAGGGCACAGAGGATGATACCTGCAATAAGAAGACTTGAAGACGAATTTGTCTCCAGAAACCTTCCAGTAATATATGTGAATGATGGCCATCTCGAGACCGATTTCGAGATAAAGGACTGGGGACCTCACTCAATGAAAACGGATGAAGGAACCCTTATAATTGATGGGTTAAATTGTGACAATTTATTCGTTCTCGGGAGGGAGTGGAAAGAATGGGATATAGATCGGGCCGGAGAGGATGAACTGTTGTTTGAAATTAAGAAAGGCACATACAGTGGATTTACTGACAGTGGTGGTCAACCTACCGCTCTTCATTCCCTCCTGAAAAAACTCGGCATAAGGTCTGGAGATACCCTTTACTTCACCGGCCTTCATACAAATGGGGGCATCAAACATACGGCTGCAGATGCATATTTCAGAGGGTATCACCCTGTGATAGTCAGCGATTGCACTGATTCATTCGATGATCCAGACGGGACGAGAGGAATGAATCATTCCCAGGCGCTAGACTACGCTAAATTCTGGTATCGTGCAGGAGTACTGACGTCTGGAGACGTACTTGAAACAATAAGAACAATGGAGGGTCCGGCCCTAGTCAAATGAGGGAATAATAGACAGCAAAAATGTTCAGATATGGTAAATCTGAAATGATGTGAGTCCCACAACCCCCATTCAACAATAAAAATCCAGGTAATGTAAAGTTAGAATTTTTGGAGCCTCTGAGAGGTTTGAAACTACGCCTCAGGTCCTACTCAGTGAGTGGAATTAGAAATGCGGTTTTAGAAAATCCTCTCTATGATCCAATAATGTTAACACCCTGTATTCTTCCGAGGCCACTTGCAATATTCCTCCAGTTGTTTCCAAGATCGGCCGAAAAGAAAACTTCCCCGGTTGTTGTACCGAAATAAAGTCCAGTTTCCTTTGAGTGATCATGAACGAGGGAATCCCTCAGGATATTTGTATGCACATAATTGGGGAGGCCATTTGTGTGTTTGTTCCAGTTCTTGCCGTCATCAGATGTGCTGTAAATCGAAAGCTGTCCTCGAATGCAGACGTTGTGGTCCTTGCAGTCATTTTCCACATCTGGAACAGGGATTGTGAACACATGAGTGGAAGAATTTTCAATAACGTCAATTGGAAATCCGAACCTGTTTTTGCTGTCGATGCTAACATCTCTCCAAAGGTCTCCATGATTTGCTGAGAAAAATGTCCCACAGTGATTCTGCTGGTAAATTCTGCCATCCTTTGGTGAAATAACAATCTTATGGGTATCAGAGTGCAATTCCTCCAGGTGTCTGGCCAGTTTTTCATCAGGTGGAGCGTCAGATGGGGCTGAAGATATCAATTTTGCAGATTCAATAGTGCATGAACTGTTTAATCCACTCTTGAGGGATTTCCAGGTCTTACCGCTGTCGTCGCTTCTGTAGGTACCATTCCCTGCGGCTACCAGATAAATCATCTCCGGTTCATTAACATCAAACTTTATGGTATGGAGTGCAAGTCCCGTAGTTCGGTGTCCCCAGTCTATGCCCCAGGCCATCCGATTGGGCGCTTCATGCAGGCTGGTAACTTCCTCCCACTTTTCACCGTAATTCGTAGTCTTGAAAAGGTGACCATATTGGGTCCCTGCGTAAACAGTTCCTTTATGGTGTGGATCTGCCGCTATCTCCCAGACCTTCCTCACAATGAGTCCCTTGCTGGATGGTTTCCAGGTCTTGCCGCCATCTGTAGACTTGAATATTCCTTCATCGAACGATGCTGCGAAAAGGTTTCCACGGCCATCACCCACAACCTTGTTCACATTCTCCTCCCTGAGGAATGGTTCACTCAGTTTCCAGTTCTTCCTTTGCTCATCTGGAATAAGGAAATATGCTCCGTTTTTAGTTGCCAGAGCAACTTTAAAAGTCTTTTTGATCATTTATTCATTTACATACAAGGTATTAAAATAGTTTATGCTCTAAACTAAAATCAATTACCAGATAGTATTAACAACCGACCAGAACTGGTTTAAGCAATCATGGTTAAGTAAGCCCCTGAAAATATGCCATTATAAAAGCCGGTGGAATAACGTACAACCATAGTGTTGGTTCCTTAAAGGGCCATGATAAATGCCAGCAGTTACAGCCTGCTTCAAGGGCGGTGAACTGCTTTGCTTAAGGCGACCCCAGAGGCAGAACAGAAGATGAGGGATTATCTCAGGCAGATCAGTGCCATCAATACCCTCAGCTCGCTGATAGCATTCCTGCCAACGATTTTTGCCATATACACAGGTGTCCCATTCCACTATTTTTTTGTTGTAGTTGCTGCACAGATCCTGGTGCTCGCAGGCATATCCTATTACAAGTATGAGGTGGAGAGAAAAACAAGGAAAATAGAAGTCAATCCTGGAAGATATGTCCTGGAAAATACAATGTCCTATGCTATTTTCAGCGTATCTTTCCCGCTTCTGCTATACCTTTTCATTCTGTTCTATTCACTCTCAAGCCTTCAGAGGGTACTCGCCATCAACCTGCTGTTCGTTCTCAGCCTCATTTTCATTCTCTCAAACCTTCCAGCATCACGCTTGAAGAGGTCTTCAAAGCCGCTGGAGGACAATTACCTTATAGGGAAGGCAGACGAACTCTCGGAAAAGCTGGGCACTGGAAAACTTGGATTATTTGTGATGAACCTTGGCAGGTTCAAGATCGCAAATGCAGGCCAGGTTGGAACAAGGAAATATTCGGTTTTCATAACCGATTACCTTCTGGAAAACCTCAGCCCGGAGGAGAATGTAGCAGTGATAGCACATGAATTTGCCCATGCCAAGCAGAAACATGTACTCAAGACTGCAACCATTGCATGGGCGATCACTGTCATATCTGGGAATCTAATGGTCTATCCGATTGACGTGGGAACTTATCCCCTGCTTGCTCTGATCCTTCCAGGCGCGGGCTTCATCTTCCTGATGCTTTCATTTATCCTGATTATACCGGCGATCCAGAGGAGGTTTGAGTCACAGGCCGACCTCATTGCGTCCAGTGTTGTCAACGGAATGGACCTGGCAAACGCTCTTCAGAAAATATCAAGGCTTAACTTCACGCCCGCTGAGATTTCGAGGCACTGGAGCCTGGATCATCCACCTACCAGGGAAAGGGTGAAAAAAATAATTTCCTATACACATAAACACGATTCAGGGAACCAAAAGGCCACGTACCCGGCATCAGGAAAAGTTCCAAAATGATTAATTATCAGTTTAAAATGTTGACCAATGGAGAGGTCCCTGGAATATCCAGTTGAATATTGGAAAGAACATCTCGATGAGAATTATCCCTTGAACTTCAGGGAAGCAATGAACCTTGTGGGGGAA
>OFHJ01000336.1_pt1 | contig 19139 bp, 12 predicted proteins | sample 1522001 | NCBI WGS metagenome assembly OFHJ01 (sample SAMEA2464838, study PRJEB22497) | soil metagenome | biome: Grassland; feature: Farmland; material: Clay | place: Australia | collected 2013-02-01 | depth 1.2 m | reverse complement strand
GTTGCATACACTGCTGCCGAGCCAATGAGGAAACAGTGTATGTCGCCGCAAACGCTTTACGACAAACTTTGGAATAGCCATGTGGTTGCCGATTTTGGCGACGTAGCGCTTTTATATATTGATCGCCATTTGGTGCACGAGGTTACAAGCCCACAAGCCTTCGAGGGGCTGCGGCTCGCTGGTCGGGAGCCATGGAGGCGTTCGGCCAACATAGCGGTTGCGGATCACAATGTGCCAACCGTTGACAGGGCGCTTGGGGTTAGTGATCCGGTCGCCCGGGCCCAATTGGAGGCGCTGGATAGAAATTGCCAGGTATATGGCATTACCGAGTATGGACTGCTGGACCGGCGTCAGGGGATTGTTCACGTCGTTGGTCCCGAGCAGGGGATTACCCTTCCCGGAATGACGATCGTCTGCGGAGATTCGCATACCTCTACGCACGGTGCGTTTGGAGCGCTTGCGTTTGGTATTGGCACCAGCGAGGTGGAACATGTTCTGGCGACGCAATGCCTGTACCAGAGGAAGGCCAGAAACATGCGCCTTTCGATCTGCGGGAATGCCGGATTTGGTGTTACCGCCAAGGATATCGTACTCGCGATCATTGGCCGCATTGGAACTGCGGGTGCGACCGGATACGCAGTGGAGTTCGCCGGTGATGCGATCACGGCGCTGTCCATGGAGGGTCGGATGACGGTCTGCAATATGGCAATCGAAGCCGGGGCCCGTGCAGGGATGATTGCAGTCGATGGCGTCACGACGGATTATGTTCGCGGCAGGCCGTTTTCACCAAGCGGGAAAAATTGGATTACGGCTGGAAAGACTTGGCGTAACCTTCACTCGGATGCAGGTGCGGTATTCGATCAGGAGGTTACGATCGAAGCCGACAACATTAAGCCGCAGGTCAGCTGGGGAACCTCTCCGGAAATGGTGGTCGCGGTTGATGCCCGCATCCCTGATCCAGAACGCGAAAGCGATCCAGCTCGGCGGGAAGGGATGCAGCATGCTCTCGCATACATGGATCTCAGGCCCGGAATGCAGATTACCGAAATCAGGCTTGATAAGGTCTTTATCGGATCTTGTACAAATGCACGGATTGAGGATCTCCGGGCTGCAGCGGCAGTGGTCGGAGGGCGCCGAGTCGCAAAAAATATCCGTCTGGCGATGGTGGTTCCCGGCTCGGGCTTGGTCAAGGCGCAGGCCGAAGCAGAGAATCTGCATCAGGTGTTCTTAGATGCCGGCTTTGAATGGCGAGAACCGGGGTGTTCAATGTGCCTCGGCATGAATGCCGATCGCCTGTCTCCAGGCGAACGCTGTGCATCGACGTCGAATCGGAACTTCGAAGGACGGCAGGGTCATGGCGGAAGAACGCATCTGGTGTCGCCGGCAATGGCTGCAGCTGCTGCGATAGCAGGACATTTTGTGGATGTGCGGCAATTTTTAGGAGACGGTGCATGATGCCCTTTATCACTTTCGCCGGACGCGTGATGCCGCTTGATCGCTCCAATGTCGATACGGACGCCATTATTCCCAAGCAATACCTGAAGTCGATAAAGCGCACCGGTTTTGGTCCATTTTTATTCGACGATTGGCGATACCTCGATCCCGGCGATCTGGAGATCGATCCGAAAAGTCGGCGGGTAAATCCGTCATTCGTTCTAAATCAGCCGGAGCATGCCGGCGCCACCATCCTGTTGGCACGGCATAATTTCGGCTGCGGAAGTTCTCGTGAACACGCAGTCTGGGCTTTGCGTGATTACGGCTTTCGGGCAATCATCGCGGTGTCCTACGGCGACATCTTCTATGAGAACTGTTTCAAGAACGGGCTGCTGCCGATTGTGCTCAGTCGAGACGAGGTTACGCGATTGTTCCAAATGGTCGAGGCGTCACCTTCGACAACGCTAACTGTGGATCTGGAGGCTCAGGTCATTCGATCGCCGGGCTGCGCCTCATTGCGTTTCGATATCGACAAGTCGCGCAAGAAAAGGCTTCTTGACGGGCTGGACGAGATCGGCGAGACCCTGCAGCACACTGATGCCATTCGGGCCTATGAAGCGCGTAGGCGGCGTGAAGCGCCATGGTTGTTTGAGGGGTCGGACTGAAGACGTCTTGCAGTCGCAGGCACCAGCAACAGGACATGCCGCGCTGCGCAAGAATGATCGATAGCCGCACCCGAAAGACCGCTGAGTTATGATGCGCGTCACTCGAAATGGGCGACCGTGTACCCCAGCGGGGTGCCGGGTTAGGATTGGCACCGACAGCGGTCGGTTGGGCAATTATCGGCGGTCAAAGTAGCGACAGTAAGTTCAGGCGACAGTAAGTTCGAAGGTAATAAAGCACGACTATGACTCAAAGAATATTGATTCTCCCGGGAGATGGCATCGGACCTGAGATTGCTGCCGAGGCGACCAAGGTGATGCAAGTGTTCAGGGATGAAGGCGAAGATCTGGATTGGTGGGGTGGACTGATCGGTGGTGCAGCTGTAGACGAGGAAGGTTCCCCCTACCCGGAATCAACGCGGAAGGCGGCACGCAGCTGTGACGCGATTCTTCTTGGTGCAGTCGGTGGTCCAAGGTACGACGGGTTGCCAAGGGAATTGCGGCCGGAACGCGGCCTTCTTGAGATGCGGAAGGATCTCGACCTCTTTGCAAACCTGCGTCCCGCCTTGGTGTTCGACGAACTCGCATATGCATCACCGTTGAAAGCAGACAACGTTGTTGGGTTGGATTTGCTGATTCTCCGGGAGTTGACCGGTGATATTTACTTTGGGCAGCCGAGAGGTCGTCGGAAAACGGTGGATGGAGCCGAAGAAGGCTTTGACACCATGCATTATTCCGTTCCGGAGATCGAGCGGATAGCGCGCATCGGCTTTGAAACGGCACGCCAGAGAAGTTGCCGGCTTTGTTCAGTGGACAAGGAAAACGTGCTGGAGACATCGCGGCTTTGGCGGGAGGTCATGATTCGTGTGAGTTCGAGCTATCCAGATGTTTCTCTCACGCACATGTACGTGGATAACGCGGCCATGCAATTATTGAGAAATCCAAAGCAGTTTGACGTTCTGGTCACCGGAAACATGTTTGGCGACATCTTGTCCGACGAGGCCGCCATGCTTGCGGGTTCGATCGGCTTACTACCGTCAGCGTCTTTGGATACCCATTCCAAGGGATTGTATGAACCGATACACGGCAGCGCGCCGGATATTGCAGGTAAGGGGATGGCTAACCCACTGGCAATGATTCTTTCGGTCGGCATGATGTTCCGGCACACGTTTAAGCGGACCCATATAGCGGAGCGGGTCGACGCGGCGGTCAAGAAAGTGCTGGCTGCAGGCTACCGGACCCAGGATATTGCGGCATCTGGTGAGACCGTTGTCACAACGGCTGGCATGGGGGATGCGGTTGTGGACGCGTTGCGCCGTTGAGCATCGTGGTCAGTCAGGGATTGTCCGCGCAGATTTCTAGCTTCGGCAAGATGGGTGGTAGCGTTGCTGGTACGGGAAGGTAAAGTGATATGAAGAAGGTAGGGTTTGTTGGCTGGCGCGGCATGGTCGGCTCTGTACTCGTGCAGCGCATGGTCGAAGAACGGGATCTCGCGTGCATAGAACCTTATTTCTTCAGTACGTCGCAGGCAGGGGTGTCAGGCCCCGAAATCGGTAGTCGGGCGACTGGGGTGTTAGGGGATGCAGCAGATATCAACGCGCTCAAGGCCATGGACATAATCGTTTCCTGCCAGGGGAGCGACTACACAAACACCGTTCATCCCGCATTGCGAGCAGCCGGCTGGGATGGGTACTGGTTAGACGCGGCCAGCGCGTTGCGGATGCGCGATGACGCAGTCATTGTCCTTGACCCTGTGAATCGGCGCATTATTGACCGGGCACTGGCGGACGGTGTCAGAAATTTCATTGGTGGCAATTGCACGGTGTCGCTGATGTTAATGGCAGTTGGCGCGTTGTTCGAGGCGGGTTTAGTTGAATGGATCAGCGTGATGACTTATCAGGCGGCTAGTGGAGCTGGCGCCCAGCACATGCGTGAACTCGTTTCCCAGATGGGGAAGTTGCATGCTGCCGTTGCGGACAAGGTTTCCGATCCGGCGACCGCCATCCTTGAAATAGACCGTGAAGTGGCTGCCGCGCAAAAATCAGCCGGGTTTCCCATTCGGAATTTTGGCGTTCCCCTCGCGGGCTCTCTTATCCCTTTCATTGATCAGCAGTTGGAGGCAGGCCAGTCGCGGGAGGAATGGAAGGGTCAGGCCGAGAGCAACAAAATTCTTGGCAATGCGAAGGTGATCCCTGTGGACGGCATATGTGTACGCGTTGGCGCCATGCGCTGTCATTCACAAGGCCTCACCATAAAGCTTTCGCAACATTTACCTTTGCCGGAGATCGAAAAACTCATCTCCGGTTATAGCGAGTGGACTGCGGTTGTTCCAAACGATCGGAATAGTAGCGTGCACGAGCTGACGCCTGCAGCCGTTACCGGGAGCTTGGCTATTCGAGTCGGCCGGTTACGATTCCTTAGCATGGGGCCGCAATATCTGGGCGCATTCACGGTTGGCGACCAGCTTTTGTGGGGCGCGGCGGAGCCGTTGCGGCGAATGCTGCGAATCCTTGTAAGTGTATGAGGGAACCGTGGATAAGCGTTGTTTGCGCCTTCAAGTCGAGCTTGCGCCAAAACGTTGACGAAAATCGGCGAACAGTTTCCACCGGAATGGAAGATTAAAAACCGGGCGCTATTTGTTAGGAGCGACGTTATTCGGTCGTGGTTACTGGCAGTTTTTGACATCTTTCCCCGGTATATTTCTGTGGGTCTTTGTAAATGGATTTGTGCAGCGCTATTGGGTTGTTGACTGGTTGCGGGTGTTCGTTGACATCGGCGTAGATTAGACTTGTTCAGGTTAAAACTATGGTGGACGGATTGGTCCACGCGGCTTCCATGATTTCTTTATGACTAAAGAAGTGTAGGATGGGGTCTGCACGCGGCGACAAATCTCTTGTATAAAGACAGTTACGTGGGGTTTTTCAAGTGCTGGTTTGCACTCTGCGGACAAAAACTGTGGGGAGGGGGAAACAGATGACTCGCGTGAAGGTCAGGGGGCTTAGCGGAGGTATCGGGCTTGTAATCTTTGCTGTGTCCGCACAGGCATGGGCATTCGGGCTCGGCAATATCCACGTTCGCTCGTATCTGGGCCAGCCGTTTCTGGCGACTATTTCGATTAGGATCGACTCGCCGTCGGATCTGGCTGGATTGAACGTCAGCCTCGGTAGTCCGGCACAGTTCAGCAATGCGGGGATCGAAGCTTCGGCGGCCGATTATTCGTTGCACTTCAAGGTAGAGGGGGGCGGCAGTCAACCTTTTGTAAAGGTAACCAGCCGACGGCCTATTCGTGTTCCATTTCTTAACTTCATTGTCCAGGTGCAGTGGGGTGGGGGAACGTTGTTGCGGCAATACACGATTCTGGTCAATCCACTGGAATACGGTAGCCAAGGTAAGTCGATTCAGAGCGCACCGATGCCTGCGGCGGCAATCATCCCTGCGTCAGGGCAGGTGTCGGTGACCACAAATGGTGTCAGCACCGCCAGAGAAGCTGTAGCACCATCGCCGCCGCCGGCTTCTGGCATTCAGAAGGGGGCGGTCGCGGAAAACAGAAACAAAATACCGGTGACGCTGTCGACTAAGTCCTCGCTGGTATCGACCCGCATTCCGGACGGATCACTTTACGGTCCGGTGAAAACCGGCGAACCCTTCTGGAGTATTGCATCACGGGCTCGACCGCCGGGGAAGTCGATCAGCATGGATCAGGTTCTTCTGGCAATCTACGAAGCTAATCCCAGGGCGTTTGCAAACGGTAATTTCAATAAACTGATGAGAGGGCGGATGCTGCATATCCCGTCCACGCAGACCATGCGGCGTGTTGGGAAGAAATCGGCACATCGGCGGATCCTGGCATTGATGAACGGTGCTACTGGATCGGCAGTAGCCGCTGGTTCGACCTCCAAGATCACGAAAGGACCCAGTTCCGGTTCCTCTGGCGGAACTGCGGGGCAGCCCGTCGTTTCTACGGGCAGCAAGTCGGCGGTCAGTGCGGGCAATCGGTGGAATGCCACCGTCAGCAAGTCGGCCGCGACTGTTCCGAACTCGAAAGGGACGGCGGGATCAGGCGCTGTCGTTGCAACTGCCACGCCCGGATCATCCGTTGTCCAAAAGGTCCGTTCCGCGGAGGCAGCAACATCAGGCGGGTCCTCGGTCGCCGCCAGCGAGCCAGGCGCTGTGAATCCGCCGGTCAATCTCGCAGCCATCGCATCGGCTGTTTTAGGGGCGCCGACAGGGCTTGCCGGAGCGAATCCGGTGCCGGTCACGAAATCAGCCAATGCAAATAAGGAATTGCCGCCAAAGGCAGCTGATAAGCTTTCCGGGGATGCGCAGCATTCGCAGGACGGATGGATGGCATGGGCTCGCCAATGGCGTGAGCTGGCTATCGGCCTCTTGGTAGTTTTCGTGCTGCTGGCGCTACTAATTCGGCGTCGTCAGGCGGCTGCTGTGCGCACTTCACGCGAGCGCCAGGAGCCACTGTTGGCGGAGAGTGCAGGGCACGCTGAGGATGCCGGAGCCGAACAAGAGAGACATGGTCTCGGTGTTTTCGGCTCAACGGGGATCGACGAAGGGGAAGAAACCGAAGCGAAGACGGAATTTGCGCCGCAGACCGACGATTTCACGCCCGAACATCCATCGGAAACCCAGTCCAGTCCAGCCGACCACTTTACGGGGGGTAGTTCTGCGTCGACGAGCGAGCAGGCAGTCGAAGACCCCATTGGGGATGCTGACTTCCATATTGAATATGGGCTTTATGACGAAGCTATCCGCATCCTCAATACCAGTTTGGAAGCAAATCCGGATCGTCTAGATGTTAAAGTAAAACTTGCCGATTGCTACGCTGCCCAAGGTAATTCGACTGACTTTCGTAGGATCGCCACAGAGCTGTATGGTTCGGTTAGCGAAGCGGAGTGGTTGCGAATAGCCGAAACGGGTCGCCGTTTGTGTCCGGAAGTCGCCCTGTTTCAGTCATCAGGGCATTCTGACGATGAGGTAGCCGACCGCGAAACGCCTGCCACTGAAAGTGAAATGTCGGTTCATTCGCGATCGGACAAGATTGATTTGAGTGGCTTTGATGAGCAGCGGAAAGACTCATTACCGGATAACGAGATGGCTTCGTTTATCGATCTCGAAGGGGACGATCTGACAACGGATGATCGTATCGCTCCATCTGACGCCTCGGGTTCGGGTGACAGGAAAGAAGAGGTTACGTCGCCATTTGATGCGGATCACCTGATTGATTTTGGCGACGAGCACATCCCGGAAGACACTGCAGAAGAATCCATTCGCGACGATCTGCCCCAAAGGGAGGTTGCCGATGACCAAACCGACGACAAAGTACCCGCCGTGGCCGTCGAATCGGACGCTTGGGAGGGTGTATCGTTGGGGAATGATCTGGAAACTCCGAGAATATCGATACCGACCACGGCCAGCGCCGATGATTCGGATGCCGGGTTAAGCCTCGATGAGTCATCGGAAGCCGTGTCGGGTGCAACCGGAACGGAATCAAGTGAGACGACTTACAAACTGGATCTGGCTCGCGCGTATGCGGACATGGGTGATAATGACGCGGCTCGAGAGCTGATTGAAGAGGTGCTACACCTGGGCGACAAAGAGCAGCAGGGACAAGCTCGCAAGTTGCTGGAGGAATTGGCTGAGTAATCATAGTCACTATAGTTACGCGAGGCGAGGTACGGGTAGATCTCTTAGAGCGTGACCCGGATGACACTGATGGACCAGTGGTGCGTTGTTCGATGTTAAGCAACCAGATTTCGTGCGACGATGTGGTGCAGCCAAGTGAGTACAGCCGGAGCTGGGTCACGCGGCTCCCATGACGCGCTGGGCGGCGGGTGTGGAGTATGACGGGACGCATTATCACGGATGGCAGGCACAATCCGGTACGCAAAGCATACAGTCCACAATTGAGCGCGCACTGACTGCGGTTGCCGGACATAATGTACTGGTAACAGCATGCGGCCGTACTGACGCTGGTGTGCATGCGCTGGGTCAGATTATTCATTTTGACTCTAACGCGGCACGTGACGAGAATGCGTGGCTACTCGGGGGGAACAGCAATCTTCCATCGGATGTGAGCCTTCGATGGATAAGAAGGGTTGCAGATGATTTTCATGCACGCCACTCTGCGTTGGCGCGGCACTATCGGTACGTTTTGCACAATGCACGCGCCCGCTCTGCGCTGCTTGAGGGTCGAACAGCATGGGTGGCGAGAACCCTTGATGCAATGGCGATGGATCGAGCTGCTCAATACTTTCTTGGTGAACAGGATTTTTCGGCGGTTCGCGCAGCCCTGTGCCAGTCCGCGACCTCGATGCGATGCGTGATGTCGGTTCGGGTCTGGCGAATGGATAGTTTTGTCGTGATGGATGTCTGCGCCAACGCGTTCTTGCACCATATGGTGCGTAACATGATGGGTACGCTGGTGGAGGTTGGCTTGAGGAAACGGCCCGTCGAATGGGTTGAGGAATTGTTGAGGTCACGGGATCGCCGCCTCGCGGGTGAGACGTCGCCTGCGTGTGGCTTGTATTTCATCGGCGCGGACTATCGTCCTGAAGTACTGATACCTTCGGTTGCGAAGCCATGGTTTCCCGCGTGATCGAACCGTTTGGTCGTCGCACGCGAATCAAATTTTGCGGCATGTGCCGTGAAGAGGATATTCGGTACGCAATCCGCCTTGGTGTTGACGCCATCGGTTTTGTCCATGTAGAAGGGAGTCCGCGACGGATTGGACTGGAACGCGCAGCGGCATTGCGTCGCGGATTGCCCCCGTTCGTTGCGTGCGTAGGGTTAATGCGCAATCCGTCGCGAACGGAGGTAGATGCGCTGGTGAAGGCATTGGATCCCGATCTGATCCAATTTCATGGCGACGAGTCGCCGTCCTTCTGCGCGAGCTTCGGGCGGCGCTACATCAAGGCGATTGCCATGGGGGGTGCTGCTCCAGAGGAAGAATCAGCGGATGCATACCCCGATGCCTCAGCAATACTTCTGGATGGCCACCCGCCAGGTGGCTTGGGGGGGCAGGGCAAGACATTTGAATGGAACCGCGCAAAGGTTGCTAGAGGGCAGCCGATGATTGTGGCCGGAGGGCTGGACGAAAATAACGTGGGTGAAGTGATTCGCCATTTTCGCCCTTATGCTGTCGACGTAAGCAGTAGCATAGAGGGCAAGTCAAGATCTGTGAATGTGGGAGCGAAAGATTGGGACAGAATGGAAGCGTTCGTGGATGCGGTGCGCCGGGCCGATTCGATTTTGAACGTGAATAACGTGCATGACAGCCTATCCTGATTTGAAGGGACATTTCGGGCCGTACGGCGGCCGGTTCGTTGCGGAAACGTTGATGGAGCCCTTGCGGCAACTTGAGGCCGCATATCGGCGCTTGAAAGATGATCCCGAGTTCTGCGCCGAACTAGACCGGGATCTTAGGGATTATGTGGGAAGGCCCTCACCGCTATATGCAGCGCAGCGCTTGTCCAAGCGCTGGGGAGGCGCGCAGATTTATTTAAAGCGCGAGGATCTCAACCATACGGGTGCCCACAAGATCAATAACACCGTTGGACAGGCACTGCTTGCGCGGGCTCTCGGCAAAACACGCATCATTGCGGAAACAGGCGCCGGTCAACATGGCGTGGCCAGCGCGACCGTCGCCGCCCGGCTTGGCCTTAAATGCCAAGTCTATATGGGGTCAGATGACGTGCAGCGGCAATCTCCGAATGTCTATCGCATGCGATTGCTCGGCGCCGAAGTTGTGTCGGTTACCAGCGGATCGCGGACTCTCAAGGATGCGCTGAACGAGGCACTTCGCGATTGGGTAACAAACGTCGACGACACCTTTTACATCTTAGGAACAGTGGCAGGACCCCATCCATACCCGATGATGGTTCGCGACTTCAATGCAGTCGTCGGTCGGGAAGTGCTCTGGCAGTCCAAGGAGGCCCTCGGGAGGCTTCCGGATGCACTAGTGGCGTGCGTCGGCGGCGGGTCCAACGCGATCGGTTTGTTTCATCCTTTTATCCCTCATTCATCCGTGAAAATGGTCGGTGTTGAGGCAGGAGGCGAGGGTCTGTTGACCGGACGGCACGCCGCGCCACTGTCTGCAGGTCGTCCCGGAGTGTTGCATGGTAACCGTACCTACGTTATGTGCGACGACGACGGGCAAATCCTTGCAACACACTCCATATCTGCGGGACTTGATTATCCTGGGGTCGGCCCGGAACATGCGTGGCTTAAAGACACTGGCCGGGTCCACTACGTCGCGGTGACCGATGATGAAGCGTTGGCTGCATTTCACGAACTGGCGCGTGTAGAAGGCATTATCCCCGCGCTCGAATCGGCGCATGCTTTGGCCCATGCGAAGAAAATGGCGTTACGCATGGCGAGTGATCAGGTCATCGTGGTCAACCTTTCCGGCAGAGGCGACAAGGACATTTTTACCGTTGCAAAGCGTGAGGGGATCGAATTGTGAAGCGTTGCGAAGCAACGGAAAATGAAGGTTCACGGATCGACGCTACGCTGAGTGCGTTGCGAAAAGAGGGTAGGAAGGCGCTTATTCCTTATATCACTGCCGGCGATCCGCACCCGCGGTATACAGTTTCGCTGATGCATGCGCTTGTCGACGGGGGGGCTGACGTGATAGAGCTTGGTGTTCCGTTTTCAGACCCAATGGCCGACGGTCCGATCATCCAGAGGGCTTGTGAGCGAGCCTTGCAACACGGAACGAGCCTTCACCAGGTATTAAAGATGGTCACGAAATTTCGTGAAACAAATACCGATACCCCGGTTGTGCTAATGGGCTACCTCAACCCCATCGAAGTTTTTGGTGTGAGAGCGTTCGCAGCTGCAGCACGAGATGCAGGCGTGGATGGAGTCCTGGTGGTCGATCTGCCACCCGAGGAGGCGTCTGAACTCTGTGGATTGATCCGCAATCAGGGGCTAAACAGTATTTTCCTGCTAGCGCCGACCAGTGACGAGAGCCGTATTCGGGAGGTTGTCAGGCAGGCTAGCGGCTATCTCTATTACGTTTCCCTAAAAGGAGTGACCGGCTCGAGTCTTGTTGATATCGCCGGGATCACGACCAAACTTGAGCAAATTCGGCGTTTCACAAGCCTGCCGATCGCAGTCGGATTTGGTATCCGCAATGCAGAAACCGCTGCACGCGTTGGACTCGTGTCGGACGCTGTCGTGGTCGGTAGCGCGCTCGTTTCGGCGATCGAAAAAGGGTTGTCGAACCCTGCGGCGCTCGAAGAAAAACTGTTGGCCGTGTTACTGCCAATCAGGCACGCCCTTAACTCGTTAAAATAAACCAATGAGCTGGCTTGACAAGATATCTGGGTCGCGCCTTTTGTCCGATAAGGCCCGGAGGAAAAGCGTGCCCGAGGGGCTCTGGACGAAATGCGAGTCCTGTCAATCGGTGCTTTATCGGGCTGAGCTTGAGCGAACCCTCGAGGTTTGTCCAAAGTGCGGGAATCATCGCGCAATATCGGCCCGAACGCGTTTGGATCATTTTCTTGATCCGGAACCACGTACCGAGATTGGGTCCGGTCTGCACGCGACTGATCCACTGCACTTCAAGGATAGTCGGAAATACACGGAAAGGCTTGCTGAGGCGCAAAGGGCAACCGAAGAAGATGATGCGCTTGTGGCGGTGCGGGGTCATCTGCTGGGCCTTCCGATCGTCGCTACTGCATTCGTATTCGAATTCATGGGTGGCTCCATGGGAAGCGTGGTAGGCGAGAAATTCGTGAGGGCGGTCAATACCTGTCTTGAGTACGGCGAACCGCTCGTCTGCTTCTCGGCGTCCGGTGGCGCCAGGATGCAGGAATCGCTTTTTTCCCTAATGCAGATGGCTAAAACGAGTGCGGCACTCGCACGGCTTGCAGAGCGGGGGCTTCCATACATTTCGATACTCACCCATCCGACAATGGGTGGTGTTTCGGCGAGCTTGGCCATGCTCGGTGATATCCAGATTTCAGAACCGCGCGCACTGGTGGGGTTTGCCGGACCACGAGTCATTGAGCAGACAGTACGCCAGAAGCTGCCCGAGGGATTCCAGCGCGCGGAGTTTCTTTTGGATAAAGGGGCAATCGATATGATTGTCGATCGGCGCGCTATGCGTGAACACGTCTTTAAATTGCTGACGATCCTGACGCACTTTTCCGTTACTGTTGGATGATTTGGCTTGGATCGGCTTTGCCGCCAGTGGTGTTTAGCAGATTGGCTGCACTGGCAGGAGCAATTGCACTCCAAGCCGATTGATTTGGGTCTAGAACGGATTCGGGAAGTCGCGCTGCGGGTTGGATTGCTGGGCAAGGCCGTAACCACTGTGACGATTGCCGGTACCAACGGAAAAGGAGCGACCGCCACCCTCATTGCCGATATATATCGGGCCTCTGGCTATCGCGTGGGGCTCTACACGTCGCCCCATCTGTTCCGCTACAACGAACGTATTGTCATCGATGGCCGGCCGGTTCAAGATAGCCGCCTCTGTGAAGCGTTTTTCGCGGTTGAAAAGGCCCGTGGTGAGATCTCGCTTACTTATTTCGAATTTGGCACCCTGGCGGCACTTTGGCTCTTTCAACAATCTGGTGTTGACATCCGGGTTCTGGAGGTGGGTCTCGGTGGGAGGCTGGATGCAGTTAACATTGTCGACTCAGACTGTGCGGTGCTGACCAACGTTGGATTGGATCATATAAAGTTTCTTGGGAACGACCGCGAGGTGATCGGCCGGGAAAAAGCCGGGATATTTCGGCGCGACGTTCCGGCGGTTTGCGTGGATGCAAACCCGCCAGCCAGCGTGGCGGAAGCTGCTTTGAGGACCGGTGCACGATTGATACAGCTGGGCATCGCGTTTAGCTATCAGCTGGACAAAGGGGTCTGGCATTGGCAAGGTCACAGCGCGATTTACCGACGTTTGCCCCAACCCGGTATCGATGGAGATATCCAGGTACGGAACGCTGCGGGAGTGCTGGCGGTCATAGAAGCGTTACAAGACCTGAAACCGGTTTCGGAGGCGGCGGTTCGGTACGCGTTACCCCGACTGCATCTTCCGGGTCGAATTCAACGCTGCGGGAACCTTTTGTTGGACGTCGCACATAATGAGGAAGCCGCCATCTGCCTTGCGAACTATGTCCGGACATTGGGTGCGGAAGCACCAACCCAAATGGTGTTAGGGATGCTGAAAGACAAACCAGTAGAGCGGGTCGGTTACCATCTGGCGCCGCTTTTTCGAACAATTTATGCTGCAGGGCTGCCAACATCGACCCGCGGCCTGAGCGGGTCCGCGCTGACCTCGCGGCTTACAGCTGCTGGCGTCAAAGCGGAATCGTGCGCTGATGTCTCAAACGCCATCTCGCGCGCGAATCATACGGAGCCAGATGGATTGATACTGGTCTGTGGCTCTTTCCTGACTGTTGCTGCCGCACTATCCCAATATGAATGTCACCACTAATAACCGCTTGATCGGTATTGCTATTGTGCTAATAGTACTGTTCCTCCTCACGTGGCTTATCCCCAGCAAGAAAACGCGTACTAAGCACCAGGCACCGATCCCAATTGCAGCGGTCCCTATAGGCTCCCGCACAAGTTCGAATCCCGCTGTTCGGCTCTCGACGATCCATTCGGGCGCATCACCGGCCAGTGGAAACAGCGTCATAACGACGAAGTTGTTTGCGCCGACATCATTGTCAAGCAAAGCGGAGGTCGGCACTAATTCAAAACGTCCGGGATCAGCAGTAGCGTCCGCCACGAAAGATGAAGCGGATTTAAAACCGTTATCGCATAGTACAGTGCGGGTCTCGACCGGCAAACATTACGTATCGCACCGGCAACAGCTGTTCGTACCCTCACCGGCCAGGGAAGCGAAAACCGGGTTCTATGTACAACTCGCGGGATTTCGAAAGATGCGCGACGCACAAAGGATGACATCACGGCTCCATCACCAATTGATCAGGGCCAAGATTGATCAAACGGTAGTCAATGGACACCGCTACTATCGGGTGTGGTTAGGGCCTTATCGGACCCGCCGCCTTGCAGAGAAGGAGCGCGAGCGTATGGCGCGTCATGGATTCAGAAGCGCTTGGGTCAGCCGTAGGCACTGACACCGCGGAAAACGTGCCAAGCAGTCCTGTGTAATCCGATAAGTAGTTTGCCGAGCCTATAAATTATTTGAGGAGTTACGCTAGCTTGGCTTGGTTGGTCTTTTTTTGTGAAGGACGGGAACCGGCTGCGGCGGGGTTGATTTCGATTGCTTGAGGAAAGTGCTGACACCTGGTAACCGACTGGCCGCGGGATTTACCGTGAATCTGTGTCTGATGGTTCCCGCCCGGCCGACTTTAGGGTAGAAATTCTGATCGCCACGTGCATTTTGGTGGGGGAATATGCCCCCCTTTGCATTGAGACCAAGATTCGGCGAGAACCGTGATCTATGTTATTTCGAGGCAGTCCGCGATCTGCCGTGAGGCCGTCGGAATCTGGGGCGAAGATAGCTTTTGATCGCGATGCCCGATAAGTTGCAGCCCGTAGCGCTCAATCTCTGATAAATTAAAAAAACTGCGCCCCGCACTTAAAAAACGGCAACGTAATTCAGATCGCCTGCGGTAGATCTGAAAAAAGTAAAAAGTACATGCACCGCGGTGCACCATTATTATTGATTCGGCCCATAAACAGTATCAAGCAGCATACTTGACGCGAGGATCGCGAAAGTAGGCTTTGACCCGTTCGGGTTCTCTGCCGATCACTGCCATGTGCTGTTCGGTGGCAGAACGAAGCTTCGCCTTGCTGCGTGCCGGCACCTTGCTCCGGATGACATGCTTGAGATCGGCGTTCAAGCGTTCTTCGGGATTGAGTTCGGGGCTGTAGCTGGGCAGATAAAACACTTCCATCTGGTCGTGGTGTTCGGCCAGCCAGGCTTTCACCGGCTTGCAGTGATGCACGCCCAGATTGTCGAGGATCAGAAACACCTTGCGCTCAGTGTCGGCGACTAGCGCCTCGAAGAACTCGATCAGCTTCTCGTGATTGAACGCGCCGTCGATGATCATCCAGCGCGCCTTGCCCTGGTTGGTCACGCTGGCCAGCATGGAGAGCTTCTGGCGCGTGCCGCCCACTGCCATGGCCACCGGCGTCTTGCCCTTCGGTGCAAAGCAGCGGCCTCGCACATCCGTATTCACCAGTGCGGTCTCATCTCCCCAGTGAATCTCGGCCCCTTCAGTCTTGGCGCGCCCGGCGATGGCGGGGTAGGCCTCATCCAGCCATGTGCGTACTGCCTCGGGCGACTGTTCGTAAGCCCGCTTGATCGGTTTTTGCGGCGTGAAGCCCCAGCGCGCCAGATACTTGCCAACCGAGCGCAAATGCAGTGTCACCTGGCAGTCGCGCTCGATCAGTTCCTTCACCGCGGCACGACTCCACAACGCAAACTCCATCTTCAGCTGTTCCGGACGCTGGTCGCAGATCGTCTGGCGAATGTGCGCTTCCTGTGCTGATGTGAGCACGCGTTTGTCGCCGGCTCGGCGACCGCGTTTGCGTGACGCGAGCGCGGCCATGCCTCCGGCATTGAAGCGATCAATGATCTTGCACGTCGCCGGGTAACTGAGCCCGACATCCCGTGCGATTTGTCGCTTGTTGAGGTTGCGTTTGTACGCCCGAATCACCTGGCGTCTGCGCTCGTGTTGTTCAGCCGGACTGAGCCGGCGGGCGTCTTCAGTGTCCATGAACAGACTGACCACAACACTATTCATTAGTTCATACTGTTTATGGGCCGTATCTATAGTGGCGAACGGCGTGTGCCCGTCAATGAACTGATCAAGCGCGATCACCTCACGGTATGTGATGGACCGCAGGTTTCGCGTTATGACTACGCGCTCCGGCAACTTATCACCTGCGGCAACCTCGAAGTGATCCGCGTCATGCTCGCGCTGTATGATCGCCTCGGGAAGGGTTACATAGCCACCATTGGATATATGTGCAACCACGTCTGCGATCGTGCCCGTTTGGCGAATTGCCACGAGTTCATTCATCGCACTTGACCAGCGGTGCTTGTCGGCATGGGACGTGAACTTGGGCGCCGTGCTGCCCAGCAGTTCGAACATCTCGCCAAAGCGGCGCCGTGTAAAGGCATCACAAGCCGGTTCAAGCCTGTCGGCAAAGAAGGCGATGTAGTCATCTTCTTTCTTGATGAAATGATCGGTATAGGGGAACACCTTCGCGAGTGCGGCATAGCCCTGTTCTGCGGCAAGCACGTTGTGGGTCAGCATCAAGATCTTTGTCTTGTCGGGCGCAAAATCCCACCCATCGTCCTTCAGCTTCGCGACGAATGCCTCAAGAAACTGATGGGCGATTTCCGCAGGCAAGTCGTCCTTCCAGTGTCCGCCTCCTGTCCCTGGCCGCCGCGTACCGACCCATGTGTTGGTGTGAAAAGCCATCGCTGATCCAACAAAGGCTTCGTCCTTCACGGCCTGCGGCAACGCCGTCCGCATCTTGTTCAACACATTGACGATAGAAGTCGCTGAGCGGAAGTTCGCCTTCTTGCCAATCTCCGCCAACGCATCGTGCGTGACATGACCACAGGTGTCGTCATAGATACGCTGCCAGTGATCGCCGAATAGTCCAATTCGTGGCCCTCCTGCCCGTCCCAGGAGGTTAGTCTTGATCGCGGCCATGATCTCGGTGTTGGTGTCCTGATATTCATCGATGAGAATGAATGGAAAACGGTCGGCAAGGATGGTCTGAAACTTTTGGAGCGGCAAAAGGGCTGCCGTCAGCACTAGGACATCGTCGTGATGCAGTGACACGAGCGTGTCCGTGAGACGGCGGTGCCCAAGGTCGTACTCGACCGGCTGGATTGTTAGCGCCGGGCCGCTGGCCAGGCGCTCCTGCCATGCCGGGATCGCTGTCAGTCTCTGCCGCAGAGCCGCCTGAAAGCCCTTGATCAGCGACCAGCAAAAGGCGTGGATCGTGTCCGTAAAGACCAGAGGGTTTCCATCGATCCGGCTGCTGATAACGGCCGTAGCCGCGTTTGTGTAGGTAATACACGCGATGCGCTGATTGCGCTGCCTTAGACCATCGCTTTGCGTGGCAATCAGATATCGCAAGGTCTCGACCAGCGAGTACGTCTTCCCAGCCCCGGCGCCTGCTTCAAGCAGGAAGCTTGTGCCGTTCTTCAAGCACTGCGCCACCTGTTCGTCGGCGGCACGTGCCGCCAATAACGCGGGACTTGGTTGCTCCACTGCGCTCATGTCAAGGGTCCCGTTGCCGCAGGCACCACGACTGCCGGCGGCGGGTTGCTCTCTGCCAGCCAGGCAAGCCCTTCGGCGATGTATCGCGGTATCTTCCAAGTAACGGTCGAGAGCGCGTGCTTCAGAGCGAACTCCGACTTCTTTACGCCCTTGGCCTCGTCCCATGCTTGTGTCTCACGTTCCTCAGCCCCCGGCCCAGCGAAAGAGAAGAGCTCCGGATTTGCCAACATGAAAGCATCTTCGAAGCTACGTCCACAAGGGCCGTCCTTCTCTTCAGGTTGCTGGAACGCGATGCGCCGCTTGGCAACTGTCTTTGCCACTGGATCCGCCGCAAGCAGTTCGGCCGGGGTTACATCGTTCTTGAACCAGGTCTTTATGCAGGCATTGCTTGTGCCCTCACCGTGGCGAACCTGACAAGCCTCGTATTGGCCATTGCCGTTCGCCTTGACCGTATCAATGTCGGTGATCACGAGTGTCCGAATTTCAAGAAAGGCAAGTAGATCAAAGAAGATGTGTGCATAGGCGCCCCCGACCTCAATCACTGAAAGGTACTGGCTGCCGAGCTTCTGTGCCTCCGACTTTCCATCATCCAGCATCTTGATCACACGGGGCAGCAGGAGGCGTTCTGTCGTCCCCTCGATCAATACGGCCTTGTCCGCGAAGAACAGGTCGCAGCGCGTCAACGTCATGTACTTGTGCAGAAACGTTCTGTCTGGCTCGTCCTTCCCCGACAGGCCCTTGCGCAGGTCCTTTACCACCGTCTTCATCATGCCATTGATCGCATCAGGTGCCGCGAGGAAATATCGGAGGGTCTCGAAATGGGCTTCGTTGGCGACGTGAGAAGAATGCGTCGAGACAACAAACTGCACAGGCCAGAGTGTTCCCAGTTCCCCGCTGAAGACCGTCGCGATCTCACCAAGCTTGCGGATGAATACCTCCTGCATTTGTGGATGCAGGTGCACTTCCGGCTCTTCGATGAAGACGACGTGCATTCCCGGCCTCGGCTCCATGGCCGCGTAGAGTTTGAAGAACTCTCGCAGTTGCAGCAGGATCAAGATGATGTTGCGCGTCCCCAAGCCGTTATAGGCCTCGGGCAGGTGGATGCCGTTTTCGCCGGTATATCGAACCTTGGTGTGATTGGTGAGCAGCCGCGCCACATCAAGGGTGGTCTCGGTACGCAGCTTCTGGTCTGACAGGCTGGGATAGCCGAACAGCGAAAGGGCTGGCAGCAGAGCGTCAAGCTTCAGGTTGAAATCTGCGCTGATCTTGTCCTGTATGTCTTTGACGGCCTGTTCAAGCTCTTCCGCCGTACCGTGACTCTCAGCGTCGGTCGCGTTCGTCTTTGCGGTAGCGAAGAGGTTTTCAAGTACCTTCCCGATGACGACACGGTCCTTCTGGCTGACATCATCAAGGCCGCGTTGTGCGCCGATGAAACCGCTGGCGCAAAGCGTCCGTACAGTGGAGGCTTCAACGATCTTCTCGTTGGTCGCGTCATTGGGATCGCGCGCGATGAAGCCTATGCCAAATAGTGCGGGAACGCGTCCGCGCAGGGCTTTGAACAACGCGGCCTTCGCCAGTTCGATCTGATCCGGCGTGGCCTCCTCGTCCGGGGCATTCAGGTCAGCAAACAGCTCACTAACCTTACCATCGCGAAGCGCGTAGCGAGCAACCACAAGCGTCTCGGTGCAGGTTGGGTCCAGATCAATGACGATCTCATTGAGGGTGCCAAGCGCCTCTCCGACTTCGTAGCCGAAGGTCAGTTGGATCTCAATGATGGGCAAAGCCTTACGCACATCGGGTTCATCGG
>OFHJ01000335.1_pt1 | contig 19162 bp, 18 predicted proteins | sample 1522001 | NCBI WGS metagenome assembly OFHJ01 (sample SAMEA2464838, study PRJEB22497) | soil metagenome | biome: Grassland; feature: Farmland; material: Clay | place: Australia | collected 2013-02-01 | depth 1.2 m | reverse complement strand
GGATCCTCGACCTCGGCAAAGCACGCCCGAAACATCTCCATCGCATCCCCCGCGAGCCACTATCCAAGCCCCCGGAAGAATCTAAATCCCAACCCAATGCAACAGAATTCCGTATGCGATTCCCCTGGGCGCGACCCGATCTCCGCTAGGCGCGGCCGGGCTTTTTGCCTATGCTGCGGGCATGTCCATCGCCCTTCCCATCGTCGTCGCTTTGCTGTTGCTGTCCGTGGTCGGGGTCTTGGTCGCCGGCATGGTTTCCATGGCTATTGGCGGCGAGTTCAACCGCAAGCACGGCAACCAGTTGATGCGCTGGCGCGTCATCCTACAGGCGATGACGATCCTCCTCCTGTTTCTCGCCTACGTGATTTACGGGCACTGAGGCGGCGGTGGTTCGGCTCACAAAGATCTACACCCGCGGCGGCGATCGTGGCGAAACCTCGCTTTCCGACGGCAGCCGGGTGGCGAAATCCGATCTTCGCGTCGCCGCCTATGGCACCGTCGACGAGACCAATGCCGCGGTCGGCCTGGCGCGACTTCATGTCGCGGCCGAGGTCGACGAGATGCTGGCCCGCGTTCAGAACGATCTCTTCGATCTCGGCGCCGATCTTTCGCTGCCGATGGCCGCGCCGCTGCGGGCCGTGCCACTGCGCGTCGCCGATGCCCAGGTGGCGCGCCTCGAGGCCGAGATCGATCGCATGAACGCCGAGCTCGCGCCGCTCGACTCCTTCGTCCTGCCGGGTGGAACGCCGGCGGCCGCGGCGCTGCATCTCGCGCGCACTGTGGCGCGCCGCGCCGAGCGGCTCATGGTGCGCCTCGAGGCCGAGGCCGCGATCAATCCGGCGGCGCTGCGTTACGTCAACCGGCTTTCCGATTATTTCTTCGTCATGGCGCGCTGGGTGAACGACAAGGGCGCGCGCGACGTTCTTTGGGTCCCCGGGGCCAATCGTTAACGCGACGATCGCCGGCGAGGGGCATGGGAACGAACCGGGAAAATTCGCTTGCGCCGAATCAGGGCTTTGGTTTCGATTCGTTGACGGCGTGCGGCAGTGACCTTATGGTGCGTCGCAGCACCCGGGGGATGAAAACGGTAATTCGAAGAGTTTTGCCGCGATTGCGGAGGAGGTTGCTGCCGTGAAGGTCATGGTCGCTGTCAAGCGCGTGGTCGATTACAACGTGAAGATTCGGGTCAAGCCGGACAACTCCGGCGTTGATCTTGCCAATGTTAAAATGTCGATGAATCCCTTCGACGAGATCGGTGTCGAGGAGGCGATCCGGCTGAAGGAGGCGAATATCGCCTCCGAGATCATCGCCGTCTCGATCGGGCCGGCGGCGGCGCAGGAGACGATCCGCACCGCGCTCGCCATGGGCGCCGACCGCGGCATCCTGGTCAAGACCGATGCCGAGGTGCAGCCTTTGGGCGTGGCGAAAGCTCTGGCCGCGCTGGTCAAGGCCGAGGCGCCCGAGCTGATCATTCTCGGCAAGCAGGCGATTGACGACGATTCCAATCAGACCGGTCAGATGCTGGCCGCCCTTCTCGGCTGGCCGCAAGGCACCTTCGCCTCGAAGCTTGCGATCGTCGACGGCGCGGCCACCGTCACCCGCGAGGTCGACGGCGGTTTGATGACCATCGCCCTGAAGCTGCCGGCAGTGATCACCACCGATCTTCGCCTCAATCAGCCGCGCTACGCCTCGTTGCCGAATATTATGAAGGCGCGCAAGAAGCCGATCGAGGAAAAGACCCCGGAGGATCTCGGCGTCGATATCGCGCCGCGCCTCAAGGTGCTGAAAGTCGAGGAGCCGCCGAAGCGTCAAGGCGGCCGCAAGCTCAAAACCGTGGCCGAGCTCGTCAACGCGCTGCGGAACGAAGCGGGAGTGATCTGATGCCGTCCCTGGTTATTGCCGAACACGAGAACGGCGCGCTGAAAAACGCGACGCTGAACACCGTCACCGCCGCGGCGGCGATCGATCCGGAAGTGCACGTGCTGGTCGCGGGCGCGGAGTGCGCTGCCGCCGCCGATGCTGCGGCCAAGGTCGCCGGCGTCGCCAAGGTGCTGCTCGCCGAGGATGCCGCCTATGCCAACCAGCTGGCCGAGAACCTGGCGCCGCTGATCGTCGGCCTGGTGCAGGCCAAGGGCTATGGTGCCGTGCTCGCGGCGGCGGGCGCCAACGGCAAGAACGTGATGCCGCGGGTCGCCGCGCTGCTCGACGTCGCCCAGATCAGCGACGTGGTCAAGGTCGAGACGCCGGACACCTTCATCCGTCCGATCTATGCCGGCAACGCAATGGCGACCGTGCAATCCGCCGACAAGGTCAAGGTCGCGACGGTACGCGCGACTGGCTTCGCCGCCGCCAAGGCGGAAGGCGGCACCGCCGAGATCGAGCGCATCGCGGCGGCCGAGGTTTCGGATCTCTCGTCTTTCGTCGGTCAAGAGCTTTCCAAGTCCGACCGGCCCGAGCTCACTGCGGCGCGCGTCGTGGTTTCCGGCGGCCGCGGCTTGCAATCGGGCGAGAACTTCAAATTGCTGGAGAGCCTGGCCGACAAGCTCGGCGGCGCCGTCGGGGCGAGCCGCGCCGCGGTCGATGCCGGCTTCGTGCCGAACGATTACCAGGTCGGTCAGACCGGCAAGATCGTCGCGCCCGATCTCTATATCGCCGTCGGCATTTCCGGCGCCATCCAGCATCTCGCCGGGATGAAGGATTCCAAGGTCATCGTCGCCATCAACAAGGACGAAGAGGCGCCGATCTTCCAGGTCGCGGACTACGGCCTGGTGGGCGACCTGTTTACGATCGTTCCCGAGTTGGATGCGGAACTGTCGAAGTAAGGCCAGGGAAATCGAGCGGGGGGCTGATCGCAAATGATTCAGAAAATCGGCGTGATCGGCGCCGGCCAGATGGGCAACGGAATCGCCCACGTATGTGCGTTGGCGGGTTACGAGGTCGTCCTTCAGGACGTCAATCGCGAGCAGATCGACAAGGCGCTCCAGACCATTTCGCACAACATGGACCGCCAGATCGGCCGCCACGCCATCGAGGCGGCGCAAAAGACCGCGGCTCTCGGGCGCATCCATGTGACCGACCGGGTCGAGGACTTCGCCGAAGTCGACCTCGTGATCGAGGCGGCGAGCGAGGACGAGAGTGTCAAGCGCAAGATCTATGCCGGGCTCTGTCCGCTGATCAAGAAGGAAACCCTGATCGCGACCTCGAGCTCGTCGATCTCGGTGACGCGATTGGGCTCCGCCACGGATCGGCCGGAAAAGTTCATGGGTATGCATTTCATGAACCCGGCGCCGGTGATGCAGCTGGTCGAGCTGATCCGCGGCATCGCCACCGACGAGGCGACCTTCCGCGAAATCCGCGAGCTGACCATCAAGCTCGGCAAGACTCCGGCCAACGCCGAGGACTTCCCCGCCTTCATCGTCAACCGCATCCTTTTGCCGATGATTAACGAGGCGGTTTATACCCTCTATGAGGGCGTCGGCTCAGTCGAGGCGATCGACGTCGCCATGCGCCTCGGCGCCAATCATCCCATGGGGCCGCTGCAACTGGCCGATTTCATCGGCCTCGATACCTGCCTTAACCTGATGCAGGCGCTCTACGAGGGCCTCGCCGACAGCAAGTACCGCCCCTGCCCGCTGCTGGTGAAATACGTCGAGGCCGGCTGGCTCGGCCGCAAGAGCCAGCGCGGCTTCTACGATTACCGCAGCGAGGTTCCCGTCCCGACGCGCTGACGCGCCGATCGGGGCGCGCCGCGGCGCAATGGCCGCAGGCGGTTCTGGTCTGTCTTGCCAAGACGGAGTAAAAGGTGGGCGGCGTCGGGCCCCGAGAGATCGGGCTCGGCCTCCGCGTGAGGTTTTTCGGAATCCGCTATGGCCAAGACCAGGAAATCCGCCGCCAAGGCAAAATCCGCCACCAAGCCTGAGGCCAATCCGCTTTGGGGCGGGCGGTTTCAGGCCGGGCCTTCGGCGATCATGCAGGAGATCAACGCCTCGATCGCGGTCGACCGGCGGCTCTATCGCCAGGATATCGCGGGCTCGAAGGCGCATTGCGCCATGCTGGTCGCGACCGGCATCCTGAGCGCCGCCGATGGCAAGCGCATCGCCCGCGGCCTGGATCGGATCGCGGCCGAGATCGCGGCCGGCGATTTCGTCATCGACCCGGCGCTCGAAGACATCCATATGCACATCGAGACCCGGCTCGGCGCCTTGATCGGCCCCGCCGCCAAGCGGCTGCACACCGCGCGCTCGCGCAACGATCAGGTGGCGACCGATTTCCGGCTCTGGGTGCGCGAGGCGCTGGATCGGTTGGATGCCGGCCTGGTGGCGCTGTTGCGTGCCCTGCTCGATCAGGCGGAACGCCACGCCGAGACCGTGATGCCCGGCTTCACCCATCTCCAACCGGCGCAGCCCGTCACCTTTGGCCACCATCTCATGGCCTATGTCGAGATGTTCGGCCGCGACCGCTGGCGGGCGGCCGACTGCCGCCGGCGGATGAACGAATCGCCCTTGGGTGCCGCGGCGCTCGCCGGCACCTCCTTCGCGATCGATCGCGCCATGACCGCCCGCGCGCTCGGTTTCGCGCGGCCGATGGCGAATTCGATCGATGCCGTGTCGGACCGCGATTTCGCGCTCGAATATCTCGCCGTGGCGACGATTACGGCGGTGCATCTCTCGCGCCTCGCGGAGGAGCTCGTCATCTGGTCGTCACCGGCCTACGGCTTCGTGCGGCTGTCGGATGGCTTCACCACCGGCTCCTCGATCATGCCGCAGAAGCGCAACCCCGACGCCGCCGAGTTGGTGCGGGCCAAGACCGGCGCCATCGCCGGCGCCTTGCAGGCCCTGGTGATGGTGATGAAGGGCTTGCCGCTCGCCTACGGCAAGGACATGCAGGAAGACAAGGCACCGACCTTTCGCGCCGCCGACGATCTCGATCTCTCGCTCGCCGCCATGGCGGGCATGATCGCCGATCTCAAGGCGGAGGCGACGGCGATGCGCGCAGCGACCGCGCTCGGCCATATCACCGCCACCGATCTCGCCGATTGGCTGGTTCAGGCCCGCGGATTCTCCTTTCGCGACGCCCATCATGCGGTCGGCCGGCTGGTGCAGGCGGCGGAACGGCGCGGCGTCGATCTCGCCGCATTGCCCGAGGCCGAGATCGAGGCGGCGGTTCCAGGCGCCGGCCGCGCCGCGCGCAAGGTGCTCGACATCGACCGCGCGGTCAAAAGCCGCGCCAGTTTCGGCGGCACGGCGCCGGCTAGCGTGCGGCGGGCCATCGCCCGCGCGCGCAAGACCCTGGCTTAGCCGCCGATGGCGCCGCCAGGCCGGTTGCCCCGCCTGATCCGGCTCGCCGTGGCGCCGCCCGGCGGCAATCCGGAAAGGTCGAAAGTCGCGTTGCCGAGCATCAGAATCCCCTGACCACCGTGGAATTTGCCGCTGGATTGCGAACCATGACCCCCTTCACCTATCGCTCGGGCGCGCTTCATGTCGAGGACGTGGCCGTCGCCCGCATCGCCGCCGAGGTCGGCACGCCGGTCTATTGCTACTCGGCGGCGGCGCTGCGCCGCCAATGGCGACTTTTCGCCGATGCCTTCGCCGACATGCCGGTGACGATCTGCTATTCGCTAAAGGCGAATTCGAACCTCTCGGTGATCAAGATCTTCGCCGCGCTTGGCGCCGGCGTCGACGTGGTCTCGGAAGGCGAGCTGCGTCGCGCGCTGAAGGTCGGCATCCCGCCGTCGCGCATCGTCTTTTCCGGCGTCGGCAAGACCCGGGCCGAGATGCGCCACGCCCTCGAAACCGGGATCCTGCAATTCAACGTCGAATCCGAGCCCGAACTCGAAGCGCTGAACGCCGAGGCGGCGGCGCTCGGCGTCATGGCGCCGGTCGCGCTCCGCATCAATCCGGGGATCGATGCCAAGACCCACGCCAAGATCGCCACCGGCAAGGCGGAAGCGAAATTCGGGATCCCCTGGGAACGGGCCGAGGCAGTCTACGCGCGAGCGGCGGCGCTGGCGCATATCCGCCCGGTCGGGCTCGACATCCATATCGGCTCGCAGCTCACCGATCTCTCGCCCTTCGCCGCCGCCTTCGAGCGCATCGTCGAACTGGCGCGCAGGCTTCGCGCCGCCGGCTACGAGGTGCCGCGGCTCGATCTTGGCGGCGGGCTCGGTATTTCCTACCGCGACGAGGCGCCGCCCGAGCTCACGGCCTATGCCGAGATCGTGCGCCGGGCGACCCGCGACCTCGGCTGCGAGATCGTGCTCGAGCCGGGCCGCGCGCTGGTCGGCAACGCCGGCATTCTGGTGAGCGAGGTGCTTTACGTCAAAGCCGGGGCGACCAAGACCTTCGTCATCGTCGACGCCGCCATGAACGATCTCATCCGGCCGAGCTTTTACGAGGCCTATCATGGGGTTATGCCGGTCGCCGCGGCCGACGGCACGGCGCCGCCGACGCGGGTCGATTTTGTCGGCCCGGTATGCGAGACTGGTGACGTATTGGCGAGCGACCGCTTGACGCCGCCGCTCGCGGCTGGCGATCTGGTCGCCTTTCTTTCGGCGGGGGCCTATGGCGCGGTGATGGCCTCGACCTACAACACGCGACCCCTGGTGCCGGAAGTTCTCGTTGATGGCGCGCGTTTTGCGGTGATCCGCCGCCGGCCGAGCTACGACGAACTTCTTGCCATCGAATCGTTGCCCGACTGGCTGGGCGGCCCCGGCGGCTGATGCGCGTCGGCCGGCCGGGTCCCGCTCTCTCGGGGCGGCTGCTTGCGGCCCGGCTGGCCTTGGTTTGGGAAGCCCTGTGGCCGGCGTTGTGGCCGGCGCTGGCGCTATCCGGCATCTTCCTTTTCATCACCTTGGGCGACCTGTGGCGCGTCATGCCGGCCGGTTTGCACGCCGCTTTGCTGGTGCTCTTCGTTATCGCCCTGGTCGCCGCGCTACGTTTCGCGCTGGCCGGTGTGGCGTGGCCTGATGCGCGGGCCGCCTATCGCCGGCTCGAGCGCGCGAACGGGCTCGCGCACCGTCCGCTCAGCGCTCAAGGCGACGTTCTCGCCGGCGAGCGCTGGGACCCGTCGAGCCGTGCGCTGTGGGATGCCCATCGGGCGCGCCAGCGCGCCATCCCCGCCGGGCTCAAGGTCGGCTGGCCGCGGGCCGGCCTGCTCGGCCGCGATCCCTATGCGCTTCGGGTCGCCCTGCTGCTTGGCGTGTTCGTCGCTACCGTGGCCGCCGCCGGACATCGGGCCGAGCGGCTGCGCGCCGCTTTCGAGGTCGCCGGCACGCCGCGGCCGGCGGCAGCGGTCGATGCCTGGATCACGCCGCCGGCCTTCGCCGGGGCGGCGCCGATCTTCCTCACCGGTCGCCATCGGGGCCGCCGGACCATCGCGGTGCCGCGCGGCAGCCGGCTCACCGTTCGCGTCCATGGCGCCGCCGGCCGGCCGCGCCTCGTGGTCGACGGCCGCGGCCGCGCGCTCGATGCCGTCGATCGCGACGATTGGGCGTTCAAGGCCGCGATCCGCCGGGGCCGCGATTTCGCCGTCATCGACGACAGCGGCCCGCTCGCGCGCTGGCGTTTGGCGGTGATCCCCGATTTGCCGCCGAAGATCGCCTTTGACGGCACGCCGCGCGCGACCCCGACCGCCGCACTCCGCATCGCCTATCGCGGCAGCGACGCCTATGGCATCGCCAAGCTGGCGGCGACCTTCCGTCGTGCCGGCTCGGCCCGCGTGGTGACGCGCGCGCTTGCGCTTTCGGCGCCCGATGCGAAAGCGTTCAAGGGCGTCGGCTTCGTCGATCTGACCGCCGATCCCTGGGCCGGTCTCGCGGTCGACGCGCGCCTCGTCGCGACCGATCTCGCCGGCACGCAAGGGACCAGCGCGGCCATGACCGTCACCCTGCCGGAGCGCACGTTCCGCAATCCGGTGGCGCGTGCCGTCATCGCGCTGCGCCGGCGCCTGGCGCGCGATCCCGCGCAACGCTTCGAGGTCGCGGCCGGGCTTGCCGCCCTCGCCGCCGAGCCCGACGCATATCGCAACGACAGTGTGGTGCTTCTCGCCCTCACGGTGGCGGCGGCCGAGCTCAGGGACGACGGCAGCGCCGCGGCCCGCGACGACGTCTTGGGGCTGCTCTGGAATACCGCGCTCCGGCTCGAGGATGGCGCGGTCTCGTTCGCTCGCGAGGCGCTGCGCCGGGCGGAGCGGCGGCTGATGTCGGCGATGACGGGCAAGGCGCCGGCGGCCGAGATTCGCCGCCGCCTGCAGGCGCTGCAAGACGCCCTCGACCGCTTTCTCGCCGCGGCGCGCCAGCAGGCGGCGGCTGCGGGCGACCTCGCCCGGCCCGGCGTCACGCCGCCGGGCGCGCAGGCGGTGACGCCGGCGGCGCTGCAGGATCTCATGCGCCGCCTCCGCGCCCTTAGCGAAACCGGCGCGCAAGCGGCGGCGCGGCAGATGCTGGCCCGGCTCGAAAGCCTGCTCGAACGGCTGCAGACCGGCTATGCCCCGCCGCCGCCGATGTCGCCCGAGATCGGCCGGCTGTCCAATCTCATGGCGCGTCAGCGCCGGCTGCTCGACCGCAGTTTCCGCGCCCTGCCCGAGGGCCCGTCCGGCGGCCGTGCCGCGCCGCCGCGTGAGAGCCCGGAAAGCTTGGCCCGCGAACAGGAGGCGATCGCCAAGGCGCTGGCGGCGCTGCAGCAGCGGCTGCGCCAGGGCGGCCTGCCGCCGCTGCCGCCGCTCGCCGCGGCCGGCCGCGCGATGGCCGACGCGCGCGACGCCCTGGAAGCCCACGGCCGGCGTCGGGCGCTGGCCGGCGAGGGCCGGGCCTTGACCGGCGTCGGCCAGGGCCTACAGGCGCTGTGGCGCGAATTGATGGCGAAAAGCGGCCCCGGCAAGGGCGTGCCTGGCGCCAATAGCGGCCCGCCGATGGATACCGATCCCTTGGGCCGGCCGATGCCGAGTTTCTGGGACAGCGGCTCGACGGTGAAGATTCCCGATCACGGTGCCTTGCAGCGCTCGCACGTGATTCTGGAGGAGCTCTATCGCCGGCTCGACGATCCGGCGCTGCCGCCCGTGGAGCGGCAATATATCGAGCGGCTGCTGCGCTTCTTCTAGCGCACGATGACCTTGGGTCGGTTCGACCCAAGGTCATACCCGTGCGCTGTTTCCGATGACTTGGCGCACGATGATCTTGGGTCGGATCGGCCCCGAATCGGGCTCTAAGTCGGATCGGTCGCCGGCGGCGCGGCGAGGACGCGGGCCACGGTCTGGGTCAGTTGATCGAGCGTGAACGGCTTGCTCAGCACGTCGTGAACCAGGAAGTGCAGGTTATGCGCCCGCGCCTTCTCGGCGTCGAAGCCGGTCATCATCAGGATGCGAAGCTCGGGATAGTCCTTCGCCGCCTTGAGCGCGAGCGCGATGCCGTCCATCACCGGCATCGCGATGTCGGTGAGCACCAGATCGAAAGGCTGGGCGGCGAGCTTTTGCAGCGCCTCGGCGCCGTTGCGGGCCTCGCTCACCTGGTGGCCGCCGAGGCCGAGGGCGCGGCAGACGAACGCGCGCACCGTCTCTTCGTCGTCGACCAGAAGAATTCGGGCCATATCTTCAGGTTCCGTCGATCGCGCCGATGAAGGGAAGCTCGCGCCAATAATGCGCGTAATCGAGACCATAGCCGACAACGAAGCGGTTTGGACAGACAAAGCCGACGTAATCGGCGGTGACCGTCGCGTCGCGTCGGCCCCGTTTGTCAAGCAGGACGCAGACCCGGACCTTGGCGCCGCGGCGCTCCAGCAGGTCCTTGGCGAAGCCGACGGTGCGCCCGGAATCGAGGATGTCGTCGAGGAGCAGGACCTCGCGGCCGTCGAGCCGGCTGGTGACGTCCTGGCCGACGCGGATGGTGCCGGGCTCGGTGCTGGCGCCGTAGCTCGAGAGCGTCAGGAAGTCGATCTCGGGCCGGACGCCAGCATGGTGCAGCGCGCGCACCAGATCGGCGGCGAAGACGAAGCTACCCTTGAGGATCGCGACGATCAGCATGTCGGCGCCGAAATCGGCGCCGATCTGGCGGGCTAGCGCCGCGACCCGACCGGCGATGTCCTCGGCGCTGAAAATCACGGCGATCCGTGGCGTCGTTGTCTCCGCTGTCTTCGCCTCAGGACGCCGGCCCATCATGGGTCAGGAAGAAGATGCGAAGGGATTGGGCCCCGGCCGGCGGTCCGCTGAGCTTGGTCGAGAACGCGACTTGGCCGCCGGGCTTGATGACGTCGGCCGGCGGCGTATAGACCCACTGGTAGATCTGCTTGTGCGCCGCGTTCCGCAGCACGATCTTTAACGGCGGCGCGGTCTGCGGCAGCGCGCTCTTGTTGACGATTTCGCCGCTCACGGTCAGCACCGTCGCGCCCTTGTCGGTGACAGTCGCGGACTTGAGGCCGCGCACGACCAGCGGCGGCGGCCCCGTCACCGAGACGCCGAGTGCCGAATAGATCACCTCGGCCGGCGGCCACACCGCGGCAATGCGCGTTCGGCCGAACCAGAGCAGCGCCAGCGCCAGGATCAGCGCCACGGCGAAGACGAGCCAGCCCGCGGCGCGGGAGTTTCTCTCGCGCGACTGCACCAGCGCCGGGAGATTGGATCCCGGCGGGATCGGCCGCACCACGCGCGGCAGCGGTTCGACGTCGATCCGTTTCGGCATGTCCGCCGGCGGGTGTTCCCACCAGCTATGCTGACATTTGGCGCAGCGCACCTGACGCCCGTCAGGCGCCAGCGCCGTCGGATCGACAAGATACCGCGTTGCGCACTCAGGGCATGTCAGTATCATGGGAAAACGGTTGCATCCGAAGATTAGAACTTATAGGCCTTTTGCGCCCGGCAAACAAGCTGGCGCGGGCCGGGCGAAGTGGGTGCGGCGGGTGCCGGTCTGTCGCGGTCCGATGGCCGTTGGGATGGCGGGACGACGGGACTTTTCGGCCGCGGCGGGGTCCTCGCGCCGGGTCGGCGGGCGATCAGGGAGCAGGCGCGTGATTCGGTTTGAAAACGTCGGCCTCCGCTATGGGCTCGGCCCCGAGGTGCTCCGCGACGTCAGCTTTGATCTCGAACCCGGTTCGTTTCATTTCCTCACCGGCGCTTCGGGCGCCGGCAAGACGTCGCTATTGCGGCTGCTCTATCTCGCGCACCGCCCTTCGCGCGGACTGATCACCATGTTCGAGCGCAATCTGGCCGAGGTCGAGCGCCGCGAATTGCCGGCGCTCAGGCGGCGCATTGGCGTCGTGTTCCAGGATTTCCGCCTGCTCGATCATTTGAGCGCCATGGACAACGTGGCCCTGCCGCTGCGCCTCGCCGGCGCCAAGAAGGACGAGATCCGCCAGCATGTCGCGGAGCTACTCGCCTGGGTCGGGCTCGAGGACAAGGTCAATGCCCGGCCGCCGACGCTTTCCGGCGGCGAGAAGCAGGGCGTCGCCATCGCGCGGGCGGTGATCACGCGGCCCAAGCTGCTGCTCGCCGACGAGCCCACCGGCAATGTCGATCCCGAGCGCGCGCTGCGGCTGATGCATCTTTTTCTCGAACTCAACAAGATCGGCACCACGGTGGTGGTCGCGACCCACGATCGCCGCCTGATCGAGAGCGCCGGCAAGCCGGTCTTGCGCCTGCAAGCCGGCGAACTGAAGATCGAGCGCCGCTGATGTGGGGGCCGCTCGATCTGCCGCTGGAGAAGGACGCGGGCAGCCGCCTGCTCTCGCTGGTCATGGCGGCGATGGTCTTCCTCGCGGTGCTGGCCCTGGCCGGCGCGTTCATTCTCGATCATTCGCTGGCCGGCTGGCGGGCCCGCGTCCGCGGCCGCCTCACGGTCGAGATCGCGCCCGGTCCCGCGGCCGCGGCCAAGGCCGGCGGCAAGTCCGCCGACGCGGACGCGGCGGCCGAGGCCTCGGTCCAGGCGGCGCTCAAGCTGCTCAAGGCTAATCCGGCGGTGGCCCGCGCGACGCCCTTGAGCCGGCGCGACGTCGACGCGCTGTTGAAGCCCTGGCTCGGAGCCGGGCCGTTGCCGAAAGACATCCCGGTGCCGCGATTGATCTCAGTCCGGCTGAAGCGGGGCGCCGACCTCGATACGGCCGCCTTGCGGAAAGCCTTGCGGGCGAAGGTGCCGGACGCCCGGCTCGATGATGCCAGCCTGTGGCTGAAGCCGCTGGTGCGCTTCATCCATGTCGCGGAGAGCCTGAGCGCGGCGGTGGTGCTCTTGATCGCGCTCGCCACCGTGATGATGGTGATCTTCGCGACCCGGGCAGGTTTGGCCGTGCATCGCGAGGTGATAGAGCTTCTGCACCTGATGGGCGCCCGCGACCGCTATATCGCGCGGCAATTCGCGCTGCACACCTTCAAGCTCTCGGCGCTCGGCGCCGCGCTCGGGGTCGGCGCCGCGGCGGCCATCCTGTGGTTCCTCGGCCGCATCGCGGCGCTGGTAGCGCTGCCGGTGCCGCCCGCGGTGCGCTTCTCCCATGTCGGCTGGGCAGCGCTCGCCGCCGTGCCGCTGCTCGCCGTGTTGCTCGCGGTATGGACCGCGCGGCTCACCGTGCGGCGCACCTTGAAGCACATGATGTGAGCGCCGTGCTGGTCCTTCTCGATCGCGACGGCGTTCTCAACGAGGAACGCGAGGGCTACGTCAAAAGCCCGGCCGAGCTGGTGCTTATTCCCGGCGCGGCGGAAGCGGTGGCGCGGCTCAATCGCGCCGGGCACAAGGTCGCCGTCTGCACCAACCAGAGCGTGGTCGGCCGCGGCATCATCGATCAGGCGATGCTGGCGGCGATCCACGCGGCGTTGGAGGCGCGCCTCGCCCGCGCCGGGGCGTCACTCGACGCGATCTTCTTCGCCGCCGACCATCCCGACCGCGCCGGGCCGCGGCGCAAGCCCGGCCCCGGGATGTTGCAAGAGGCGATGGCGCGCTTTGGCGCCAGCCCGGCCGAGACGGTGATGATCGGCGATTCGCTGCGCGATCTGCAGGCTGCGACCGCCGCCGGCTGCCGCCGCATCCTGGTTCTCACCGGCCACGGCGACGGCCATCGCGCCGAGGGTCTGCCCGATTCCGTGCGGCCGGTCGCGATCCACGCCAATCTCGCCGCCGCGGTCGCTGCCCTTCTCGGGGACGCGTCGTGAGATTGGACCGCGACGCCGGCAAGCTGCCGCGCTGGCTGCGCTGGCTCGCCATCGTCTCGGGGGCGTTTCTTCTGCTCTGGCTCGGCGGGCTTGCCCGCTTCGTTGCCGACATCCCGCTGCGCTCCGACCCGGCGAGCCAGGTCGCCGACGGCATCGTGGTGCTGACCGGTGGCCCGGCGCGCATCGCCGCCGGGCTCGCGCTGTTGAAGGCGAAGAAGGGCAAGCGGATGCTGATCTCGGGCGTGCATCCCGGCACCAGCAAGGCGATGATCGCGGCCCTGGTGAAGCCGAGCGACGGGCTGATCGCTTGCTGCACCGATCTCGGCTTCACCGCGACCGACACCCGCGGCAACGCGGTGGAGACGGCGGAATGGGCAGCGATGGAAGGCTACCACTCGCTCTATGTCGTTACCGCCACCTATCATATGCCTCGGGCGCTGCTCGAAATGCAGCGCCACATGCCGCGCGTAAAGCTTTATCCCTATCCGGTCTTTCCCAAGCCCTTCGGCCTGACGACGCCCTGGGCCTTCGGCCACGTGCTGCCGCCGATCGTGGTGGAGTACGAGAAATACATCGCGGCGCTGATCAGCGATCGCTTCGACGCCTGGTCGGGATTCGATCTCGGCCATTGGCTCTACAGCTTCTGGGGCGAGCTGTGACCTGGGTCCGCTCGGCCTTGTTCCAGGCCACGTTCTATCTCTGGACCGCGGTCATGGTGGTGATTTTCGTGCCGGCGCTTCTCGGCCCGAAAAGCTGGACGGTCAAGGGCCAGGCGATCTGGGCTCAAGGCGTCGTCCTGTTGTTGCGCGGCCTCGCCCGCATCCGGCTTGAGGTGCAGGGCATCGAGAACCTTCCCCAAGGCGCCGTGATCGTCGCCTCGAAGCATCAATCGGCCTTCGACACGCTGATCTATCACCGGCTGCTTCGCGATCCCGCCATCGTGATGAAGAAGGAGCTGTTGAAGATTCCGATCTACGGCAGCTATTCCTTGAAGGTCGGCATGATCCCGGTGGACCGCAAGGCGGGCGCCGCGGCGTTGCGTGCGCTTTTGAAGGGCGCCGAGGCGGCGAAGGCGCAGGCGCGCCCGATCCTGATCTTCCCCGAGGGCACGCGCACCGCGCCCGGCGTCCGCGTGCCCTATCAGGCGGGGATTTCCGCGCTTTATAAGGGCCTTGGCCTTCCCGTGGTGCCGGTGGCGCTGAATTCCGGCCTGTTCTGGCCGCGCCGCACCTTCGCCAAATGGCCGGGCACCATCGTGATCGAATTCCTCCCCGCCATTCCGCCCGGATTGGCGCGGCAGGAATTCATGGCGCGGCTGGAGACGGCGATCGAGGGAACCAGCGAGCGGCTGGCGCGGGAGGCGGCGCGCGGCTGATTGCCTCGCGAACACACCATGAACATTCCTTGACGCGAAGGCCCGCTGGGCCTACCTTAACCAGTTCCGGTAAATTGCGAAGAATGCCCGGTTTTCGGGCCTCGTCTGGAGTTTCCCATGGTGTCCGTCGCCCCCATTTCCCAGCAAGTCTGGGACATGAAATATCGCCTCAAGGCCGCCGACGGCGCCGCCCTCGACCACACCATTGAGGACACCTGGCGGCGCGTCGCCCGCGCACTGACCCAGCCCGAATCCGATCCGGCCATGTGGGAGGAACCCTTCTACGAGGCGTTGACCGATTTCCGCTTCCTGCCGGCCGGGCGCATCGTCGCCGGTGCCGGCACCGGGCGCAATGTGACGCTGTTCAACTGCTTCGTCATGGGCACCATCCCGGATGACATGGGAGGTATCTTCACCCATCTCCGCGAGGCCGCACTCACCATGCAGCAAGGCGGCGGAATCGGCTACGACTTCTCGACGCTCAGGCCGAAGGGCGCGCCGGTCAAGGGCGTCGGCGCTGACGCCTCGGGCCCGCTCTCGTTCATGGATGTCTGGGACGCAATGTGTCGCACCATCATGTCGGCCGGCTATCGCCGCGGTGCGATGATGGCGACCATGCGTTGCGACCATCCGGATATCGAGGCCTTCATCGAGGCGAAGCGCGATTCGGGGCGGCTGCGCATGTTCAACCTCTCGGTCCTGGTCACAGATCCCTTCATGCGGGCGGTGAAGGAGAACGGGCCGTGGGACCTGGTGTTCCAGGGCACCGTGTTCAAGACCGTCGCGGCGCGCAAGCTCTGGGACAAGATCATGCAGGCGACCTACACCTACGCCGAGCCGGGCGTGATCTTCATCGACCGCATCAACCGGCTGAACAATCTCTATTACGCCGAGGCCATCGCGGCCACGAACCCGTGCGTCACGGCCGAGACCTGGGTGATGACCGCAGAGGGGCCGCGCCAGGTGACTGAGCTGGTCGGGCGGGGCTTTGCCGCGATGGTCGACGGCGTGACGCACGCAAGCGCGCAACAGGGCTTCTTTTCAACCGGACGAAAGCCAGTGCTGCGGCTCACGACGCGGGAAGGCTATGCGCTGCGGTTGACCGCGGATCACCCGGTTTGCGCCGTGCGCCGCCTGACCCGATTTTCGCGCGAGGTAGAATGGCGAAGGGCTGGAGCCTTGGCCACTGGGGATTTGATCGTGCTCGGCAACCATCGTCCGGCCGCGTCCTGGCCCGGTCGTCATGGCGAGGGGGAAGGCTATCTCATTGGTCTTCTGGTCGGCGATGGCACATTGAAGAGCGACAAAGCAGTGCTTTCAGTCTGGCCGGGGCGGATCGCGGCCGGTGGCGAAAGCACTCGTCCCGGCGTTCATGGCGTCATGCGTTCGGCGGTCGCCGCGGCGGAAAGCCTATCGCATCGCGCCGATTTCCAGGGCTGGCGGGAAATTCCGGGCCGCGGCGAATATCGCCTTACCCTTGGCGCCGTGAAGAAACTTGCAGCCGAGCTTGGCCTTGCCCCCGGCGCGAAGCACATCACGCCGGCCATTGAGCGCGATTCCGCCGCCTTTTATCGCGGCTTTCTGCGTGGCCTGTTTGATGCCGATGGTGCCGTCCTGGGCAGCCAAGCGAAAGGGGTGAGCCTGCGGCTCGCGCAAAGTTACCTGCCCGATCTCGAAGCGGCGCAACGCATGCTCCTTCGCCTGGGCATCGCCGCCACCATCTATCGCGAGCGGCGGCCGGCAGGAAGGCGTCTGATGCCGGATGGTACCGGAGGCAGCCGCGCCTATGATTGCCGGGCCGATCACGAGCTGGTAATCGCCGGCGACAACGTTGCGCTTTTTGCCGAGCGTGTCGGCTTTGCTGATCTTGATAAGAAGGTGCGCCTCGCGGCGGCCTTAACCGCGTATAAGCGGCGGCTCAATCGCGAACGCTTCATTGCCGAAGTGCGCGAGGTCGTGCCTGATGGCGACGCCGAGGTCTTCGACGTCCAGGTGCCAGGGGTCAATGCCTTTGATGCCAACGGCATGGTCGTTCATAATTGCGGCGAACAACCGCTGCCGCCCTATGGCGCCTGCCTCTTGGGCTCGATCAACCTGGCGCGGCTCGTGCGAGAGCCGTTCACGGTGCAGGCCCGCTTCGATTCCGAGGCGCTCGACCGCCTGACGCGGATCGCCATCCGCATGCTCGACAACGCCATCGAGATCTCGAAATTCCCGCTGCCGCAACAGGCTGAGGAGGCGCGCGCCAAGCGGCGCGTTGGGCTCGGCATCACCGGCCTCGCCGACGCGCTGATCATGCTCGATCAGCGCTACGGCTCGGCCAAGGCGGTGGAACTGGCGCGCGAATGGATGCGGGTGCTGCGCCGCGCCGCCTATCTCGCGTCCTGCGATCTGGCGGCGGAAAAAGGCGCCTTCCCGCTTTACGACGCGGAAAAATATCTCGCCGGCGAGACCGTCCGGGGCCTAGAGCCGGAAATCCAGGCGGCGATAAGGACGCACGGCATCCGCAATGCGCTGCTGACCTCGGTGGCGCCGACTGGCACGATCTCGCTCCTTGCCGACAACGTCTCTTCCGGGCTTGAGCCGGTGTTCAGCCTGACCTATCGGCGCAACCTGTTGATGCCCGACGGCACGCGCCGCGAGGAGGAGGTCAGCGATTACGCCTATCGCGTCTTCCGCCGCGTCGCGGGCGATGCCGCGCCGGTGCCGGAAAGCTTCATCGACGCGCAGCATCTCGCCCCAGCCGATCACGTGCGGATGCAGGCGGCGGTGCAGGAATTCGTCGACAGCTCGATCTCGAAGACCATCAATTGCCCGGAAGACATCTCCTTCGAGGCCTTCAAGGACGTCTATGTCCAGGCCTACGAATCGGGCTGCAAGGGCTGCACCACCTATCGTCCGAACGAGGTGACGGGGGCGGTGCTCACGGTGGCGCCGAAGGAAAAGCCGCAAGCAGCGGCGCAGGCCGAATTGCCGCTCAAGGTGGCGGCGCGGCCGAAGGACAATCTGGAGGCCGGCGGCATCGTCTATATGACGCGGCCCCTCGACCGGCCCCAGGCGTTGCCCGGCCAGACCTACAAGGTGACCTGGCCGGAAAGCGAGCACGCGATCTACATCACCGTCAACGACATCATCCAGGACGGCCGCCGGCGGCCCTTCGAGGTCTTCATCAACTCGAAGAACATGGAGCACTACGCCTGGACGCTGGCGCTGACGCGGATGATCTCGGCGGTGTTCCGCCGCGGCGGCGACGTCTCATTCGTGGTCGAGGAATTGAAGGCGGTGTTCGATCCTCGCGGCGGCCATTGGATGGGCGGGCGCTACGTGCCCTCGCTTCTCGCCGCCATCGGCGAGGTGATCGAGCGCCACATGATCGACATCGGCTTCATCACCCAGCCGAGGCTCGGCCACGGGCACGGTCCCGAGGCGGAGCCGGTGCGTGTTCTCGCCGGCCTTGAGGCGGACGGCGCGCCGAAGCGCACTGCCTTCCGGCAATGCCCGAAATGCGGCCAAGCGGCCCTGCGCCGCCTCGAGGGCTGCGACAGCTGCATCGCCTGCGATTACTCGAAATGCGGCTGAGGGAGTGTGGGCGTCCGCATAAGATGCGATGTCCGCCACCAGAGAACCGGAAAGAGGCTTCCAACAAGCGATCTCGGATATAATTGAATGGAAGTGGGCGGTCGCGCCATGATCGATAGTTCCTACATTTTGACCCTGTCCTGCCCGAACCGGCCGGGTATCGTTGCCCGGGTCGCAGGGTATCTTTTCGATATGAACGCGAATATTGGTGAGGCACACCAGTACGATGATGCTGAAAGCGGCCGTTTCTTCACGCGGATCGTCTTCAACCCGGCCGCGCTCGGCTTCGATTTTGTCGCTGTCCGGGATGGCTTCGGGCGCATTGCCACGGACTTCGGCATGACTTGGCTAATGCGCGATCGACGCCAGCGCCGGCGCGTGATGCTGCTCGTTTCGCGGTTCGACCATTGCCTGACTGATCTCATTTACCGGCATCGGATCGGGGAAATCCCGATGGAGATCTCAGCAGTAGTTTCGAACCATCCGCGCGCGACCTATTCCCATGTCGATTTCGACGGAATCGCCTTCCATCATCTTCCAGTCTCGCGCGAAAGCAAAGCCACGCAAGAGGCGATGATCTGGGACCTGATCGAGAGCACGCGAACCGAAGTGGTGGTGCTCGCGCGGTATATGCAGATTCTATCCCGCAGCCTCGCTTCGAAGCTGACCTCGCGCTGCATCAATATCCATCACTCCTTCCTGCCCGGCTTCAAAGGCGCAAGGCCCTATCATCAGGCTCATGCCCGCGGTGTCAAACTCATCGGTGCGACAGCTCATTACGTGACGCCGGACCTGGACGAGGGGCCGATCATCGAACAAGATGTCGAGCGGATCACGCATAACGACATGCCAGACGATCTCGTGCGCAAGGGTCGCGATATTGAGCGACGGGTACTGGCGCGCGCGCTTTCCTGGCATCTCGATGACCGGGTACTCCTGAACGGCTCGAAGACTGTGGTGTTCCAGAACTGAGCTAAGCGCGTGGGTGTATGACAAACGGTCTGCAGCTCATCGTTGGATAGAAAAGAGGCTGTAATAAGGAAGTAGGCTGCCGGAGTTGGTACAGGCGTCCGTGACCCGTTCCGG
>OFHJ01000332.1_pt1 | contig 19253 bp, 18 predicted proteins | sample 1522001 | NCBI WGS metagenome assembly OFHJ01 (sample SAMEA2464838, study PRJEB22497) | soil metagenome | biome: Grassland; feature: Farmland; material: Clay | place: Australia | collected 2013-02-01 | depth 1.2 m | reverse complement strand
GGATAAAGGGTTAATACCCGACCGCCTCCTGAAGATGGCATATTCCCCTGTCGTTGAAAAGGGAGACTCGCTCGCAAATCCAAGGCCTTGGCGGCGTTGCGCGGGGCGCTTCGGGGCAACGGGCGGGGGCTTGCGGGCCGGGTCCCGGCACCGAGACCGCGGGAGGCAAACGGCCGGCCACCCGCCTCTCGGCATGAAACATATGGTGACGCGTGCGCCGCCGGCCGGGCCGTCCGGCCGCTGCGACGCGGATCGGGCCTCGCCGGGCGGCGCTCGGGGGATCCTCAACTTAAGCGAGATATTCCGGCGCACCGTTAACGAGCGTAAATGCCGGTCGCGGCGCACGGGCCGGAATTCCAGGTGTTCGGCCGCTTTCGAAGGTTAGGAAAATCTTACGTCGGCTTGTGCCGCCATCTCCCCAATCGGGGGGAACCATGGTACATTGACTTCAAGTGACAGGTGCATGGTTGCCGACCGATATCTGGAGAAGGCGTAAGCCCGGATCTGGCCTGGCCACGGTGCAGCACTTGATGTCGGCAGAACAGCGACAGGCGTGACATTCTGGCGAAACTTCCCAACGCCGGCGCCGATTGATGGCGGGCTTCGGCGAGCGGGGCTATGTGCAGGGATTTCTCGTGCTGGGCGAAGCCAAGGAAAATCCGGATACGATCGGTTTTGCCGAGGCAGCAGCGCTTCTCGGCATTAGCGAATCGACTCTGAAGACGGTGCTGGAGCGCGGCTTTCTCAAAAGCGTTCAGGATGCCGACGGTCAGTGGCGGATTTATCTCGATCCCTTATTCGGTACGCCGGTGCCGGCCGACCGGCTTGGCTTGCAGGCGATGTCCGAGGATGCGACGGAATCCGGGGCCGAATTCTCGACCCGGGCGAAGCCGGGTCCGAGGGTATATTTTGGTCCCGGCCCCGGTGCCGGGTCCGGTTCCGACAACGGATCGGGCCCCCACCCAAGCGCCGGTCGGGACGGTGACACGGGGCGCGGCCAAGGCGCCGCAGATGGTCGCTCCGGGTCGTCTTCGCGCCTGTCGGCGCTGGAGAACGTTCTTGCCGAGGAGATCCAATATCTCCGCAAGCAGATCGAGCGGCGGGACGAGGCGATCGCGAAAAAGGACAGCCTGATCGACGATCTGATCCGGCGTTTGACGACGCCGACCGCCGCCGAGGGCGGCGCGTCGAGCCCGGTTGTCCTGGCCTCCGGCGCGAGGCCGAGCGGCGACACGCGGCGGGCAAGCGAGTGCGAGGCCGATGCCGACCGCTGGCATCGCGAGCTGGATCGCACCTTCCAGGAACTCCGCGGTCTTCTTGCCCGGCGGCCGAAAACGAAAAGCTGAGCCCGCTCCGCGCGACACCGAAAACCTCGCGCATTCGCCGCCGAAGATCATTCCCGAATAACCGAGCCAAGCATCGCCGGCCGCCCCTTGATGGCTTGCGGCCGGCCGACCATATGGAAGAGGAAGGATGGGGACGCCGGCGCGCCGGGCCGAAGGGCCGAGAACGCGCTTCACGGCCGCCCTCGCGGCACGGCATTGAACGTCGCGGCGCATGGCGCCGCCGAAGACCGCATCTGATCCTTCGCCGTCGATCCGACTTTGAGCGAGGACGTGAGCTTCATGGCAGAGCCCTCGACCACGGGCCAAGATGCGCGAGCCCACGACGCATCGAGCCAAACCGGAGCGGGCCGAGAGCCGATGGCAAGTGGGCCGCGGATGCGTTCCGCGCCAGAAGATGTCGAGAGCCGCCACGTCCCTCGCGTCGAGCGCCTGATCGACAGCTTGCCGCGGCGCATGCGCCGGCCGGTGCGCTGGTTGCGTAAGCCGTCGTCGCGGTGGGCGCGGATTCCGGCCGGTCTTCTGTTGACCGTCGGCGGCCTGTTCGGAATGCTTCCGCTCCTGGGGTTCTGGATGCTGCCGCTCGGGCTCCTGCTCTTGGCGGAGGACGTTCCGCCGCTTCGGCGCAGCAGCGGGCGGGTTTTCGAATGGATGGAACGATGGCGCTCGCGACGGTTGGCCGCGCGCGAGGATTAGTCCTGCGGCGGACGCGAGTCGGACGCGGGCGGCGGCGGCACGCCGAACCGGAGAAGAAATTTATTGCACTGGCCGGCAGGGGCGCGACAATTGTTCGCCGCGCGAGCGCGAGACGAAGCCCGGGGAAAGAGAGGTGTCCCGCGATCGGCCGAAAATAAAGAGGGAGAAACTTTCCGAAACCTTGATCCGAATCAAGGCCGGCATCCCTCAAGCGGTCACTGAATATCCGCGGCACGGTCGCCAGATCGGTGAGAACGATCCTGCGTGCCGAGGAATGGGGAAGACGACGGAAAGGAAGCTGGCATGAGTCCCAAGAAGGCGTCTGCGGCCGCGTCTGCGGTAACCATCGACGAGGCGATCGAGGATTGCGTTTTGACGCGTCGCGATTTCTATCTCGGCCTCTGGGCAGGCCGCAAATTCGGCCTGTCGGATGCGGCGCTTCAGACCTATGCGCGGAGTATCGTCGAGGCCGATTATCAAGCGCCGGGATCGGAGGCGTTGATCCAGAAGCTGGAGCGCGATTTCGCCGATCGGGGGTGCGTCGTGACGCGCGAGGAGATCGAACGCGAGTTGCATCGCCTCGAAGCCGACGCCAACCGTCAGTTCATGGTATCGGATTGATCGCGATGTCCCGCCGCCGGGCGGCCCGGGTTCAAGCGGGGTCGGCCGCGCGTCGCGGTGCGTAGAGCCGGCCGCGGCGGATCAAGGCCTTCTCGATCTCGACCAGGGCGAAAACCACGGCGGAGACGGCGAGGCAGGCGCCGAGTTCCACGGCGGTCAGCGGCGCCGTGTTGAAGATCGGATTCAGCGCCGGCACGTAGATCGTCAGCATCTGCAAGACGAACGTCGCCAGAACCGCGTAGAACAGCGGCAGGTTCGAGCCGAGCCCTTGCGTGAAAAGCGAATCTCGCTCGGAGCGGATGGCGAGAACGTGGCTCATCTGGGAGAGCGTCAGCACCGTGAACACCATGGTCTGCCAGTGACTGTCCACGACATGGATGGCATAGGCCTGGGTCATCAGCGATAGAGCGGCCATGGCGAGGCCGACCCAGACCATGTGTTGCCACATGCCATGGGCGAAGATGCTCTCTTTCGGTGGCCGCGGCGGGCGCGCCATTACCCCGGCCTCCGCCGGTTCCGCCGCCAGGGCGAGGCCGGGCAGGCCATCGGTGACGAGATTGATCCAGAGAATCTGGATCGGCAGCAGGGGCACCGGCAGGCCGAGGAAGGGCGCCAGAAACACCGTCCAGATTTCGGCCGAATTGCAGGTGATGGCGTAGCGAATGAATTTCCGAATGTTGTCGAAGATGCGCCGGCCTTCGCGCACGGCTGCGACGATGGTGGCGAAATTGTCGTCGAGCAGAACCAGACTCGCGGCCTCGCGGGCGACGTCGGTGCCGCCCTTGCCCATGGCGACGCCGATATCGGCGCGCGCCAGTGCCGGTGCGTCGTTGACGCCGTCGCCGGTCATGGCGACAAATTCGCCGCGGCGCTTCAGCGCCTCCACGATGCGGATTTTTTGCGCCGGATCGACCCGCGCATAGACGCGGGCGTCGGTGACACGTTCGGCGAGCGCGGCGTCGGATAAATCGCGCAGTCCCGTGCCGGTGAGGACCGCGCCGTCGTCGTCGATGATGCCGAGCCGGCGGGCGATGGCGCGGGCCGTTGCCGGATGGTCGCCGGTGATCATCACCGGCACGATGCCGGCGGATTTGCAGAGGTTGACCGCGGCCTTGGCCTCGGCACGCGGCGGGTCCAAAAGGCCGACCAGGCCGAGAAGCACAAGATTGTCTTCGATTTTGCGCGCGTCGGGCGCGGTCGGCATGGCCGGCCAGCGCTGATCGGCGATGGCGAGGACGCGCAGGCCGTCCGCCGCCATGGCCTCCGCCGCCGCGGCGATCGGCGCCGGATCGAGAGCGATATCGCCGGCCGCGGTCGCGACGCGGCGGCAGCGCTCGAGAATGCTTTCGGGCGCGCCTTTGGCATAGGCGACGAAACCGTCGTCGTCGGCACCGGAAAGGGCATGCAGGGTGGTCATGCGCTTTCGCTCCGAATCGAAGGGCATCTCGCCGACCCGTGGCATCCGCCCTTCGAGCGCGGTCTTGTCGAAACCCCGATCTGCGGCGGCGCGCACGAGCGCGACCTCGGTCGGCTCGCCGACGACGCGCTCGCCGTCGCCCCGTCCGGTATCGTTGCAGAGCGCGAGCGCCTCGAACAGGCGGCGCAGGGGCTCGGCCCCGGGATCGATGTCGGAGGCGGGGGCGCGTTCGCCCAAGGCATAGACCTCGGCGACCCGCATCTCGTTCTCAGTCAGGGTGCCGGTTTTGTCCGAGCAGATATACGTCACCGAGCCCAACGTCTCGACGGCGGGGAGGCGGCGGATCAACGCCTTGCGGCGCGCCATCTTGCGCGCGCCGAGGGCAAGCAGCACGGTGACCACTGCCGGTAGCGCCTCGGGCAGGGCCGCGACCGCGAGGCTCAAGGCGGTGAGCAGGATCCGGAACGGCGGCTCGTCGCGAAGCAGGCCGACGGCGAAGACCACGGCGCAGATGCCGAGCACGGCATAGGTGATCTGCCGACCGAAGACCGCGAGCCGCTGCTGTAGCGGCGTACGCATCTCGGGAGCGCTCTCGATCAGTTGGGCGATCTTGCCGAGCTCGGTCCGAGCGCCGGTCGCGACCACGATGCCGCGTCCGCGTCCGTAGACGGCAGTGGTTCCCTTGAATGCGATGTTCACCCTCTCGCCCAGGCCTAAGTTCGTGACGGCAAGCGGCGCCGCGGTCTTTTCGACCGCCGCGGATTCGCCGGTGAGGGCCGCCTCGCTGGTCTTGAGCTCGACCGTCTCGCTCAGTCGAAGATCAGCCGGAATGGCGCTTCCCGCCTCTAGTAGCACCACGTCGCCCGGCACCAGGGCCTCAGTCGGCACGGTTTCGTGCCGGCCGTCGCGAACGATGGTCGCGGCCGGCGCGGCGAGCCGCCGCAACGCGGCAACGGCGTGTTCCGCCCGATATTCCTGGACAAAGCCGACCACTGCGTTGAGCGCCACGATGACCAGAATGACGATCATGTCCTTGGCGTCGCCGATCAGCCCCGAGACCACGGCGGCGACGATCAAGATCAGGATCATCACCTCGGCGAACTGCGCGAAAAAAAGCGCGAGCGCGCTGCGCCGCGCCTGTTCCGGGATCGCGTTCGGGCCGTGTCGGGCGAGGCGACGGGCAGCTTCGCCGGAGCTGAGGCCGAGGTCCGGATTCGTGCCGAGCCGTTCGGCCGTCTCCGCGACGCCGAAGGTGTGCCAGTGCGTTTCGCCTGCCGGCGCCTCGTTTCCTTCGCGCCTCGCCTCGATCTCAGTCGCCATGAAGGAAGAGGATATAGGAGTTGAGCAGATACATGAGGAATATCCCGAGGCTGGCCCACGCCACCGAGCTGAACAGCCGTGCCTTCGGCCGATAGAACAGGCCGATGATGGCGATGCCGGTCATGATCACGGCCGAGAGCGCGGAGACCGCGTGGATGGGCGAGACATAGGAGAGCAGGGGACCTTTGGTAAAGAAAATATCGTCGATGGCGAGCACCGCCATGTCGAACAGGTTGCTGCCGAGCAGGTTGGCGATCGCCATGTCGAGGGCGCCAATGCGAACGGCGGCAACGGTGACCACGACTTCCGGCAACGACGTCACGCCGGCGACAAGCAGGGTGCCGACGAAGGTCCGCCGCCAATGCATCGCGTCGGCGAGCGCGGCGCCGATAAAAGGCAGCCAGGCGCCGGCGGCGATCACCACTAGCGCGGCCAGCGCGTAGCGGGCGATCGCGCTCCGTAGCGATATCTGCGGATAGCGTTCCGCGACCTCCTCGATGAATTGCTCGCGATGGTCCTTTTCATAGGCGAAGAGGGAGCGCATGGCGAGCACGTAAAGCGCAAGGATTACCGGCGTATAGAGGCCGATATGTCCGATGGCGATATCCGCGCCCTGGTCGCGCAGCAACAGGCTCATGCCGGCGAAGCCGACCAGAACGACGCCGAACCCGGCGGAGAGCACGTGGCCCTGGCGTGCCCGACGATAGACCGTCTCGCCGCGCTGGATGAAGTCGAGAACGACCAATATGGCGAGGTTGAACACGCAACTGCCGAAGACGTCGCCGGCCGCGATATCGGGCGTCATGGCGATCGTGATCGCGCTCAGGCCGGTGACGAGTTCTGGCAGCGAGGTCACCGTGGCCACCAGAACCAAGCCGACCCAGTTGCCCGACAGCGAGGTCTTTTCGGCGATGATGTCGCTGGAGCGCGAGAGCTCCGGGCCGGCGAGGCCAATGAGCGCGAGACAGGCGGCGAATTGCAGCCATATGGCGATGATCGGCGGCATCACGGGATACCGCCGCGGCGCCGCGCGAGGAGCCGGGGGCCTGAGTCGTGGCGGTGCGGCGCCGCGCGATCTTTCGGCTTCAGTGTCGCCTCCTTGGGATGGCGTTCGTCCCGGGCCGCTGCCGCAGGCCCTGGCTTTCGCGGACCCGGAAACCATGCGACGGCTTTTGCGGTAAGCTGTTGATGCAGATCAAGGTCGCGGACGGGCGTGGGTCCATTCTGGGCATTAAGCGGCAATATGGGGCTTGCTGTCCGCGCGCCCCCGGCCGCGTCGGGCCCGGGCGCAAGAGCGCTCGGATCCTGGGAGGAAGGAGGCCATCGCGTGATGAAGAGCATCCTGGTGGCGCTGGACGATACGCCGGCGGCCTTGGCGGCGCGCGATGTCGCGCTCGCGCTGGCGGCGCGCCATCACGCGCGGGTGACCGGTGCCGGCATCGTCGACGTTGATTATCTGACGGCCCCCGAGGCGGTGCCCATGGGCGGCGCCTATTACAAATTTAAGGGCGATCTGGAGCACTTGAAGCGCGGCCATGATCGAGCCCAGAAGCTGATCGACGATTTCGACAAGGAATGCAAGCGGCACGACATCGATGGCCAGGCGGTGGCGCTGGTCGGCGATCCATTACCGGAAATTCTCCGCGCTGCCGACGCCCATGATCTCATCGTCCTCGGCCGCGATACGAGCTTCCACGCGGAACCTGCCGACGGCATTGCCGCGCCGGTTGCGCGCCTGCTCAAGGAAAATCCCCGGCCTATGCTGATCACGCCGCCAACGGCGCACGCGATATCCCCCGTGCTGGTCGCCTACGACGGCAGCGCGCCCGCGGCGCGCGCGCTTCAGCTCTTCACGCTGCTGCAAATCGGCAAGGGTGTGCCGGTGCACGTCCTCTCCGTCGATGCCGACGCCGCGGCGGCGAAATCGATGGCGCGGCGCGCCGCGAGCTATCTCGATCTCTATCGCGTCAAGGCTAAGGTGCATGGCATTGCGTCGGACGCGGCGCCGGCGGATATCGTTCTCGCCGAGGCCAAGTCTCTCGAAGTCGGCATCCTGGTCATGGGCGCGTTCGGCCACGGCGGGTTGGTCAAGTCCGTCCTCGGCACCTGCACCCGCAAGGTCATGGCCGAGTGCCCAACCGGGCTGTTCGTCCATCATTGACGTTGAGCGGCTGCCTCACAGGGCGGTCGCGTCTTAGCCCCAGATTTCGCGCGCCGTCTCCTGGACCAGGCGAAGCTTGGCCATCCTCGCCTCGGACGTCATCGGGCGATCAGTGCGGGAAGTGGATTCCTTCGAAAGAGATGGCGGCAACCAAGATCGCGAGCAGGAGCGCCCAAAGTATCATGCTGAGCGCAACCGATTGCTTCGCGCCCTGCTTCTCCCACCATGTCCGGGGCTTTATACCGCGGGTCAAGAGAACGACCTGGGCTGAGAGGTTGATGCTGACCAGATTGACCGCGAGAAGTGTCCCGGCGCCAAGCGCCCGCTTCATGTCGCCGGCACCGAGCATGAGGCCGAAGGTCACGGCCGGCGGCAACAGGGCGACCGCGACCATGACCCCGACCAAGGTGCTGGAGAGGCCAGACGTGAGCGAGAGAACGGCGGCCGCGCCCGAGGCCAGGGCGATGACGACGCTGGCGTAGGAAACAGTGGTGCGGGCGAGCAGTTCCTTGCTGGCGAAATCGAGCGGCACGAGGCGCCCGGCGAGCACCGTGATGCCGATGATGAGGCTGATGCCGATCAGATTGGTGCGGAGCGCGTTCAGCATCAGCCGGCGGTCGCCCAAGGCGGCGCCGAAAGCAAAGGCGAGATTGGGGCCGAGCAAGGGGGCGATCACCATGGCGCCGATGACGACGGCGATGTTGTCGTCGAGCAACCCCAAGGCCGCGACGAGTGTCGACAGGAGCACCAGAAGCAGAAAGGTGTTGTTGATCTCGGCGCCCTGAGCCACTTCGGCATAAAGCTCTTCGCGTGCCGCCGGAAGCGGCTTGGCTTTTCGGGTTTCCTCTTCGCCGTCCTTCACCTCGGGAAGGGTGGCGAGCGCCGGGATGAGAATAATGCGGGCGGTCTCGTCGCCGCCGAGCGCCGCTTGCAGAGTGTCGATCAGCGGCTGCACGGTGTCGGTCGCGGCGAGGATGCGGACGTTGACCCGCTCGTCGCCGATCTTGGCGAAGCGCCAGGCGTCGATCGCGGCATGTTTTTTGGCGGCGGCGAGGATGGTCTCGACGTTCCCCTCGGCGGCGACGACCTCAAGAACGCGAAGCGCCATGGAACTCTCGAAGTTCTTTGATCGAGTTCCGGACTTTAGCTCCGCGCCGCCGGCAAGGCAATTCGCGGGCGCGCCGCGGGCGGCGGGCTATGTCCAGTCGGCACCGAGGTCGAGGGTTTCGCGGAAGCCGTGCCGGCCGCGTTCAGTGATGACGACGGCGCGGGTATCAGGCAAGCGGCGCAGCCAGTTGAGATCGAAGCAATGGCGCGCCACCGCCGCGCCGAGGGCGCCGGCGACATGGAAGCGGCGCTCGCTCCAATCCAGGCAGGGGCGGCAAAAGGCCCGCCGACCCTGGCCGATGACGGCGAAATCAAGGCCCCAGTCGGCGAGGAAGGCACGCCCCTTCGCCGTGATCTCGCCGCCGTCGTCGCCGAGAACGAGAAAACCGTTGCGCTCGAGCGCGTCGGCGAGAGCGACGCCGAGCCGGCCGGCGAGATGATCGTAGCAGGTGCGCGCCGTCCGCAGCGCCTCATCGCCTTGCCAGCGCGGGCGATAGCGCGGCGGGCCATCGGCCGCGACCGCCATGATGCCCTCGAGCATGCGGCCGACCGTGGGCGAGGCCAGGCGGTAATAGGCGTGGCGGCCCTGTTTCCGCAGCGCGAGAAGGCGCGCATCGCGCAGCTTGCCAAGGTGGCCGCTCGCGGTTTGCGGCGAGACATGGGCGGCCAGGGAAAGCTCGCCGGCGGTCAGCGCGCGGCCGTCCATGAGCGCGGTCAGCATATTGGCGCGGGCCGGATTGCCGAGCAGCGCCGCGATCTCCGCGACCGAGGGAAGATTTCCAGACATGAGATCAAGTCTAGCGCGAATTCCTGTCGCCATGTTTCGGTTTCGGCCGAAACGATCGGCCGGGACAAGCGGCGGGGCCGGCGTCATTTTGGTGCCTCGCGCCCCTCTCGATCCTTGGAGATTTCGATCATGCGCTTCTCGCCCCTGAGTTCGCCCCCGACTTCGCCCGCGCCAAAGCTCGATCCCCGCGAACAGCACTTCCGGGTCGAAGGGGCGTCCGGCGACCCCGCCCTCTTTCTGCGCTATCTGCCGCCGGCCCGCGCCGCGTCGCCCGAGGGCCGGGTGATTCTCTATGCCCACGGCGGCACCTTCCCGTCCGCGCTCTCCATCGCCCATCGATTCGACGGCCGCTCCTGGCGCGACGCGCTCGGCGATGACGGCTTTCACGTCTGGGGGTTGGATTTCCCGGGCTTCGGTTGCTATTCCGACCCCTATCCGGAACTCGCCGAACCGGCGGATCGTCATGCGCCACTTGGGCGGTCCGAGATTGCGGTTCGTCATCTCGAACGGGCGGTCCGCTTTATCGCAGATCGTCACGGTCTTGGCCGTCTCTCCTTGATCGCCCATTCCTGGGGCTCCATCGTCGTCGGCGACCTGGCTGGACGCTGCCCCGAGCTGGTTGATCGTCTGGTCTTCTTCGGCCCGATCGCCTGCCGTTCGGGCGGAACGCGGTTGCCGCGGCTGCCGGCTTGGCGGCTGATCTCGCTTCAGGATCAATGGGAGCGCTTCGTCGCCGACGTGCCGCCGGCGGCGGCGCCGGTGCTTGACGCGGGCCATTTCGCCGTCTGGGGTGAGGCTTATCTCGACACCGATCCCGAGAGCCGCGGCCGCCACCCGCCGGCGGTGAAAACGCCCAGCGGGCCGTTTCAGGACATCTTCGACGCCTGGGGCGGAAGCCTTGCCTACGATCCGGCGCGGATCCGCGCGCCGGTCGCCATTCTGCGCGGCGAATGGGACAGCATGTGCACCGATCAGGACGCCGACTGGCTCTGCGGCAAGCTCGGGTCGGCGCCGCTTCGCCGCGACATTAAGCTCGCCGGCGGCACGCATCTCATGCATCTCGAATCGGGGCGGGCGGAGCTTTATCGCCGCGCGACGGCTTTTCTTCAGGGGTATGATGATGCTTCTTGAGCGCGCCAAGGACCGAGGAGGGGCGATGTTCGCGGTCATTTTTGAAGTGAAGCCCAAAGCCGAGCGCATGGATGCCTATCTCGCCATCGCCGGGACGTTGCGGCCCGCGCTGGAAAAGACCGTGGGCTTCCTCTCCAACGAGCGTTTCCAAAGCCGGCGGCGGCCGGGCTGGCTGCTCTCGCTCTCGCTCTGGCAGGACGAGAAATCCCTGATCCGCTGGCGCACGGAAGGCAGGCATCATGGCGCCCAGGTGACAGGCCGGGCCGAGATCTTCGCCGATTACCACCTCCGAGTCGGCGAAGTCGCGGCCGATAGCGGCATCCCGGCAGGCGACATTCTGGCCGCGCACCGCGGCGACCTCACCGAAGCAGGAACGGCAACGCGCCTGGTCTTGATCGAGCGGCAATTTCCGGCCGCCGGCGCCCCACCCGCTGATCCGCTCGCGCTCGCGGCGGCGCCCGGTGTGCCGGCCCAGGATCGGCTTGGCGAATGGGACGTGCTGGAGAGCATCGTCACGCCCGGCAAGTTCCTTGTTCTTGCCGCCGGTGAGACGACCGCAGCGGTCGGCGGCGATGCCGTAACGCGCCGCCGCGAGGTGCGGATCATCCGCGATTATGGCATGTTCGATCGGCGCGAGGCGCCGCAGTATTACCCGGTGGCGGCGCGGAGCATCGAAAGCTGAGGGTGGGGGATGGCCATGGATGAAGTTTCGGTCGAGAAGTTGGGGCGCGTCGCCACCGTGATCCTGTCGCGGCCCGCGGTCAGAAACGCCGTCGATGCCGAAACCGCCGAAGCCTTGGCCGAGGCGTTTCTCGCCTTCGAGCACGACAGGGACGCCGATGTCGCGGTCTTCTTCGGTGCCAACGGCACTTTTTGCGCCGGCGCGGATCTCAAGAGCGTCGCCGAGGGCGGCGGCCGCGAGCGGCTGGCGGCGCTGCGTTTCCCCGCCGACGATGCGGCGCCGACGCCGCTCGGCCCGATGGGCCCGTCGCGCCTCGTTCTGTCGAAGCCGGTCATCGCCGCGATCTCCGGCGCCGCCGTCGCCGGCGGTATGGAATTGGCGCTTTGGTGCGATATCCGCCTGATGGAGGAGAGCGCCTATTTCGGCGTCTATTGCCGGCGCTGGGGCGTGCCGCTGATCGATGGCGGCACGGTGCGGCTGCCGCGTCTCGTCGGCATGGGGCGCGCGCTCGATCTCATCCTCACCGGGCGCAGGGTCGCGGCTCGCGAGGCCCTTGCCATCGGCCTGTGCGAGCGCGTGGTGGCGGATGGCGGCGTCCGTGCCGCTGCCGAGGACTATGCCCGCGATATCGCCCGTTTTCCGCAAGCCTGTCTGCGCGCCGACCGCGAATCGGTCTACCGGCAAAGCGGTCTCTCCGCACGCGCGGCGCTGCGCGAGGAATTCGCCCATGGCATCGCCGCCTTCTCGGCGGAAGGCGAGGCGGGCGCCGCCCGTTTCGCGTCCGGCAAGGGCCGCCACGGCAATCGTTCGGATATTTGACCGCGCCGCATAAGCCTGGTCTCGGCGGCTCGCTTGGCGGCGGGCCGAAACTCCTGTTAAGCTCGCGGATAAATCGCGAACTAGGTCCCGTGGGATTGCGTTCGGGGATCGCTCTCCGGCGCGGACGGGGGCTCGTCACAGGGGGTGGCATGACGCCGAGGAAAGGGGCCGCGAAAGCGGCAGGGAAGGCAGCCGAGCGCAAGAAGCCTGCCGCCAAGGCGAAGACGGTGAAGACGGCAGCCAAGGGGGCCGCCGCAGGCAAGGATCTGGGGCTGCCCTGGGCGAAGGACCCGGCGGCGCTCGGCTTCTCAGCCGAACGGCTGGCCCGGATTACCACCACCTTTCAGGCCGAGATCGACAAGGGCGCGATCCCGGGTGTGGTCATCCTGATCGCGCGCGCCGGCAAGGTGGTCTATTACGAGGCGCTCGGATTTCGCGACCGCGAGGCCAAGGCGCCGATGGCGGCGGATTGCGTCTTCCGTATCGCCTCGATGACCAAGCCGATGGTCACGGCGGCGGCGATGATGCTGGCCGAAGAAGGCAAGCTTCAGCTCGGCTATCCGGTGTCGCGCTACCTGCCGAAGCTCAAGGATGTCAGAGTCGGAGTCGAGCGCATCGGCGCTGGCGGCAAGCCGATGCTGAGCCTCGAGGCGGTGGGGCGCGAGATGACGGTGCAGGACCTCATGCGCCACACCTCCGGCCTCACCTACGGGCATTTCGGAGATTCGCTCGTGCACAAGGCCTATCGCGGCCAGAACTGCATGGACTTCGGCCAGACCAATGCCGATCTGGTGGCGAAGCTCGCGCAGGTGCCGCTGCGCTATCAGCCGGGCAGCACCTGGGAATACAGCATGTCGACCGACGTGCTCGGCGCCGTCGTCGAGGCGATCGCGGGCCAGGAACTCGACGGCATCATGGCGGAGCGTATCCTGAAGCCGCTCGGCATGGCGGATACGGGCTTCTTCCATCGCGACGCCCGCCGTCATGCCGTGCCGCAGGTAGACTCAGCCACCGGCAAGCGGCCGGCCTTCGGCGCCGCCGACGCGACCAAGCGGCCGAGCTGGATATCGGGCGGCGGCGGCATGCTTTCGACCGCCGCCGATTACCTGCGCTTCGCGGAAATGATGCGGGCGGGCGGCGTCTTCGCCGGCCGGCGCCTGCTCTCGCCCGCGTCGGTCGCGCTGATGAGCACCGATCACCTGCCGGCGCATATCCATTACGGTTCCGGCACCCGGACGCAGTTCGGTGCGCTCGCGCCGATGCGCGATCTCGGCTATGGCTTCGGTCTCGGTTTCGCGGTGCGCACCCACCAGGGGCGTAACCCGTTGCCGGGATCGGTCGGCGACTATTTCTGGAGCGGCGTCACCGGAACCTATTTCTGGATCGATCCGGCCGAGGAGCTGGTCGCCATCAAGATGATGCAAGCCCCGGCGGATCGTCTTCATTACCGCTATCTTCTGCGCCACGCGGTCTATCATGCGCTCGTCGGCCCGCCGCGCCCCTAGTGTCCTGATTCTGAATTGCCGACGATGGTGCTGTGCGCCTAGATCGGGGATTCGGAATCGAAAGGACACTAGCAGCCTATTGAATCTAGTGTGGCTTTTGTCTCGCAATTGCCGATGATAGCAGGCCGAAAAATTGGTCGGCAATTGCGAGACGCCACACTAGGCGGCCGGCGTCGGCAAGATCGCGCGCGAGACGGCGGTGACGCGGCGAAACGAGAGGGGTGCGACGGCCATGTCCCAATCGGTGCTCTGGGCGGCGCTTGCCGGCGGGCTCGTCGTCGCCGAGATTTTCACCGGCACGCTCTATCTTCTCGTGCTCGGCCTTGCCGCCGGGGCGGTGGCGGCGGCGCTCGAGTTCGTTCCCGGGCTTGGGCCCTTGCCGCAGATCGTCATTTTCGGTGTCGTTTGTCTCGGCGGCTTTTTCGTCGTTTATAACCTGCGCCGCAACGCGCGGCGGGGGGGCAGCGAATCGCTCGACATCGGCGCCCTGGTGCAGGTCGTGAGGGCCGAATCGGATGGCCGTTGCCGTGTCCAACATCGCGGCACCGAGTGGGACGCGCGGGTAGTTTCCGGTCCCGCGCCGGCGCTTGGCGAGTGGCTCACCGTCACCGGTACCGAAGCCAATGTCCTGCTTCTCAAGCGGAGGAAATAAGCCATGAATGCCATGGGCCTGCCGATTCTGGCCGCTATCGTCGTCATCGTCGTCGTCGTGCTCGGCCGCGGCATCCGGGTGGTGCCGCAGCAGTCGGCTTGGGTGGTCGAGCGGCTTGGCCGTTTCCATGCCGTGCTCAACCCTGGCCTCAACCTCATCATCCCGCTGATCGACCGCGTTGCCTACAAGCATGTCCTGAAGGAAGTGCCCTTCAACATGCAGCCGCAGGTCTGCATCACCAAGGACAACACCCAGGTCGAGATCGACGGCAATCTCTATTATCAGGTGACCGACCCGAAACTCGCCTCCTACGGCGCGACCAATTACGAGATGGCGATCGTTCAATTGGCGCAGACCTCACTCCGCTCCGAAGTCGGCAAGCGCGAGCTCGACCGGCTTCTCGAGGAGCGCACCGAGATCAACCATGCGGTGATCCAGGCGCTCGACGCGGCGAGCTTGAGCTGGGGCGTCAAGGTGTTGCGTTACGAGATTCGCGACATCACGCCGCCGGAGACGGTATTGAACGCAATGCAGAAGCAGATCACCGCCGAACGCGAGAAGCGGGCGGTGATCGCGACCTCGGAAGGCCAACGCCAGACCAAGATCAACATCGCGGAGGGCGAGAAGGAGGCCGCGATCCGCCAATCGGAAGGCGCGCAGCAGGCGGCCATCAACCGCGCCCAGGGCGATGCGCGGGCGATCACGCTGATGGCCGAGGCGACGGCCGAGGCGATTACCCGCGTGGCAACGGCGATCCGCGAGCGCGGCGGGCTCGAGGCCGTGAACTTGCGCGTCGCCGAGCAGTATGTCGGTGCCTTCGGACAGCTCGCGAAACAGGGCAATACGCTTATTGTGCCCGGCAATTTCGCCGACATGGCGGGCATGGTCGCGGCCGCGATGCGGATTGTGCAAGGGACGACGGGCGAGGCCGTTGCGGCGCCCGCCGAACGGCCATAGGCACATCCCGAAGGACCGGCGCCGGCGCCGCCATTCGGCGGTTGACCGGCCCTAAAGACCGGGTTACAAGGCGATGTTGGCAATGCCTAGCGCAAGAGGCCATCAACTCTAAATGGACAGCGACTGTAGTTATATAGGATCCGCCTGAGGGCCGGTCGCGCGCTTGCCATTTAGGCCGCCGCCAGCCCAAGGGCGAGGCGGCGGACCCAGGCCGGATTTCGGCCGTTTCCGCCAGAACAGGATTACGACGGAGCCACGGAGCAGGTCGGCGTCACGCTCGCGGTTTGCCCATCGGCGCGTCCGTCGTTCAGTCCCGACGCCTGCGGTCTGCGCCGCGGTGCCGGTTTGGTGGAGGTGTCATGGCGGTCCAGACGCAGGATAAGGTAGCCGCCCTATCCGGGCAGGAGAGCAAGTTCGCGGATTTGCCGGCGGCGTTGCGCGAGCGCTTGCGCGATCGCCTGCATGTCGCCGAACTGCGTCGCCGGCCGCGCACGCTCTCGACGCGGCTGCTTCTAACCTTGGCCCTGGTCGGTCCCGGCATTCTCGTCATGCTCGGCGACAACGATGCCGGCGGCGTCATCACCTATGCGCAGACCGGCGCCACCTATGGCATCGGCGTCTTTTTGCCGCTCACCCTGCTGCTCGGGGTCATGGCCTACGTGGTGCAGGAAATGACCATCCGCTTGGGCGCGGTAACCCGCCGCGGCCATGGCGAGTTGATCTGGAAGCGCTACGGCACCTTCTGGGGGGCATTTTCCCTGGTCGACCTGGTGGCCGCCAATGTCCTCACTTTGATGACCGAGTTCATCGGCATCCGGGTCGCCGGCGCGGTGTTCGGCCTTTCGCCCTTTTTCACGGTGCCGGCGGCGGTTGCCTTCGTCGCCTTCATCCTGGTCTTTCTGCGCTATTGGACCTGGGAGCGGATCGCGCTCTTCATCGCCGTGCTGAACATGGTTTTCGTGCCGATCGCCTTTCTCTCGCACCCGGATTGGGCGGCCGTCGGCCGTGCCTTCGGCGTGTGGCACGTCTCCGGCGGCCTGCTCTCGGCCTCGTTCCTGGTGCTGGTCTCGGCCAATATCGGCACCACCATCGCGCCCTGGCAGCTGTTCTTCCAGCAGTCGAGTGTCGTCGACAAGGGCCTCTTGCCGCAGGATGTTCCGGCCGGGCGGCGCGATCTCGCGCTCGGCGTCACGGCCATGGTCCTGGTCGCCTGGGCGATCATCATCATCGCCGGCCAGACCATGCACGGTCTGCCGGGGGCGCAGAATTTCCAGATCGAGCAGATCCTGGCCTCGATCCATGCCTCGGTTGGCGACACCGCGACCACGTTCTTCGCGCTCGGTCTCATGGAAGCCGGCCTGATCGCGGCGATCGTCATCACCACCTCGACCTGTTGGGCGATCGGCGAGGCCTTCGATCTGCCGCGCTCGTTGAACGAAGACCCGCGCAAGGCGCTCGGCTTCTATCTGCCCGGCATCCTCGGCACCGTGTTGGCGGGCGTGGTGGTGCTTCTGCCCGGCGTGCCGCTCGGATTTTTGAACCTCTTGGTCCAGGTCATCGCCACCATTTTCATGCCGGCGGCGATGCTGTTCTTGCTCATGCTCCTGAATGATCGCGAGCTGATGGGTGAGCACGTGAACTCGGCGGGCCGCAACATGTTGGCCCTCGGCATCATGGCGTTCCTTATCCTTTGCAATGGGATGTTCGGGGTCGCGACGCTCTTCCCGCACCTCTTGTAACGGCGGTTTCGGCGAGGTCACCCATGCGTGATTTTGATGCATATGACGACGCGGCGGTTGAGCGCCTCCTGCACGAGGAAGGCTGGGACCGTCCCCAGCCGCCGATCGCGCGGCAGAAGCCGGCCGGCTGGTATCGGGTGGCGTTCTGGGGCCTTCAGGTCTACATCGTGGTCATGCTGGCCGCGGTCGCGGTGAGCTTCATCCGCGGCGTCCATTAGCATTCCGGTCGCGGCGCGGCGTGCTTCAGCCGGTTTGCCCGGCATCCCGGGGGCGCCGATTCGGGGGTCGATGGGGGCACGCGGGCGAATCCGGCAGCCCGGGCGGGCCGGTCCCGGCGGAGCCGTGGCGGCGTGGCGGCGGCTCGAAAGCCGCTTCAAGCCGTCCTTCAATTCCACCAAAGCCCGCTGCGCCTTAAAGTTGCGCTGAGGTTGGCTTTCGCAAGGAGCCGATAGGCCCTTGATTTCAGGGTGTTTTGCTGCACCGCATCATATTGTGTTGTATACGAGTGTGGCCTGGGTGGCAAAATTGTAACGAAATCTAAAAACATGAAAAAGATTTCAAAGCCTCTTGGCAAAACTCGCCGGACCCATTAGATTGTGCATTGCAGTAACCGACGCGTTCGCGAACGTTGCTGTATGCCCTTCCTGGGCGTTTCCTCCCTAGACTTGGGCTGCCTTCGCAAGAAGGCAGCCCCTTTTTTTGCCTTTTTAAGCGGCAGCGGCAACCGCAGGCGGCGTGCTGGGGGAGGCTGGGCTGGGTGGCGCAGGGGGCCGCCGTGCTGTCCGGCGCGGCGTACGCCGTCTCGGACGCGAAAAGCGCGAGGTCCAGCCGTTCCAAGGTTTCGATCAGGGTGGCCATATGGGCGGTAAGGCGGGAGAGGCCGGCGGTGGGCTCGATCGCCTCTTCGTCCATGTAAAGGGCGCGGTTGATTTCGATCTGGAGCGCGTGCAGCCCCGCCGTGGGCCGCCCATAGTGCTGCGTGGTGAATCCGCCGGCATAGGGCCAGTTGCGCGCCACGCGGTAGCCGTGGGCCTCGAGCTGACGCTGCACGGCGTCGATCAAGCCCGGGGCGCAGGCGGTGCCGAATCGGTCGCCGAGAACGAAATCGGGTCGGCCGTCCTGATTGCGCCCCTCGGCGGAGGGCATGGAATGGCAATCGATGACGACCGCGAACCCGAAGCGCTCCCGTGTCGCGGCGACGAGATCACGCAAGGCGCGGTGGTAAGGCCGGTAGCACTCGGCGATGCGTCGCTCGGCCTCGGCGAAGGTGAGCTTCCGGCGGTAAATCTCCTCGCCGCAGCCGGCGACCCGGGCGATGGTGCCGAGCCCGCCCGCAACCTTGAGGCTGGCCGTATTGACGAAGGCGGGCAGCGGGTCCGCGAACATCGCCGGGTCGAGCTCGTAGGCCTCGCGATTGGGGTCGCAATAGGCGCGGGCGAATAGCGCCTTGAGCAGTGGGGCGCCGCGCTCGGGCGCCGCCGCGAAGATCTCGTCGACGAAGCTGTCCTCGGAGCGGCGCAGGCGTTTCAGCTCCAGCCGGGTCGCGGCGCGGAACTCCGGCGGATAGAAACGCCCGCTATGCGGCGAGGCATAGACCAGCGCCTGGCGTTGCCGTTCGGGCTGGGAAATGGCGAAAAAAGACTGCATGCCGCCCCCCGTTCGGCGCTGCATGGGCGTACGTTCTAGAAACGATATCATAGCCGCTGCCGCGCGGCTCTTGCTTTGATGGCTCGTCCCGGTATCCTTCTTAAAAGCCGTCGGCCCTCGTCGCGGCTGGGAAAGGAGCAGGGATGGCTCGTATCCTCATCGCCGAAGACGACGAATCGCTCCGTTTCTTCTTGGAGCGGGCGTTGCAGCGGGCCGGCCATGAGGTCGTCCCGGTGGCGAGCGGCAACGAGGCCATCCCGGTGATGGCGGAAAGCCGCTTCGATCTGCTGCTGGCCGACGTCGTGATGCCCGAGATGGACGGTATCGAGCTCGCCGAGCGCGCCGCCAAGATCGATCCCAAGCTGCCGATCATGTTCATCACCGGCTTCGCTGCCGTGGCGGTGCGCCGCGCCGGCAGCTTCGCCGCGCCGACCCGGGTGCTGTCGAAGCCGTTTCATCTGCGCGACCTGGTGCGCGAGGTCGAACGCATGCTGAAACCGCTCGGCCAACCGCGTTCGACCGGCCCGGCCTGAAAAGCCCCGCAGGGGAATCGGGTGAAAGGGCCTACCGGGTGAGGAGGCTGGCGAGGAAATCGTCGTCCCATCCGGCGGTCTTTCGCTTGAGCCGGAGGGAGGTCGTGCCTGGCGCCATTCGGATCAGGTTTTGCGC
>OFHJ01000331.1_pt1 | contig 19300 bp, 17 predicted proteins | sample 1522001 | NCBI WGS metagenome assembly OFHJ01 (sample SAMEA2464838, study PRJEB22497) | soil metagenome | biome: Grassland; feature: Farmland; material: Clay | place: Australia | collected 2013-02-01 | depth 1.2 m | reverse complement strand
GAGGCGCTGTACGGGGGCAGAGCGTAATGGCGGAAAAGGGGAGCGTTCGGCGGGTGGTGCGGGTGATTTTGGATGGGGGGGGCTGCGCGCCGGCGGGTCCGGCGAACGCCATCTCGCTGGCGCGAAAACCGAACTACGACCGCCTGCGGCAGGAGTTTCCGCATACTCGGCTGCAAACCTCCGGCACCGCGGTGGGGCTGCCCGACGGGCAGATGGGCAATAGCGAAGTCGGGCACTTGAACATCGGCGCGGGACGAGTGGTGCAAATGGACGTGACGCGCATTGACGCCGCCATCGCCAGCGGGGAGTTCGAACGCAATCCGGCGCTGCAACAGGCGATGCGCCAGGCGCGCGGACGGCGGCTGCATTTGCTGGGACTGTGCTCGGACGGCGGGGTGCATTCGCACCTGAACCATCTATACGCGCTGCTGCGGCTGGCGAAAAAGGAGGGGGTGGAGCGCGTCTACATCCACGCCTTTACCGACGGCCGAGATACGCTGCCCACCAGCGGGCAGAACTATTTGCGCCAGATCCAGCAGCGCTGCCGGGAATATGGCGTGGGCCAGATCGCCAGCGTCGCCGGGCGCTATTATGCGATGGACCGCGACCGGCGCTGGGAACGCATAAAGCTGGCCTTCGACGCCATGGTGCATGGCGGCGGCCCGCAAGCCGCGGAACCGGTGGCGGCGCTGGTGGAGAGCTACAACCAGAGCACCACGGATGAATTCGTCGTGCCCCACGTGATCACGAGCCACGGGCGGCCGGTGGGCGGCATTCAGCCGGAAGACGCGGTGGTCTTTTTCAACTACCGCGCCGATCGGGCGCGGCAGATGACCCGCGCACTGACGCGCAGCGGGGAACCGGATGCGGCGTTGGAGGCGGTGATTCCGGCGGCGGCGGCGCCGCACCCGCTGGAATACGTCTGCATGACCCGCTACGACAAGACCTTCACGCTGCCGGTGGTGATGCCGCCGGAGTCCATGGAGCATCTGCTGGCGCAGGTGATGGGGGAACGGGGGCTGCGCAACTTGCGCGTGGCGGAGACGGAGAAATACGCGCACGTGACCTACTTTTTCAATGGCGGCGTGGAGAAGCCGTTTCCGGGCGAGGATCGCGCGCTGATTCCGTCGCCCAAAGTGGCGACCTACGATCTGCAACCGGAAATGTCGGCCCAGGGAGTGGCGGGGCGAGTGGTGGAAGCAATCGAGAAGCCCGGGTTCGATGTCATTATCGCCAACTTCGCCAACGCGGATATGGTGGGCCATTCGGGGAAGATCGAGCCGACGGTCCGAGCGGTGGAAACGGTGGACTCGTGCCTCGGGGAGATCTATCAGGCGCTGCGGCGACGGGGCGGCGCACTGCTAATCACCGCCGACCACGGCAACGCGGAACAGATGATTGACCCGGGCACCGGCGGACCGCAGACCGCGCACACCACCAATCCGGTGCCGCTGCTCTGGGTGGGTGAAGGCGCCCGCGGCCACGGCCTGCGCAATGGCGGCTCTCTGCGCGACATTGCGCCGACGATGCTGGGGCTGCTGGAATTGCCGGAGCCGCCGGAGATGAGCGGCCAGGACCTGCGGGGGTAGGCCGGAAGGGCAGGGCCAGGGATGCACCTGGCCGGCAAGGCCCCCATCCGGACAGGCGACGCGTGGCGGCCGGGGTTCTTACAATGGCCTTATGAAGCGCCTGCTTTGCATTACCGCGCACCCCGACGATGAGGCCGGCAACTTCGGCGGCACGCTGCTGAAATCCGCCGCCGCCGGGAACCAGACCCTGCTAATTTGCCTGACCGCCGGGGAGGCCGCGCGGAATCGGGGCCGCGCCGTGGATAACGAGGACCTGGCGGCGATTCGCACCCGCGAGCTGGCGCGATCCTGTGAGCTACTGAAGGTCGGTGCGCACCAGGTATGGAGTTATCCCGACCGCAAACTGATGGAGGCTAACTTCCACGAAATTACCGGGCGGCTGGTGAAGGTGATCCGCGACTTCCAGCCGCACGCAGTGCTGACGCTCGGGCCCGAGGGCGGGATTACCGGCCACCCAGACCACGCCATCGCCGGGTTGGCGGCGACGGCGGCATTCCATTGGGCGGGACGGGAGCAATTTTTCCCGCAGCAGGCCAAGCTGCCACATCAGGCGGCACGGTTGTTTTATGGCACCGCGGAGCGCAACCCGCCGCATCTGCCAACCGTTCCGCTGGCGCCGGTGGACGTACGAGTAGATATCGGCGTGTACTTCGAAACGAAGTTGGCCGCTTTCCAGGCGCATAGCACGCAAGCCCCGCTGTTTGAGCGGTTTGCAGGCTTTGCGCGGCAGGTGGGCGGGGTGGAGTGCTTTCATCTCGCCGCCGCTCCCGCCGGGTTCGATCGTGCCGCGCTCAGCGCGTCCGGCGACCTATTCCACGGCCTATAAAACAATCTGGGCGGCGGGGGCTGAGCGGACCTGACTGCGGCGGGCCCCAGGATGCACTTGCGCCCAAGGGAACGCCGAGCCCAAAATAGATTGCATAATGCAAGTGACCCGTGATAGCTTGGCCAGAAACCGGCGGGGTCGAAAGCCAACGCGGCGCTCGGGCTGTCCGGTCAGTTTGGCGCTGGAGATCTTCGGCGACCGATGGTCACTGCTGATCGTCCGGGACGTGATGGTTCGGGGCTACCGGACGTTTCAGGAGTTTTTGCAATCGGGAGAAGGCATCGCCAGCAACGTATTGGCGGAGCGGCTGAAACGGCTGCGGGCAGCGGGCATCTTGAGCGCCGAACGTGCCGAAGGCGACGGCCGGAAGATTTGCTACCAACTCACCCAAAAGGGCATTGATTTGGCGCCGGCGGTACTGGAGATTTTTCTGTGGAGCGCAGCCTACGAGCCGACGGGAGCGCCGTCCGCGGTGGTGGAGAACATGGCGCATAACCGGGAGCAGATCTTGCGGGAGGTGCGCCGGCGGTGGGCGGCGAAAGATTCCACGCCGGTGCTGCCGCGCTTCGGAGACGGGCAATGAGCGTGCATCTGAGCGAGGAAGCGGACACGATCACCTGGCCGGAGACGCACTATCTGTTCGTGGAGGAAGCGGGTCCCTTCGCCCAAACCGCGCCGCGCGCGTGGCAGCGATTGCACGAACGGCAGGCGGCGATTGCGGCCCAGGTCCAGGTGACGGGAGCGATGAGTTTGTACCGGACCGCCGAGCAGATCTATCGCGCCGGCTTCATCCTCGCCGCGGCGCCGGGCGCGGCGCCGGCGGAGTGGCGCTATGAATTATTTCCGGGCGGCCGGTATCTGCGCTTTACGCTGACCGGGCCGTATGCGCAGTTGCCGGAGGCCAGCGGGCGCGTGCAGCAGATTCTGAAACAGCGGCGCATCGCCGTGCGCGACGGCTTCTATATCGAGCATTACCGGAATGATCCGCGGACCATGCCGGAAGCTGAATTGATCACCGAGATTCTGGTACCGATCGCATAGGAGGAGCGGTGCACGTTAACCCCTATCTGCATTTCAATGGCGACTGCCAGGAGGCGTTTCAGTTCTACGCGCGGGCGCTGGGCGGCACGATCGAGATGATGAAGGACCATTCGGGAATACCGGATAGCGTACCCATGCCCGCCGCTTGGCGGGACAAGATCCTGCACGCGCGCCTGCGCGCCGGGGGCTGCCTGTTGATGGGCAGCGATGCGCCGCCGGATCGTTATCGCCGGCCGCAAGGCTTCGCCATAACCCTCAACGTGGACACGCCGGAGGATGCGGAGCGGTACTACGCCGCCTTGTCGCCAGGTGGCACGGTGGAGATGGCGATGCAGGAGACGTTTTTCGCCCGCCGCTTCGCCATGTTCACCGACCGCTTTGGAGTCCCGTGGATGATCAGTTGTGCGACCGAGGAGAACCGAGTATGAGCCAAGTACGGTTGCTGGTGGGAACGCGCAAGGGTGGATTTGTCCTGACCGCGGATGGGCGGCGCAAGGACTGGGCGGTGAGCGGGCCGCATTTTGGCGGCTGGGAGATCTACCACATGAAGGGCTCGGCGGCGGATCCGAACCGCGTCTACGCCTCGCAATCGAGCGGCTGGTTCGGGCAGGTGCTGCAACGCTCGGACGACGGCGGCCAGAGTTGGAATCCGGCCGGCAACCAGTTCGTCTACGAAGGGACGCCGGGAACGCATGAGTGGTACGACGGCAAGCCGCATCCCTGGGAGTTCAAGCGCGTGTGGCACCTGGAGCCGTCGGCGGGAGATCCGGACGACGTCTATGCCGGGGTGGAAGACGCGGCGATTTTCCGTTCGCGCGATGGGGGCAAGACCTGGGCGGAGCTACCCGGACTGCGGGGTCACGGCACGGGCTCGCACTGGCGTCCCGGCGCCGGCGGCATGTGCCTGCACAGCATCGTGCTCGAGGGCGGAAGCAACGGCGGGCGAATCTACACCGCGATCTCCGCGGCGGGATGTTTTCGCAGCGACGACGGCGGCGGCACATGGAAGCCGATCAATCGCGGGCTGCATTCACAATATCTTCCCGACCCTGACGCGGAGATCGGCCACTGCGTGCATCATATTGCGCTGCACCGCGACCGGCCCAACACCCTGTTCATGCAGAAACACTGGGACGTGATGCGGAGCGATGACGCGGGCGATCATTGGACGGAGATCAGCGGCAATCTGCCCACGGATTTCGGCTTCGTCATTGACGTCCACGCCCACGAACCAGAGACCATTTACGTCGTGCCGATCAAAAGCGACTCCGAACACTACCCTCCCGAGGGCCGGCTGCGCGTCTATCGCAGCCGCAGCGGAGGCAACGAATGGGAGGCGCTCAGCCGCGGATTGCCGCAGCAGCATTGCTACGTGGACGTGCTGCGCGACGCGATGTCGGTGGACCGGCTGGAACCTTGCGGCGTATACTTCGGCACGACCGGGGGACAGATCTACGCTTCAGCGAACGCCGGCGACTCCTGGACCGCCGTGGCGCATGATCTGCCCGCCGTGTTGTCCGTGGAGGCGCAAACACTGCCGTAGGGAAACCATCGCGCACGCGACCCGGGGACGATCGGGTATGGTACAGGTCATTCTTCCCGCGCATTTGCGCACGCTGGCGGGCGTGAGGGGCGACGTGTGGCTGGACCTGGCCCCACCGGTCACGGTCGCCGCGATTCTGGACGCCGTGGAAGCGAGATTTCCGCCCTTGCTGGGAACGATCCGTGACGCGCGGAGCCGGCAACGGCGTCCCTTCGTGCGCTTCTATGCCTGTGAGGAAGATCTGTCGCACGACTCTCCGGACGCGCCGCTGCCCGCGGCGGTCGCCGAGGGCCGGGAGCCGTTTTGGATCATTGGAGCGATCGCCGGGGGCTAGTGGCCGGCTTTGTCAGGCTCCACGGAGCGCCTGAGACCGCGCGGTTTGGACCCTAGGAAACGTCCGGAACGCCGGGGCTGACCCGGATGGCAACGCCCTGGCCCAGCAATTCCCCGCCGCTCTGGCCCGCCAGAATTGCCGCGTGCGCCAGGGGAAGGCTGGGACCGTTCCTCAGGCGCCACCGACCTTCGACCGGAACGATGGTGCAGAACGCCCCCGGCATTGGAATCGCCTTTTCGCTTTTGGCCTCCAGCCGGGAAACCTGGAAATATGGGCACCGAATGAGCTCGCCGTCGGTGGCGGGCGGCAGACGGCCTGCGGCGGTGCGGGCATGCGCGACTTCCAAGCCCGCGTCCAGGTGCAGTTCCCGCGGACGGCCGGTTGCATCCACGCGGCCATAATCGTCGAGGCGAAAGGTGTTGTCGGAGGGTTGCTGCACCTCCAGGATCACCAAGCCCGGTCCTAAGGCGTGCACGGTGCCCGCGGGGACGAAGTACGTGTCACCGGGCGCAGGTTCATGCCAAGCGAGAAGTTGGGCGGCGGCGCCACCTCCGGCGCGGCAGGCGGCAGCTAGGTGCTGGATCTCAGCACCCGGCACCAAGTTCAGAGCCAGCTTGGCTCCGGGCTCCGCCGCCAGCACATGCCACATCTCCGTTTTACCCCGCCCCAATCCGTGGAGCGCGGCATAGGCATCATCCGGGTGCACCTGGATGGAAAGAAAATCCTTGGGGAAAAGGAGCTTGATCAGAAAAGGGAATTCGCCCCGCAAATCCGCAGGTTTGCTCCAGGCGGTGCTTTCCCGCCGCCACCATGCTTCCAGCGTCTCGCCATTGCCGGCTAGGCGGCAGTAGGGGGCGGTGAGCCACGCTTCTCCGACGGGATCGGCGCCATCGGGCAGCGGAGGGTAGAAGGGACGCAGGTCATGCGTACCCCAAATGCGGGGGCTAAACCAGGGCTCGACGATCACCGGCGGACGCATAGCCATCCAGACTCAGGGTAGCAGCGACGGGCAACGCCAGCGCCGGTCGCAGCCTCCTTTTGACCGAGGCGCCCATGCAGCTATCCAGTCCCGCGTTCGCCGCCAACGGCCGTATACCCCCGCGCTACAGTTGCGAGGGGGAGAACGTGTCCCCAGCACTCGCGTGGAGTCAGGTTCCGCCCGGCACGCAAAGTTTCGTGCTGATTTTGCACGACCCGGACGCACTCCGCCGCGGCGGCTTTACGCACTGGCTGCTCTATGACATCCCGGCTTCCGTGCGCCGACTGCGTGAGGAGACGCCCCGAATCTCGAGCGTGCCCGATGCCGGCTTACAGGGAAAAAACGACGCCGGCGGAATCGGCTACACCGGGCCATGCCCGCCGAGCGGGACGCACCGCTATTTTACGCGCCTGTGGGCCCTAGACCGCGCCAGCCTGAATCTGCCGCCGGGGGCAACCGAGGGCGCCGTACGGGCGGCGATGCAAGGCCATGAGTTGGCCATGGCCGAACTGACGGGCACGTTCGGCAAACAGCGCGAGCGCGCCGCCTAGGGGACGGCGTTTGCTGGCGCAAAAACAAGGGCGGGCCAAGCGGCCCGCCCCGAAGGAAATACCCGCGCGCAACGCCGGTCCTAGGATCTATTCCAATCCCAAATCGGCGTCGGCATCGCTGTCATTATCCTCGCCATGGAACAGGTCCAGCGCCCGTTCCGCCTCCTCGTACTGGGAAGGCGGGGTCGCGGCGGCTTCCAGCGCCGCGGCCTCTTCTTCTTCCTCGCCGACCAGCCGCACACCGCGGTAGTACTCCAATCCGGTGCCCGCCGGAATCAGCCGGCCCATGATGACGTTCTCCTTCAAGCCGCGCAGGAAGTCCACCTTGCCTTGGATGGAAGCCTCGGTGAGCACACGGGTCGTCTCTTGGAACGAAGCGGCGCTGATGAAGCTTTCGGTGGAGAGCGAAGCCTTGGTAATGCCCAGCAGCAATGGACGGCCGGTAGCCGGCTTGCCGCCGGTGGCGATGGCGCGTTCATTCTCCTCGCGGAAGCGGAACTTATCCACCTGCTCGTCCACCAGGAACTCGGTGTCGCCAACATCCTCGACGCGCACCCAGCGCATCATCTGGCGGACGATCACCTCGATGTGCTTGTCATTGATGTTGACGCCCTGGAGCCGGTAGACCTCCTGAATTTCATTGACGAGGTAGGCCTGCAGCTCCTTTTCGCCCAAGACGGCGAGGATGTCGTGGGGATTGCGCGGGCCGTCCATCAAGGGCTCGCCGGCGCGGACGCGCTCGCCCTCCTGCACGGCGATGTGCACGCCGCGGGGCAGCAGGTATTCTTTTTCCGCGCCGTTGTCGGCGACCACCAGGATTTTGCGCTGGTTCTTGGAGATGTCGCCGTACTTCACCACGCCGTCAATTTCGCTGATCACCGCGGTCTCACGCGGGCGGCGCGCCTCGAACAGCTCCACCACGCGCGGCAAGCCGCCGGTGATGTCCTTGGTCTTGGTCGTCTCCCGCGGGATCTTGGCGATGACATCGCCGGCGGCCACGGTCGCACCCTCCTGCACCATCAAGTGGGCGTGGGAAGGCATCAGGTATTTCTTGCCCGTTCGGCCCTCGCCCGAAATCACCACCTGCGGCTGGCGCTTTTCATCGGGCGTCTCGGTCACCACCCAGTGCGACAGGCCGGTGACTTCGTCCACTTCCTCATGCAGGGTGGAGCCTTCCTCCATGTCCTTGAACTTCACCGTGCCGGCGATTTCCGTGAGGATGGAGAAGGTGTAGGGATCCCACTCGACCATGGTTTCGCCCATGGCCACGGGATCTCCGTCCGCCTTCTTGAGGCGAGCGCCGTACACGACGCTGTAGCGTTCGCGCTCCCGACCCTTGTCGTCCACCACGGCGATGGCGCCATTGCGGTTCATCACCACCAGGTCGCCTTCCTTGCCGCGCACGGTGGCCAGGTTGAGGAAGCGGAGGAAGCCCTTGCTGCGGGCCTCCTGGCGCGATTGCTCGCTGACCTTACTGGCGGTGCCGCCGATATGGAAGGTCCGCATGGTGAGCTGCGTGCCCGGCTCGCCGATGGACTGCGCGGCGATGACCCCCACGGCTTCACCCAGCTCGACGAGGCGGCCGCTGGCCAAATTGCGGCCGTAGCAGCTGACGCAAACGCCGCGCTTGGATTCGCAGGTGAGCACGGAGCGGATCAGGACGCGTTCGATGCCGGCGTTCTGGATGCGCGCCGCCAGATCCTCGGTGATCTCCTGGTTGACATCCACGATCACGTTGCCTTCGTAATCCTTGACGCGCTCCAGGGAGACGCGCCCGACGATGCGGTCGCGCAGGCTCTCGACGATTTCGCCGGAGTCCACGATGGCGCTGACATAGATGCCATCCACCGTGCCGCAGTCCAATTCGCTGATGATGACGTCCTGGGCCACGTCCACCAGCCGGCGGGTCAAGTAGCCGGAATCAGCGGTCTTGAGCGCCGTATCCGCCAAGCCCTTGCGGGCGCCGTGCGTGGAGATGAAGTATTGCAGCACGGTCAAGCCTTCGCGGAAGTTGGCGGTGATCGGGGTCTCGATGATTTCCCCCGAAGGCTTGGCCATCAAGCCGCGCATGCCGGACAACTGGCGGATCTGCTGTTTGGAGCCGCGGGCGCCGGAGTCGGCCATGATGTAGACGGGGTTCACGCCGCCTTCGCGGTCCTCGCGCTCCAAGACGCCGAACATCTCATCGGAGACGCGCTCGGTGATGTTGGACCAGATCTCGACGACCTTGTTGTAGCGCTCGCCGTTGGTGATGGCGCCGTCCAGGTACTGCTTTTGCACCTCCACGACTTGCTTTTCGGCGTCCTTGACCAGGGTGACCTTGTTCGCGGGAATGACCAGGTCTTCGATGCCGATGGAAACCGCGGCCTGGGTGGAAGCGTTGAAGCCCAGGCTCTTGATCTCATCCAGCATCTTGACGCAGGTTTCCAGGCCGAAGCGCAGATAGGCGTAGTTCACCAAGGAACCGAGGCCTTTCTTCTTCAGCAGGCCGTTGATGAACGGCATCTCCGCCGGCAGGTGATCGTTCAAGATCACCGTGCCCACCGTGGTGTCCACCAGGCGGTTGCGCACGGTCTGCACCTCGGCGCGGGTTACGTCCTGGGGATCATAGGCGTTGGGCAGGTCAATCAAGTCGCCGCTGTAGCGCAGGCGGATGGGGGTCATGATTTCGGCTTCCCCCAGCTCCAGCGCGATGAGCACGTCCTCGGGCGAGGCGAAGCTGCGCCCCGCGCCACGGGCGTTGATGTTGGGTTTGGTGAGGTAGTACATGCCCAGCACCATGTCCTGCGAAGGCACGGTAATGGGCTGGCCCGAGGCGGGAGAGAGCACGTTGTGGGCGCTCAGCATCAGCACGCTGGCCTCCACCTGCGCCTCCGGCGACAGGGGAATATGCACGGCCATCTGATCGCCGTCGAAGTCGGCGTTGAACGCGGTGCAGACCAGGGGATGGATGCGGATAGCCTTGCCCTCGACCAGGACCGGCTCAAACGCCTGGATGCCGAGCCGGTGCAGGGTGGGCGCGCGGTTCAGCAGGACGGGATGGTCCTTGATGACGTCTTCCAGGATGTCCCAGACGATCGGCTCATGCTGCTCGACCATCTCCTTGGCCTGCTTGATGGTGGTGCAGTGGCCGCTCTGCTCCAAGCGGTGATAGATAAACGGCTTGAACAGCTCCAGCGCCATTTTCTTCGGCAGGCCGCACTGGTGCAGCTTCAGCTCCGGCCCGACGACGATGACCGAGCGGCCGGAGTAGTCCACGCGCTTGCCCAGCAGGTTCTGGCGGAAGCGGCCCTGCTTGCCCTTCAAGGTATCGGAGAGGGACTTCAGCGGGCGGTTATTGGCGCCGCGCAGCACGCGGCCGCGACGGCCGTTATCGAACAGGGCATCCACGGCCTCCTGCAGCATGCGCTTCTCATTGCGCACGATGACCTCAGGCGCATGCAGCTCCATCAGCTTTTTGAGGCGGTTATTGCGGTTGATGACGCGCCGGTAGAGGTCGTTCAAATCCGAAGTGGCGAAACGGCCGCCGTCCAGCGGCACCAGGGGCCGCAGCTCCGGGGGGATGACCGGCAGCACGTCCATGATCATCCATTCCGGCTTGTTCTGGCTCTTGCGGAAGGCATCCACCACCTTCAGGCGCTTGGCGTATTTCAGCCGCTTCTGCGCCGAGGTTTCGGCCTTCATCTTGTCGCGCAACTCGACCGCCAAGACCTCGATGTCCAGCCGTTTGAGCAATTCCTTGATGGCCTCGGCGCCCATGAGGGCGGTGAAGCGGCCGGCGAAGCCCTCGGTCATCAACTGGCGGTAGCGATCCTCGGTCAGGACCTCGCGTTCCTTCACCGGCGCTTCGCCCGGGTCAATGACCACGTAGGCTTCGAAGTACAGCACCCGCTCCAGCTCCCGCAAGGTGATATCCAGCAAGTGGCCGATGCGGCTGGGCAGGCCCTTGAAGAACCAGACGTGGGAGCAGGGCGAGGCGAGCTCAATGTGGCCAAGCCGTTCGCGCCGCACCTTGGACAACGTGACCTCGACACCGCACTTGTCGCAGATCACGCCGCGATGCTTCATGCGCTTGAACTTGCCGCACAAGCACTCCCAATCCGTGACCGGCCCGAAGATGCGGGCGCAGAACAGGCCGTCGCGCTCCGGCTTGAAGGTGCGGTAGTTGATCGTCTCCGGCTTGGTCACTTCGCCGTGGGACCAACTGCGGATCTTCTCCGGCGAGGCCAGGCTGATGCGAATGCTGTCGAAATCGGCGATGAGATTGGCGCGGTCGTAGGGGCTGCTTCGGTACACGGTGCCTCCAAATGCGTATGCGGTCTTGCCTAGCCCTCAAATCCGCCCCGCCCGGGCGGGGCGGCGGATGCCCGCAACTGCGGCGGGCTAATCGTCGGCGGCGGCGCCCAAGGGCGGCGCCTCCACACGGTGTTGCATCAGTTCGACGTCCAGGCCCAGCGCCTGCAACTCGCGGATGAGCACGTTGAACGACTCCGGCACGCCGGGCTCGATGGCCGCCTCGCCCTTGACGATGGCCTCGTAGATTTTGGCGCGGCCGAAGACGTCGTCGGACTTGGCGGTGAGCAGCTCTTGCAGGATGTAGGCGGCGCCGTAAGCCTCCAGCGCCCAGACTTCCATTTCGCCGAAGCGCTGGCCACCGAACTGCGCCTTGCCACCCAGCGGCTGCTGGGTGATCAGCGAGTAGGGGCCGATGGAGCGGGCGTGGATCTTGTCGTCCACCAAGTGCGAGAGCTTGAGCATGTAGATGTAGCCAACGGTGACCGGCTGCTCGAACTGGCGGCCGGTGACGCCGTCGGTGAGCCGCGCCTTGCCCGAGGTGGGCAGGCCGGCCTTGACCAGCAGGTTCTTGATCTCCTTTTCCCGCGCGCCGTCGAAGACGGGCGAGGCGAAGCGGACGCCGAGGGCGCGGCCGGCCCATCCCAGGTGCGTTTCCAGGATCTGGCCGACGTTCATGCGGGAAGGCACGCCCAGGGGATTGAGCACGATCTCGACCGGCGTGCCGTCCTCCAGGTAGGGCATGTCCTCCTGCGGCAGAATGCGCGCGATCACGCCCTTGTTGCCGTGCCGGCCGGCCATTTTGTCGCCGACCGAAAGCTTGCGCTTCATGGCCACGTAGACCTTCACCAGGCGGATGACGCCGGGGGGCAGCTCGTCGCCGCGGGTGAGCTTGTCCTTCCGCTCATGGGCGATCTTGGTGAGCACGTCGATCTGCCGCGTGGTCATCTCCTCGATCTCATCCATCTGCTCGTTAACGCGCGGGTCGCGGTCGGCGTAGCGCGCCCGCTTCAGGTTGCGGGTGGAGATCTCCTCGATCACTTCGCGGGTGAGCGGGTCGCCCTTGGACAAGAGGCGTTTGTTGGTCTTTTCGTCGTGCAGGTCGGCGTTCAGCACTTTGCCGCCCAGCAGCGCGGTTAGGCGCTTGGCCCGCTCGTCGTTCAGGATGCGGACCTCGTCCTGAAGATTTTTCTCGATACGGGCGATGTTGGATTCCTCAATCGCCAGCGAACGAGCGTCCTTCTCCGCGCCCTTGCGGGCGAAGATCTTGACGTCCACGACCGTGCCCTCGATGCCCGGCGGGCAGTAGAGGGAAGCATCGCGGACGTCGCCGGCCTTCTCGCCGAAGATCGCGCGCAGCAGCTTTTCCTCCGGGGTGAGCTGGGTTTCGCCCTTGGGCGTGACCTTGCCGACCAAAATGTCCCCGGCGCGCAACTGCGCGCCGATGCGCACGATGCCGCTCTCGTCGAGATCGCGGAGGAACGTCTCGCTGATATTGGGAATATCGCGGGTGATCTCCTCCGGGCCCAGCTTGGTGTCGCGCGCCTCGATCTCGAACTCCTCAATGTGGATCGAGGTGTAATAGTCCTCCTGCACGAGCTTTTCGCTGACCAGGATGGCGTCTTCAAAGTTGTAGCCGCGCCAGGGCATGAACGCGACCAGCACGTTGCGCCCCAGGGCCAGCTCGCCGCCTTCGGTACAGGGACCGTCGGCGAGCACCTGGCCCTTCACCACGCGGTCGCCCTTGGTAACCACGGGCTTTTGATTGATGCAGGTGTTTTGGTTGGAGCGCTTGAATTTGATGAGCTGGTAGATATCGCTGCCCACCTCGCGGGAGAGCTGCCCGGCGTGGGGCTCGCCTTCGACGCGGACGATAATGCGCTCGGAGTCCACCGAGTCCACGACCCCGGCGCGGCGCGCCAACACCGTGGCTCCGGAGTCCCGCGCCACCACCGCTTCCATGCCGGTGCCCACGACGGGCGCTTCGGCGCGCAGCAGGGGCACGCTCTGCCGCTGCATGTTGGCGCCCATCAGCGCGCGGTTGGCGTCGTCGTTCTCCAGGAAGGGCACCAGGGAGGCGGCGACGCTGACCAGCTGTTTCGGAGAGACGTCAATGTAGTCCACGTCGGTGCGCGACTTGAGGACGAAATTGCCCTGCTGCCGCGCGTTCACCAACTCCGGAACGATGCGGCCGTGCGAATCCAGCTCCACGTTGGCCTGGGCGATGACGTATTTGTCTTCTTCCCAAGCCGAGAGGTAGAAGGAGTACGGCTCGTATTCCGCGGGCCGCTTGCGCTTGGACTTCAGCTCCTCGTTCTTGGCGTCCGCCTCGCGCTTTTCGATGTGCTGGCCCGCCTTCCACTCGCTGTCGCCGGCATTGACGATCTGCACGTAATCCACGACGCGGCCGTCGCGGACCTTGCGATAGGGGCTTTCGATGAAGCCGTATTCGTTGATGCGAGCGTAACAGGAGAGCGAGGAAATGAGGCCGATGTTCGGGCCTTCGGGCGTTTCAATCGGGCAGATGCGTCCGTAATGGGTGGGGTGCACGTCGCGCACCTCGAAGCCCGCCCGCTCCCGCGACAGGCCGCCCGGCCCCAGGGCGGAGAGCCGCCGCTTGTGGGTGATCTCCGACAGCGGGTTGGTCTGATCCATGAACTGGGAGAGCTGGCTGGAGCCGAAGAACTCCCGGATGGCCGCCATGACCGGCTTGGCATTGACCAGGTCGTGGGGCATGGCCGTGGCCATTTCCTGGTAGACGGACATCTTTTCCTTGATCGCCCGCTCCATCCGCACCAGGCCGATGCGGAACTGGTTTTCCAGCAACTCGCCCACCGCCCGGACGCGGCGGTTGCCCAGGTGATCGATATCGTCGGGCGAGCCTTCGTTGCGGCGCAATTTGAGCAGATAGCGGATGGTGGCGTAGAAGTCCTCGGGATCCAACGTCCGCTTCTCCAGCGGCGTCGCCGCGGCGTCGTCGTAGAGCTTGATGTTGAACTTCAGCCGGCCGACCTTGGAGAAATCGTATTTGCGGGGATCGAAGAACATGCCCTCGAACAGCGCGCGGGCGGTGTCCAGGGTGGGCGGGTCGCCGGGGCGCAGTTTGCGGTAGATTTCGATCAGGGCCTCTTGGCTGGTCTTGATGGCATCCTTGCGCAGCGTCGTGGAGATGACATTGCCGACCGGGTCGCGATCCGGGAAGAAGAGAGCCAACTCGCCGGCGGCGGCGTATTTGCCCAGGTCCGCGATCTTCAGCGGATGGTTGGCTTCCAGCAGCACCTCGCCGGTCTCCCGGTTGACGATGTCGCTGACGGTGTAGGCGCCCTCCAGGTCGGTGGGCTCGACTTCAAACTCCGCGACCTTGGCCTTGGCCAGGTCGCGCAGCACCGCCGCGTGGATCTTGCGGCCGCCATGGACCACTTCCTCGCCCTGGGCGTTGACCACGCGGTGGCTGAGGCGCTGGCCGAGCAGGTTGCATTGCCGTTCCGCCTCGCGGCCGGAATCGAACTGCCAGTAGGGCTTGCCGTCGCGCAACACCACACGGTCCACGGTATGGAAGGTGCGGAGGATCTCCTCGTCCGTGTGCAGCCCAAGCGCGCGCAGAAAGATCGTGCCCAGGAACTTGCGCTTGCGGTCAATGCGAACGTAGAGCAGGTTCTTGTTTTCGTACTCGAACTCCACCCAGCTCCCGCGATAGGGAATGATCTTGCCCAGAAAGTAGGTGCGCTGGTTGGCGGTCTCGAAGAAGACGCCGGGCGAGCGGTGGAGCTGGCTGACGATAACGCGTTCGGTGCCGTTGATGATGAACGTGCCGTTCTGCGTCATCAGCGGGATGTCGCCGAAGAAAACTTCCTGCTCCTTGATGTCGCGGATGCTCTTGACCCCGGTCTCGGGATCCTTGTCGTAGACGGTGAGACGGATGGTGACCTTCAACGGCGCCGAATAGGTGGAGCTTTTGTCCTCGCATTCGGTGACGTCGTTTTTCAACTGGAGGCCGACGGGATCGCCGCACTTGTTGCAGAAGGTTACGACGTTGGCGTTGTAGGCGCCGCATTTTTGGCAGAGGATCTCCCCGGCCAGAAAGGGATTGGTGACGATGGTGGCGCCGCAGTTCCGGCAGGTGGAGCGGAGGTGGTGCAGTCCCCGCAAGTTGCCGCATTTGCACTCCCAGTTGCCGATGGCGTAGTCCACGAAGTCCAACTGCGAGACGCCGCGGAAATCGCTGATGGGAAAGACGGAGTTAAAGACCGATTGCAGGCCCTGGTCTTCCCGCTCGCTGGGCAACCGGTCCATTTGCAGGAACCGGTCGTAGGAGGTCTTCTGCACCTCGATCAGATTGGGAATCTGGATCGCGGCGGGGATCTTGGAGAAGTCCTGGCGGCTCTGGCCGTCTAGTTGCTGCATCACCACTCCTTGGCGGCGCCTGGTGACCAAGGCGCCGCCGCGCGGCGGGCGCCGCGCGTTGCTGGCTGGGCCGGGGGTAGCCCCCACGCAGCCGGCGGGAAAAAGGAACTGCCCGAGGCAATTCCGCCTGCATCAGGAATCCGGCAAGGATTCCGCCTGCAACGCCGCATGCCGCAGCGCCACGCCGGCGGGCGGCGCGGCTGCGGCATGGCGGGAAATGGCCAGCGCCGGGCTATTTCACTTCGACCGTGGCTCCGGCGTCGGCGAACTTCTTCTTGATGGTTGCCGCCTCGTCCTTGCTAACGCCTTCCTTCACCGTCTTGGGCGCGCCGTCCACCAAGTCCTTGGCTTCCTTCAGGCCCAGGCTGGTGACTTCCCGCACTGCCTTAATGACGTTGATCTTGTTGCCGCCCACGGCGGTGAGAACCACGGTGAACTCGGTCTTTTCCTCCGCGGCGGGAGCGGCGGCGCCACCCGCCGCGCCCGCCGCCACCACTACCGGAGCGGCAGCGGCGGCGGAAACACCCAGTTCCTTCTCCAGGCGCTGCACCAGGTCCGAGGCTTCGATCAGCGTCAGCCCCTTGATTTCTTCCACCAACGTATCGAGATTGGCCATCTCTTTTAAGCTCTCCCTCTGCAAAAAATAGAAAAATTTCGTCTTGCGGCGTTACGCCTTGAACTTGCCCTGCTTGACGCCCTGATCCAGCACCGCGGCGGTGTTGCGACCCACGGCGTTGACGGCGGTCGCCAAGCGCTGGGCAGGCGCTTGGAGCACGTACAAGAGCTTGGACATGAGCTGGTCGCGGGACGGCAGCGCCGCCAAGCGGTCAATTTCCGCCGCGGTCAGCAAGCGGCCCTCCGCCCAGCCGGCGCGGTAGCTAATCGCCGGGTTGTCCTTGGCGAACTGCTGCATCGCCTTGGCCAGGGCCACGGCGTCGCCACTGGTATAGGCCAGGGAATTGACTCCCTTGAGGCCCTGCAACAACTGCTCGGCGACGGTGCCCTTCGCGGCGCGCCCCGCCAGCGTGTTCTTCAGCACGCGGTAGCGGCCCCCGGCGGCGCGAATCTGCCGCCGCAGTTCCAGGTCCTGGCTCACCGTCAGATGTTCAAACCCGCCGACGATAAACGCCTTGGCGGCGGCGAGCTGCTGATGCAGCGTATCAATACGGCCTTGTTTTTGTTCCTTGGTCAGCGGCATGCCGAATCCTTGTCTCCTTCTCCTCCGCCGTTAGGCCTTGGCCTCGTGTTCCGCTTCGCTAGTGTCCAGGGGTACGCCCGGCCCCATGGTCGAGGTCAGCACGACGCCGCGCAGATACCTGCCCTTGGCGGCCGCCGGCTTGGCGCGAACCACGCTGGCCAGCAACGCCCGGGCATTGGCCTCGAGGTTGGCGGCGGGAAATGAGATTTTGCCGACCGCGGCATGGATTAGGCCCTGCTTGTCGGTGCGAAACTCCACCTTGCCGGCCTTGATTTCCTCCACGGCCTTGGCCACGTCGAAGGTGACGGTTCCGGTCTTGGGGTTGGGCATCAACCCGCGCGGACCCAACACCTTGCCCAGCCGCCCCACGGACTTCATCATGTCGGGCGTGGCGACCACGGCGTCGAAGTCGAGCCAATTCTCCTTCTGAATGCGCTCGACGATCTCCTCTCCACCCACCACATCGGCGCCGGCGCGCTCGGCTTCGGCGACTTTTTCGCCGGCCGCGATCACCACCACGCGCTTGCTCTTGCCCAGCCCGTGCGGCAGCACGACGGTGCCGCGCACCATCTGGTCGGCGTGCTTGGGGTCCACGCCCAGGCGGACGCTCAACTCGACGGTTTCGTCAAACTTCGCGAACTTGAGCTTTTGCAGCAGGGGCACGGCTTCCGCCAAGGTGTACTTGCGCGCCTCGACCTGGGTCCGCGCCTTTTCGATTTGCTTTCCCGATTTCGCCATACCGTCTCCGCTTACTCCTCCGCTAGTCGTGAATCGCCAATCCCATGCTGCGCGCCGTACCGCTGACGCTGCGGACCGCGCTTTCCAGCGTGGCGGCGTTCAGGTCCGGCATTTTGGTGCGGGCGATCTCCTCAATCTGCGCCGCGCTGACCGTGCCCACCGATTCCTTATTCGGCGCCGCCGCGCCCTTGGCGATGCCCGCCGCGCGCTTCAGCAGGTCGGCCGCCGGCGGCGTTTTGGTGATGAAGGTGAAGCTGCGGTCGGCGTAGACGGTGATCACCACCGGCACGTTCATGCCCTCCAGCTCCCGCCCGCTGGTCTTGGCATTGAAGGCCTTGCAGAACTCCATCAGATTCAGCCCGTGGGGACCCAAGGCCGTGCCCACCGGCGGCGCCGGCGTGGCCTTGCCGGCCGGAATCTGCAACTTCACTTCGGCTTGAACTTTTTTCGCCATGAGCCTTCCCGCTTGTCTCCCTTACTGCTTCTCCACCTGCGTGAACTCGAGCTCCACCGGCGTCTGGCGGCCGAAGATGGTCACCATCACGCGCAGCGTTTCCCGCTCTTCGTGAATCTCATCCACCACGCCATTGAACGAGGCGAACGGCCCGTCGGTGATCTTGACCATCTCGCCCTTTTCGAAGCGCACTTGCAGGCGAGGATGTTCGGCGCCCACCTCCAGGCGATGCACCACCTGATCCACTTCCTCCTGGGTCAGCGGCGTCGGGGTCTGGCCGCCGCCGACGAACCCCGTGACCCGGGGCGTGTTCTTCACCAAATGCCACAGCTCGTCGTCCATGGCCATCTCGACCAGCACATAGCCGGGATAGAACATGCGCGTGGTGACCACCTTCTTGCCGCCACGATGCTCAATCACGTCCTCGGTCGGGATCAGCACTTGGCCCAGCTTCTGCTCCATCCCAAACGACTCCACGCGCGTCTTCAGGCTCTCAGCGACGCGTTTCTCGAAGCCGGAGTAGGTATGAATGATGTACCAGCGCTTCTCCGGCCCGCCCGCGGCAGCGTCCGGCGCCTCCGGGGCGGAGGGCGCGGCCGGGGTCTCCGGCGGCTGCGGCTGAGGGGCTTGGTTCTCGTGGGTGTCCATTGAGATGAGGCTTGCCGCCGCGCTTAGCGGCTCAGGTGCAGGAAGAAAGTGTCCACGGTATGGGTGAAGAACAGATCCACCAGATAAAAGAACAGTCCGAAGATGGCGACCGAAACCAGCACCACGGCGGTCGTGTCCCGCACCTCGATCCAGCCGGGCCGCGTGACCTTCTTCATCTCCGAACGGACATCCACGTAGAAGCCGCGGATGCGGGAGGAGAAATCTTTCAGGCTGCCTGCCACTCCATTCCCTTCCCGATTGCGTTGAGTTGTCGCCGTCGCCATCGAATACTCGGTTCGTCCTCGTGTTTGGCAGGGGTGGAGGGATTCGAACCCCCACATCCGGTTTTGGAGACCGGCGGTCTAGCCGTTAAACCTACACCCCTGTAGTTGCGTGCCGTCCTATTTCACCTCTTTGTGCGCCGTATGCTTGCGGCACTTGGGACAAAATTTCTTCAGCTCCAGCCGTTCCGTGGTGGTCTTGCGGTTCTTCGTCGTGGAGTAATTCCGGTTCTTGCAGTCCGGACATTGCAATGTGATGATTTCCCGCACTTCGTTCTCCCTGTTTCCAATCTACCGCTAGGCGATAATCTCGGCGATGGTGCCGGCGCCGACGGTGCGGCCGCCCTCGCGGATGGCGAAGCGCAGCCCTTTTTCCATCGCCACCGGCGTGATCAGCTCCACCTCCAGGCTCACGTTGTCG